>Ga0137374_10002909_pt1 | contig 20060 bp, 21 predicted proteins | sample SagtaG_20_FD_104811 | JGI IMG/M metagenome (GOLD analysis project Ga0137374, IMG submission 104811) | Vadose zone soil microbial communities from Sagehorn Ranch, Mendocino, California, USA - Sage1_R_100_16 metaG | ecosystem: Environmental > Terrestrial > Soil > Vadose zone | place: USA... | reverse complement strand
TCGCCGAGAAAAAACCACGTGCCCAAACGTGGATCGATCAGCATCGTGCTTTTGCCGTGCCAGCCGATCCCAGCCTTGGCTGCGTGATCCCGTTCCAGAATGGGTCCGGTATCGACGTAACACTTTTGCCGTCCGTCGAATTCACGGAGGAAATTGTCGATCTTGTCCAGCTTTGCCGCGATCACGTTGTGATAATCGTCGCCCCAAGCGTACCGCGCGATCTTCCCTGTGGCCGCGGGCGACTGCCGAATCGTATGACTCTGGAAGTAATTCAACGCGACAACAATGATCGATCGCGTGCCCGGCAGAACGTTCTGCGGATCGCAACGTTTCTCTTCACCGCGCTCCATGTAATGCATTTCTCCCGCCGACCCGACCCGCAGCCAATTCCGAAACTCCGTTGCATGGGGTGGGGGAGCGCAAGCCGCGACGCGGCACGAATCAAATCCCAACTCGCGCGCAAACGCGACCAGTTTTTTCTTTAACGCCTCGCCCGATATTCGCGGCGACAAATTGCCGGCCACAGGTCTCATGCTTATTCTCCGACGGGGAAATTCTTGATGTTCTGCAGGATCAATTCAGCGATCTCTTCGGGAGTCTTTTCGGAAATGTCCACTCGTAGATCGGCCGCCTTTCTATAGAGCGGTTCACGCGCTGCCAGTAATTCCGATAACGTCGCCTCCGGGTTCGCCGTCTGCAATAGCGGGCGGTCACTCAGGCGGCGAATGCGCATTCGGAGAGTCGTTTCGTCGACATCGAGCCAGACAACTGTCGCTAGTTGCCTTAAAAGGTCGACATTCTCCGCCCGCAGCACGATACCGCCCCCAGTGACGATAATTGCCGGTTCTTCCAGAGACATTGAACGTAGTGTTTCCGTTTCCAGATTACGAAAGTGTTCCTCGCCGTGGGTCGAAAAGATTTCCTTGATCGGCATCTTTAGCTTCGACGAGGTAATTTCGTCCGTGTCGAATCGGGGTAATCCTGTTTTCTGTTCCAAAGCTTTTCCGACAACAGATTTGCCGGTTCCCATCATGCCAATCAGGGCAATCGATCCGGCGAGATTCACCTTGCAATATCGACACGGAATGGCGATTTCCAAATCGCCCGGAATGCGCTGAGGACAGCGCACGCTATAACCGTTTTTTGAACTTAAAGTTTTGTAGCGTCCGCTGTCCTCAGCGGATTTGAGGCGCTTGGAGGCTAGAATTCTGTAGGGGAAGCTGTTAGCTTCCCATGCATTTCTTATGTCTAAATCGAAACCTCTCGTCGCCGTCATTATGGGCAGCAAGTCGGATTGGGAAACGATGCGCCATTGCATCGATACGCTTGATGAGCTTGGCATCGCCAACGAACATCGTGTCCTTTCGGCGCATCGCACTCCTAATGCAACGGCCGATTTCGCGCGCAAAGCGGAGGATCGTGGTCTGCGCATCATCATCGCTGGGGCAGGTAGCGCTGCCCATTTGGCGGGAGTAGTGGCTGGATTGACTCAACTTCCGGTGCTCGGCGTGCCAATTCCATCATCAACGCTTCACGGGCTCGATTCGCTTCTTTCCATTGCCCAAATGCCTGGTGGTATCCCTGTGGGCACACTCGCAATCGGTTCCGCTGGCGCAAAGAATGCCGCGCTTCTCGCGGCCGCGATTCTCGCGCTGTCTGATGAGAGGATTCGAAAAAACCTTCAAGCGTTTCGAAAGAAGCAGACCAAAGCGGTGCTTGCCCAGCGAGTGCCCAAGTGAAAACAGAAGTTGTAGCGGCGATCCATGATCGCCGTCGGCGGTCCCAGGCCGCCGTCGCTACAAAACGCGCAGTAGAACTCCTGGCGAAGGGCGAGCCAGTCGCACTGCCGACCGAAACCGTTTACGGCCTGGCTGTCGATGCGCTTAATTCAATCGCCGTTGCGAAGATTTTTGAAGCGAAAGAACGGCCGCATTTCGACCCTCTCATTGTTCACTTGCCCGATTACGATTGGCTCGACCGCGTCGCTGCAGTCCGTGAAGAAGAGCGGAAATTGATTGGAAAACTTGCTGATCGTTTTTGGCCTGGGCCTCTTACTATCGTTTTGCCGAAGCGTGAAATTATTCCGGACATTGTGACCGCCGGTCTGGACACGGTCGCGGTTCGAATCAGCTCACATCCCGTGTTTGCGCAGATCATTCGCGTGTTTGGGAGGCCGCTGGCTGCACCGAGTGCCAATCGATTCGGTCGAGTGAGCCCTACGACAGCGCAGCATGTGTGCGACGAACTCGATGGGCGTATTCCGCTAATTGTGGATGGGGGACCAACTGCTCACGGAATTGAATCAACCATTGTTGCCGTACGGGACGACAAAATACACATTCTGCGTCGAGGACCGATCACCACTGAGCAATTGTCCAAATTTGGTAAAATCGACATCGTTGCTCCGATTGGAAGAGTCTCCGTGCCTGGACAATTGCCCACGCATTACGCGCCGAGAGCGCCGCTCCGCTTGATCGAAGATGCAGGATCATTTTCGCCAGAAGACAATCAGCGGGTTGGACTACTCGCGTGGCATGCGCCATCAAGGAAGGGCGATCTCCAGATCGCCCAGCGGCGGACTGGAGATCGTCGCTCCACGAAGTTTGTCGCAGTTCGCAGCCTGAGTGAACGCCAGGATTTGCGCCAGGCAGCCGCGAATCTATTTTGTCATTTGCGCGAGCTGGATCAATCCGATCTCGATCTTATCGTTGCGGAACAAGTTCCCGATCGGGGACTCGGGGCGGCGATAATGGATCGGCTGCAACGCGCGGCGCATGGCCCGCTGGATACGCAAGACAGGCCTGAATGAATCCTCTGAAAAGCGGATGCGGTTTGTTCGGCTTGCTTTGAAACTCTGGATGATACTGGCAGGCGAGGAAGTACGGGTGATCACGCAATTCAATCAACTCCGCGAGCGTGCCGTCGGGTGATGTTCCGGAAATCGTAAAGCCTTTCTCGGCCATGCAGTCGCGATATCGCATGTTGAACTCGTACCGGTGCCGGTGCCGTTCCATCACTTCGTCGTGCCCGTAAATTTTTCTGGCAAGTGTGCCCTCCACAATTTTCGTCGGCCAGGTGCCAAGGCGCATGCTTCCGCCTTTGTTGCGGATGCCGCGTTGCTCTTCCAGCAGCGAGATGACTGGCTCAGCCGCGTTCCTATCGAATTCGGTGCTGTTTGCGCCTTCGATTCCACAGACGTTTCGCGCGAATTCGATGGTTGCCACCTGCATGCCGAGACAAAGACCGAGATACGGAACCTTGTGCTCGCGCGCGAAGCGCGCGGCGTTGATCTTTCCCTCCACACCGCGAACGCCGAACCCGCCGGGAATCAGGATCCCCGCCACATCCTTTAATTGGCCATCGACGCCATCCTCCAATGATTCGGCGTCGATAAGTTTGAGATCAATTCCGCAGTCCTGGCTCGCCGCCGCATGCGTCAGCGATTCATAAATGCTTTTGTATGCGTCCTGCAGATCGATGTATTTGCCGACCACGGCGATCTTAATGCGCTTTTTAGGACTGACGACGCGCTCGACAAATTTCCGCCAGTCCGCGAGGTCCGGCTGAGAGGTTTTGAGCTGCAAAAGATCGCACACTAGTTGATCCAGTCCCTCGGCGTGCAGCATTAGCGGATATTCGTAAATCGTGTGCTTGACATCGCGCGCGTCAATCACCGCTTTCTCCGAGACGCTGCAAAACATCGACAACTTCTGCCGCACATCACGGTCAAGCGGCTTTTCCGTGCGGCAAATCAATACCTGCGGCTGCAAACCGATCTCACGCAGCTTTGCGACGCTCTGCTGGGTCGGCTTCGTTTTTAATTCGTGTGCGGCTTTGATGTAGGGAACAAGCGTGACATGCATGTTCACCACATTTTGCGGACCGGCTTCCAGAATGAACTGCCGGATCGCTTCAAGAAATGGGAGACCCTCAATGTCTCCGGTCGTGCCGCCGATCTCGGTGATCACCACGTCGTATTTATTCGCATCGGAGAGTTCGCGAATACGGTCCTTGATTACGTCGGTGACATGAGGAATCACCTGCACGGTTTTCCCCAGATAATCGCCGCGCCGCTCCTTCAGGATGACCGATTCGTAAACCTGGCCGCTTGTCAGGTTATTGTGCCGGGAAAGAATACAGTTGGTGAACCGCTCATAATGACCAAGATCGAGGTCGGTTTCCGCGCCGTCGTTCAACACATAAACTTCGCCATGCTGGAACGGATTCATCGTCCCAGGGTCAACGTTGAGATACGGATCGAATTTTTGGAAAACAACGCGCAAACCACGCAGCTCAAGCAAGGTGCCGAGCGAAGCCGCAGCCAGCCCTTTGCCCAACGAGCTCACGACGCCACCTGTAATGAAAATGTACTTCATGAGACAACCCTTCGTTTTGCGCGACTGAGCGTTTGCTCCAGCGCGTGTGCATCCCGTGGTGTATCCACGCCGGGCGATCCTTTAGCAGTGACGAGCACATGAATTTTTACACCATTTTCCACGGCGCGCAATTGTTCGAGGGATTCCGCGCGCTCCAGAGGCGTCGGTTTCCATTTCACAAATTTCAAAAGTATCTCACGCCGGAATCCGTATATGCCCTGGTGTCGGAGAAATAGGGAACCGTCGTTCCTTGAGGCCGGAATGGGCGCGCGCGAGAAATAGAGAGCGTTGCCGCGAAGGTTGACAACCACTTTCACCTGGCTCGGAGATACGACATCGGCTGGATTCTCAAACGGATGCGCGGCAGTAACGATATCGATCGTGCGATTGGAGCGGAGCTTTTCGACAAACTTGTCGATTAAGCGCGGATCGACTAACGGCTCATCTCCCTGGATATTGATTATGTAGGCAAAGTTTTTTGCCTTCCTTGCGACTTCGGCCACCCGATCGGTCCCGCTGCGGTGTCTCTGTGAGGTGAGCGCGACCTCTGCGCCCCAGTCAAAAGCGGCCTTGGCAATGCGCATATCGTCCGTCGCGATGATAATAGAATCCAAATTTTTGGCCCGCATACACCGCTCCCAGACCCTGTGCAAAAGCGGTTTGCCAGCAATGAGATGCAGTGGTTTTCCTGGAAAACGTGTGGAATTCCAGCGGGCAGGAATGATCCCAACGGCTTTCTTCATTCGGAAAGGTCGAGAATGATCTTTGCCGCGGCAACGAAGTCGGATGCAATCCAGTCTGCGATGCTGCCGGCCGTGTCGTGTTGAATCCCAGTTTGAACGCGGATTGTGCGCACACCGGCGTTCCGCCCGCATTCGGCGTCGATCTCTTTATCGCCGATAAAAAATGAACGGGGAAGATCGATTCGGTGTTCTCGCGTGGCCTGCAGGATCATGCCGGGTGCCGGCTTGCGACAACTGGAGGGCTGACCCGGAACATCAGGACAAAAATAGCTCGCATCGATCAAACCATCGCCCAGCTGGTGCAACACTTCTGCTTCCACAGCACGATATTGCTCAATTGTAAAAAAACCGCGACCAATGCCGCTCTGGTTCGTAATGATAATGACTTTAAAGCCGTTCGATTTCAAACGCTGCAATGCTTCCGGGACGCCAGGGAAAATTCGTACCTGTTTGGGATCAGAACAGTAATCGATATTCTCCATAATGGTGCCGTCCCGATCGACAAACACAGCAGCAGATTTAGAAATCATGCCTGGGACCGTCAATTAACATTCGGCTTCAGCCCGGTGGTACCCTGCGATTGCGGCTACGGCCTGTTTCAACAGTTTTCCGTCGCGCCACAGTAACCATTGAACCGGTTTGCCCCAGGATGCCGACGGAACCTGGATTGACGCCCGTGCCAATGAGAAAGGACCCTCAGCGTTTTGCATCATTTTTGAAACTGGCAATCAGCTCATCTCGCGTGACTGTCGCTGTCCCAAGCTTGCTGACCACAACGGCGCTTCCGTGGTTTGCAATTTCGGCCGCTTCAACTGGCGTCGCCTCGCAAGCGAGTCCCAGAGTGAAGAGGGCAATAGCGGTATCGCCGGCGCCCGAGACATCGAAAACCTGGCGTGCCTTGGTTGGGATATAGTGCGGCGGTCCTTCCTGCTGAAAGAGCATCATGCCATGTTCGCCGAGAGTGATGAGCACATACTTTGTTTCCCATTTTTTAAGCAGCGCCTCGCCAGCGCGCTTAAGTTCAACATCTTGTGCCGGAGCTTCATCGGGATCCCGCCAGGGAATGCCAGCCGCGAGAAAGGCTTCAGCCCGGTTCGGCGTCACCACAGTGACGCCACGCCAATCGACAGAATGCCGGGGATTAGGATCAGCTGCGACGAGCTTTCCCTTTTCGCGGGCATCACGCGCAATTTGCGAAACCACCTCGGTCATCAAAAAACCTTTGCCGTAATCTTCGAAGATAATCGCGTCAATCCGCGAGAGACTTTTTCGAACCGCTGCAACGACCTGTTTCATTTGCGCCGCCGATGGTCCTGCTGGTTGTTCACGATCGACCCGCACCACTTGCTGATGGCGCGCGATGATGCGGGTCTTAACAATCGTGCGAAACGTTTCATTCTCGACTGCATCAGAGACGTCGATCTTTTGTTCGGCTAATAATTCACGGAGCTGCTGGCCGCTGCGATCTTTGCCGAGCAACCCGATCACCGCGACGTGATCGACGAACTCGCGCAGATTGCGCGCGACGTTGGCAGCGCCTCCAGGATAAAACGATTCACTGGTCACCTCCACAACCGGCACAGGAGCCTCGGGCGAGATGCGGCCAACCTTCCCCCAAACAAATTCGTCCAGCATCAAATCGCCGATTACCGTGATTCGCTTGGAAGATGCGCGATCGAGAATCCGCTGAAGCCGAGTCAGATTCATAAAAAAAGCTAAATGGGGATGCCGCCAAGGCGGCCAATTGGTTCGATTGAAATGAGCTAAGTTGTTTTGGGCGATCGATGATTTGTGTACAGCGGAGGTTCTGCTTAAAGTTTGCTCCATTAATCCTGAATACGAACCCAAAATCAACAATCGAAGCTGCCAATGACTCTGTTCACTAAATGTATAAAGGTAAGTGTAATTGCCCTGAGTGGCCTGATCCTGTGTGCCCAGGGCGCCCAGGTCCCACAGCACATCGATATCAAGCAACTGTCAAAAACTGTGGAAGACGTTGTCGTGCCTCTGCCGAATGAGATCTTCGGCGCGTTAAACAAATTGGGCGCGGTTAACTGGAAAGAGCATGTTCGCAGCGACAAAGGAATAAATTTTACCGAGCGTCCGCGGATCGCCCTCTTGCTTGGAACCGTGATCGCCGATGGCTTTGTGGCCGTGCAAGCGGAGGATGCACCGGCGGTAAAGGAAATTGGCCAGCGCGTCCTGGCGCTCGCCAGGGGAATTGGCGTGGGCAGCTCCATCACGCCACATGCTAAGGCCATCATTGAGGCCGCAGACAAGCGCAATTGGGAAGGTGTACGGCAGGAACTCGATCGCACCCAAAACAGCGTGCAACAGGCAATGAACGAGGTGCACGATGAAAAGCTGTCACAGCTGGTCAGTTTGGGCGGATGGCTGCGGGGCACGGAAGTGTTGACCTCCGTGGTGACGAAGCATTTTTCGACTGACGGCGCGGAGCTGCTGCATCAACCCGATCTTCTTTCATACTTTCAAACAAGGCTACAGGGGATGCCAGAGTTTAACGTTCCAATCATCCACGAAATCCAAGACGCGCTCGTGCAGGTGAAGCCTCTCATCGATGTGGGCAACGCACGTATTCCTCCCGAATCAGTGAAGAAAATCAACGAAATCACGACGCGGCTTGGCAATGGTATCGTTACCAGAGATTAGGACTCTTTAATGAACTCGTTTGTGAACGTTCTTTTACGCGGAGGCTTTCTGCTGTTGTCTGTGATCGCATTGCAGCCTGCGGTTTTTGCCTCGGTGGACGACGCGCAGTCGTTTGCTCTTCAGGCCGCGGAACCTTATGTGAAGCAAGGATTTCAAGTGCGCGAGGATTACTGGGGCGGCGACCTCGGGTCCGGGGAAAAAAAGGCCGTGCGGCAACAATTGTTTAAAGGGAACGAATATTGGTTTTGGCTAGGCACGGAAGTGGATCGGGCCAAGGTTTCCGTTCATGTTTACGATTCGGACGGAAAGCTAGCGGAGGAACCCGACGGATGGGAGAAAGGTCACTTTGCCGCGGCACATGTAGTTCCAAAAACTACCGGCAGCTACTTTATCATTGTCAGCGTCGAGCAATCGCCAGAGGAACGCACGCACTGGGCGCTGGTGTATGGCTTCCGGTGAAGATGATTCGATCCTGCCTGACAAGGATGGGCGGCTTCCAGGTCCTCCGGCGGCTGGGTAAGCGGCCGCTCCTTGAGATATGACGGAAACGCGCACGTTGCATTTTGATAGCCCACGCGTCCTGCAATCACTCTACGCCAATGACCTTAAACTTTTGAAAAGCCTTGAAGATACTCTTGGGGTGAAGGTGACTACCCGCGAAGGCTGGGTAAGACTGGAGGGAGAACCAGGCCGAATCGACAAAGCAGAGCACGTGTTTGAGCAACTCGAGAAGGCGCGCCAAAAAGGTGTGGACATTCAAAAGCACGAATTTAAATACGCTTTGAATTCGGTAACCGAAGCGCGCGACGAGAATCTTGGTGACCTTGCCTCGACAAAAATCGTGACCTCGCCGCGCAAGTCGCCGATCATCGCGCGATCGACGGGGCAACGCAATTACGTCGAAGCGATCCAAAAGCACGACATCGTTTTTGGAATCGGCCCGGCCGGAACCGGCAAAACTTACCTCGCCGTCGCGATGGCCGTTGCTGCGCTGAAAAAGGAACAAGTCACACGGATCATCCTAACTAGGCCGGCGGTGGAAGCTGGCGAAGCGCTCGGATTCTTGCCGGGCGAGCTGGAACAAAAAATCATGCCTTATTTGCGACCGCTTTACGATGCGTTGCGCGATATGCTCGAGCCGGAAGAGGTTGAGCGTTTGCTGGCCCGGCAGACCATTGAAATCGCTCCGCTTGCGTACATGCGCGGCCGCACTCTGAATCATGCCTTTGTTATTCTCGATGAGGCGCAGAACACGACGACCGAGCAAATGTTCATGCTGCTGACGCGGATCGGTCCGAATTCCAAATGCGTAATTACCGGAGACGTTACTCAAATCGATTTGCCGGCGAACAGGCGGTCTGGCGTGGTCGAGGCATTGCAGGCATTGAAAACTATTCCGGGAATCGCGACTGTTTATTTTACCGAGCGCGACGTTGTGCGGCATGAACTGGTCCGCGCGATTATCAGCGCCTACCAGCAACACCGCTCGCCGGCACCGGGATCACGCAAATAAGGAATCTGCATGTTCGATTTTCGTAAACGCGCACGGTTGATCAAACGTGGCCTTGCCTCGCGCAAGACCCGGCGTCGCCGGTCGCGAAGCGAACTGGCGCGCAATCTGGAATACGCCCCGTATGCCAAGTTCCTGATCTTTGCAGCATTCGCCGGCGGCCTCGCGTTTCTCGTCTTCAGCGGCCAACAACCGGAACCGACGAAGAATTTTGTCATCGCGCTGCTCGTTTTAGCTACCGCCATCACACAACTCTGGATTAACCAGCCGAAGAGCTTTGCGCAAAGCTCGCGGATTCTTCTCATCTTTGGGGTTATTCTCGTTCAACTGGCCGTCACAAAAGGCTTGCTGGTGATCTGCAACAGCGGCGATTACTGGTTTCTAAAGCCAGAAATGGGCGGATTAATCACGCCCTATGCCTTTGCGCCGCTCACACTCAGCGTTTTGCTGGGTCGCCAGCATGGCCTTTACGCCGCGTTTTTTGTTAGTCTCTGGAGCAGCGTCTTGTTTGGTCCGATTGACGCCCCGCTTTTGGTAACCAGTCTGATCAGCGGATTTACCGCAGTCTCTCTCACGTTGCAGGTGCGACGGCGCAGCAAATTGATCCGGGCAGGCATCGGAGTCGGGGTTGCCATTTGGTTGTTGTCGCTGACGTTTGGTTTGATTGGGCCAATTACTCTTTTTTCGTCGATCGCCAACGACTGGGGGATGATCGGATTGCAAAGCGCGCTTGCCATCGGCAACGGAATCTTGACTGCTACTCTGGTTGGCGGCGCACTGCCGATGCTCGAACATCTTTTTCGAATCACAACCGATATTTCGTGGCTGGAAGCTTCCGATCTTAATCATCCGTTGTTGCGCCGCATGACCATCGAGGCGCCGGGCACTTATCATCACAGTTTGGTCGTAGCCAATCTCGCTGAAGCAGCCGCGGAAGCGATCGGTGCAAACGCGACGCTCTGCCGCGTCTGCGCTTATTTTCATGACGTAGGCAAATTAGTGAAGCCGGAATATTTCACTGAAAACATGAGCTTCGAACGCAACCCGCATGATGATCTCGCCCCGACAATGAGCGCATTGATCATCATCGCGCACGTCAAAGAAGGGGTCGATCTTGCTCTGAAGTACAAGCTCAATCAGCGTATCATCGACATCATCCAGGAGCATCACGGCACATCGCTGGTCCGTTATTTTTATCAGCGCGCTCTTCAACAGTACGAAGACGCGCGCGTCGGCGGCAAGATCATGAAGCTGCGTGAGGATGATATTCCCGACGTGCGCGAAGAGAGTTTTCGCTACAGCGGACCGAAACCGCAGACGAGGGAAAGCGCCATCGTCAGCCTGGCGGATACCGTCGAGAGCGCCTCGCGTAGTCTGGAAAAACCGACCCCACAGAAGATCGAATCCATGGTGAATGAACTCATCGAAGAGCGCATCACCGATCGACAATTGGACGACTGCGATCTGACGCTAGGCGAGCTGAAAGTCATTGCCGAGCGTTTCCGGTTCACGCTCCTGATGATGCTGCACAGCCGCATCGCCTATCCCAAACCAACGCCCAAGACAGGCACACCGCGAGAGGAAGTCCTGCGTCCCGACGTAATGGCGGCCACACGCCGACCCGCAACGGCTCCGCCGGTCTCAGCCGCATAAACTGCTGGGACGAGACTCCGTCGAGCCGACGATACTCACCGAGAAAGTCGTTCGCTGTTCTCGGATAACAAATCTCGTTGTACAAACTCTCGTCAGCTCCGAAGGCTCGGTAGCCTGATACGATCACGTGGTCGTCGAAAAGCTCAATCAGGCGATATCCAAAGAAAGCTTTTTCTCGCTACGAATCGATGGGAGGCGTTCCGTGCGCGGTTCTGATTCATGGGCTCGACCGAGTCTCGCCCCACCGTTACAGCTCCGGCGGTCTCGCGCGCGGCTCGCGATCTTTTGAAGGGGCCGTGCCCGGCCTCGTGACGAATGGGCCGCCCTCCATTTGCGTGATTTTCGTAAAAGCGACGTCGGGCATTTCGCTCGGCAATCCTTCGAGGGGAAATTCCTTTCGCAGCGGGAAGTACGGATAGCCGTCCCACATTAAGATCCGGCGCAGATCGGGGTGTCCGTTGAACTTAATTCCCATCATGTCGTAAATCTCGCGTTCATGCCAGTTGGCAGTCGGCCAGATATCCGAAACCGTATCGACTGCACCGACATCTTCCGGGATACGCAGTTTCAAGCGCAGATGAGCCGCGTGCGGCATCGAATACAAGTGGTAAACACTCTCGAAGCGCGGTTCCTCGCCGAAGTTGTCGATGCTCGTGATGTCGATCAAATAATCGAACGAAAGTTCATCGCGGCAGAATTGTGCGATTTCGCGAAGATCGCTCGCGCTGATCGTGAAAGCCGTTTCACCGCGGAATTCAGTCTTATTCTGAATTTTCTCGCCAAATGCCTTGTTCAGCGAAGCGAGCAATTCCTCACCAGTCATGATAGCCCTGCCTCAAATCCTTCGACCAGTTCCGGTTTCTGATTCCGGAATGAGCGTTCCCGGGAGATTTTCTCCTGTAATTTCATCAGGCCTGCCAGCAATGCTTCCGGACGCGGCGGGCAGCCGGAAATGTAAACATCGACCGGCAACAGTTGATCGATCCCCTGGAGGACGGCGTAGGAGCGATACATGCCGCCGGTCGAGGCGCACGCGCCCATCGCGATCACCCATTTTGGCTCTGGCATTTGCTCATAAATTCTTTTCACTGCCAGCGCCATTTTGTAAGTCACGGTACCGGCTACGATCATCACGTCGCATTGTCGCGGCGAAAAACGCATTACTTCGGCGCCAAACCGCGCGATATCGAAGCGCGACGCTGCAGTCGCCATTAATTCAATTGCGCAACAGGCGAGACCCATCGGCATCGGCCAAAGCGAATTTTTTCGCACCCAATTGAGCGCCGCATCAAAGCGCGTAAAAATCACGTTACCCTCTATCTTGGAATCGTAGGCTGTGGAATGAGTTTCCAACATCAGCGAACAGTAAGATCGTGCTCTGTCCTCGCAAGAGAAAACCAGCCACGGATTGACACGGATGAAACACAGATTACGGAAGTGAACACACTGAACTCTCTATCTATGAATCTGTGTAAATCTGTGTTCATCTCAGGCTAATCTGGTTATCGCTTCCGGCAAAATATGTCATGACCGAATTGAGCCGCACCCATCTCGATCAGCTTGAGAACCAGAGCATATTTATTTTTCGAGAGGCTTATCACGCCTTCAAAAACATTGCCATGCCGTGGTCGATGGGGAAGGACTCCAACGTTCTCATCTGGCTCGCGCCCAGATCCTTTTTTGGCAAAATCACGTTCCAGTATTGCACATCGACACGACCTGCGAATTTCTCTAGATGCCGGAATTGGCAATCAAACATTATAATCTTAACCTGATCGTAGAAATTAGCACTGAAGCGCGTGAACACGGAATTAGCTGCGAGACGCAAGGTCACCGGATTCACGGATCAGCACTGCGTCGATGAGTCTGTAGCGAAGATTCTGGAGCAGTATTGCCACGGTTGAGAGAATACGGAGCGAGTGACTAGGGCTCATCGAAGGAATGCTTCTGCAAAGGCACGCTCTGCGTCGCGATCGCGTTCGCAGTCGGCACGGCTGCCACTACAGGAAAATAGATTCAGGATTCGCAATGCCAAATTGAGCGATGCACCAGAACTTGCCTCTCTCATGTGCGAGCTCGGCTACGAAACAACAAGCGACCAAATGAGGGCGCGTCTGAAATCGATCTTGCCCTATGCGCTTTACAGCACGTTTGTCGCGAGGATCGGCAAAGAACTTTGTGGAATGATTGGTACGCTGACGCACATGAGCCACGAACATAATGATCTTTCCGGGAAGATCGTTGCACTGGTTGTTTCGAAGAAACAGCGGCGCAGCGGCGTTGGGCGCACTCTGGTTGCCGCGGCGGAAAAAGATTTCGCGACAAGAAACGTTACGCGAGTGACCTTAACGACGCGCTTCGAACGCGACGAAGCGCACCAATTTTACGGGGCACTCGGCTACTCTCGAACGGGTTTCCGCTTCGCCAAAAACCTCGCGCCTGTGTTGGAGGAACGACCTGCAAAATCTTCAGTAGCGGACGCGGACGAGGAATAGTCCTTCGGCGGGAGCAGCGAAGCGCGGCATGCCCGGCTGAGTGGAGGCCAGTCGATCAGTCAAATCCGCGATGCTCAATTTGCCGAGCGCGCATTTGACGAGCGAGCCAACGATTAATCGAACCATCTTGTAGAGAAAGCCGTCGCCATCGAAATCGAGCATTACACAAGGTCCGTTGCGGCGTACGCGCACAGAATAGATTGTCCGAATCGTGCTCTTTTCTCGTTTCCTGCGATTAGCAGCGAAGCCGGCAAAATCATGAGTGCCAACAAAGTGTTTGGCCGCCGCTTTCAGAACTTCGAGATCGAGTGGGCCCGTGACGTGCCAGGCGCGGCCATATTCGAACGGCGACAGGACCGGGGCAGGCCAGATCCTGTAGCGATAGAGTTTTCCTTTTGCGGAAAGGCGCGCCTGAAAGCCTTTTGATACATATCGGCATCGAAGCACGCGAATGGCTGGCGGCAGTAGTGCATTAAGCGCTTGTGTCCAACGCGCGGCTGAAAAGCGGGTATCGGTCAGATCAACATGGGCGCACTGTGCGAGAGCGTGGACGCCTGCATCGGTTCGTCCGGCCCCATGAACGCGGACCGGCTTGCCGGCGACACGCTCAAACGTGCGCTCGATATGATCTTGAATCGTGTTGCGATGGGATTGACTTTGCCATCCCGCAAATCCTTTCCCGTCGTAGGCGATAATCATTTTCAGCCGTCGCGCCATGGGAATCTAACGATTGTGATCAGTGATCGGTGAGCAGTGATCGATACACTGCTTATTATTGATTGCTGATCACAGATCACTGATCACTTCCTTATTCGACGCTTGCCGTCGATCGAGATATCCCTGCAAAATCATCTGCGCCGCCACTTGATCGATATAAGCGCGGGTGTCGCGCGTTTTTTTACCGGCGTCACGCAGGGCCTTATGCGCTACAACACTGGTCAGCCTCTCGTCCCATGTGGCCACCGGGCATGGAAGGATCGCCCGCAATTTTTCTACGAACCTGAGGGCTTCGGTTGCGGCGGGGCCGATCTGGCCATTCATCTGCCGCGGGATTCCCACAACAACGTGATCGACTTTCTTTTCGCGAATAATTTTAGCTAATCGCGGTATGGCCTGGTTATCTGCTGGGATTGTTTCTAGCGGATGCGCCAATAATTGTAACTCATCAGAGATCGCCACTCCGATGCGCGCGCGACCAGGATCGAGAGCCAGAATTGGATTCATCGCGCTGCCTTGGATCATCATTGGAGTTCCGGGGGCAATTTACCGATCAGGTCCTTGATCTTTTCTGCCTGATGACGATGACAAATCAAAACTGCATCGCCAGTTCTCACAACAATAAGATTATGAACTCCAAGCAGGGCAATCGTCGTCCCATTTTCATCAAAAATGATGTTGTTGGTGGAATCGACCGCAACGACCGTGCAGTTGGCGGCGTTTCCCTGTCTATCCTTCTCGAAGTAATTCGCTACCGCTCTCCAGCTTCCGATGTCGTCCCAATCGAAGCTGGCTTCGACCACCAGCCCCCGCTCTGCTTTTTCCATAATTGCGTAATCGAATGAGATCCGCGGGAGTTTGCTGAAGCGCTCGCGTAACGCGTTCTCAAACTTTCCCTGAGCGCGAAGCTGGGAAATGAAGTCGGCCAGCTCCGGCGCGCGCCGGTTAAATTCGCTCAGGACTGTAGGCACGGACCAGACAAACATTCCCGCGTTCCATCGAAAATTTCCTTTCCGCAAAAAAGATTCAGCCAGATCGGGGTTGGGCTTTTCGCGGAAACGCACGACCCGATGAATCATGTTTTTATCGTTGGACTTTCGCAAATGGACCGGCTCGCCATGCTCGATGTAACCAAAACCAGGACAAGCCCACGTTGGTTTGATGCCGATGGTCACAAGCTCACCTGTTTCCTCGGCTGCACCGACTGCCAGGGCCAATGTCTCCTGAAAAGTTGCTCGGTCCGCGATGACATGATCAGCGGGAAGTACAATCATTGTGGCCGCATGATCGCGCGCTGCCACCCAACCAGTTCCGAGCGCGACTGCCGCAGCGGTATCGCGTTTGGCCGGCTCCGCGACAATATTTTCCTTCGGAAAACCGGCCAGCAGTTTGCGAACTGCCGCTTCCTGTTCAGTGTTTGTCAGAATCAGAATACGTTCATGCGAAACAAAGCCTTCAAGTCGCGCAACGGTTTCCTCAAGAAGCGTTTTGTTAGAGACAAGGCGAAGGAGTTGCTTCGGCCTGACCCGGCGACTTAGCGGCCAAAAGCGTTCACCACTTCCGCCAGCGAGGATGAGCGCGTAAGTCGGATTGAGCATTGAAACGAGCGCTGCCGGAATTTTACAGGTCGCGACGATTTTCCCGTTTCTTTTTCAAAACGAGACGTATATGATAAGCCATGTCTCTGCCGATATCCATTTCAAAAACCGCCGAGCAACTTCCCATTGATCCGTTGCTGGTGGTGACGCGCGCCGCCATTGGACTTGGCCTGGGGCTATTAATGGCCGACAAAATCAAGCCTTCGATTCGGCAGGTAGCAGCGATCGCGCTGGTTTCGATCGGTGCGCTGGCTGCGGCACCCTGGCTGGTCAGAATCACTTTGGGGCAGATTAATCGGCCAGAATCGGAGTGGGGGAGTCGCGCCCGGCTGCGTTCTATTCGCGGAGATTCTGGTTACAGCTCCGATAACGACGTCTACTAAGGTTGTTGCGCTGGCCGCGACGAGCGCCATTCGACTTCGCTTCCTCCGCCGGTGGCTGTCGTAGGGACAGACTCCAGCGGTTCGTGCTCCAAATATCAGATTGCGACGCGCGGTTTTCCCTTTTTACGAAGGACGCGACAGACCAGAATCCATTGCGTCTGCGGGGACTTGAACACTGCGCGCGAACTCGTTGCCCGCGATCTTACCTGGGCGCGGAAGTGATTGCAGACCCGCGCGTCGCGCCGCGAGTTCGACAAGCTCGGCTACCCGTGATTTCAGCAGCCGCGCGCGCGTTGCGAGAAAAACGAGAAAGAACAAATAAGGAACCGTGAACCAAAAGTCGATATGAGGAACATTGAGCTGCCGATACACCAGGAGACTCAACGCAATGAGATTAAAGATAACGGTGGTCGTGACCAGCCGGTTGCGGAGCCGGACACGCGTCAGGCACTTTCCACCACCGTGATATTCAGTGACTGTTTGCAGCGCGATGCTCCACCAGAAATTTCCGTAAATTTGAATGTCCCATTCATTCCATCCGCTATCGGTGGAATAACGCCAGCCTTCTTCATTGAGCAATTGGAAGATCGCGCCTAGCAAGTAGTGACGATCTCTGCCTTCTTCGCTCCAGAAAACCCGCCGGCTGAGGCTGCCCGCAATACGCCGCCCATTGGGCAAACGTTCGTGCGTTCGAATCACGCTTCGCGGTGTGCGCTTGAAATGCAGCCACGTGAAATAACGCGCCCACCCTCGCACGAGCGGCTGGGCGAAAGCCAGCAACATCACAAGCAACCGTCCGTGCACCGTGTCGAATTTCGGCTCGATCGGAGCCCGCATCATGTAAGAGAGCGCAACGCACAGAGTGCCGCCGAGCATGAGATAGGGCACGATACGCAGCGGAGATAAAAAAATTCCAAGACCAAAGAGGAAGATGGTAAGGGCGAACCATTCAACGCTTCCGAGATAAGCAGCGACTTCCGATTGCGGCGTGGGATAAACCGATTGGAAAAATCCTTCGCCGAAAATTCCATGATAGATCACCGGCCGGTTAACGATCCACGTAGAACGGGGCATTCCGTAAATCTGACCACGCCATTTTGCAGTGCCTGTCGGGCCGAAAAAGATCAAGTGTTTGAAACGGAGCAGTGATTCCGCTTCGCCATAGCCGCCCTGCTGTTGCAAAAAAGCGCGGAGCGTAAACCGCCGATGATGCCAGACGATCGCCGTCGGACTAAACGCGATCACAAAACCAGCCTGTTGGAGCCGCCAGCAAAAATCGACGTCATCCCCGGCTTTACGATATTCGGGGTCGAAGCCGCCAATGCTCTCAAATGCGCAACGATGGAACGCCATGTTACAACCCGGAATGTGTTCCGCGATGATGTCGGTGAGCAGAACGTGGCTGGGACCGCCCGGCGCCGCTGCGACACAGGCCTGGATCCAGTTTTCTGCCGGTGGCGTGACGTTCGGACCGCCTGCTCCCGCATAGCCACCGCTCAGAAGAGTGCCGATCAAATAATAGAGCCAATCGACGTCCGCCATGCAGTCGGAATCGGTATAGGCAAACACGTCGCCCTTCGCCGCTGCGGCGCCGGTATTACGGGCGTGACTCAATCCCTGATTGCTTTGATGGATGTAACCCACCCACGGGAACTGCGCCGCGATGTAAGCTGTATCATCGGTTGATCCGTCATCGACGAGGATCACTTCGTATTCGGGATAATTAAGTTTGCCTAACGAATCGAGGCAGGCTGCGAGCGTCCGGGCGCCATTGTACGAACAAACAATTACCGAGACGAACGGCGCGCGCTGCAACGGGCGAAGCGGCAAGTCGGAGCTGTCCTGGCGAAGTTTTTTGCGAAGCGCGTAGAACGCTTTCTTCGGCCTCCGCTCTCGGGTCACGATCCCAAATGCCCAATCTGTGATTTCCTGCTCCCCGGTGAACCATTCATCCGTCCAGGTAAAGAAGATCGTTCCGGCAAGGCCGCACTTCATCACGCTATCGATGTGCCAGCTGAGCATTTCGGCCTGTTCCTCCTCAGAATTCCTGATGGTGTCCATGCCGAATTCGCCGAGAATCAGCGGCCGTTCTTGCGCCAGATTTTGCAGCCGCAGCAGGTAACGTTCGAAGTCCCGCTGATTGTGCAGGTAAATGTTGAAACAGCAAAAATCGACGTTCTGAGGGAGAAGATATTCGGTTGGAGGATAAGTGGCGTAGGAAAAAAGCGCAGCGGGGTCAACTGCCCGCCCCATCCGAATCAATTTCTCGACAAATTCCATCACCCGGCACGCGCCAAGCCAGCGCACCATGGTGCTGGGAATTTCGTTTCCAACAAGATATCCGAAAACCGCCGAGTGCCCCGCATTAGCACTCACTCCTGCACGCACTGCTTCAGCAATCTCACGGCGCGCTTTTCGCTCGGCCAAAAACTCGACATGCTTAGCCCATGGCAATGTGATGAGCACACGCATGCCGGCACTTGCGCAACGATCGAGAAACCATCGCGGTGGAACATGGTAGATCCGCACCACGTTGAAGCCGGTCTGGCGCATCAGCGCCAGATCGGCGTCAACCTGCTCCGGTCGTCCGAGATAATTTCCGTCTGCGTCCGGCTTGAACGGACCATAGGTGATCCCTTTAAGAAAAAATTTCCGATCGCCTTCGAAAAAGAATTTCGCGACCGCGCGAATGCGCGAGTTGGTGCTCACAGCGGCAGTTTCCTAGTCCATGCAACCGACTCACGCAAGGTGGATCGACTCCGAAGGCTTTTGGGGCCGATGCTATACAAATGCGATTTGGCCGTCTGAATAGCATCGGGCTCACCACGGCACGAGTCCGTCCATCTTTGGTGGACAAGATACTGCTCGATCAATTAGCCGCCGTTACAAATCGACAGGCATTACTCAATCGTCTAATGCACGATTTCGTCCAGCACTTCGCGCATTACTGCGCCGGTGTGGGCGATGTCCTCCGGCGTGTGCGCTGTGGAAATGAATCCGGTTTCGAATTGCGAGGGCGCGAAATAAACACCGCGCCTCAAGCAAGCGTGGAAAAATTTGGTGAACATTTTCAAATCGCTCCGTTGCGCACTGGCAAGATCAACAATCGGCCCCGGGGCAAAGAACAAACAGAACATTGATCCAATACGATGAAACGTGGTGCCGATTTTTGCACGCGCGATAGCCTCGCGCGCGAGCTCTTCAAATTGTGCGCCAAGTTCTTCCAGCAGTTTCCATCCATTGATTCGTTCAAGCTCCCGCAATTGCGCGAGGCCGGCCGCCATTGCGAGCGGGTTTCCGGAGAGTGTTCCTGCCTGGTAAACAGGGCCGTCGGGCGAAAGTTGATCCATAATTTCGGCGCGCCCGCCAAACCCGCCGACCGGCAGCCCCCCACCAATCACTTTTCCAAGGGCGGTCAGATCGGGTTTGATCTCGTAAATCTCTTGGGCACCGCCGCGGGCTACACGGAACCCGGTCATCACTTCGTCCAGGATCAAAAGCGCGCCATGCCTTGTGCATTCCTCACGCAGGATCGATAGAAAGTTTTCCTCTGGAAAATAAAGTCCCGCGTTTGCAGGGATCGGCTCAACGATCACCGCTGCGATTTGATTTCGATTCTCGCGAAACGCTTTTCGCACCACATCGACATTATTGAACGGCAGCGAAATGGTGAGATCGACAAATGCTTGCGGTACTCCGGCGCTGTTAGGCTGACCGTGCGTCAGCGCGCCACTCCCCGACTTCACTAGCAGCGGGTCAACATGTCCATGATAGCAGCCATCGAACTTGATGATTTTATTGCGGCCCGTGAACGCGCGGGCCAGCCGTATACAGGACATGGTCGCTTCTGTGCCGCTGTTGACCAGCCGCACCTTTTCAATCGACGGCATCCAGTCGCAGATTAATTCTGCCATT
>Ga0137374_10002906_pt1 | contig 20067 bp, 17 predicted proteins | sample SagtaG_20_FD_104811 | JGI IMG/M metagenome (GOLD analysis project Ga0137374, IMG submission 104811) | Vadose zone soil microbial communities from Sagehorn Ranch, Mendocino, California, USA - Sage1_R_100_16 metaG | ecosystem: Environmental > Terrestrial > Soil > Vadose zone | place: USA... | reverse complement strand
AGCCGGCCACCGTGAATGTCACAATTCGTAAAGCCCAGGCTCAGATTGGTGCTGGCGGCGTAGAAATGAAACCCGCCCCCAGCAGGCATGGACCAATGCGTGAACCGGAATCGCCCCTCCGTCGACAAAAGGTTAGTCGAGTACTGAAGGGGCGTGGCGATGGAGAGGCCGAAGCTGGAGGAGGACCAGTTCGTATTGGCCTGCTCCTGCGCCATATTATACCGAACAATCCTGACGGGAGACAGGACCGTCCCGTCCGAAAAGAGCCTGGCGCCGTTCAGCAGCCACAAGCCGGCCTGGTTCGTGGCGCCGTAGATTCCAAGGACTGTGCCGGCCGTCAATGTGAGAACCGCATTTGTCACCGCAATTTGGCTGGCTACATAGTCGAGCGGATCGTAATGATACCCGAGTGTCGGCTGCGAGTTCGTATCGCGTTGGGCACGAGGGGTGAGGATGGTCGTGACAGTGATGTTGCTTGCGAGCAACACTGGCGGCTCGGTGGTTCGTTGCCGTAGGTCGGCAAGTAGCGTGGGGTTAATGGAGTTGGAGCCGATACCAACGTAGGGGCTGTTTGCTGCCAAGTAGTGCGTCCCCGAGCCGACGGTTTGGAAGATGCCGGTGTCGATAAGGTTACTGACCACGTTTACACCGGAGTATTTGACATTGTTGGTGACTGAGATGACGAACGAATTGGTGAGGAAAGCATTTGTGTAAGTGCTGCTGCGGAGATTGCCCAGCCTGTGCAACGTTGCGTGTTCAGCTCTGACAGTCCCCCCTCCAGCAAAAGTGAACGCCCCGTCATGGATAAGTGCGTTGCGAATCTGGATCGTGCCGCTTGAAACGAAGCATGCCGCGTAGGCTCGGCCGATCTGCGCGTGGCGGAGAGTCACTTGCGAGGCACTGTTAACGGTGACTCCGTAGTAGGGATTCCGAAATCTCGCGTCGTGGAGATCGACGATGTTGGTATTGCCGCTGAAGTCCAAATGCTTTCCATAGTAATTGGTTGACAGATTGCCAGTCGATTCCGCAATGACTTCGCCCAAAGCGTCATCATCCCTTCCTGTGAAAAAGGCCGGACGAAAGGCTTCAGTTTGGCAATCGAGCGGTCCCTCAATCACCAACCGAGCGAGCGTTGAGCCATTTGTATACTTTATGACAGTTCCTCCCTCGATAATAGTAGTACCCCGGAGTGTCACCGTGCCGCTGATGAAGTACGTCGTGTCGCTCTTGAAAATCATGTTCGTGTTAGTGCTCGTAAGAAGGAGCGAATAATCGATCACGAAACCTTTCGCTGCGACGGTGGCTTGGGCCATTTGCATCGGGCGAACCTTGCCGGCGGCGCCCTTTGGACGAGCGGGGAACAGGCGGGCCATTCGAGTGGCATTTGCGTTTGGTCTGCGGACGGCCGCCACGCGGGGCAGCAACTCCAGTTGCGGTTTGATGGCCGGATACTCGACCTGTTCGATGAGGAAGGTCCTGCCCGTATCGGGCGTCTGGATCCAAAGCTTGCCGACGGGCGCGGCGGGAGTGTCGAGTTCGCCGGGCAAATCGTTGGCCATCGGGAAGGCTCCGCCCGGCCCCATGCGCAAGTTGCCGAACGTCAAAGTTTGATCGCGGAAATCCGGAGCGACCATCGCCTGGCGCACCGCAGGATCGCTTTCCTGACGCAGGATGTTCTCCTGACGCACTGGCGCGGGTGGGTCCAGGAACTCGGTCCACGCCTCAAGGCGAACCGTGGCTTCGTTCATCTGGTACGCGGCCGGGGGCGGCGGGTTCTCTCTCAAGATTACGAATTGTTCCAGACCATCTTTGCGGTAGACGTAGAGAACGTCTGCGTTCAGTGCATCGAAAGCATTTCTGTAAATGATCTGATTGGGCGGGATAAGCTCGCCGGCGCAGTCCTGTAATTCCGCCAGCATCACGCTGCGACCGCTGGCGGCGTCCGTGTAGGCAATGCCCAGCGGGTTGCTGCGAAAGCGAACTCCGTCGCTCGCGAGATCGATGGCGCCAGCCGTGCGGAGGTTCGAGGAAAATGCGACTGGGCAGGGGCTGTCCAGGGCGACAGCGCCGTTGGGGACAATCTCTATTACGTCGCGGCTTCCCCGCCATTCTCCATCGCGGAAAAAGTGCATCCCAGTGGCCAGCTCGATGTAGCCGGTCTTGTTCGTGACGACGCGACCGTCGGGGAGGGTGTTGGTGATAACGCGCTCCCACGCCCGATGGTCCCGGCCCCTTTCAACCACGGTGGGCGCCGGAAGGGCGGCGCCGCTTGATAGCGAAATGAAGGATAACGGAACGATCCAGAGGAAGGAGAGTTTTCCTTTCATAAACGCGATGCTTTCTTCTATTGGGCATCGAAGGCGGTTCGGCTCCTTGCCTCCGCTGACGATTTCGCTTTCCTACGTCAATTGTAAGTGTGCCTTATCCAACCCCACTGCGGTCAAGAACATTCTTGAGCCCAAAACTGCCTTCTGGGACTGCTTCGGGCGCTAAAGTTTCGGAACGGGCATTACGATGAACAGTATGAATGTCGCGGCCCGCATGTTCATTTGCGCCTGATTCAACGGCACCGCCACCCGGCACTCCATTGAGGAGCGGGCGCCGCACTCTCGGCTTCTTCGCAGGCCGATGAAGGCTCACAGCACTGGAGTTCAGCCCGCGGTCGAGCCGCATGCCATGCAGCGCCGAGCCGGGGTCGTCACGCAACAACGGAGGGTTTGCGCGGGCTTCCTGATCGCGGCTCAGTGGACGTTGTGGAACGGCGGCTCGGCGTCCGCCGCGGATGGCATAGAAACCGCCGGGGACATTCTGCAATACGCGATCCCTGTTACCGCGGCCGGGCTGACTCTCACCCATCGGGACGGTCAGGGAGCGTTCCAATTAGGCGAGTCGCTCGCGGTAACGGTCGGCGTCACTTACGCGCTCAAATACACCATTAACGAGCAGCGCCCCGACGGCGGCGGTCAGTCGATGCCCTCCGGCCATACCTCTTTTGCATTTAGCGGGGCGGAGTTCATGCGAAAGCGTTACGGTTGGGAGTACGGTGTGCCAGCGTATGCGGCCGCGTCGTTCGTAGCTTACAGCCGGGTTGAGGCCCGTCGGCATCACGTCCGGGATGTCGTAGCCGGTGCGGGCATCGGCATCCTGAGCAGCTACATATTCACCAGGCCTTACAAAGGTTGGAACCTGAGCATTGAGGGCGACACGAAAAGTTTCGGGGTCAGACTGTGCCGACAGTTCTGACGGGATTGTTTTAGGAATCAGCCCTCAGGGAGGTTGCCAATTGCCAACGGGTCAGGTTTAGTGTAGAGAACTAACTATAACGTTATAGTTTCAACTGTTCCTCCCTCGCTTAAGCCAGACTAGCAGAATCCCAATGTCGGACGGCGAAACTCCCGAGATACGAGTAGCTTGGCCAATAGTAGCGGGTCGAATGTTCGAGAGCTTCTGACGGGCCTCTTTTCGCATAGATTTAACGTTATCGTAATCAAACCATTCAGGGATTTGCTTTTCTTCCAGTGTCCGAAACCGCTCCACCTCGTCCTGCTGCCGCTGAATGTAGCCTTCGTATTTTATGGCGATCTCGATTTGTTCGATCACCGCCTTATCCAGCACTGGCTTCTTGCCGGGGAGGTCGTGCCAACAAACCTCAGGGCGGCGAAGCAGTTGCGCGTGGCTATCGGCTCCGTTGCGAGTTGTCGCAAGCCGGTCGAGTTCCGCTGCGATGGCTTCACGCTTGGCTTGAAACGTTCGGTAATTCCGTTCTGGCAGGAGACCGACATCGTGTCCAAGATCGCAGAGGCGGAGGTCTGCATTGTCCTGCCGGAGGAGGAGGCGATACTCCGCACGGGAAGTGAACATGCGGTAAGGTTCCACCGTGCCTTTGGTCACGAGATCATCAACGAGCACACCAATGTAGGCCTGGTCGCGCCGCAGGATGATGGCGTCGCGTCCCTGAACGCGCCGGACGGCGTTAATGCCGGCAATCAGGCCTTGAGCCGCAGCTTCTTCGTAGCCGGAAGTGCCATTGATTTGGCCCGCCAGGAAAAGGTTGCGACAAGGCTTGCATTCCAGGCTCGGGTGGAGCTGCGTTGGGAACGCAAAGTCGTATTCAACCGCGTATGCGGGGCGAAGGATCTCGGCGTGCTCGCAACCGATGATCGACCGCACCATGTCGTATTGGACTTCAAATGGGAGGCATGTGGAAAACCCGTTGACGTAGATTTCATCCGTAGCGATGCCTTCGGGCTCAAGGAAAATCTGTTGTCGTTGCCTTTCTGGAAACTTGACGATTTTGTCCTCGATGGACGGGCAGTAACGCGGGCCGACGCCCTCGATGACGCCGGAATACATTGGGGACTTGTGGAGGTTCGCACGGATGATTTCGGCGGTCCTGTCAGTGGTGTAGGTGATGAAGCAGGGCAGTTGACCGCCGAGCTGATCGAGGATCGATCCGGGCCGATAGCATCCGGATGAGGCAGCCCGGGGGGCGGGACAGACGCCCGAATGTTCCACGTGGAACAAATCGTCGCACCAGAACGAGAAATAAGGGACCGGCTCGTCGCCAGGCTGAGACTCGGTACGCGAGAAATCGATGGTGCTCCGAAGCAGCCGTGGTGGAGTGCCCGTCTTGAGCCGTCCGAGCTCCAGCCCAGCCTCGGCTAGCGACGCGGAAAACCCTTGGGCTGCGGCTTCGCCAGCACGTCCCCCGGACTGTTGATTGGCACCGATATGCATCAGGCCCCTCAGGAAAGTCCCCGTTGTGACGACGATGCACTTCGCGTGGTATTGCACTTCCAAAGTCGTTTCGACCCCGTGCGCCATCGCGTCTCGATGGAGGAGCCTAGCGACTTGCCCCTGCTTGATATCGAGCAGTGGCTGCCGTTCGCAAACCCATTTAAGTCGAAACTGATAGGCCTTCTTATCGCATTGCGCACGCGGCGCCCAAACGGACGGCCCTTTTTTCGTATTCAACATGCGGAACTGAAGCCCAGTCATGTCCGTGTTCTTGCCCATCTCGCCTCCGAGCGCGTCGATCTCCCGGGTGAGATGGCCCTTGGCGAGTCCACCGACGGCTGGATTGCACGACATCTGGCCGATGGTGTCACAGTTGATCGTCAGTAGTAGGGTCGAACAACCCATTCGTGCCGAAGCCAGGGCCGCCTCAACACCCGCGTGCCCCGCGCCGACCACGATCACATCGTATTCCTTTGGGTAAACGAACACGCGGGATTTAGTATCAGGGCCGAGCTGCGGAGCCAAGTCTCTTCGCGCAGGATGGGTCGCCCATCCTGTAGAATGGCCAGCGGTTGTGGCTGACAAGTAATGCGACGGTGCCGTTAGCTCTGGGTAAAAGCATATTACTATGGACTGACCCCATAGAATGCCGATATACTGTTCCTTACCGACACTGTGAATCGTCTTGGGGCAATCCACTCTCAAATCGTCAGCCATGACTGACGAATGGCCTGCGGCGGAACGGTCGCGAATATCAAGTGCCTGTTGCCTAAACGGTGTGCGGTCGGGAGAGGTAGGACGCGTCGCTCCAGGCCCGCCGGGCTGGGGTGGTAGGGCGCGTCGCTCTGCACGTGCCGTGGGTACGTTGAAAGCCACGGGCTTTCGCAAAGTGTTCTCTCCCTCTCGGCGCGCGCGAAGCGACGCGTTCTACCTGCCGCGATTTGGGCAACAGGCCCGAGGAAGTGACCCCTTCCTGACGGCGCTTTTCGTGCCTGCCAGCACGTTCCGCGTTTGGTAATCCCTCAGTGAAGGCCGGTGGGGCGAGCGTCCCCGCGAGCCGAAGCCAAGCAGCGCTGAGTAATCAAGAGGCTCGCGAGTACGCTCGCCCCACCTGAGTGAGGGATTAACGCGCCTGGAAGATTTCGACTGCCTTTGCGGGCGCAGTTTGGTAAGAGCCGTCCCGTGCCCGAAGACTCGTCAAGAGCACCCGACGACGCCCAACCGCGCGCCGATGGCAGGCACCCCACGCCACCCTTCGTCCCCGACCACGAACTGTTGCGCCGCATCGGCCAGGGCGCCTACGGCGAAGTTTGGCTGGCGCGAAATGTCGTCGGCACATTGCGGGCGGCGAAGGTTGTCTATCGGGACGCCTTCACTGACGCGCGTCCTTACGAGCGCGAGTTCGAAGGCATTCAGAAATTCGAGCCGCTTTCCCGCACGCACGAGGGGTTGGTGGACATTCTGCAAATCGGCCTCAACGAATCCGCCGGCTATTTCTATTATGTGATGGAGTTGGCCGATTCAGTTCCGAGTTCCGAGTTCCGGGTTCCAAGTTCACCGACTGCATCAGCTGCCGAACCTCAACTCGGAACTCGGAACCCGGAACTCGGAACTTACATTCCCCGCACCCTCGCCTCCGACCTGAAGTCGCTCGGCCGGCTGCCGCTTGCCCAATGCCTGCGCACAGCCCTGGCGCTGGCAGACGCGCTGGAGCACTTGCACCAGCACGGCCTCATTCACCGCGACATCAAGCCCTCGAACATCATCTTTGTGAACGGCACGGCCAAGCTCGCCGACATCGGACTCGTCACCGAAACAGGCGCGGGCAAATCCTGGGTGGGCACGGAAGGGTTCATGCCGCCCGAAGGCCCCGGCACCGCGCAGGGCGACGTCTATAGCCTGGGCAAAGTCCTCTACGAGATTTCCACCGGCAAAGACCGCCAGCGTTTCCCCGAACCGCTCACGACGCTCGCCGATCTCCCCGACCAGGCGGACTGGCTCGAATTCAACGAAGTCGTCGCGAAAGCGTGCGAAGGCAACACTAAGCGCCGCTACGCCTCCGCCACCGAACTGCGTGGAGACCTTGCGCTGTTGCTGGGCGGTAAATCCGTCCGCCGCCTGCGGCGTATGGAACGAATGTGGGCGCGGGCGAGGTACTTCCTCGTCGCGGCGGTAGTGCTAATAGCCTTCGGCCTCGTGTCCCAGCAATGGCGGCTGGCTGCGCAACGAGCGCGCGCCGCCAACGTGCAGGCCCAAGCGATTCGTGAGGCCGCTCAAGCTCGTGAGGAATCGGCAGCGGCCCAAGCGCGCGAGCAAGCTACGGCGGAAATGCTAAACAACGTTCAGCAGCGCCTACTGCTTGAACAAATTCAACAAACGCGACTCACCCCGCACATGCAGGGCTGGTCGACCCAAGTCTGGGCGAAGGCGAAAGAAGCGGCCAGCATCCGTGTAAACCCTGACGTGAGGAACTACGCCGCCGCGACGCTCGCCGGCCTCGACGCGCACGTGATTCGGCACTTCATGAATCTCGGGTCCTCCTCTGTTGCATTCGACCGCACCGGCGAGCGTGTGCTCATCGGCGGCATCGAGGATCCCCGCGGCTACAAGAACGCGACGTTCCTTTGGGAGATTTCTAAGAATCGCACGAATACCTCAAAGCGAGCCGGCACGGGGCCCGTTGCTTTCGCCGAAGATGGCCGGCTGCTGCAACTGACTTTCCAAGGGCGGCTCTCGTTTCTGCTGTCGGACATGGCTGGTCGGCACGCCCCCCGCATGGTCACCATTCCTGCAATGGAAGGGCCGGCACCTCGCACCTTGGCACCGCCTCCCGTGATGGCGATGACGGCGGACGGCGCCCTCATCGCGGCAGGTGCGGTGTTGGCGGACGGGAAATCCAGGATCGCGGTCTGGGAAACCGCCGAGGGGAAGCTGGTTCGTCAGTTCGAGAACGAGCATCCCCTGGCGGCGCTGGCGTTCTCTACGGATGCCACGCGCATTGCCGCCGGCGATGAGAGCGGTCTCATTCGCAATTGGCGACTGTCCACCGGCGAGGCAAGCCCCCCCCTTCAACAGGGCAGCAACAGGGTAACAACCCTGGCCTTTCGCCGTGACATTGTTCGGGACAGCGCTGCCCGCCAAGCTGGAGATGACTGGTTGCTGGCTGCAGGAGACGCGGGCGGCACGGTCACACTATGGGATATCAGGAAACGCTTGCCGAGGAATCTCTTTCGCGGCGCGCACGGGGACATCAGTGCGCTCGCGTTCAATCCCGACGGCACCATCCTCGCGGCGGGCGTGCGCAACGGAGTGGACTTCTGGGACACAGGCAACGGTCACCTGCTGTTACATATAGGCTCCGGCGATTTCGTCACGGGGTTGGCGTTCTCCCCGGACGGCGGGCGCTTGGCCGTAAGCGCCAAGGGTGGCTTTCAGTATGCGGGCGATCTGTTCCTTTGGAGCCTGGAGCAGGGTCGCGGTATCCAATCTTTGCGCGGGCTGCAGCAGCGCGCGACCAGAATAAGCTTCTCGGCCGATGGTCAATTGGTGGCTGCGCTGGCGTGGAACTGGCAGGTCGGTGTGTGGAGCGTCACCAACAGTCAGTTGTTGTTCTTATTCGACGTTCCACCAGGTGCCGCCGCGGACAACGCCTCGTTGCGCTTCAGCCCGGACAGCCGGCAACTAGCCTTTGCCACGGCCTCAGGCGCTTGCTTGTGGAATGTGACCACCGGTCAGCAATCCAACTCATGGCCCCTGCCCCCGGGCTTGGTCGAACGCCTGGCCTTTCATCCTTCAGGCAAGCTGCTCCTCTTCCGCGTGGAAACCAGCGACGAGACCCGCTGGCCGTTTATCTGGGTGGAACCGGCCGATCATCCGAGAGTCTGCCGCACCCGGGATCTGTTCAGTCCGCAGTGGAGCAACGCCTTCGTGACGATCCGCAACTTCAGCTTCCGAGTGTTCGAGGCCGCGCTGACGGCCGACGGTGAACATCTCCTGGTTGAGGGTCGCGCAAATGGGCAAGGCTCGAACGAGTATCACATCACCATTTTCCAGCCGTTGACTGGCGAGGAGCTCTGGCCGTGCGAGTCCACCGTGGAGGGCACTCTCAATATCGATCCCACCGGCAAGTACGTGGAATTAGGCCGCAGCCAGACGAACATCGTGCTGTTGGATCTGCGATTGCACACGATTGTGAAACAATTTGAGCGCGGACCTTCCGCTCTGGGTCCAGAGGCAAGGCAATGGATCGAAAGAGGGCAACCGCCCGACTACAGCGAAGCCTACTCGCTGATGGTCGAAGGGCGGAAGGAGCCACTGGTCAAATTGGGCCTTGATTTCAGCAGCTCGTGGATCGCTTTCCCGACGTTCAGCAATGACGGCAGTCTGCTGGCCTGGGGCGACGATCACGGCACGGTGTATGTCGCGGATCTCGAGGAAATCAACCGGAGGCTGACGGAATTAGGGTTGGGATGGTAATTTGACTCGGTTGGAAGGTCGATCGAAGAAGAGTTGAGCCAGAGCCTCCGGAGGCAGACGCCCACCGACACGACGCGCTCACAAATTCTCGCGCCCGTTCGCAACGGAGAACCGGGGCGCCTATTAGATGCCAGCGCAGGGTTAGGCGGCGTGGTCATTGGCTCAGATATGTGTCTCGCCTGATGTGGTCGACCGTTTACTGTGTCAGCCCCGAAGCGAGGGCAGCCGTATCTTGCAACAAAATCTCGGATACAACCACGGAAATGTGCTTGCCGGATTGCGCTGCAATCTCTGACTTAAGGGCGTCAAGGATGTTTCGTGCGGCGTTGGTTTGCCCGCCGTTTGCGGCTCGTTGCGCCGCTGCGACTTTGGCTTCAAAGGAATTGGCAATCCCTCGACCGTCGATCAACTGAAGAGACAGTGCATTCTCGATGTCCTGTAGCGTGCTTGCAAACGTAGCAAGTCGCGCAACGGTCGATATAGCTCCATGAGTGGAATCGAATTGAATTTGAAAAGAGGAGGTTGAACCAGCGCCTGCGATTCCTTCAATCAGGATTGGTCGCAGGAGAGACCCATCGACGGCAACGCCCTGGAGCGATAGCGTGAATTGTTTGGGCAACTCCCCAGTAACTTCCAGACGATACACACCGTTGGTTGGCTGGAAAACGTGAACGAATTCAGCCGCTTCGGTCGGTGCAGCGCCTGAGACATCGTCTGCAAGTGAATCAATGAAACAGACAGATTTTGGAATCCCCTCAACCACGCCGGTGCTTCGGGGAGGCAAGCCAGATGCGCTGCCTGCGGCGTCGTACAGAACGAACCTGACACCCTCCGCTACCTGAGCTAAGCCAACAGTGATCTCGCTTATGTTGTCGCTCGGATCAGCAACGTAACCCCGTGTTTCGAAATCGTAATAATCATCGAGGTGTTGCTTGCGGAATCCAGGATCGGCTATTTTGAACCTGTCCCCTTCCTTTCCCGTTACCAGCACAAAATGGGTTGGGCCAAATTCGCAGGCCCCGCTTCGATCGCATAATAGACCAATGTTAACTCCCACAATGACCGGATACTCCAATTCGCAAACAACCTTAGTCAGGTAGTCTTCCGCCTGTGTCGTTAGAAACTGGGCGTCCGAATAATGACGCTCTTCCTTGAACTGGAATTTGGCTGGGAGGCCGGCTTGTTCGGCTGCGATTTTTGTCGCTGTCCACCATGATACGCCGAGCCCAAGATATCCATTCCCCGATTCCAGGAGGCGGTTAAGTGTTTTGGGGTTGTAAGTCATTCCGACTTTGTTCAGCGCCATGCAAAGGCATGTCATCGCGCAACCCTTCGAACCGATGGTTTCGGTCGGTGAATTCGCGTACGGATCGCTTGCCCAAGGCGCACCGGGACCGGCTTGGTATAGTGGCGGCACGTCGATCTGGCAGCCTTCGGTCCCGAATACCTCAAACTCGTATATCCAGCCGTGAATAATCTGGGTGCCAAGCACGTTGTTCAGACAGTTGTTTAGGGACCACCTGACTTTGCTGCCGGTAACCGGCGTGAAAGTGTACTCGTCCGAAGTAGAACCGGCGCCTCCGGCTTCAATCGCGCCGAAACTGCGCTGAAAAGGAATATCCACCCAAATCGTCCCGTTCCAATAGGCCAGTTGCGCGTTGGCCGGGGCATGGTCGTGGCCGTGGTGCCAAATGATGACTTTGTGAAAAGTTTTGTGCGCTCCGAAGTTGATCGTCGCTTGCCGAGGTCCGCATGGGTCTCCAGCCCAGTTGTTGTCACCCCCGGTGAAGGCGAGGCCGTGGTACCAGACAGGGTAAGTCCTCAGTCCATCGACGATTTCCCACGGGTACGAACCACCTCCCCATCCACGGTTGGACTCCAGTGGGCTGGGGTATCCACTACCCGCCGGGTTGAGGGCGATATTCGTTTCTGCTGCATTGAGTCCAACGCAGCATAGAACTGCCAGTGCTGCAAAGAGCACTTGGACGCTTCTCGGTTTTCTCTGGTTGCTTGTTTGCATTGTGTTTCCTGTTGGTTGGTTGTTTTGTCATCAGACACGGCGCGTATTGCCGCCTAACGATGAAAGCAGAGCGACCGGCGCGGATGGAGAGACGATGATAACGCCAACGAGAAACTGCCGCGTTAGCGGCTCCGCCGGTTCGCTCCAGCGCAGTGTTCGGCGGCACCTTTGGTTTCTTGTTAGACTCGCTCTGCGAGGCGCGCTGTGCTGCTTTCCAACAGTCTTAAGCGCGCCCGCGTTCAACAATCTTTCAAGAAACTGTGTTTTATTTCAGCAGAAGCATTCAGCCGGCTGGAAGGCGGCGACAGCAGAGAATTTCTTTTCTTTTTTGAAAGTCTCCGCTTCCGTACCCCGCTTAACTCACCAAAGACAATGCCCGCGCCGCGTCCAGACACGCTCCCGACCCGCGCCAGCCTGCTCGTCCGATTGAAGGACTGGGACGATCACACAAGCTGGCACGAGTTTCACGACACTTATTCGCGGCTCATCCACAACTTCGCCCTCAAGCAGGGTGTGGCCGAGGACGGGGCGAAGGACATCGTACAGGAGACGTTGCTCTCCGTGGCCAAGGCCATCCGCGAGTTTCAATACGACCCGCAGAAATGTTCGTTTAAGAGCTGGCTCTTGAGCGTGACGCGCAATCGCGTCACGGACCATTTTCGGCGACATCCGCGTGAGCGCGAGGCGCGCCGTGCGCCGGCCGCCGCCACCGTGCGCACGTCCACAATCGAGCGCGTGCCCGACCCGCGCAGTCTGGCCGCTGAAGATGTCTGGGAAGAGGAATGGAGGAGGAACGTGGTGGAACTCGCGTTGGAGAAGCTCAAGGCCCAGGTGAGTACGAAGCATTTCCAGATTTTTTACCTGCACGTCATCAAGCAGCAGTCCACGAGCAAAGTCGCGAAGGCGCTGGGAGTGAGCGTCGGGCAGGTCTATCTGGTGAAACATCGTCTCAAGGGCGCTTTTGAAAAGGCGGTCAAAAGGTTGGAACAGGAATTGGATGCCAGTCCGGAGCGGCAGAGGTCGGCTTGAAGGAAGCCGCACCGGAAAACGGCGTACCTTGCCGGCACCACCAAAGTAGGGCAAGCGTCTCGCCTGCCCGGCCGAGCGAAGCGAGGCCTTGGTCGTGCGAAAGCCGCGCCTTCCGGCGCGGCAGGGGCAGGCGAGACGCCTGCCCTACGTCGCCGCCGCGACCTCGTCCTCTTGGTGGTAGATGTGCCCCCGGGAAGCGTGCCGAGCTAGATCGCTGGCAAATCACAGCGGCAGTTCGGACTCGGAAGGGAGCATGACAAAATTCTTCACATCCTGGATTTTTTGGGGATTCTGCCCAGAAAGTATTTAGCAAACGCATATACCGGCTGGTCCACTTGGCAGTTCGTCGGCTTCCCTCTGGCGGCTTCTTCGTTTCCTTTGTTTGCTTCTGTTGGAAATCCTCGGCCTGCACTCTGGGCGCAGGAGAATTAACAGAAGGCAACGAAGGGAACGAAGGATCGAAGCCAAAGCCGTCTCTAAAAACGGCACTCTGCAACCCCGAAGAATTCTGTCGTGAGTCAACTCAACTCGCTCCGAAAGAATTCTCCAAATACTTGTTGCACTCCGGTTTCCCTTTGCTAGTATCCGCGCTCCGTTTCGCCGGGCATGGCCGGCGTAAGGGCTTTGGCATCAAAGCGATTTGGGGCTACGGCAAGATCCGTGGCCTGGCAGTGAATGAAACCTAGACTCTACGAAAAATACGTCAACGAAGTGGCGCCCGCGCTCAAGGAAAAGCGCGGCTACAAAAATGTCCATCAAATCCCGCGCATGGAGAAGATCGTGGTGAACATGGGCGTGAGCGCGTCGCTCGAAAAGAGCGCCATCGACGATGCTGCGAAGGATCTTTCGCTCATCACCGGCCGCAAGCCGGTGATCAGCAAATCGCGCAAGAGCATCGCCAATTTCAAGCTGCGTGAGGGCATGCCCATCGGCTGCCGCGTCACCTTGCGGCGCGAGGCGATGTACGAGTTTTTTGATCGGCTGGTCGCCACCACCTTGCCGCGCATCCGGGACTTCCGCGGGGTTTCCCCGCGGCATTTCGACGGCCGCGGCAACTACACGATGGGCATCGCCGATCAGGCCGTTTTCCCGGAGATCGAGCTGGACAAAGTCAAGCGCCAGCAGGGCATGGACATCACCATCGTGACGACCGCCCCGACCAACGACGAAGCCTACGATTTGCTCAAGCTGATGGGCTTCCCGTTCTCCGACACTGGCAAGTAAACTCTGGCACCCGATTATGGCCAAGACCGCCTGGATAGAGCGCAACAATAGGAAACGCGCCACGGTGAAGAAGTTCGCCGCTCTCCGCGCCGAATTGAAGAAGAAGAAGGACTACGCCGCCTTGACCAAACTGCCGAAGAACGCCAGCCCGGTGCGCACGGTCAACCGCTGCGCCAAGACCGGCCGTCGGCACGCCTTCCTCCGCAAGTTCGGCTGCTCCCGCCTTACCTTCCGCGAGGACGCGCTCTCCGGGCTGATCCCCGGCGTGACGAAGGCGAGCTGGTGATTGATAAAGTATGACTGATCCGATTTCCGACATGCTGACGCGCATTCGCAACGCCACGCAGGCGTTGCTGCCGACCACCGCCATGCCACACTCCCGGATGAAGGAGGGCATCGCCGGCATCCTGAAGAAGGAAGGCTACATCGCCGACTACTCGGTCCAGGGCCAGATCCCGAAAACGATTCAGCTCAAGCTGAAGTACCAGGGCAAGAAAGGTGTCATCGAGGGATTGCGCCGGGTGAGCAAGCCAGGGCTGCGACACTATGTTTGCGCCACCGACATCCCCCGCGTGCGCGGCGGGTTGGGCACGGCGATACTGTCCACCTCGCAAGGTCTTATGAGCGGCCAGCAAGCCCGCAAGACCAATATTGGCGGCGAGTTGCTCTGCTACGTCTGGTGAGCCGATTCCACGATTCAACGATTTAACCCTTTAACGATTCAACCCGCACCCCATGTCCCGCATTGGCAAACAACCCGTCGTCATCCCGGCGCAGGTGAAGGTCCAGGTCAGCGGCCGCAAAATTTCGGTCGAAGGTCCCAGGGGCAAGTTGAATCTCGATCTGCCCCCACGCACGGCCGCCAAGGTCGAGGGCGCCGCTGTGCTGGTGTCCCGCCAGGGCGAGGATGCGCACGCCCGGGCGCTGCACGGCCTGTCGCGCGCGCTCATCAACAACATGGTCAAGGGCGTGAGCGACGGCTTCAGCAAGCGGCTCGAGATCAGCGGCGTCGGCTTCAAAGCCGCCGTGGCCGGCAAGGTCGTGACCATGAACCTCGGCTACTCGCACCCCATCCAGTACGACATCCCTGATCAAATCAAAGTCGTCGTCGAGGAAAACACCAAGATCACCATCGAAGGTCCCGACAAACAACTCGTCGGCAAGGTCGCCGCCGAATTGCGCGGCTTCTACCCGCCGGAGCCTTACAAGGGCAAGGGCGTGAAATACTCGGACGAGCATGTCGAGCGGAAGGAAGGCAAGACGGTGCAGTAACCGATTTGTTGCCACAGCCGGCACCGTTCACAACCCCCATGCAGGACTCGAAAAAACGTCAACTCCGGCAACTGCGCAAATGGCGCATCCGCAAGAAGGTCGCCGGCTCAGCCGAGCGGCCGCGAATGAGCGTTTGCTTCAGCAATGAGCACATTTACGTGCAGTTTATCGACGACGCGAAGGGCCGCACGCTGGCCAGTGCTTCCACCCGGCACAAAGCGACGCCCGGCCGCGAACAGTTCGCCGCAAACGCCGTGAGCGCAAAAAAAATCGGCGCGCTTGCAGCCGAGGCGGCCAGGAGCCAGGGCATTTCACAAGTCGTCTTCGACCGCAACGGCGCCAAATTCCACGGCAAGGTCAAGGCCCTCGCGGACGCGGCGCGCGAGGCCGGCCTGAAATTCTGAGTCCAACAGGAGAATCCACTGTGTCCGACACCGAATTAACCAACGCAACGCCGGGCGGAACTCCCGAGGCAACGCCCGCTCCGGAGGCCGCCCCCATTCAGCCTCCGGCTCGACCCGACCGCCCGGACCGCCCAGGCGGACGGGGCCCGCGCGGCCGCCGCCGCCAGCCTGAGGGCGAAGGCGGCGAGAAGCAAGGCGACGAACTGTCCGAGAAGGTGGTGTTCATCAACCGTTCCTCGAAAGTCGTCAAGGGCGGCCGGCGTTTCAGTTTTAGCGCACTGGTCGTCGTGGGCGATCGCAAGGGCCGGGTCGGCCACGGTTTGGGAAAAGGCAACGAAGTGTCCGACGCCATCCGCAAGGGCGGCGAGATTGCCAAGACGCAGATGGTGCCGATCTCGATCAAGGAATCCACCATTCCGCACGAAGTCACCGCGCGCTATTGCGGCGCCCACGTTCTGCTCCGGCCAGCTTCGCCGGGCACGGGCGTCATCGCGGGCAAGACCGTCCGCGCTGTGCTCGAATCGGTGGGCATCAAGGACGTGCTCAGCAAGTCACTGGGGTCGAAGAACGCCGCCAATGTGGTCAAGGCCACCCTCGGCGCCCTCCGGCAACTGCGTCTGCGCGAAGACATCTACAATGGCCGCGGCCTGGTGCTGAGAAAGAAAGTTGAAACGCCGGTCCTCCCGCCAGCCCCGGTGGCCATCGCTTGATCATTATGCGCTTGCACGATCTCAAACCCCGTCCCGGCGCCAAGCACCGCCGCAAGCGTCTTGGCCAGGGTGAATCCAGCGGCCGCGGCCGGACCTCTGGCCGGGGCGGCAAGGGCCAGACGGCCCGCTCCGGCAGCTCGATCCGCATCGGCTTCGAGGGGGGCCAGATGCCGTTGATCCGCCGGATTCCCAAACGCGGCTTCAACAATGCCCGCCATACGATTGCGTATGTTGCGGTGAACGTCGAGTCCTTGAACCAGTTCGACGATGGCGCGCGGGTCGATGTGGAAGCCCTTCGCAATGCCGGCCTGGCCAACGGCCCCGTGAAGCGGGTCAAAATCCTCGGCGACGGCGAGTTGACCCGAAAGCTCACCGTGGCCGCCCATGCTTTCAGCGCGACGGCGAAATCGAAAATTGAAGGCAAGGGCGGCGCTTGCGAAGTCGTTTCCGCTCGCCCTGCCCCGCCCGCCAAATAGCTCGGTTATTTCATACCTCGCATGAAACACCCACAGCCTGTAGCCGCCGACGTGAGGAGAATCCAACGGCGGTACGCCGGGCTTCGCGACCATGACGCGGCCGGAGCGCCGAGCTCCCGCTCGGCTCGATCCTGCTACACGGGCACTTGCCGAGCAGGAGCTCGGCGCTCCGGCGTCATGGACAGGCGGAATCGTTCCTCCGTTTGGTCAATCCGCCTCCTTACGTCGGCGGCTACAGCGGGTGTGAAATCTCCGGACTAGCCAGGACCGCTGCGGCGCATGATCGAGAACATCATCAACACGTTTCGGAATTGCTTCAAGATTCCGGAACTCAAGTCTCGAATCCTCTTCACGCTCATCGTGCTGGGGATTGCGCGGGTCGTGTCGATCTGGCCGGCACCGGGGCTGGACGGGGCCTCTCTCCACGCCTATTTCGACAAGCAACACGATGGCGGCGGGCTGCTGGGCATGTACAGCATGTTCACCGGCGGCGCGCTCGAACGGTGCGCGATTGGCGCCTTGGGCATCATGCCCTATATCAGCGCCACAATCATCCTTCAGCTTCTCACGGCCGTCATGCCCCAACTGTCGAAGCTGGCGCGAGAGGAAGGCGGACGCACCAAGATCATCCAGTACGGTCGCTACCTCACCGTGGTCATATGCCTGGGCCAGGGCTTCTTCACGGCCATCGGATGGGAAAAGGCGGAGACCATCTTCCCCGGGCTGGGCAAGAGCCTGGTGCTTTATGAAAACCTGTGGTGGTACCGCATCCAGACCGCCATGCTGATTACGACCGCCACGCTCCTGCTGATGTGGCTCGGCGAACAAATCACCGACCGGGGCATCGGCAACGGCATCTCGCTGATCATCAGCATCGGGATCCTGGCCCGCATGCCCAAGGCCGTCCAGGCGTTCTTCGACATGTTCCGCGACACCGAGACCACGGGCGTGCAACTGGTCGTGTTCAAAACCATCGCCCTGGTATTTGTGCTCCTGGGTGTCATCGCCGGCGTCATCGCCGTGACCCAGGCCCAGCGCAAGGTCCCTGTACAATACGCCCAGCGCGCCATCGGACGCAAAGTCGTCCAGGGCCAAACCTCGTTCCTGCCGCTGCGGCTCAACTTCACCGGCGTCATGCCCATCATCTTCGCCCAGGCCCTGCTCATGCTCCCCAAAAGCCTGTTTGATACCATCGGCAAAAGTTACGGAATCAATTGGCTCACGAAGATCGGCACCGCGCTCCGCGAGGATGCCTACCTGTACATTTTCTTGTATGGGACGCTGATTCTGCTGTTCTCCTACTTCTGGGTCGCGACGCAGTTCAACGAGATTCAGATCGCCGACGACTTGAAAAAATACGGCGGCTACATCCCGGGCGTCCGCCCAGGCCAGGCCACGGCGGACTTCCTGCACAATGCGATGAGCCGAATCACGCTCGCCGGCGCCATCTTCATGATCATCATTGCGATCATCCCGACGTTGCTGAACCGGGCGATGAAGGTGGATTACAACATCGGCACGTTCTTTGGCGGCACGAGCGTCCTGATCCTCGTCGGAGTCATGCTCGACACCATGCGACAGATGGAGTCGCACCTGTTGATGCGCCACTACGACGGCTTTCTCAAGAAAGGCCGGCTCAAGGGTCGGTTCTAGCGGGACGATGAGAGATGATCCCGTTGAAAACCGAGCGGGAGCTGGCCTTCATGCGGCCGGCGGGGATGATCGCCCAGACGATTCTGGACGAAGTCTCCGATTTCATTCAACCCGGCGTCACCACGCGGCAAGTGGACGAGTTCGCCGCGGCGCGCATGGCGGCGCATGGCGTGAAAAGCGCGTTTTTGGGCTACCGGAAGTTTCCGGGGCACCTGTGCATCTCGGTGAACGAGGAAGTCGTTCACGGGATCGGCGGTCCGCGGCGGCTGAATTTTGGCGACATCGTCAGCCTGGATGTGGGCGTGATCCGTCACGGATTCATCGGCGACACTGCGCGAACGGTGGCCGTGGGCGGTTGCAGCGTCGAGGCGCAACGGCTGATGGACGTGACCGAGCAGGCGCTTTACGAGGGCATCGCCCAGGCCCGGGCTGGCCGGCGTGTGGTGGACATCTCACTCGCCATCCAGCGATACGTCGAGAGCAACGGCTACAGCATCGTGCGCGAGTTTGTCGGGCACGGCGTCGGCCGCTCCATGCACGAAGAGCCGCAGGTGCCCAATTACGACGACGGCAAGCGGTCGCCCAAACTGGCGCCGGGCATGACCCTGGCCATCGAGCCGATGGTCAACGCCGGGCGGCCCGATGTAAGAATCTTGAATGACCGCTGGACAGTGGTTTCCAAAGATGGTTCACTGTCCGCCCATTTTGAGCATACGGTCCTGGTGACCGAAGGCGAGCCGGAAATTTTGACATGCCGGGCCCCGATGCCATCCGCCTCGACGGCACAGTAGTTCAAGTGCTGCCAAACGGCTTGCTCCAGGTGGAGCTGGCCAACGGCCACCGCGCGCTGGGCCACGCTCCGCGGCGCGACCGGCACAAGCTCGGCGCGGTTCCCGTCGGCAGCCGGGTCAGGCTCGAAATGACGCCTTTCGACATGTCGAAAGCCCGAGTTTTGATTTAGAGAACAAAAACAATGAAAGTTCGCGCGTCCGTCAAAAAGCTTTGCGAAAACTGCAAGATCATCCGGCGCAAAGGCGTCATCCGTGTGATCTGCACCAACCGCCGCCACAAGCAACGGCAGGGCTGAGCCGCGGCGGACTAACGTTTCAACGATTTAACGATTTAACGCATCAACGCAACTAACTCGATATGGCTCGAATCATCGGAGTAGAAGTCCCGCCCAACAAACGGATCGAAATTGCGCTGCGCTACGTCTATGGCATCGGACCCACCAGCGCCAACCAGATCCTGGCCGCGGCCAAAATCGACCCGGGCACCCGCGCCAAGGATCTTACGGAGGCGCAGCTTTCACAAATCGTCCACGCCATCCAGGACGGAAAATACGTCATCGAAGGCGACTTGCGACGCGAGATCGGCCTCAATCTCAAGCGCCTCCAGGCCATCAAGTCCTACCGGGGAATCCGCCACATGCGGGGACTGCCGGTGCGCGGCCAGCGCACCAGCACCAACGCCCGCACTCGCAAGGGCCCGCGGAAGACCGTCGGCGTGCAACGCAATCCGCAGGCCAAGACCGGCATTCACTAATCTCTCAACTCTCAACTCTCTTCTCTCAACTCTCTCATGGCTGACGAACCCAAACCGAAGGACGCGAAACCCAAGAAGGAAGCCAAGCCAGCCGCCGACAAGCCCGAAAAGGCCAAGGCTTCCGGAAAGCCCGCTGCCGAAGCCAAAGGCGCCGCAAAGGCTCCCGAGGCCGCCGCTTCCGGCGCACCCGCCGCCGCAGAGGCCGGCAAACCTGGCGTGGTGGCCGCCGTCGCCGCGCCCACCGCGGCCGAATTGCTTGGCGATGACGCCGCGGCCCGGAAGATCGTCAAAGCCAAAGGCTCGAAGAATATCTTCTCCGGCGTTGCCAACATCCTCGCCACGTTCAATAACACCACCGTCTCTATCTGCGACATGCACGGCAATGTCATCGGCTGGTCGTGCGCCGGCCGGGTCGGCTTCAAGGGTTCGCGCAAGAGCACCGCGTTCGCCGCTCAACAGGTCGCGCAGGACGCCGCCCGCCAGGCGATGGGCCACGGCTTGAAGGAAGTCGAAGTGCGCGT
>Ga0137374_10002904_pt1 | contig 20068 bp, 20 predicted proteins | sample SagtaG_20_FD_104811 | JGI IMG/M metagenome (GOLD analysis project Ga0137374, IMG submission 104811) | Vadose zone soil microbial communities from Sagehorn Ranch, Mendocino, California, USA - Sage1_R_100_16 metaG | ecosystem: Environmental > Terrestrial > Soil > Vadose zone | place: USA... | reverse complement strand
GCTCCGCCGTCTCCTCAGGACCTGTCTCAGGGACTGTCCCTGGGACCTGTTCGTTTGTGACGCGCTCGTCGGGCATTACGCCTTCGGAGCCTCCTGCTCCTCGTCGATCACCTCGTAGTCGCCTTCCTCCACGACCTCGTCGTCAGAGGTGGACGACCCGTTGGTGCCATCGCTCGCCGTTGACGCCGTCTGCTGCTGCGCGGATGCGTAGACCGTCTCCGCGAGCTTGTGCGACGCGTCCTGCAGCGCGTCGGTCTTGGCGCGGATCTCGCCGACGTCGTCGCCCTCGAGCGCCTGCTTCAGCTCCATGATCCGGCCCTCGATCGTCGCCGCGTCGGACTCGTCGAGCGCCGAGCGGTGCTCCTTGAGCGAGCGCTCGGTCTGGTACGCGAGCTGCTCGGCGAGGTTCTTCGTGTCCGCGACTTCGTGCAGGCGGCGTGCCTCGTCGGCATGCGCCTCCGCGTCGCGGATCATCTGCTGCACCTCGTCCTCCTTCAGGCCCGAGCCGCCCTCGATGCGGATCTGCTGCTCGTTGCCCGTCCCGTGGTCCTTCGCGGTGACGTGGATGATCCCGTTCGCGTCGATGTCGAAGGTGACCTCGATCTGCGGCATGCCCCGCATCGCCGGCGGGATGCCGACGAGCTGGAACTTGCCGAGCGTCTTGTTGAACGTCGCCATCTCCGACTCGCCCTGGAGCACGTGCACCTCGACCGACGGCTGGTTGTCCTCCGCGGTCGTGAACGTCTCCGACTTCTTCGTCGGGATCGTCGTGTTGCGCTCGATCAGTCGCGTGAACACGCCGCCCCTCGTCTCGATGCCGAGCGACAGCGGCGTGACGTCGAGGAGCAGGATGTCCTTGACCTCGCCCTTGAGCACGCCGGCCTGGATCGCGGCGCCGACTGCGACGACCTCGTCCGGGTTGACGCCCTTGTGCGGATCCTTGCCCGTCAGCTCCTTGACCTTCGACTGTACGGCGGGCATGCGCGTCATCCCGCCGACGAGCACGACGTGCTGGATGTCATTTGCCGTCAGCCCCGAGTCGGCGAGCGCCTGCTTCGTCGGACCGACGGTCCGGTCGAGCAGATCGGCCGTGATCTCCTCGAGCTTCGCGCGCGTCAGCTGCAGGTCGAGGTGCTTCGGCCCCTCCTGCGTCGCGGTGATGAAGGGCAGGTTGATCTGCGTCGTCATCGTGGACGACAGCTCGATCTTCGCCTTCTCCGCGGCCTCGTAGAGACGCTGCAACGCCATGCGGTCCTGCGAGAGGTCGATCCCCTGGTCCTTCTTGAACTCGGAGACCATCCAGTCGACGACCGCCTTGTCGAAGTTGTCGCCGCCGAGGTGGTTGTCGCCGTTCGTGGCCTTCACCTCGAAGACGCCCTCGCCGAGCTCGAGCACCGACACGTCGAACGTGCCGCCGCCGAGGTCGAAGACGAGGATCGTCTGGTCGGACCCTTCCTTGTCGAGCCCGTACGCGAGCGCGGCCGCGGTGGGCTCGTTGATGATTCGCAGCACGTTGAGGCCGGCCACCTTGCCGGAGTCCTTCGTCGCCTCGCGCTGCGCATTGTTGAAGTAGGCGGGGACGGTGATGACGGCGTCCGTCACCGACTCGCCGAGGTAGGCTTCCGCGTCCGCCTTCAGCTTCTGCAGGATCATCGCGCTGATCTCCGGCGGCGCGTACTCCTTGCCCTCGGTCTTCACGCGGACGTCGCCGTTCGGGCCCTGCACGACCTCGTAGGGGACGATCTTCATCTCCTCCGAGACCTCGTCGTGCTTGCGGCCCATGAAGCGCTTGATCGAGAAGATCGTGTTCTGCGGGTTCGTCACCTGCTGGCGCTTCGCGGGCGCCCCGACGAGCCGCTGACCGTCCTTGGTGAACGCGACGACGGACGGCGTCGTGCGGCCGCCTTCGGCGTTCGGGATCACGGTCGGCTCGCCGCCCTCGAGCACGGCCATCGCGGAGTTGGTCGTGCCGAGGTCGATACCGATGGTCTTCGCCATGTTGTCTGAAGCCTCCTTTGAGAAAATCTAAGCCTCTTTGTAGCAGATTTCCGCGGAGTATGCTAGCCGTGTGAGCGAGCTCGGAAAGGAGTTGGAGGCGACCCTCCGGGCCCGCCAGGAGCTGGGCTCGGAGCTGGAGCCGCAGCTCGTCGAGCGCTTCGTCGACCGGCTCGAGGCGGAGATCGACCGCCGCGTCGACCAGCGCCTGGCCGAACGGCGGCCTGAGCCGCGGCCCCATCGTCCCGGGTCGGTCACGCCGATGGTGCTCGGCTCGCTCGGGATCGCGATCCCGCTGATGGGCGTCGCCGGTGGAACCGCCGGCGCCGTCGGAATCGCCCTGGTCTGTCTGGCGGTCGTGCTCGTCAATTTCTTCTGGGCCATCCGGAGTTAGTGCCCTTCAGGTGAAGGGGCGCTAGTGGACCAACGAATCGAGGCGTACGCGCGGCTACTCGTCGAGCGCTGCATCGACGTGCAGCCCCGCTCGCAGGTGCTCGTGCTGTCGACGCCGCTTTCCCGGCCGCTCGTCGAGCGCGTCTGCGAGCTGGTCGGCGAGCGCGGCGCCTACGCGCTCCTGCGCTTGGACTTCGCCAACGAGCATCTCCCCGTAGCGCACGCGTGGACGCGCACCGCGCCCGAGGAGCTCGTCGGCACGCTCGCACCGGCCGAGCTGCAGGTCGTCGAGTCGATCGACGCGCGAATCACGATCACGGCCCCCGAGAACACCCGCGACGGGTCCGAGCTGTCGTCCGCGCGCCAGGCGCTGGTGCGACAGGCCACGCGGCCCTACTACAAGCGCTCGATGTCGATGGAGATCCCATGGGTCAGCTGCTATTTCCCGACCGAGGCTGCAGCGCAGGACGCCGGCATGACGCTCGAGGCGTTCGAGAACTTCCTCTACGGCGCGTGCCTGCTCGACTGGGACGCGGAGACGGAACGGATGCAGACGATCGCCCACCGCTTTGCAGGCGGACGCGAGATCCGGATCGTCGGTGTCGAGACCGACCTCATGCTGTCGGTCGAGGGCCGCGAGGCGATCGTCGACGACGGGCGCGTCAACATGCCCGGCGGCGAAGTCTTCTTTGCGCCAGTCGAGGACTCGGCGGAAGGGGTGATCAGCTACTCGGAGTTCCCGGCGGTCTACGGCGCGGAAGAGGTGACCGGCGTGCGGCTGCGCTTCGAGCGCGGTCGCGTCGTCGATGCCTCGGCGGAGTCGAACGAGGAGTTTCTGCTGACGACGCTCGACAGCGACGAGGGAGCGCGTGCGCTCGGCGAGCTCGGCATCGGCTGCAACCGCGGCATCACGCGACACATGAAGAACGTCCTCTTCGACGAGAAGATCGACGGCACCGTGCACCTCGCGGTCGGCGCGAGCTACACGTTCGCGGGAGGCAAGAACGTCAGCGCCGTGCACTGGGACATGGTCAAGGACCTCCGCTCGGGGGGCGCGCTCTACCTCGACGGGGAGCTGCTGCAGCAAGACGGGCGGTGGAAGCTCTAGGACGTTGCGGCTCCGTTTTCTACGGGCAGCGGATGTTGTCCGCGACAATTACGTCGAGCTCGCGGAGGCGCTGAGCAAAAAGGAGCACGCGCACGTCGCCGCGCGCGTAACAGGCGTCCGTCACGTGCCGCCAAGAACCGGGCTTGTGCGCGCGGTAGTAGCGGAAGACTCCCGCGGAAGTGCTCGCACGCGGGAGCTCGTAGGTGAAGAGCCGGATCTCGCCGGAAGGGTTCGACTGGGCATATCGCTCGGCGACCGCCTCGCTTGGATCGACCTCCCGCGCGCCCGGGTACATCGGCAGCTCGCGAACCGTCCGGTCGACCGGGGACGGCCGGAGCACGCGCCAAGCGATCCCGATCGCGAAGAGCACGATCATTCCGCCGACGAGCAGCAGCACTGCGTTTCGCTTCGATCGCATCAGCGTCTTCGTACCAGCCCGACCAGCACCTGCGCCGCCGCAGGCTCGGCGACGAGGATCCCGGCCATGATCACGGCGCAGCCCGTCCAGCCGAGCGCGCCGAGGCGGTCTCCGGCCAGGGCGTAGCCGAAGATTCCCGCGAAGACCGGCTCGAGCGCGAAGATCAGCGCGGTGCGGGTGGCACTCGTGCGCTGCTGCGCCCACGCCTGCACGAGGTATGCGAGCGCGCTCGCAAACACGCCAGTGACGAGCAGGGCGCCCCAGACCGTCCAGCCGTGCGGCACTTCCACCTGGCCCACCGCGAGCGCGATCGCCGCGAAGCCGACGAACGCGGCGGCCATCTCGCAGGCGGTGAAAGCGAGCGGGTCGAAGCGCGGCGCGAAACGCTCCATGAGCACGATCTGGACTGCATAGCAAGCAGCTCCTGCGAGGACGAGCAGATCGCCGAGCGGCGATCCGGCCCGCACGCCCGAGAGCAAGGCCAGCCCCGTGACGGCGAGCGCGACGCCCGCCCAGACCGCGGCGCCTACTCGCAGGCGGAAGAGGGCGAGCCCGAAGATCGGTGTGAGCACGACGTACATCCCCGTGACGAAACCGGCCGCGGACACCGTCGTGCGATCCAGACCCGCGGTCTGCAGCCCGTAGCCCGAGGCGAGCAGAGCGCCGAGCGCGGCACCTGCGACCGCCCCGTCCCGTCCGAGCGTGCGCAGGCGCGTGAGAACGAGCGGCGCGAGCGTGAGAACAGCGATCGCAAACCGCACCGCGAGGAAGGCGAAGAGCGGATAGAGCTCGAGGGCGTCCTTGATCTGCACGAAGGTGACGCCCCAGATCGCGGTCACGACGACGAGGGCCGCGAAGGCAGCCATCGCGCTGCTCCTACCGTGTCTACTCAACACGCCCACGCGGGCGGAGCCGGGCTTTGCCCGGCGGGAGCCCCAAAGAACGTTGATCGAAGCAACAGCCAAAGGAGGGGGCCCACGGGGGAACCATGGGTTCCCCCGTGCTGTCGAGGGCGTCCTTGATCTGCACGAAGGTGACGCCCCAGATCGCGGGCACGACGACGAGGGCCGCGAAGGCGCGGCTCCTACCGTTTCTACTCAACACGCTCACGCGCTGCCCGCACGACGGCGCCCAGCCAGCGACGTCGGACGAGCGCGGAGAACGGGCCGACGACGAGCCAGTAGGCGCGAAATGCAGCGCGTGCACGCGCGTCCGTCGCGCGTACGCGAGTCTCCGTGGAGAGGATCGAACCGCCGTCGGCGGAGCGTGCGACGAGGTCGAGGCCGATCAGGATCCGCCGGCCGCCGGCGCCGACGAAGGTCGTCGCCGTACGCTCGCGTTGCTCGATGCCGAGCCTCTGGAGCAGGCCGGCGATCGTCTCCGCGCGCGGAACGCCGCGCAGCCGGAACAGCGTGCGGACGAACAAATCAGGCGCGGCGGGTGCCTCGAGCGCCAGCACGAGGGCGCGCTCGGGCGGCGCCGGGATCGCGCGCTGATGCCGCTCGTTGACGTCGTACTCGGGAAACCAGTCGTCGAGCGGCACGCGCGGACGCTAAACGTCCGCGCGCTCGGGCGCCGGGCGCGCCTCCCGCGGGACCGGTCGCGCGAGGGCTAGGCTGGGTGCAATGGACGCGACCGACCGTCTGGGCCGCCCGCTGCGCGACCTGCGCGTATCGATCACCGACCGCTGCAACTTCCGCTGCGTCTACTGCATGCCGAAGGAGGTGTTCGGCCGCGACTACCAGTTCCTGCCGCGGACCGACCTGCTCTCGTTCGAGGAGATCGAGCGCCTTGCACGTGCGTTCGTCGCGAACGGCGTCCGCAAGATCCGGATCACCGGCGGCGAGCCGCTGGTGCGGCGGAACGTCGAGCGTCTCGTCGAGCTCTTGGCGGCGATCGACCACCTCGACCTGACCCTGACCACGAACGGTGCATTGCTGCCGGGCAAGGCGCAGGCGCTGAAGGATGCCGGTCTCCGGCGCATCACCGTGAGCCTCGACTCGCTCGACGACGCGACGTTTCGCGCGATGAACGACGTCGACTTCCCGGTGGCGCGCGTGCTCGAAGGCATCGACGCAGCGGCTGCCGCCGGGCTCCCCGTGAAGGTGAACGTCGTCGTCAAGCGCGGGCTCAACGACGACGGCGTGCTCCCGTTGGCGCGGTACTTCCACGGCAGCGGGCACACGCTGCGCTTCATCGAGTACATGGACGTCGGTCACACGAACGGTTGGCGGATGGACGACGTCGTGCCCGCAGCCGAGATCGTGCGCATGATCGGCGCCGAGCTTCCGCTGGAGCCGGTCGAGCCGGCGTACCGCGGCGAGGTTGCCCGGCGCTGGCGCTACGTCGACGATGGCGGCGAGCTCGGCGTCATCGCGTCGGTGACACAGCCGTTCTGCGGCGATTGCACGCGCGCTCGTGTCTCGGCCGACGGGAAGCTCTACACGTGCTTGTTCGCGGTCCGTGGGCACGACCTGCGGGCGCTCGTGCGCAGCGAAGCCGACGACGGGCGGATCGCCGACGAGATCGCGTCGCTGTGGCGGGTGCGCGAGGATCGCTACTCCGAGCTGCGCAGCGCCGCGACTCGCGATCCGCAGCGGGTCGAGATGTCCTACATCGGAGGCTAGGGCCAGACCGCCGAGGCGGGACGCGCGTCGAGCGGGCCGCCGTCGTAGCAGAGCGGTGTCACGTACTCGGGCGTCAGCCGCGGATAGGCCTCGCGCCACTGGCGAGCGGCGAGCTCCTCCGCATAGGCAGCGGGTGCGCCGAGCAGCCGTGCCGCCCGGCCCACCTCCTGCATCGCGTAGCACTCGGTCTCGGCCTCGGTTCCTTCCGGTGCGACGACGTGCTCGCTTTCGTGAGCGAGCGTGTCGACGGCGTCGGCAGTGTCGAGGCCGCCGGAGCCATGACGCAGCTCGCGCGCGTACGCGAGATCCACCAGGTGAGCGCAGATCCACGGGGCGAGGTTCACGTGCCCGCGGTCGACATCAGAGACGAAGGCGGAGGGGTCGAATGCGACCTCCTTGTAGGCGCGGAACTCGTCGCGGACGCGGCTCCAGTCCTCGTTCGACCAGCAGCGAACCTCGACCGGGCGCAGAGCGATCTCCGAGGCGACGCGGCTGAAGCGCGGTTCGACACGGCTGCGCCCCGTCTCGCCTCCGGCATGTGGGAGCGGTCGATTCCAGGCGAACGCGGATTCGAGGCCGTTCGTTCCCCGAAGAAACAGATCGGCGGCACGCGACACCGCGCGGCTCGCGCTCACGAGCGCGTCGCCCGGGTCGCCGTCGAAGGCGCTGAGGCCGTCCGTCTCGGCACGCGCGTAGGCCCGGCAGGACTCGCGCAGCAGCTGCGCAGGCGCGCGCAGCCGGTTTGCGGGCGGAGGGCCAACCTCGTCGTCGAAGCGGTCGGCACAGGCACGAACTTGGTCGACAGCGCGCTCGTAGGCGGGGCGCTCGGACCGCCGGCCGCCGAGGAGGGCTTCACGGAGCGACTCGGCGCGACCGACGTCACGCTCGAAGCCGTGCAGCCAGGCTGACAGCTCCCGGATCCAGGCGAGTTCATCGCGCCCCAATCCAGGGCCGGCGGGCCGCTCCGCCCCGCCGCAGCCGGCCAGGGCGAGCACGAGGGCGGCCAACGCGAACCGGTGCACACCGACGACGGTACCCCCGGCCAGTACACTTCGAGCGCCCCCGTGAAGTCTTCGACGACATGACGGCCGTCGCTGCTGCCGGGCGCCGGTACCTGCCGCGTGGTTGGAGCGACTTCGGCCTACAGCTCGGAATCTGGTTCGGGTTCATGCTCGCGTACCAGCTCGCCCGAGGCGTGGCCGACCGCGATCCGTCGCGTGCGTTCGCGAACGGCTGGCGCGTCATCGAGTGGGAGCAGGACAAGACACACCATCTCTTCGAGCTCACCTTCCAGAACTTCGCCAATTCGTCGCGCCTGCTCGAGACCGCCGTCTCGTGGACGTACTGGAACTCAGAATTCACGGTCGTCGGGCTGACGCTGCTCTGGGTCTATCTCCGGCGGCACCGGTACTTCGCCCGCTTCCGGAACACGCTCCTGTTCGCGAACGCGCTCGGTCTCGTCGGCTACGTCCTCCTTCCGACCGCGCCGCCGCGGATGTTCCCCAGCCTCGGCTTCGTCGACACGCTCGCCGCCTTCGGCGGGCTCAACCACGGCAGCGGGCTGGTGCAACTGGCGTCGAATCCCTATGCGGCGATGCCCAGCCTGCATGCGGCGGACGCGTTGATCGTGGGGATCACGCTCGCGTACGTGTGCAAGCACCGGTGGGCGAAGCTCATCTGGGCGCTGTGGCCCGCTTGGGTCTGGTTCAGCGTGATGGCGACCGCCAATCACTTCTGGCTCGACGTCGTCGCAGGGGCTGCGCTCGCCGCGGTCACGCTCGCCGCCATCCATCAGCGGCGACTCCGCTCTCTTTTCACCTGAAGCAGACCACGGGAGTGGCTTCCCTTAAGCAAACCTATACCGCCGGGGCGCGCACCCTCGCCACACGGTCGATCGGCGGCCTCGCGCGAACGCGCATCACGCCGAACGCGCTCACCGCCTCGGGAGTGACGCTCTGCGCCGCCGCCTCCGTGCTCGTGTACTTCGAGTACCGGCACGAGCTCCTCTTCTTCTGGCTCGGCGCGGTCGTCTTCGTCGTCGGTTCGATTCTCGACATCCTCGACGGCGCGCTCGCACGCGCAGGTGGGAAGCAGAGCCCCTTCGGCGCGTTTCTCGACTCGACGACCGACCGCGTCTCCGAAGGCTTCATGCTCGGCGCGATCGCTCTCGTCTTCCATCGGGACGGCCACGAGGTCGCGCTGGCGTTCACGTTCGCCGCCGTTGCCGGGTCGTTCCTCGTCTCGTACACACGCGCCCGGGCCGAGGCGCTCGGTTTGAAAGGCGACGTCGGCATCGGCTCGCGGGCGGAGCGTGTGGTCGTGATCACCGCGGGGCTCGTGTTCGCTCCGTGGGGGTTGCTCCCGTGGGCGATCTACCTGCTGACGGTCACCGCCTGGTTCACCGTGCTGCAGCGCGTGATCAGCGTCCGGACACAACTGCGCGAGCGCACCTGACTGCCGCCCGCCGGCGCAGCCGCGAGGTTGTGCGCGCTATAGCAGATGTGCTATGGATAGCACTCAAGTGCTAGCAGCGCGCAAAGATGTGCTCGTCCGCATGCCCTCCGCTCTCAAGCGGCGGCTCGCGGAGGAGGTGGAGCGGAGCGGCCGCAGCCTCAACGACGTCGCCGTCGAGATCCTGGCGGCGCGGTTCGCGGTGCCCTTCGTGCCGAGCGGCCGAGGCGGGAAGGTGCCCGGCGAAGGCGGCTCGGTCCTCCTGCGGATGCCGGCGGAGCTGAAGGACAAGCTCGCGTCGCGTGCCGCGCAGCGCAAGCGCAATGTCAACGACCTGATCGTCGAGACGCTCGCAGAGCGGCTCGGAAAGGAACTCATGGCCTCGACCAACGGCAAGCCGCGGCGCTCGGAAGACAAGGTCCGCGTCGCCCTCATCGGCGTGGGCAACTGCGCCAACTCCCTGCTCCAAGGCGTCGAGTACTACAAGGACGCCGATCCCGAGCAGTTCGTCCCCGGCCTGATGCACGTCGACCTCGGCGGCTACCACGTGCGCGACGTCGAGTTCACCGCCGCCTTCGACGTCACCAAGGACAAGGTCGGCCGGGACCTCGCCGACGCGATCTGGGCGCACCCCAACGACACGTACAAGTTCGCCGACGTGCCGAAGACCGGCATCAAGGTCTCCCGCGGGATGACGCATGACGGGATCGGCAAATACCTCTCCGAGGTCGTCGAGAAGGCGCCGGGCGAGACCGACGACGTGGTCGGGATCCTGAGGGAGACCGGCACGGACGTCGTCGTCAACTACCTGCCCGTCGGGTCGGAGATGGCGACGAAGTGGTACGCAGAGCAGATCCTCGACGCCGGCTGCGCAATGGTGAACTGCATGCCGGTGTTCATCGCACGCGAGGCATACTGGCAGCGGCGCTTCGAGCAGGCCGGCGTGCCGATCATCGGCGACGACATCAAGTCGCAGGTCGGCGCGACGATCACGCACCGCGTGCTCACGTCGCTGTTCCGCGAGCGCGGTGTCCATCTCGACCGGACGATGCAGCTGAACGTCGGCGGGAACTCCGACTTCCTGAACATGCTCGAGCGGGACCGCTTGGAGTCGAAGAAGATCTCGAAGACGAACGCGGTCACCTCGATGCTCGACTACGACATGGGCGCGAAGAACGTCCACGTCGGCCCGTCCGACTACGTCCCCTGGCTGACCGACCGCAAGTGGGCGTATATCCGCATGGAGGGAACGTCCTTCGGCGACGTGCCCCTGAACGTCGAGCTGAAGCTCGAGGTCTGGGACTCGCCCAACTCGGCCGGAATCGTGATCGATGCCGTCCGGCTCGCGAAGCTCGCGCTGAACAACGGGGTCGCCGGCGCGCTCGAGGGGCCGAGCTCGTATCTCATGAAGTCGCCGCCGAAGCAGATCGTCGACGACGAGGCGATGGAGCGGGTCGAGCAGTTCATCCAGCAGAACCGGCGCGCGAAGGTCAAGGAGCCCGCGAAGGGGTAACCAGTGCCTCTCCGGCGATTCTTCCTGCTGGGCGCGGCGACTCTCGCCTCGGTCGCCGCGCTCGTCGCCATCGTCGCCGTGCTCAACGGCGATTTCGGCGAGACCGAAGGAAAGCTCTTCGCGACGTTGGCAACGGCGTTCGTCGCGGGCTCGACGGCCTTGGCGGGGATCGCTTGCCTCGAGCGGGGTATCTCACGGCCCGTCGGACTCCTCGGGCTCATCCTCGCCTGCGGCGGATTTCTCCTCTGGTCCGAGCAGATCTGGGCGGAGCACGACAGCGACGGCTACTGGAAGCTACTCGGGCTCGTCCTCACGTGGACGCTCGCGACACTGGTCGTCATCACGACGCGTCTGATGACGCGGTCGCCGCAGCTCGTGCGCACGCTCTACCGCGCGACTGTCGCTGCAACGGTAGGCGCAGCGCTCGTCGTAAGCGTGATGCTTCTGCGCGAGAACGGGGACAGCTGGCAGCTCTTCGCCGTGTTCCTGATCCTCGCCCTCCTCGGCGAGGTGTTGACGCCGATCCTGCAGCGCTACGTCGTGACGCCCGGCGAGCCAGGCGCGCCACGGGAGCGTGTGCTCGGAACCGTGGGCGACGCAGTCGTCGTCGCCGTGCGCAGCGCCACGGGACGTCGGCTCGTCCGGGTCGGCGGCCGCGAAGTCGCGCTCGACGAAGACGAGATCGTCGTGGTTCGCGCGCGGTGAAGCGCACCGTTTTGGCTGGGCACCGCGGCGGCCGTGGCGTTCGTCGGCGCCGTCTCACTCGTCGTCGTCCTCGTCGGAATCGGCTCTTCGAGCACCCGCACCGCGCTTGTCGGCACCTGCGGTCGCGCTCGCCGGCGCGTCGGCGGTGGCCGGGCTTGAGCTGCTCGACCGCGAGGTCTTCCGACTCGTGGGCGTCCTCGTCCTGCTGGCAGCGCCGTTCTTCGCCGCCGCGATGCTTTACGCGATCTGGAAGTTCGAGGGTGACGGGCAGCAGGACATCCTGCGTTGGGGCTGGAGCGGCCTCGGCTGGACGGTCGCTTCCGTGGTCGTCTCGACGGAGGTCCTGCTCGCGCGCACGCGCACGCTTCAGGTCATCGTGCTTCCCGCGGTCGTGATCGCGACCGTTGCCTCCGCGGCGCTGTTCACGCTGACGATCTGGGGTGACGGGCGCGTGAAGGCATTGTCCGCGTTCGCGATCGTCGCGTTCGCCGGCTGGCTTGCGACACCTGCCCTCGAGCGGGCGTCCCGCCCCGCGCGGCGGACGCCGTAGCGGCAGGACCGCCCTAAAGGGGCGTCGAAAGCTGATCGACTGTGGCCCCCAGGGCGTGCATTGCTCTGCCCTTCCTCCTGCTCGGCGTCGCGGCGCCTGCCGCGGCGGCCGGCGACACGCGCGTCGCGGCTCTACAAGTCGCGCTGCACGCCCGAGGGCTCTATCAGGGGACGATCGACGGCATCTCCGGTCCGCGCACCACCCGTGCGGTGCTCGCCTACCAGCGCCGCGCGGGATTGACGCGTGACGGCGTTGCAGGCCCGCAGACGTTCGCCTCGCTCGGCGGCCAGGCACGTCTCGGCGCCCGGGTGCTCGCGCTCGGGATGCACGGACTCGACGTCGCCGCGCTGCAGTTCGCGCTTGCCGCGCACGGCTTTCCATCGGGAACCTTCGACGGCGCCTTCGGTCCGCGCACCCGAGCAGCGCTGCGCCGCTTCCAGCGCTGGGCCGGACTCGGCGCCGACGGGCGCGCGGGGCCGGCCACCGTCGCCACGCTCTCCGGCCCGACCCCTCGGTGCCCGGTGCGCCTGGTGCGTCCGCTCGGGGCACGCGTCGGCGACTTGTTCGGGCCCCGCGGCGCGGGCTTCCACGCGGGCATCGACTTCGTCGCCTCGATGGGGACCGGCATTGCAGCCGCCGGCCCGGGCTACGTCTCCTGGGCAGGCTGGCGCGACGGCGGCTGGGGCTATCTCGTCGTCGTCGCACACGGCCGCGGCGTGAGGTCGATGTACGCACACCTTTCGCGCGTAGAGGTGCGGCTCGGCGAACGGGTCGGGGCAGGCTTCGAGCTCGGGCGCGTCGGAGCGACGGGTCACGCCACCGGCCCGCACCTCCATTTCGAGGTGCGCGTCCGCGGCGCCGCCGTCGATCCGCTGGGCTGCTTCTAAACGAGCCGGGACTACACTCGGACGATGGCTCTACGCATCTGTCTCGTGACGCCGTTCGCGTGGTCGCAACCGCACGACGTCAACGAGCACGTGGCAGGCGTGGCGCAGGAGCTGCGCGCGCTCGGCCACGCGGTGACCGTTCTCGCCGCGTCGAACCGCGCAAGCGAGCTGGCGCGCGGCCGCCGGGCCCTGCGGAACGGCGTGCCGGACGGCGTGGTCGCGCTCGGCCCGGCCGTTCCGATCTCCCGGCGCTCGCGCGTGGGTGTGCCGGTTGGTGTGCGCGAGAATCTCGCGCTTGCCCTCGAGCGCGGCCGCTTCGACGTCGTGCACGGCTTCGAGCCGGGGCTGCCTTCACTCTCCTATCTCGCCCTGCGCGACGCGGACTCATTGGCCGTCGCGACCTTCCTCTCGCCTGAGCGGCTGGCGTACCCACCGGGGAAGGCCCAGCGCGCGCGGCTGCTCGGTCGCATCGACGCGCTGCTCGCAACCTCGGAGGAGACCGCCGCGGCGGCCGCCGAGCGCTTCCCGGGGGACTACCGGCTCGTCTCCGAGGGCGTCGATCTCTCGCTCTTCGAGCCGCTGGAGAAATCGCGCACGATCGTGCTCGAGTGGCGGCAGACCGAGCGACCGCTCGCGCGCGCGGTCCTGCACGAACTGCAGGAGCTCGAGGACTGGCGGCTGATCCTGCTGCGCACCAAGCCGCTGACCGGCCGGCCGTACGTTCCGCGCCGTTTGCTCGACCGAACCGAGGTGCGCACTGCCCGCGACGGCCCGAGTCGGGCGCAGCTCTTCGACGGCGCGGCGATCTTCGTTCCGGCGCCCCAGGGCCTGCAGCGTGTGCGACTCGAGGCGGCGGCGGCGGGATGCGCGATTGCCGAGCCTGCGGGATTCCTCGAGCAGCCCCAACTCGCGGCCGCCGAGATGGGCCGCCTTGCGGACGACGACGCGTACCGGGAGGGGCGAGCAGCAGCGTCGCGAGCCGACGCGGAGACGAAAACCTTCGCGGCCGTGGCGGCCGAGCTCGAGCAGCTGTACGAATCCCTGCGCGGCCGGCGCCGCGTGCCCAGGCGCGAGAGCTCCGACCCGCTCGCGGATCGCGACTGGATCGTCGTCGACCTGCACACGCACACGAATGCCTCGCACGACTGCCAGGTCCCGCCTGCGCTCCTGCTCGAGCAGGCAGAAGCGGAAGGGCTCGGCGCGCTCGCGATCACCGATCACAACGTCTTTTCCGGGGCGCGCGAGGCGCTGCAGCTCGCGGGCGACCGGGAGCTGATCGTCATCCCGGGCGAGGAGGTGAAGACCGACGGTCAGGGAGAGGTGATCGGGCTCTTCCTCCGCGAGGAGATCCCGCGCGGCATGTCGTTCGGCGACACCATCGCGGCGATCAAGAAGCAGGAGGGGATCGTGTACCTGCCGCACCCCTTCGACCGGATGCACGCGATTGCCGACGCGGCGACGCTGCACCGGCACCTCGGGGACGTGGACGTCTTCGAGGTCTACAACGCGCGCCTCCTCTTCGAGGCGTACAACGACGAGGCGCTGCGCTTCGCCCGGAAGTACAACCTGACGATGGGCGCCGGATCGGACGCGCACGTGCTCCAGGGCCTGGGTACCGGGGCCCTGCGCATGCGCCGCTTCGCCGACCGCGAGGAGTTCCTGCTCAGCCTTCGCTCGGCCGAGATCCTGCGCCGCCCGAAGTCCCTCCTCTACCTGCAATCGCTCAAGTGGGCCGCGCAGGCAAAGGAACGGGTTCGGTAGGGAAGAAATCGGGACAGAGCCTCCCGTGCCCGTGCCCACCGACGAGATCTACGAGCGCTACCTCCAGAAGGCGATCACCGAGAGCAACGAGCTCGGGCACGAGATCGCCGCTGCTGCGGGCGAGGGCTACCCGGTGGTCGGCTCGGGCCATCCGCTCGCGGACGTCTTCCTGCTCAAGTACGGGCCGCAGGCCGCCGAGGCGGAGGAAGGAGTCGCCTTCTACGGCCGGGCAGGCCAGGCGGTACTCAAGTCGCTGCAGCGTCTTCAGGTCGATCCGATGGCGATCTACGGGACGAATTGCCTCAAGTTTGCCGGGCAGAAGGTCGAGCAGGCGCAGTCGTTCCTGACGCGGGAGCTGCACATCGTCCAGCCGAAGCTCGTCGTCGTGATGGGCGAGGACACGCTGCGCTTCCTGAACGAGCTAGCGTTTCCGCTGTCGGACCCGCTCGAATGGACGCTCGGCGACGTGCAAAGGTTCACGCCCACGATCGACGGGCTCGTCGTCCCGGACATCGACGCGTCCCTCGACGAGCAACCGCGGAAGACAGAGTTTTGGAACGCCTTCAAAGCGCTCGGCCCCTGGTGGGCGGAGCTTCCGCCGTACTAGGCACTCGGCGCGTTGTCGCGCTCGGCGTACTCGGAGTCGCGCTCGGCGCCTATTTCGGGCTGCACGGGTCCTTGCCGAACCTCCCGCTCTGGTGGGACATCGCGCTGCTCGCGTTCCTCGTCATGCCGGCCGTCTTCGCGACGGTGTGGCTGCTGCTGCCGTTGTGGAGTGCCGCCCGGAGCGCGGCGCTGGTCGGAGCCGTTTTCGCCGTGCTCGCCGTCGCGTTCGACGCAGCGGGTCTGGACGCAGCCGGATCGTTTGCCAAGCTCGGAGCGGCGACGTTCCTCGCCTGGGGGTTCCTCTCGATGTTCGAGACCGTGTCCTGGATCGTGATCGTGGCCGCGATCGTGCCCTGGGTCGACGCGTTCTCCGTGTTCCGCGGGCCGACGAAGGCGATCGTCACGCACAAGCGCGGGCTCTTCGAGCATCTCTCGTTTGCCTTCCCCGTGCCGGGGCAGTCCTCCACTGCGAACCTCGGCATCCCCGATCTCGTGTTCTTCGCGCTCTTCCTCGCCGCGACGGTGCGCTGGCGGCTGCGCCCGGGGTTGACGTGGCTGTTTCTCGTGGCGTCGTTTGGGGGGACGATCGCGATCGCGGTCTGGCTGAGCGTCGGCGGCCTGCACGGGCTGCCGGCGCTGCCGCTGCTCTCCTTCGGCTTCTTCCTCGCGAACGGCGACCTGGTCTGGCGGCGGATGCACCGTGGCTGAGCTGCGCACGGCCGGCGTCGACATGGCCGGCGGCGGCTGGGCCGTCGTCGTCCTCGAAGGACTGCGCGTCGCCGACGCGTTCCGGTGCGAGACATTCGCGGAAGCGCTTCTCGTCGACGCACGCTTCGTCGGGGTCGATGTTCCGATCGGCATTCCCGAGTCCGGCACGCGTCCTGCCGACGAGGCTGCGCGCCGATTCGTCGGACCTCGCGCGGCGAGCGTGTTCACGACGCCGGCTCGTCGCGTGCTGGAGGCCGCAACCTATGCGGAGGCGCGCGGCGTCGCGACCGAGCTGACCGGAAAGTCCGTTTCCGCGCAGACGTACGCCTTGCGCAGGCGCATCCTCGAGGTCGACGAGTACGCCCGCGCCGACGAGCGGGTGATCGAGGTGCATCCCGAGGTGTCATTCGCCGAGCTCGCCCGGCGCCCGCTCGGTTCGAAGCACAGGCTCGACGGCCTGATCGAGCGGCGCGCGCTGCTCATGGACGCCGGGATCGAGGTCCCGGAGGCCGTGGCGCGCCTTGCGGAGCCGGACCTCCTGGACGCCACGGTCGCGGCGTGGACGGCGGCACGCTACGCACGCAGTGAGGCGCTACCACTGCCGGAGGGGCACACCGAGCGGATCGGCGCCATCTGGCGCTGACCGATTCGGCCCTGCCCGGCGCAGGCGTGGCCCGGTGCCAGGCATGGTTGAGGGTGGTCGAGGGTTCGTGACGACGGCGTTACGCGCGTGTCACGAGATCGCGCGCAGGTAGCGCTCCGCCGAGCGGCGCACGACGTTCTTGCCGTCCTCGCGCACGACGCTGTCCCACCAGGCGCCGTAGATCGGCTCGAACTCCCACGGTTCGAGTGCCGCTGCGATGCGTTCGACCTCGCGCGCCGGGAGCGGGATCAGCGTCGGGTAGCCGTACATGAAGCTCACCCACTTCGCGCCGGCCACGACCTGGACGATGTCGCCGGAGAGCAGCGCGCCGCGGCCTTCCGCACCCTTGCGCCAGTGTAGGACCTGGCCGCCTTCGAAGTGGCCGCCGAGCCGCAGCAGCGTCAAGTCGTGGGACAGCTCCCGCAGCTCTCCGGACCAGAACTCGACCGCCGCATCGGGCCGCATCACCCACTCCCGCTCCGCCTCGTGGATCAGGATCGGGCACGCGAACGCATGCGCCCACTCGACCATCGTCGTGTAGTAGTGCGGATGCGAGATCGCAATCGCCGCGAGCCCGCCACGCTCCCGCACGAACCGTTCGTGCACCTCCAGCAAGGGCAGGCAGTCCCACAACACGTTTCCCGCGGCCGACTCGACGAGCAGCGCGCGCTGGCCGATCGCGAAGCTCGGCTCCATCCCGATCCCCGTCAGCGCCGGCTCCTGCTCTCGGACCTCGGCCTCGTGCGAGTCGCGCACGTCGTCGAGCGTCGTCCACTGCTGGCCGGCGAGCGGGATGTACTGGCGCTCGTCCTCGCAGATCGGGCATCCAGCCGGCGGCTCGTCGCCCGAGTCGGCGAACTGCGTGCTGCACGCCTTGCAGAGAAACCTCACCGCTCGAGCAGGGAGACGCACTCCACGTGCGGGGTGTGCGGGAACATGTCGAGCGGCCGCGCGCGCGCGAGCGAGTAGCCGTAGTCGTCGCGCAAACGTGCGAAGTCGGACGCGAGCGTCGTCGGGTTGCACGACACGTAGACGATGCGGGGAGCGCCGATCTCGCCGAGCCGCTTGAGCGCCTTGCCCGCGAGTCCCGCGCGCGGCGGATCCACGACCACGACGTCCGGATCGCCGGCGCGATCACGGAGCTCCTCGATCGACTGCCCCACGTTGCCCGCGAAGAACGCCGCGTTCGTGATCCCGTTCAGGTCCGCGTTCTCGAGCGCGCACGCCACCGACTCCTCCACCACCTCGACGCCCCACACGGTGAGCGCGCGCGAAGCCATGCAGAGCCCGATCGTGCCGATCCCGCAGTACAGATCCCAGACGGTCTCGTCGCCGGAGAGCGCCGCATACTCGAGCGCAACCTCGTACAAACGCTCGGCCATCCTCGTGTTCGTCTGCAGAAAGGCGCCGGGCCGCACCCGGAAGCGCAGCCCGAGCAGTTCCTCCTCGATCGCCTCCTCGCCCCAGAGCAGCTCGGTCGGCAGGTGCGTCACCTCGGCCGGCGACTCGTTCACCGACCAGTGGATCGACCGCACCTCGGGGAACTGCCGGAGCACGTCGACGAAGTGCTCGCGCTCGAAGCGCTCGCCCGCGGCGGTGACGAGCTGCACCAGCGCCTGGCCCGTGTTCCGGCCCTCGCGCACGACCAGGTGACGCAGGTAACCGGACTGATCCTCCTGCGAGTAGGCCTCCAGTCGCTCGCCGCGCGCCCAGTCGCGCACGGCGTCCCGGATCGCGTTCCCCAGCTCGGTCGTGAGCCAGCACTTCTCGATCTCGAGCACCTCGTCCCAGCGACCGGCCTTGTGGAAGCCCAGCGCGGGCCCGGACGGCGTGCGCGTGAAGGAGTACTCGACCTTGTTGCGGTAGTGGAAGACGTCGAGCGCGCCGACGATCTCCTCCAGGGGCGGCTCTTCGACCTTGCCCAGGCGGACGAGCGAGTCCCGTACCCAGGCGGCCTTCTGCTCGAGCTGTGCCTCGTAGGCGAGATCCTGGAAACGGCAGCCGCCGCACGCGGGATAGTGCGAACACGGCGCGTCGACGTGCCGCGGCCCCGGCGTGACGACCTCGGTGACGAGCGCCTCCGCGAAGTTGCGCTTCACCTTGGTGACACGGGCGCGGACACGGTCGCCGGGCAGTCCGCGGCGGACGAAGACGACGTAGCCGTTCAAACGCGCGACGCCGTTGCCCCCGTAGGCAAGCGACTCGACGTCGAGCTCGAGCTCTTCGTTTCGCTGCACCGGAGCGGCCACGGGCGGAGCCTAGCCCGGCTGCTCGACCTGGGCCTGCCCCGGCCGATATTTGGTATTCGCGCCCTCGCGAGAGACAATCGGTCGCTCGCGGAAAATCTGGCGTCCCCCGGGAGGATTTGATGCGCGTTCGTGCGTCTGCGGCCGTGGCCGTGTTCTTATTCGTGCTCGTCGGCGCTCGCTCCGCTGCGACGGCGCCTCCGTCCGACTTCGCCGACTCGCTCGTTGTCGAGGTAGCGGGCCCGACGGCGGTCGCCTTCACGCCCGACGGCCGAATGCTGATCGCCACCCAGACAGGACCGCTGCGTGTGTTCGACGGCACCGCTCTGCTCTCTCAGCCCGCGCTCGACCTCACGGTCGCGGTCTGCACGAGCGAGGAGGACGGCCTGCTCGGGGTGGCCGTCGATCCCGCCTTTGCGTCGAACGGCTACATCTACGTCTACTACACGCACTCGAGCCGCGGTTCGTGCTTCAACCGCGTCTCCCGCTTTACGATGTCGGGCAACATCGCCAACGCGGGGACCGAGCTGGTGCTCATCGACGGGATTCCCGCCACAGGCGGTTACCACAATGCAGGTGACGTCCAGTTCGGCAAGGACGGCTATCTGTACATCGGTGTCGGCGACGGCGGCTGCGACTACACAGGCGACAGCGGTTGCGGCGGGGCCAACGACGCGTCCCGCGACGAGAACGCGCTCGTCGGAAAGATCCTTCGGATCACCTCGACCGGCGGCATCCCGCCGACGAACCCGTTCCAGGGCGCAGGCACGACGCGCTGCAGCACGGGGACCGCGACGCCCGGCCTCAAGTGCCAGGAGACGTTCGCCCGGGGTCTGCGCAACCCGTTTCGGATGGCGTTCGACCCGAATGCGGACGGCACGCGCTTCTTCATCAACGACGTCGGGCAAAACGTCTGGGAGGAAATCGACGAGGGCCAGCCCGCCGCAGACTTCGGCTGGAACGTGCGCGAGGGACATTGCGCGAACGGCTCGACGACCGATTGCAGTGCGCCGCCGCCCGGGATGACGGACCCGGTCTTCGATTACGACCACTCGAGCGGTTGCTCGGCGATCACGGGCGGCGCGTTCGTGCCCCACGGCGTCTGGCCCTCGTCGTACGACGGCACGTACATCTACGGCGACTACGTCTGCGGCAAGCTGTTCGTTCTCGAGCAGAACGGAGGCGTTTACACGTCGACCGAGTTCGCAGCGGGCGCAGGATCGCCGGTGGACGTCCGGTTCGGACCGTACGGCGCAACGCAGGCGCTGTACTACACGAACTACGTCAACGGCGGCCAGGTAAGACGGATCGCCTATACAGGTTCGGCCAACCGCGCGCCCACGGCCGCGCTCTCGGCGACTCCGACCTCTGGCCCTGCGCCCCTGGCTGTGTCGCTGGACGCCGCGGGCAGTAGCGACCCTGATCCAGGTGACACGCTGACATACACATGGGCTTTC
>Ga0137374_10002875_pt1 | contig 20151 bp, 15 predicted proteins | sample SagtaG_20_FD_104811 | JGI IMG/M metagenome (GOLD analysis project Ga0137374, IMG submission 104811) | Vadose zone soil microbial communities from Sagehorn Ranch, Mendocino, California, USA - Sage1_R_100_16 metaG | ecosystem: Environmental > Terrestrial > Soil > Vadose zone | place: USA... | reverse complement strand
CGGCCGGCAGCGGAGGCGGCGCGCCGTCCTGGAAGTGCATCTACCCGGCGTCGGTCGAGACCACGGACGCCGATCGCACGCAGATCATCGGCAACGAGACCCGCTGCGACGGCAAGGACAACGACTGCGACGGCTGCATCGACGAGACCTTCCCGCAGGTCGGGCTGGCGCCGACGGCGGTCGGCGGATCGTGCACCGCCACCACCCCACAGGCCTGTCGCGACACCGGGATCGGCAACTGCCAGGGCGTGGGCCGCACCGTGTGCAACCCGGCGGGCACCGGCACGACCTGTCAGATCACGACCCCGGGCGCGGCCCCGGTGGCCGAGGTCTGCGACGGTCTCGACAACAACTGCGACGGCATCGTCGACAACGGCGGCGCGACCGACCCGGCGCGCGTGCGCGAGCCGATGGTCGCGGTCAGCGGCGGCGGACTGCCGCAGACCATCTACGTGTACGCCTACGAGGCGTCGCGTCCCGACGCCGGCGCCGCCAGCGCGGGAACCTCGGGCGCGCGCGCGTGCGCCAAGCCGGGCGCGGTGCCGTGGACGAACCTCACCCACGCCGACGCCGCCAGCGCGTGCCAGGCGGCCGGCAAGCGTCTTTGTACGGAGGCCGAATGGCAACGCGCCTGCCAGACCGCCGCCGCCAGCGCGTGCACGTGGTCGTTCGCGAGCGCGTGCGCCGCGAGCTCGAGCACCACCTGCAACACCCACGAGCTCGACGGCGACGCGGCGATGTCGGGCGACCAGGACGTCCTGGTCGCGAGCGGCAGCCGAACGTCGTGTTACGCGGACTGGGGCGGCGCGAACCACATCTACGATCTCACCGGCAACGCCAAGGAGTGGACCGCCGCGCGCACCGCGGGGGTGAACCCGCTGCGCGGCGGCTCGTACCTCGACCTGCTCGACGGCTCCACGTGCTCGTTCTCGTTCGTCGCGGTCGACAACAACTACAAGCTCGCGAACGCCGGCTTCCGCTGCTGCTCCGACACCGCACCCTAGCCGCCATTCGGCTTGTCGTTCGATCTCCGGGCGCATCTCGGGCGGGTGTCCGAGAACAGCGGCGCTGCGGCTCCCGCGTTACGCCGCGATCATGCGCTGCGTTTCGCCCAGCTCCGCCACTCGCTCGGCCGCCGCCTTGGCGATGCGGGCGCCGTCGCGGCTGACCCCGCGGATCATCGTCGACGAGAACGAGTGCAGGAAGTGCTGGCCGACGTAGTAGAGGCCAGGGTGGGTGGTCGAGATGCCGCTCGCGTGGCGGGGCTCGTGGTCATCGCCCAGGAACCCAGGCAGGTCGACCCACTGCAGGCCGTGATCGAAGCCGGTGCTCCACACGACCGTGCCCACATCGAGCACGGTCCCGTCGTCGAGCACGGGCAGCCCATCGCGCACGCCCGCGACGCGCGCGACCCGCTTGACGCCGGCGGCGTCGAGCTGCTTGGGCTTGAGGCGAATCAGCGGCGCGCCACGCGAGATGATCGTCGGCCGCAGCTTGCGCCCCATCGGCGTCTTGACCGTCAGCACGTGGTGGAACACGAACCCGATCACCAGCTTGCTGAGGATGAGGCGACTCGCCGTTCCCTCGATCTCGAACGGCACGTTGCCGACATCGCGGCCTGCCATCCAGGTCTCGCGCCCGTTGCGCGCAGCCTCGAGCGCGATCTCGGCGCCCGAGTTGCCGGCGCCGACCACCAGCACGCCGCCCGCGCCCAGCTGCGCCGGATTGCGATAGTCGAGCGAGTGCAGCTGCACGATGCCCGGGCGCAACTCTTTTGCGAACGCGGGAATGCGCTTGCGCTGATAGCTCGACATCGCGACCACGACCTGGGCGGCGCTGAGCTCGAACCGCTTGCCCCCGCCCTGCCCTTCGACGACGAACGCGCCGTCGCGTTGGGTCAGCCGCTCGACACGCGCGCCGAGGCGCACCGGCAGCGAAAACTTCGCGGCGTAGCTTTCGAGGTAATCCCCCATCTCGTCTTTGGTCGGGAAGTACCACTCGGGCCCCGGGAACGGCATGCCCGACAGGCCGTCGTAGCGCGCGGGCGTGAACAGGCGCAGCGAATCCCAGCGCTGCCGCCATGGATCGCCGACGCGCGCGCCCCCGTCGAGGATGACGAACCGCAAGCCGCGCCGCTGCAGGTGATACCCCGTGACCAGCCCGGCCTGGCCGGCGCCGATGACGATGACGTCGTAGTGGGCGCTCGCACCGCCGGTGGTTGCGGTCGTGCGGCGCTTCTCGAGCTGCGTGAAGGCCTCGCCCGGCTCGACCAGCTCATTGGGCCGCACCGGCGTCTGTCGAATGTTCTGGTTGTCCATGGCTCCCTCGCTTTCTGGAGCCAAGGTAGAAAAACGACGCCCGCACAACTTCGGCAGAACCCCCCAATTTGCGGCGGGGTGCGCGTGGGTGGTTCTACCCACGACCGCGTCGACCCAAGTCCTCGACCGACTTACCCCCGGCTGGGAGTGGTTTCAGGCGACGGGGGTTTCCGGCTATCATCGCGACGGCCCTGCCGGGCAACCGAGATGGCAAAGCACTTCAATACTAGGCTTCGCGAGGCGCGCGAACATGCCGCCCTGTCGCAGGCGGAACTGGCTGAAAAGTTTGGTGTTACGGGGCCGACGATCTCCAACTGGGAGAACCGGATCTCGGCACCTTGGGACGAGCTGTACGAAAAGGTAGTCGCGTGGGTCGATCGAATTGAGCGCGGGTCGGGGGGGACTCGCTCGGCTCGCAGCGACCGGAGTGCGCAGGACGACAACGGAAAAGAGTCCGACGATCGGCAAGCCTCGTCGGCAACAGCGGGGGAGTTCGCTGAAAGTATTCGGCGGGGACGCATCAAGAATGCCTGGTCGCAGAGCGAGCTGGCAGAAAAGATAGGCGTTGCCCAGGCGACGATTTCAAATTGGGAAAATGCGCGGGGCGTCCCCGATAGGGCCCAGAAAACGCGACTGCAGGAGGTTCTTGGCTTGCATGTCGTTGACGGAGGGCGAAATGGGGACAAGGCTCTACATGAACAAGAACACGGCGAATCTACCGGTCCCGCTGCCTTTGGAACCTGGCTCAATCGGACACGACTGGAGCGCAAGCTATCCGTGGCAGAGCTTGCTTTGAAGGCAGACGTTTCTCGGCCCGCTGTCTACAACATTGAGTCTGGAAGAATCGAGAACCCACGCACTGAGACCGTACGCCGCTTGGAGCAGGCGCTCGGCAGGGAATTGCCCGCTGAAACCAAGAAGGAAATTCGGGATGAGGCCACCGTCGAGGGGGTAGGAGAGTTCGTCGAATTCGACCCCAATGATCGTGACGACTGGCCCGAGAGCCCCGGTATCTACGTCTTCTATGACATCTCGGAACGCCCGATTTATGTGGGCCAGGGATCCAACATCAAGCGCAGGATCCAGGACCACGAGCAGAAGTTTTGGTTCAAGTCCCCGATTGTCGAAACGGCCGCATGCATCAAGATCGAGGATGCTTCCCTTCGGGAGAAGATCGAGACGATTCTCATCCGATTCCTGAAACGAAACGCGGTCATCAACAAGCAAAACGTCGAACGTTGATGCTGGCCATGCCGGCACTCACGGCAGTCTCCCTGGAGCCGGAACGTTGGCCGTTTTGAGAAGCCCTGGGTTGGTCCGAGAGATGAATGCGCGATGACGACATGGAGGAGGCCGCCCTGACCTTGGGCGAACCTTCCGTTTATGACGGCTGACGTTCGGATCATCTGCGTAGAGGACGAGCCCCTGATCCGTGCGGGGATTCAGCGAATCCTCCGCAAGGCGGGATTTTCCGACGTCATCACCGCGGCAGACAACGCAAGCGCTCTCGATCTTGTCGGCCAAGCGCCTCCGAATCTGATCATCAGCGACCTAAATCGGCCGGGGGGTTCGGGGGAGGATCTCATGAGAGATCTCTCCGCTGACCCACGCACGAGAGACGTTCCAGTCATCATCCTCACTGGCGATATCAGAACCGATCGTGAGCTTGGTCTGTGGAGGATGGGTATTCGTTCCTTCCTCAAGAAGCCGATTGGCGTGGCCGACCTCCTCGCTGCTGTCAACGAGGTCCTTGGGCGAGCCACAGATCCCGAGTTGTCCTTGGTGGACCTTGGAATCGAGGGCCGTGATCTCGAATACAAGGAACGCATCGATTTCGAGACTCCATCGGGGCGCGCCCTCCTCGCTCGCGAGGTGCTTGCGATGGCGAACTCTGGCGGAGGAGTACTCGTCATCGGTGTGGCCGACGCAGGCGGCGGCGAATTCCAAGGTGTGGGGGTGCCGAGTGCCGAACTCGAACGGTACGAGACCACTCGACTAAACGACAGTCTTCGAAGATTCGTAGGGTCGACCGTGGTTGTTGCGAGCAAGACGGTTCGCCGCCACCAATCTGCGTTCGTGATCATTCGAATCAAATCCGCCGGGGATACCTTGGCGCTTGCTCTGGTCGGGAACGAGAATGCCGGCCTACACCCGGGAAGGATTTATGTTCGAACCGAGGATGCAAGAAGTGCGGAGCTCACTGATCCGCTAGAACTGCGGCGTCTTGTCGACCGCCTGGTCGATGTGCGCCTGCAGCGAATCCTCCGTTCCGACCGCGGGAACGCCTAACTCATCTCCTTGTCGGCGTAATGCCCAACGCTCAGTGTCGTCCGTGGTCATCCCGTTCGACGTCGTGCTGCTGTTGATCCGATAGCACGTCGAGCATGTCAGGGTTCCACCGGAAAACACGGCGGGTGGGCGCGGTAGAGCGCCACGCTGTGCGCCCATCGAACGGCACGTCCCTTGCTGCGCAGAGCGGAATGGACGCCGAATTACTGGCCGGATCCGTGCACTCCATTCGTACTCCGTACATGGGACTCCACCGCGCGCGAGCGGGCCTCCTCCTAGTCATCCTCGGTTGCGGTAGCGGTACGCTGGTCTCCCCCGACGCCGGCAGCACTGGTGCCGCAGGTACCCTCGGCGCCGCGGGCACCTTCGCCTCCGCGGGCACCACCGGCGCCGCGGGCGTCACTGGCTCGGCGGGCACCGCCGCTGCGGGCACGATCGGCTCCGACGAACACGGTTGCGGGGGCTTCCTGGGAGAGACCGCTGGTGTGGGGGGCGACACCGGAACTGCCGGCGCATCGGGGACGGCCGGTGGCTCAGGAAGTTGCGCGACCGTGACCACGCTCGGCGGGTGCGACGCCCGCACCGACTGCCATCCCGTGTTCGTGGATCACCAGAACTGCGCTTGCGCCGCGCCGGGCTGCTGCGCGATGTTCTCCCGCTGTGCCGCGGGCGAGCACGCCACCTGCTCGGGCGCCGCTCAATGCACCGAGGTCCCGAACAGGCCCTACTGTGAAGGTCCCTACATCGTGGGCTTCATCGCCATCTGGCCCGACGCCCGATTCGGCAATGGCTACGAGGGCTGCGTGAGCGTGAGCGATTGTCCGGGGCCGACGGGCGCAGCGGGATCCACGGGCGCCGCGGGAACGACTGGCGCGGCGGGGACAAGCGGCGCGGCGGGCGTCACGGGCACCTTGTCCGAGTGACCCATTCGCGCATGACTCCGGACGGTGGCCTGGACTGAGACGCGGAGCGCGACGCAGCGTACAGCCCAAGGCTGACGGCCGACGATCACCTCCAGCCGCTAACCCTTGTCGAGCATCAACTTCGCGAGGTATTCGGGCGACAGGGGCGGAGGATTCGGGTGGCGGGCCAGCTCCGCCTTGATCCGCGACTCGGTCAACTGGTCGTAGTCGTCCCAGCATCGAATCCAGTCTTTGGTTCGGTCCCACAGGTAACGCGTTTGGAATCGGCGCATTCCGTCAGGAGCCGTTTCGAGCAACCCCGTCGCCTCCAGCTCCGCGCGCCTGTACGCTAGGCCGTCGCGATCGCGTGTCGCCAGCGCCCCGAGCGTCGCGGGAGCGCTTGCGACGTCGGGGTACTTTCGGAGCACCTCGATGTGATCCGCGTACAGCGCCTCGAGTGTCAGCGCGCGAGAATGGTGAACGCGGTCGAGCTGGGTGAGGTGCAGCGTGAACTCGTTGCCGTCGAGCGTCCACAGCACAGCTCCGTCGCCAAGGTAGGTCTCGAACGTAATCAAGGTCGGCAGGGCGGGAGAGGAGCGACCAACCTCCATCTGGCGCGCGATGGTTGCGGCGCGGTTCGTGTACACGTACTGAATCACCACGCCGCCGGGAAGCGCCAGCGCCCCAGCGTAGGACCGACTTCGTGAACAAGTACCCCAGCGGAGAGAAGCCCATTGCAGCGAGGCGACTGTCAGCGCGCCGGAATAGCTCGGGCATGAACGCTTCGATGTCGTTCGGTCCGGCGATGTCACAGTCTCCCTGACCAACGTAGGCCCTGCGCAGGATCTCGTATGCGTCGACCTCGGCCGCGCCCCGTTCGATGTCCCGGGCCTGTCCACGATACGAGCAGTTTAGCCCCCCGTGGCCCCACACGGAGCACCCGGCGCCCCTCGGGGTGCGGTTTCGCTTCCAATGACCGGACGCCCACGAAACCCAGTATGACCGGCGGTAATACTCGGTTATACTATGGGTATGAAGACGGCGGTATCCATCCCCGATGACGTGTTCGAGGAAGCCGAGGCACTCGCGCAGCGGGCCAAGCGGTCGCGCAGCGAGCTCTATGCGAGGGCTCTGAGCGAGTACGTGGCGCGCCATGCGCCGGACCGGGTTACCGAGGCGATGGATCGCGCTTTAGACGGCATCGACGAGGCCAAGGACAAGTTCACCGCTCGGGCGGCCCGCCGCACGTTGGAGCGGGCAGACTGGTGACGGTTTTACAGGGGGAGGTCTGGTGGGCGGACCTTGGTGAACCACGCGGATCGAAGCCAGGGTTTCGCCGGCCGATTCTGGTGATTCAAGGCGATGGCCTGAACCGTAGTCGGATGGCCACCGTGGTCTGCGTCGCGCTGACGAGCAACCTGAAATGGGCATCGGCGCCGGGGAACGTTCTCCTCTCGGAGAGTGCCACGGGACTCCCCAAAGGAATCGGTGGCGAACGTTTCGCAGATCGTCACGCTCGACAAGACCGAGCTGACCGAACGAGCGGGCAAACTGCCCAGGGCGAAGCTGGAGCTCGTGTTGTCGGGCGTGGATGTGGTCCTGGGACGATGAAGCGAGCGACCTGACTACCTACACCAGCCCCCGCTGATACGCGTACGCCGTCGCGGCCGCTCGAGAGGCGACGTTGACCTTGGTGAAGATGTTGCTGACGTGGCGGTCGATGGTCTTCTCGCTGAGGTGAAGCTCGCGGGCGATCGCCTTGTTGGTCTTGCCGGTGGCGACGAGGCGCAGGACCTCGAGCTCGCGCGGCGACAAGCCGTTTGGGCGCGCGGCCGCCTTCGCGCCGGACGCCGCGCCCTCGTCGAGCGCGGTGAGGTCGGGGGTCGCGCCGAGGTCGGCGAAGGCCTTGCGCGCGAGGTCGAGCTCGATGGCGGCGGCGTCGGTGTCGCCCGCGTCGCGGCACGCGCGCGCGAGCGCGACGCGGATGCGGGCGACGATGTAAGGCGCGTCGGCGTCTTGCCAGACGCGCAGGGCGCGGCGCAGCGGATCGATCGCGGTCTGGGGGCGGCCGTCGGCGGCGGCGACCGCGGCCTGCGCTTGCGCCACCATCGCGCCCAGAATGTCGGTCTGGTAGGTGGTGGCGATCGCTTCGAGGTCCTGCGCGGCGGCGCGGGCCTCGTCGAGCTCGCCGGCGGCCAGCAAGATCTCGACGGTCGCGGGGAGGTAGCGGATGCGGCTTAGCGGATCGGCGGTCGCGGCGAGGACGCGCCGGATCCCGCTCACCGCGTCGGCGACGCGGCCCTGCGCGAGGCGCAGCAGCGCCAACCCGGGCTGCGGCTCGCGGCCGTGTTCGCTGGCCGCGCGGTAGCCGGCCTCAGCCCCGACCTCCTCGCCGCGCAGCCGGTGGATCTCCGCCTGTTGGTAGAAAGCGTCGCCCGCCGCTTCGTGCGCTTCGCCGCGGGTGCCACCGGCGAACCGCTCTACCGCGGTGCGCGCGGCCTCGATGGCGTCGGTCCACGCGCCGCCGAGCTGCAGGATCTCGACGCGATGGACGGTGCAGACGCCGGTGAACGTGACCAGCTGCGACTGCGCCGCGCACCACGTCGCCAGCGCCTGTGTCCACTCGCGCGCGCGCCCGAGCGCGTACACCTGGTGGCAGGTCGCGATGACGATGCAATAGGTGAGGCCGCTCAGAATCGGCATCAGGGTCTCGGTCGTCACGATCAGCATCGCCTCGTCCATCAGCGCCAGCCCGTCGGCGATCTGGCCCTTGCGCACCGCCGCCTTGCCGGCCAGCGCGCGCGCGAACGCGCTCAGGTCGCGCTCGTGAAAGCGATCGCCGATCTCGATCGCGCGGCGGGCGAGCGCCGTCATCTGGTCCAGGTCGCCGGCCATCTCGTAGCGCCGGATCTCGGGCAGCAGCAGGTAGCCGGCCTCGGCGCAGTCGCGGTCGCCGACCAGGCGCTGCGCGCGAGACAGCCAGCCGGTCGCGCGCCCGTGCTCGCCGATCACGCGCAAACGCAGGCCCATGAACAGCGCGGCCCGCGCCGCCTCCAGATCGCGGCCGGCGGCGAGGTGCGCCTCGTAGACGCGCTCCATGACGCGGAAGTAGTCGTGGTCGCGGTCGGTCAGCGTCGCCGCCCAGGCGAGGCGCTCGAGATCTTCGACCGCCAGCGGCGTGCTCGCCTCGGCCCGCGACAGCGCGGCGTGCGCGTCCGCCCACGCGCGCGCGGCGTACGCCTCGCGCCCACGTTCGAGGTCGGACTTGTTTACGCCCTGGCGCACGGTCGCCAGTCTAGCGTTTCATCTCGATGACCATCACCTCGATCGGCTGGCCCGAGTCGTTGTGGTCGCCGTGCAACTTCCCGGGCGGATCGGCATCCAGCCAGTACGCCTTTCCCGTCTCGAGCCGCAACCTGTGCGAGCCGCCGTCGTCGTGGGGGATGGTCATCGTCCCGCCCTTGAGCGCCACCACGACGCGACCGTGTTCGTGCCGGTGCATGCCCAGCCGCTCGTGCGGCGCGAGGATCGTCTTCCAGACCGTGACCGCGGCGTTCTCGAACTGCGGGATCAGCGCCTGTGAGCGATGCGTCGCCTCACCGTGGGCCGCCAAGCCGACCAGGACCCCGGCGGCCACCAGCGCCAACCAGCTTTTTCGCATGCGGTAGAGTGTACGAGAGATGCGGGCTGCCCCGGTCACGCTACTTGCCGCCAGCGTGTGCCTGGGCTCATGGGCCAGCGCACGGGCAGAAGGCAGCTCGGTCCACGACGTCGGCATCTTCTCCGATCTCGACCGAGCGGTGCGCATCACCCTCCCGCGGGTCGCGGCGGAAAAGACGAGACTTTGCATCGACGAGGCGCATCGCACCGTCGGCCTCTATGACGCGGATTTTCCGCTCAAGCTGTACCCCGTATCGGCCCCACCACCCACCGGACCGCTGACGGTCGCCTCGGTCGTCGCCCAGCTCAGCCCCGAGGACGCTGCCGAGGTGAACCGCGTCGTGTCCGGTCGCACCGTGGTCGAGCGGCTCACGTCCAAGCGACGCGCGAGCGCCGGGGACAGCGACGGGGACGGCATTCCCAATCCGCTCGACATCCTGATGGGCGCCCGCAAGCTCGTGCTCAACCGCGCCAAGTACACCGAAGGCTACATCCCGCTCCCCTACCCCAACGGAGACGTCCCGCGCGAGGTGGGCGTCTGCAGCGACACGATCGTTCGCGCCTATCGCAACGCCGGCATCGATTTGCAAAAGCTGGTCGCCGAAGACATCAAGGCCGCGCGCTCCGCGTATCCGGGGGTTCGCCGTCCCAACCCCAGCATCGATCATCGGCGGGTCAAGACGCTGCTCATCTGGTTCCAGCGCCACGTCGCCGAGGTCCGCGACGGCCCCGCGCGCCCAGGCGACGTCGTCTTCCTGGACACCTTCCCCAGTCGGCCAGGCCCCGATCACGTGGGCATCATCTCGGACCGCACGGCGCCGAGCGGCCAGCCGCTGGTCATCAACAACTGGACGGTCGGCTACCAGGAAGGCGAGATGGATCTGCTGCCCACGATCCCGGTCACGCACCGGTTCCGAATGCCATGAGCCTGTCGCGCCGGCGGTTCGTGTCGAGCCTGATCCTGACGGCGGCGTCACCAGAGGCGGCGGCTCGCCCGCACCGGGAGCGCCCCGGCGGGCTCGACCCCCCGCTCCTGACCGACGATCAGGTCGTGCGTTGCGTCGCCGGCGTTCGCCCGTTCAGAACCGGCGGGCCGCGCCTCGAACGGCGACAGCTGGCCGGCAAGACGATCGTCCACAACTACGGGCATGGCGGCGCGGGCTTCACGTTGTCGTGGGGCAGCGCGCAGCTGGCCGCCGATCTCTTGCCCGACGTCGCGCGCGGCACGCCGGTCGCCGTGCTCGGATCGGGCGTCGTGGGTCTGTGCACGGCGCGCGTTCTCCAGGAGCGCGGGCTCCGGGTTCGAATCTACGCGCGCGAGTTTCCGCCCCACACGACGTCCGACGTCGCCGGTGCCGAATGGTCACCCGATTTCGTCGATCGTGGCGCCACACCCGAGCTGCGGGCGCGCTTCGACCGCATGCTCGTGCGGTCGTGGCGCCACTTTCGTTCGCTCGTCGGGGCGCGGTGGGGCGTGTGGCCTCGGCCGATCTACGAGGCCGAGGGCGTGCCGAGTGGGCTCGACGAGCTGCCCCGCGGGCTCGTGCCGAGGCCCCGGCGCGTGGCCGCGCTGCCGTTCGCGCCCCTGCGCTCGGGGCGCGTCTACCAGACGCTGCTGATCGAGGCGCCAATCTTCCTCGCGACCCTCGTCGACGAGGTCGAGCGCGGACGCGGCGTGCTGGAAGCGCGCGCGTTTTCCAACCCGCGCGAGCTCGGCGAGTTGGCGGAGCCGGTGATCGTGAACTGCCTGGGCCTGGGCGCGCGGGCTCTGTTCGCGGACGAGGCCGTGGTGCCGATTCGAGGTCAGCTCGTTCACCTCAAACCGCAGGCGTTGTCCTACCTTCTCGACCACCCGGCCGGATACATGCTGCCGAGGTCCGACGCCCTCGTGCTCGGCGGCTCGTTCGAACAGGGCATTGCCGAGGCGAGCACCGATCCCGCGACCTGCGCCCGCATCCTCGACGACAACCGCCGCTTCTTCCGGAGATCCTGAAGCCGGCGGCCAACTTGCCCGGTCGAGAACCGTAAGCTAGCGTGACGCCGCTCGGCCGCTCCGATGACGACCCGTCTTGCGTTCGCCGGCGCTGCATTGCTGGGCGCGTTGATCCCCGCCTCGAGAGCGCGCGCGCAGCTCGATCAACCGCTGCCGCCCCCACCTGAAAAGACTGAACCGGCGCCCGCGCCCAAGCTGACCAAGGCGCCCGCGCTCAAGAAACCGGTCGAGCCCAGCTATCCGCCCGACGCGTTCGCGGCCGGGATCTCGGGTGACGTGACGCTGATGCTGAACCTCGACGCCGAGGGGCACGTCACCGCGGTCACGGTGACGAAGCCCGCCGGCAATGGGTTCGACGAGGCGGCGGCCGCCGCCGCCCGGCAGATGGAGTTTTCGCCCGCCGAAGTCGACGGCAAGCCGTCGCCGATTCGGATCGAGTACGTGATCCATTTCCAGCCCAAGGTCGTCCCGGTCGAACCGGCGGCGCCGATCGAAGCGGCGCCCCCTCCACCCCCTCCACCGCCGCCCCCACCGTCGCGGGTCGCGGTGCGCGGTCAGCTCCGCGAGAAGGGCTCACGCGAGCCGCTCGCGGGCGCGGACGTCGCCGTCATCCGGCGTGGCGCCGGCCCGGGCGGCGGCGATCCGCCTGCCGAGGTGGTCGCCACCAGCGGCGACGACGGCCGGTTCGAAGTGCGCGCCGACGCCACCGGCCCGATACGCGTCGTCGTCTCCGACACGACGCACGAGCCGTGCCTGCGGGACTTCACCGCCACCGAGCTCGGCGGCGCGGTGCCCGCCGAATGGACCTGTTACGCGCGCGCCCGCCGGGCCGGCGAATACGAGACCCGCGTGCGCGCGAAAGCGCTTCACCCCGAGGAGACCAAGCACACGTTGACCAACGCGGAGCTCACCACCGTCCCAGGCACGATCGGCGACCCGCTGCGCGTGATCCAGAACCTGCCCGGCGTCGCGCGCGCGCCGTTCGGCCTCGGCCTGCTGGTCGTGCGCGGCGCCAGCCCGGGCGACACCGGCGTGTTCATCGGCGGCGAGCCGATCCCAGTTCTGTACCACTTCCTCGCCGGCCCGTCGGTGTTCACCTCCAACCTGATCGAGAAGATCGACTTCTACCCGGGGGGATTCGGCGCGCGCTACGGCCGCTTCTCGGGCGGCGCGATCGACGTCACCATCCGCGGCGACGTCGGCAAGACGCTGCACGGCGCGGCCGACGTCAACCTGCGCGACTCGTCGGCGTTCGTCGAGGGCCCAGTGGGCGGCGGCTGGCGCACCAGCTTCGCGGCCCGGCGCAGCTATATCGATCAGATCCTACCGTTGATCATCCAGCCCAAGATCGGATCGACGTTCGTCACCGTCGCGCCCATCTACTGGGACTACCAGGCGCGCGCCGACAAGGACCTCGCGCGTGGGCGGTTCGCGGTGGTCGCGTACGGCAGCAGCGACTCGCTCGAGGTGCTGGCGCAGGACCCGACCCGCAACCTCACCTCGGACACGCACATCGGGTTTCACCATCTGATGGCCGAGTGGCTCACCACCTTCAAGGGCTGGACCTCGCGGCTTTCGCCCACGTTCGGGTACGGCGACGTCAGCTTCGACACCGGAACGTTCACCGGCTTCCAGCGCTACCTGCGGATGTATGGGCGCGAGGATCTCACCCGCCCGATGGGCCCGCGCTTCGTGCTCGCGACCGGCGTCGACGTGGTGCTGAGCTACGACTGGGCCGACTACACCAACTTCCCGTTGCCACGCGAGGGCCGGACGCTGGGCAGCGTGGCCCCGCGCGCCACGGCGATTCGCCGCACCCTGGAGAACACCGCGCCCGCCGCCTACATCGAGGGACAGTGGCAGCCCACGCCGCGGCTGCGTGTCGTACCGGGCTTGCGCTTCGACTACTACTACGTCGTCGAGACCCACAAGACGTCGTGGGATCCGCGGTTGTCCGCGCGCTGGGAGCTGACGCCGCGGTTCGCGATCAAAGCGAGCGCCGGCGTCTACCATCAACTGCCAACGCCGCAGTTTCTCGACCGCGAGTTCGGCAACCCGAACCTGAAATTGCCGTGGGCGGATCAGTACCAGCTCGGTGTCGAGACCAAGTTCACCGAGGCGGACGACGTGACCGCCACCGTTTTCTACGTGCGCCGCCACGATCTGCCGGCGCCCAGCACCGACCACTTTTCCAGCACCGGGCGCGGCCGCGCGTACGGCCTCGAGATCCTGTTGCGCCACCAGGTGACCAAACACTTCTATGGCTGGCTCGCGTACACGCTGTCGCGTTCGGAAGTGAACGGCTCGCTCGCCGACATGGTGCCCATGGGCGGCACCGGCCTGCCGCGCAACGGGATGGACCTCAGCTGGCGGCCGGGACAGTTCGACCAGCCTCACAACCTAATCTTGGTCGCGAGCTACCGGTTCACGAACTGGGAGGTGGGCGCGACCTACCGGCTGGTGACCGGCACGCCGCGCACGCCCATCACCGGATCGTTCTACGACGCCGACTTCAACGGTTACACGCGCGTCGTGGGCGCGCCGGGCTCTGCGCGCAACCCGACCTTCAGCCAGTTGGACGTGCGCGTCGAGCGGCGCTGGACCTTCGACCGCTGGGTGCTGGGCGTCTATATCGACGTCATCAACGCGCTCTACGCCGAAAACCCCGAGGGGACGCTTTACGACTACCGTTTCCGCCAAAGCGCCTCGTTGCGCGGGCTGCCAATCTTGCCCATCTTGGGCGTGCGGGGGCGAATATGACGTCGCGCTGGAGCGTGCTCGCCGGTGTCGCGCTGCTGAGCGGCGCGGCGGCGTGCACCGACTTCGACGACCCGACGACCATCCTCGACCTGCGCGTGCTCGCGGTGAAGACCGAGCCGTCGGAGGTGATCCTCGAGGTCGACCTGAGCAATCCCACCAACCCGGTGGTGAGCCCCGCGAGCAATCCGCTGGTCAACGTCACGCCGCTGGTCGTCGGTCCCGAAGGAGAGATCACGGACGCGACCTTCACCATCAGCGGCTGCCCCAATAACCCGTTCGCGGCGGCGCCACCGGCGGGTGGCGGCATGGGCGGCGGCATGGGCTTTCCATCGGGCGGCGCGCGCACGACCGTGGGCAGCGCGCCCTGCGACCCGTTCGGCGCCCACACCACCAGGCTCATACCCGGGCCCGTCACCGGCAGCGTGGAGGTCCGACCCAGCGAGGAGGTGCTCAAGACCGCGTTCCTCGCCGACATCTTCCCCGACCAGTTCGGCAACCTGCACGGCGGCTTCGATCTGGGCGAGCCCTACGTGCTCACGCTCGGCGTCGAGGGAAACGGCGAGCAGCTGACCGTGATCAAGCGCGTGCTTTACTGGGCGAAGCGCATCGACGACGCCCAGCTCCCGAACGCGCTGCCCGAGATCCCCGGCGTGTCGAGCTACGCGGAGCGCGATCCAACCACGTCGGAGCCCGTCGACGATCGGGCGCCGCTGGTCGAGGGCACGCCGCTGCGGGTTCCCGCCGGCGGCACGGTGTGGATCGAGCCCGCGGGGGCGACCGCGGAGAGCTACGAGACGACCATCCTCGACGCCACGACCCATCTGGCGGTGCCGCTGACCATTGCGCGCGAGACGGTCCGCTACGCGTTCTACGCCACCGCGGGCACGTTCCAACCCGCGCGTACCGCCAGCGAGCTGCCTCCAGGGTTCATGGACACCGGGCGCATACACCTAGAATCGCAGTACCACGCGCCCCGCCTGGTGCCCACCAATCCGATCGTGAAGCTCTGGATCGTCGCGCGCGACGATCGCGGGGGCGAGACTTGGCAGTCGCGGACGCTCGAGATAGTCGAGCCGTAGCCGATGCGTGGGCGTCGCGTCCGAACCCACGAAGTAAGGTTTGCGCCCGCGCGCGCGCGACTGCATGCTTCGCCCTGGTGACGCTGGGAACCCTGTTCTCGACGGAGATCTTCCTGCCGCGCGGCCACGTCTACTTGTGGACGCCTTGGCTGGTCATCCTCGAGTTGGTCGAAAATGCGCTGCTCGCGGGATCGCTGCTCATCATCGGGCTGCGGCTACTTCGCCGCGTGCGGACGGGCGAGACCGACGGGCTCGTGCGCGCGGTGGCGTGGTGCGGGTTGCTCGCGATCGCGCTCGCCTTCACCCATGCGCTCGACGTGTGGGTGACTTGGAGCCCCGTCTACGGCATCGACGTCATCGCCCGCGGGCTGTGCGCGCTGATCGCGCTGGTGGCGGCGTTCGCCGTGTGATGCCGCCCATGAGCCTCGAATGATCGCCGAATACGACACGCTGGACGGCCTCGGGCTGGTGGAGCTGGTGCGCAAGCGCGGCGCCTCGCGCGCCGAGCTGCTGGAAGAAGCGATCGCGCGCGCGGAGAAGCTCAACCCACGCATCAACGCGATCATCACCCCGCTCTATGACGAGGCCCGAAAGGAGATCGCCGCCACCGACACCCACCAGACCGCGCGGCTGTTGCCGTTCGCGGGGCTGCCGTTCCTGCTCAAGGATCTCAACGCCGGCATCACGACCGCCCCCAGCATGGCGGGAACGCGCTTTCTCGCAGGGTACCGCCCGCCGCGCGACGAGGAGATCGTCACCCGGTTCCGCCGTGCGGGCGCGGTCATCTTCGGCAAGACCAACTTGCCTGAGCTGGGCATCACGCCGTACACGGAGCCCCAGAGCTTCGGCCCGACCCGAAACCCGTGGGATCTGACGCGCACGCCCGGCGGCTCGAGCGGCGGCTCGGCGGCGGCGGTGGCGGCCGGCATCGTGCCGATCGCGCACGCGAACGACGGCGGCGGCTCGATCCGCATCCCAGCGTCGTGCTGCGGGCTGTTCGGGCTCAAGCCCACGCGCGGGCGCACGCCGGTCGGCCCGTTCGCGAGCCAGCTGTGGAGCGGGTTCGCGATCGGCGGCGTGATCTCGCGCAGCGTCCGCGACAGCGCCGCCATGCTAGATGCGATCGCCGGGCCCGAGCCGACGGCGCCCTACTGGGCCCCGCCGCAAGCACGGCCGTTTCTGGAGGAGCTGGGGGTTCCGCCCGGCAAGCTGCGCATCGCGCTCACCAAGCGGCCGCACGTCACCACCGTGGCCCCCCACCCCGACTGTGCCGCGGCGGCCGACGACGCCGGCAAGCTGCTCGCCGATCTCGGTCACCACGTCGAGGCGGTGGACCTCGACATCGACGGCGACGCGTTCGCGCGTGACTTCTTCGCGCTCGTCTGTGTCGAGGTCGCGACGCTGATCGCGCGCGCCGAGGTGGTGGTGGGGCGCCGCGCCGGCCGCCGCGACTTCCAGACCAGCACGCTCATCACCGCGACCATCGGCCGACAGAAGAGCGCGCTCGCGGCGGCGCTCGCGCGCGAGCGACTGGACGCGATCGCGCGGCGGGTGGCCGGGTTTTACGAGAACTTCGACCTCGTGTTGTCGCCGACGCTGGGGTTGCCGCCGCCGCTCATCGGCGCGCTGCACCCGCAAGGCGCGGAGGCGCTGGGCCAGGAGATCCTCCTCAGCCTGCATCTCGGTTTCTTGCTGCGGATTCCCGGCCTCGTCGAGGCGTCGGTCCGGCGGGTGTTGTCGTTCATCCCGTTCACGCCGCTCGAGAACGTCACCGGCCAACCGGCGATGAACGTGCCGCTCTACTGGAACACCGCCAACTTGCCCATCGGCGTCCAGCTCGCTGGCCGTTTCGGCGACGAGGCCACCCTGTTCCGCGTCGCTTCCCAGCTCGAATCCGCCCGCCCCTGGGGCGGCGGCCGCCCGAAGCTGTAGGGAGGACTTAGGTTACCCTTCACAACCATGTCGCTGTCGCCGCTCGCCGGGAAACCTGCCCCGCTGGAAATCCTCATCGACGTCGATCGGCTGGTCGCCGCCTACCACGATCGCCGCCCCGACCCCGCCAACCCGCGCGAGCGGGTCGCGTTCGGAACCAGCGGCCACCGGGGCGCGCCCGAGGACGGCGCGTTCAACGAGGCGCACATCCTCGCCATCACGCAGGCGATCTGCGAGCACCGCGCGAAAGCCGGGATCACCGGGCCCCTGTTCTTGGGCGCGGACACGCACGCGGCGTCGGAGCCGGCGCTGCGCTCGGCGCTCGAGGTGCTGGCCGCCAACGGCGTCGAGACCCGCGTTCAGGCCGACGGGCAGTTCACGCCCACGCCCGCGCTGTCGCGCGCGATCCTCGCTCACAACCAGGGACGTGACCCGAGCTCGGGCGGGCTTGCCGACGGCATCGTGGTCACGCCCTCGCACAATCCCCCCCGCGACGGCGGGTTCAAGTACAACCCGCCCCACGGCGGTCCCGCCGACAGCGACGTCACCGGCGGCGTCGAAGCGCGCGCCAACCAGCTGCTCGCCGAGCTGGCCACGGACCCGGCCGCGATCAAGCGGATGCCCTACGCGCGCGCGCGCGCCGCGGCGACCACGCGCGTGCACGACTTCCTCACCCCGTACGTCGACGACCTGCCCAAGGTGGTCGACGTCGAGGCGATTGCGCGCGCGGGCACCAAGATCGGCGCCGATCCGATGGGGGGCGCCAGCGTGCAGTACTGGACGCGCATCGCCGAGCGCTTCGGCCTGGACCTCGAGGTCGTGAACCAGACCGTCGACCCGCGGTTCGCGTTCATGCCCGTCGACCACGACGGCAAGATCCGGATGGACTGCTCGAGCCCCTACGCGATGGCAAATTTGCTTTCGCTGCGCGAGCGGTTCGCGGTCGCGTTCGGCAACGACACCGACGCCGATCGTCACGGCGTCGTCACGCCCGGTGCCGGCCTCCTCAACCCCAACCATTATCTCGCGGTCGCGATCGACTACCTCTACCAGCACCGCCCCGACTGGCCCGCGCGTGCGGCAATCGGCAAGACGCTGGTGTCGAGCACGCTCATCGATCGGGTCGCGCACAGCCTGGGCCGCGAGGTGCGCGAGGTGCCGGTCGGCTTCAAGTGGTTCGTGCCCGGCCTGGTCGACGCCAGCCTGGGCTTCGGGGGCGAGGAGAGCGCGGGCGCCACCTTCCTCGCCCGCGACGGCCGGGCCTTCACCACCGACAAGGACGGCATCATCCTGGACCTGCTCGCCGCCGAGATCACCGCGGTCACCGGTCAGGATCCAGGCGCACACTACGAGCGCCTGCGCGCGCGGTTCGGGACGTCGTACTACACGCGCGTCGACGCACCCGCGACGCCCGCGGAAAAGGCGGCGCTGGGCAAGCTGTCGCCGGCCGCGGTCACCGCGGCGACGCTCGCGGGCGACGCCATCGTCGCCAAGCTCACGCGCGCGCCAGGCAACGACGCGCCCATCGGCGGACTCAAGGTCGCGAGCGAACGCGGCTGGTTCGCCGCCCGCCCCTCCGGCACCGAGAACGTCTACAAGATCTACGCGGAGAGCATGGTCGGCCCCGACCACCTCGATGCCATCCTGGTCGAAGCCCGAGCGATCGTCGCGCGGGCATTGGGCGCCTGAACACGCGCGCCCGGCTTGCCGCCAAAGACGACAACGAGGGACCACGAATGCGAAGAAGCGGGTCGCGGAAGTCTGAAAGACTCCCGGGACATGACGCAACGTCGGCGTGGTGTTGATCGTCGTTTCCGCGGGTTTCCGGCCGCGCTGGCGCTTGGGCTGCTCGCCGCCGCGCCCGCGCGCGCGGCTTCTTGGCAGACCAACGTCAACTACGGCACCAGCGGCAACCCCACGATGGATCTGTACGTCCCGGATCGGCCGGATGCGTCCCCCGGTGTCCTGGTCGCAATTCACTACTGCGGCGGCAACGCGGGCGGGACCCACTCCTGGTTCCAGTCCCTGGCGGACCAGTACGGCTTCATCATCATTTCGCCCAACGCGGGCACGAACTGTTTCGACGCGAGCCCCGGACGCAACGGCGCCAAGGCCGCCATCGCCAACATGGTGAAGTACGTCATCCAAAACAAGAACGCCGACCCGACACGCATCTTCAGCGCGGGCGCGTCGTCGGGCGCTTGCATGACCAACGCGCTCGTCGCTTCGTACCCCGACGTTTTCGCCGCGGGCTCGGCGCTCGCGGGCGTGCCGGTCGGCGGTTGGCCGGCCGGTAACACGTCGTGCAGCGGCATCTGCAACACGACCGCGATGCAGAAGACCGCGATGCAGTGGGGCGACATCGTGCGCAACGCCGACCCCGGCTTCACCGGCACGCGTCCCCGGGTTCAGCTCTGGCACGGCACCAGCGACCCGACGCTCGTCTACCCGTCGCAGCTCGACGCGGAGGTCGCGCAGTTCACTAACGTCTTCGGCGTGACCAGCGCCAACGCCACGATGATGAGCAACACGCCCAAGAGCGGGTGGACGCGAACGTCGTACAAGGACAGCGCCGGGACCGTGGTGCTGGAGGTGAACATCGGTCAGGGCCTCGGCCACGATCTGACCGGGCAAGGGTTCTATCCCGACATCGTCCGCTTCTTCGGCCTCGACAAAGACACCGGCGGCTCCGACGGCGGCGCGACCGGCAGCGGCGGAACGACCGGCGCCGGAGGCCGTAGCGGCAGCACGGGCACGGCCGGCGTCCAGGGAATCGGCGGCGCCGCAGCGGGAGGTCGGGGCGGCACCACCGGCGTCCAGGGAACCGCGGGCAGCGCCACGGGCGGAACCTCGGCGGGCGGCACCAACGGTCGCGGCGGCAACCCGGGCGCGGCCGGCACCAGCGCCGCGGCGGGCACCACCGGCGCCGCGGGCACCGGCCCGCGCCTGGGCGGGACGACGGGCGCCGCGGGAACCTCGGCCAGCGCGGGCACGACCGGCGGCGGTCCGGCCGGCACGACCGCGAGCGGCGGCACGCCGGCGACCGCGGGCACGTCCGGCGGTGGCGGCACGTCGGGCGAGACTGGCGACAACGGCGGCTGCGCCTGCGAGCTGGCGTCGCGCACCGGAAGCGGCCGCTCCAGACTCGCGGTTCTGCTGCTCGCGATGGCGGGGGTGGCGCGGGGACCGCGACGGCGCCCGCGGATCAGCCGCGCAGG
>Ga0137374_10002870_pt1 | contig 20163 bp, 19 predicted proteins | sample SagtaG_20_FD_104811 | JGI IMG/M metagenome (GOLD analysis project Ga0137374, IMG submission 104811) | Vadose zone soil microbial communities from Sagehorn Ranch, Mendocino, California, USA - Sage1_R_100_16 metaG | ecosystem: Environmental > Terrestrial > Soil > Vadose zone | place: USA... | reverse complement strand
CTCCTCGAACAGCCGCATGCCGCGTGCGAGGGTCTGGCCGAAGCGCTCCTCCTCGGCGGAAAGGATCCGGTGAATGTCGGCTCGATGCTCCTCGAGCTCCGGATACCCCTCGCGCAGCTGTTCGACCACAACGTCGGCGAGACGAGCGAGGTACGGCGGCTCGAGACCGACGCGCCCCGCCTGCTGGACGGCCCGGCGCACGATCCGCCTCATCACGTAGCCGCGTCCTTCGTTCGACGGCGCCACGCCGTCGGCGGCGAGAAAAGTCATTCCGCGGCCGTGGTCGGCGAGGATTCGATGCGCCTTGGTTGCCTCCGGCGAGTCGCCGTATGCGACGCCGCTCTCGTCTGCGATCCAGCGCATGATCGCCTGGTAACCGTCGGTCTCGTAGACGGTCATGACGTCCTGAAGGATCGCGGCCGTCCGCTCGACGCCCATCCCCGTATCGACGTTCTGCTGCGGAAGCGGCGTCAGCTTGCCGTCGGCGTGCAGCTCGAACTCCATGAACACGAGGTTCCAGAACTCGAGGAAGCGCTCGCAGCGCGTGCAACTCGGTTTGCAATCGGGCTCGCCGCAGCCGTGCTCCTCGCCCCAGTCGTAGTACATCTCCGTGTCCGGCCCGCACGGGCCGGGACCGCCGACCGACCAGAAGTTCTCGGACGCAGGCAGGTGGACGATCCGTTCCAGCGGCTGGCCGATCGCCAGCCAGCCGTGGTGGGCAACGTCGTCCTGCGGCAGGCCGAGCTCGGGATCGCCGGCGAAGACGCTGACCCAAAACCGTTCCGGATCGATCCCCAAGTACTCGAAGACGAACTCCCAGGCGAGCTCGATCGCGCCCCTCTTGAAGTACTGGCCGAACGAGAAGTTGCCGAGCATCTCGAAGAAGGTGAGGTGGTAGCCGTCGAGGCCGACCTCGTCGATGTCAGGCGTGCGGAAGCACTTCTGGACCGTCGTGAGAAGCGGCGCAGGCGGCTGCTCGCGGCCGAGGAAGAACGGCATCAACGGTTGCATGCCGGCCGTGGTGAGCAGCGTCGAGCGGTCGTCGGCGCGCGGGATCAGCGAGGCCGAGGGCCTGAACTGATGCCCCTTGGACTCGAAGAAGGCTCGGAAGCCGGAGCGCAACTCGGCCGACGTACGCATCCCAGGATTGTAGGTGTGGTCTAGGAAGCCCTTTCGGCGACGAAGACGGCGCTGTGACGGCGAACGCGGAGCGGCTCAGCGACGGGCGGCGCAGTCACAAGCGGCGCAAGAGCGTCCCAGCTCGCGGCGAAGCGGCGGATGGTTGCGTCGTCCATCGTCACCCACCCGTGGGCGTCGCGGCGCTTCACCCGCGCGAAGTGTCGGCGCAGCGACTCTTCGCCGTTATCGCTGCGGAAGTTGAATCGCAGGATCGAGGTCCCGCGGCGCGCGAGATCCCAGAGCTCCTGCAGATGTTCGACGGCGTTCGTCACGGCGACGAGCCTCCCGCCCGGCTTCAGGACGCGCGCAAGCTCGGCGAGCGCGCGATCGAGGTCGGCCACGTGGTAGAGCATCCACGCCGCTATGGCGACATCGAACTCGCCGTCGCCAAAGGGCAGCTGCTGGACGTCCCCGACGCGGGCATCGATCCCCTTGGAACGCTGGATCTCGACCATGCGCTCGGACTGATCGACGCCGACGACTTCCGCGCCCAGCTCGTTCACGACCCGCTCGGCGAGCTCTCCCTCGCCCCCGCCGACCTCGAGCACACGGCGCGGATTCGACTCCGCAATCGCCTGGAACGCGAACTCCCGCGGGTCATCGCCTTCGGCGTTCGCGTAGGCGGACTTGCGCGCCCTGAGGCGGTCTTCCGTTTCGTACTGCTCCCGCACGAAGGCGCGCTCGTCGACGCGCTCCGTCACCTGCGGGCGACCTTCGGCTCGCTGCCTTCCTCTTCAGCGATCTCCTCGCGGATCTTCTCGAGCGAGCGACGGATCAGACGGGACACGTGCATCTGTGAGATCCCGACCTGCTGGGCGATCTGGGACTGCGTCAGACCTTTGAAGAAGCGGAGATGGAGGATCTTGCGCTCCCGGTCGTCGAGCACGCGGAAGCCGGGCGCGAGGACGGCCCGGTCCTCCGAGACCTCGTACTGATGCTCTTCGGTCCCGATCGACTCGAGCGGATCGAGCTCCTCGCCGTCGTCCTGGCCGCCGCCCGACGAGAGGGACAGCGACGAGTACGCCCGGCCGGACTCGAGCGCCTCCAGGACTTCCTCCTCTTCCGCGCCCGCGGCCTTTGCCAGCTCGGAGATCGTCGGTGAGCGTCCGAGCTGCACGGTGAGCTGCTCGACGAGACGCGAGAGCTGGACGTTCAGCTCTTGCAAACCGCGCGGGACGCGCACCGACCAGCCTTTGTCGCGGAAGTGACGCTTGATCTCGCCGATGATGTTCGGGGTCGCGTACGTCGTCAGCTCGACGCCGCGGTCGAGGTCGAAGCGGTCGATCGCCTTGATCAGTCCGATCGCACCGATCTGGACGAGATCCTCGAGCTGCTCGCCGCGATAGGAGTAACGGCGGGCCAGCGAGCGGACGAGCGACATGTACTGCTCGATCAACTGCTCGCGCGCCTGGAGGTCACCCTCCTCGTGGTACTTGCGCAAGAGAACCTTGTCGGACTCGCTCACGCGCTGACACCTCTCTGGCTCTCCACCCGTTTCGACAGCTCCACCCACTGGGCGCCGTCGTGATCCGTGATCTCCACGCGATCGCAAACGGTGGCGAGGATCCGGCGAAGGTTGAGCGAGTCGTCCCCGCCCTCGGCGAGCTCGGCCCGCACGGCGGTAAACGGCCCGATCACGGTCCGGAGCTCGCCGTCGAGGATGCGCACGCGAAGGGTGACGTCGTGCTCGTTGCTCGTCCGCTCGAGCAGCGCGTCCAGGGCGAGCTCGAGATCCTCCAGAAGCTCGAACGTCAGGTCCAGCCGGACCGCGAGCCCCCCCACCACGAGGTTTGCGACTCGATGGAACGCCTTGTCCGCAGGCAGCGTCAGCGAGATCTCATCGAAGCTCAACGTGTCCCTCCAGTCCGACCCGGAGATAGAACGGAGAAGGCTCGGCCCGGGTTGCGCGGGTGAGTGCTACGAGGTTCACCCGGATCCGATCTTAGGCGTCAGGGCTCCTGGAGGAGCCGCCCGGCCCCGACGACGACGCCCTCCTCGTACAGAACGGCCGCCTGGCCGCCGGCGACGCCGTAGACAGGCCGCTCCAGCTCGAGCCGGAAACCGTCGGCCGTCCCGTGCACGTGGGCGGCCACCGGCTCCGACCGATAGCGAAGCTTCGCTTCGGCATGCTCGACGGGAACGTAGAGTCGCCCCGTCGCTTCGACGCTCGTGCGGGCCAGCGCGGCGCGGGGGCCGACCACAACCCTGTTCGTGCGCGCGTCCGAGCGGAGTGCGTAGAGCGGTCCCGCCGCGGACACGCCCAGGCCCTTGCGCTGTCCGGGCGTGAACCGCCAGTAGCCGGAGTGCCGGCCCAGCTCGCGGCCCTCTTCGTCGACGATCGATCCCTCTGCTGCGGCGAGACCGCGCCGTTCGAGAAAGGCGCGGTAGTCGTCACCCGCCAGGAAGCACGCTTCCTGGCTCTCGCCTCGGCCTGCAGCTGCGAGGGCGGCGCGCCCGGCTTCGGCGCGCGTCTCCTCCTTCGTCTGCCCTCCGAGCGGGAATGAGATCCGATCGAGCTTCGCCGGATCGAGCTGCGCCAGCATGTACGACTGGTCCTTGCCGGGATCGACACCGCGGGCGAGGAGGCGCATGCCGCGATGCTCGACGATGCGCGCGTAATGGCCCGTGGCGAGAGTGTCCGCGCCGGCGCGGCGAGCGAAGGCGAGCAGTTGGCCGAACCGGAAGCCCCCATTGCAGTTGATGCAAGGGTTCGGCGTCTCCCCACGCGCATACCCGCGCACGAACGGATCCACGACGGCCGTGCGGAATTCCTCGCGGAGATCGAGCGTGACGTGCGGGACGCCGAGGGCGTGACATGTCTCGCGAGCCGCGATGACCGCCTCCGGCGAGCAACAGGCTCGCTCCGCATTCGGACCGTCCGGGTCGAGCCACAGCCGCAGGGTCACGCCGATCGCGTTCGGCAGCGACCTGAGCAACGCAACAGCGCTGTCGACCCCGCCGCTCATCGCCACGGCAACGCGTCCCGGCGAGGGAACTGCCCGAAAGACGGGCCCGATCGCGTTTGCAAGCGCGTCAACCGCGAGCGTCTCGCCGCCAACGGCGGCAGCTTCGAGCAGCGTCAGCCCAACGAGCGATCGCTCGACCCCCTGCGCATCCGCATCGACTATGCGATCACCGTCAAGCACGAGGCGAACGAGCGCGAACTCCGACCCGCGTGCCGAATCTCCGAGTACCTCGATCACGAAGCCAGGCTAGCGACAATCGCCGCGAGTGCCGGCTTCGCCGGCGCTCGCCCGAGCCGCTCTCGGAGATCAGAACAGCGGCAAAGTCATCATGCGAGCGAAGCGAGCGGACTTTGCCGCTCTGGAGCGAAGCGAGCGGACTTTGCCGCTCTGGCTCTGACCCTGCCGTGACCCGCGCCCGCTGTGAACCTGGTCATGCCAGGTGGGTGCCCTGCCGGCTTTCGGCGAAGCCTCGGCCGGACGCGGGCTCCCTCAGCAGTGGTGTTGGTTCTACGTTGGAATGCGCGAGCCACGAACAGGGTCGAGCCAGCGCAGAGTAGCTGCTACCTCGCGAACCGCCACTGGATGGTCTGCGTACCGTGCAGGTCGAGTCGGTTCGCCAGCGCTTTCGTGATGTCGAACTCGCGACCCGGCACGTTCGGGCCCCGGTCGACGACCTGGGTGAGGACCTCCCTCCCGTGGAAACGGATGTAGAGCCGCACTCCGCAGGGCAATACCGGGTGCGCCACGCCCTCCGTCGTCTTGAGGAACGGACGGCCGCATGCGGTCCGCGTTTGGGAGCTGGTCGGTCCATACGGAGCAGCCTTCGCCGTGTAGTAGCCGTTCTTCGTCCCGGGAACGGCGACGGCTCCGGGCAGGCTGCGGTGGCTGTCGGAGTCTCTGCGCGTGATCGCAACGGCGGCGATCGCGGCGACAAAGGTGATCCCGGCCAGCCAGACCGCCCGCTGGACGAGAACCGGATTCACGCGCCGACTGTGTGCAGCACGTCCCCGAACGCGTCGCGGACGAGGCCGTCGAAGTCCGCCGGCAGCACCCCGTCGGGACCCGCGAATTCGCGGAGGTACATCAGCAGGTACGAGCGCTCTTCGTTGCGCGCGACGTCGTCACTGGTATGGTCACGGGCAGCGCGCTCGAGCTCCCAGAGGTTCCACTCACGCGGTCCATCGTTCGCAGGGATGAACGCGACGACCCGTTCAGGTTCGGGTTCGGGTTCGGGCTCCGGTTCAGGTTCCGGCTCGGGCGGCGGCGGTGGAACCGCCACGATCCGGGGCTTCGGCTCCGGCTTCGGCTCGGACCGCGCCTCGAGCCTCGGCTCAGGCCGGACGACCACAGACGTACGCGGCGGCGGAAGCGGTTCGCCCTCCGGCGCGAGGCGCTCCTGGCGCGCGATCATCTGTCGCGCCCACACGCCGATCTCGACCGCCGCGACGATGATCCACGCGCCCGCCACGACCGCGATGATCCACCAGGTTCCGAGTCGCTCGATTCCAGCGACGACGGCAACCGCGATGATGAATCCGGCCTCGATGAGGAACCGGGGGCCAACGACGGGCACGGAGGAATCCTACGGCTGTTGCTCGTCCTGCTGCTCGTCCGCGGGCGGCGTGCCCTCGTCCTGAGTCTCTTGCTCACCGGAGGATCTCGGCGCGGTCTGCCCGCCCTCCGTCTCGGTCGTCTCGGGAGCTGCAGACGGCGGTGAGAGCGGCGGCGGTGCAGCGGCCATCGCGGCGGCCGGACGCGCGGCGGCGGGCGGCGTTCGGCTCGCCTCCGTCGCCTCGTTGGCCGCCTGCACGATTGCCTCGCCGACACGCTTGATCTCCTTCTCGCCAAGACCTGCCGCGGCGAGCAGCTGCTCGGTCCCGCTCTGGGCGCGGCTGAGAATCGCGGCGGCCTGCGCCCGCGCCCACTCGAGGGTCTGCTCGACCTCCGCGCGCGTGGCGTTCGTCAGCTCGGTCGCCTGGTGCCGCGCCTGCTCGAGGAGACGGCTGCCCTTGGCTTCGGCCTCGCGTAACTCCTGCGTCGCTTCGCGGTTCGCGTTCGCGAGCAGCTCGCGCGCCTCGTTGCGGGCGTTGTTCAGCATGTCCGCGCGCTGGCGCTCACTCTCCTGCCGGTAGCGCTCGATCTCGGCTTCACGATCCTGCTGTTCGCGGCGGCGCCGCCGAACTTCTTCCTCGGTCTTCGACAGCTGCGCCTCGGAAGCCCGCTGCGCATCGGCCTCGACGGTGTCCGCAAATTCGGCCGCGGAGCGGATCAGATGGAGCGCGTCCATGCGCACGGCGTGCCCGGTCGGCTCGACGGTCTGCCCGCTCCGGCTTGCGGCCTGCAGGACCCGGAGCTGCGCCTGTAGCTGGGCCGAATGCCGCCGGAAGGCCTCGAAGGCCTCGCGCACCTTCTCGGCGTCGTAGCCCTCGCCGCCCTTCGGCAGGTCCTCGAGCCGCGGGAGCGCGGTTAGTGAAGGTTGTTGTCCTGGTTCCTGTGTGGCCATCTGCGGCTAGCCCTCCAAGTAGAAGTATGCCCGTTTCATCGGCTGGTTCCTGCCTGCGGCTTGAGCTGGATGCCGAGCTCGTCAAGCTGTTCCGGCGGCAGGTCGCTCGGCGCTCCCGTCATGTAGTCGTAGCCGACCTGGTTCTTGGGGAAGGCCTGTGTGTCGCGAATCCGTTCCTCGGCAAGCAGGGCCATGAGCATGCGGTCGATCCCCGAAGCGATACCTCCGTGCGGTGGCGCGCCCATCGCCAGCGCGTCGAGCAGGAATCCGAACTTCTCCCGCTGCTCCTCCGGGCCGATGCCGAGATTGGCGAACACCTGTTGCTGCAACTCCGGCTCGTGGATGCGGAAGGACCCCCCGGCGAGCTCGATGCCGTTCCCAACGAGGTCGTACGCAATCGCGCGCGCCCGCGAGGGGTCGGTCTTGAGGAAATCCACGGTTTCGTCGGTCGGCCGCGTGAATGGATGGTGTGCCGCATGCCACGTGCCGGTCTGTTCGTCGAACTCCGCCGCGGCCATGTCGACGATCCACCGGAACTCCCAGCGCGAGTCGTCGATCAGGTCGAGATCGCGGCCGAGCTGGAGGCGAGCGAGCCCCAACACCTTGGCGACCATCCGCTCCTCGTCGGCGACGAAGAGCAGCGTGTGCCCCGCCTGACGCCAGCGTTCGAGGAGGTCCTGGTCGAGGAACTTGGCGATGGGCGAGCTCACCTCCCGGTCGGCACGGAAGACGATGTAGGCAAGGCCCTTCGCGCCCCACGACGTCGCCTGCGCCTCGAGCGCCTGCAGCTCCGCCCGGGAGAACTCCTTGGGCACTGCGATGTAGCGGACGCAGGGCGCGTTCGCGAAGACGCTGAACTCGGATCCGCGCGTGGCCTCGGTCGCCTCCTGGATCTCCATCCCGAAGCGGAGGTCGGGGCGGTCGATGCCGTAGCGCAGGATCGTCTCGTCGTAGCTCAGCCGCTCGAAAGGCGGCGAGAGCTGCACGCCGATGCACTCGCGCCAGATCCGTTCGACGATTCGCTCCATCAGCGCGAAGATGAACTCGCGGTCCGGAAACGCCATCTCGACGTCGAGCTGCGTCAGCTCCTGCAGGCGGTCAGCGCGAGGATCCTCGTCGCGGAAGCAGCGCGCGATCTGGTAGTAGCGCTCGAAGCCGGAGATCACGAGCAGCTGCTTGGCGATCTGCGGCGACTGCGGAAGCGCGTAGAACTTTCCTTTCTGGAGCCGCGCGGGAACGACGAAGTCGCGTGCACCCTCGGGCGTCGGCTTCCAGAGGATCGGCGTCTCGATGTCGACAAAGCCGTCTCGCTCCATCTCCTCGCGAATGATCCGGACGAGCTGCGCGCGAATCCGGATGTTGCGCTGCATATGGTCGCGGCGTAGGTCGATCCACCGGTACTTCTGGCGCAGAGCTTCATCGACGTTCTCCTCGTCGAGCTGGAACGGCAGCGGCGGGCACGTGCTCAGGACTCGGAGCGTCTCGACCCGGAGTTCGATCTCACCCGTGGGCATCCGCGGATTGACGGTCTCCGGGGTCCGCTGCACGATCGTGCCGCTCGCTTGCAGGACGAACTCGTTCCGCACCTCCCGCGCGATCGCCGCGGCATCCGGCGCGTTCTCGGGGTTGACGACAAGCTGGGTCACTCCCGTTTCGTCGCGAAGATCGATGAAGATCAGGCCGCCGTGGTCGCGACGACGTGCGGCCCAACCGGCGAGCGTGACGGCGCGACCCGCGTCCGCGGGCCGCGGCTCACCGCAGTGGAGGTCGCGCCAGCCGTTCATCCAGAGATTCTGTCGACGAGCTCGTCGAGGGTCGCCGTCCAGTCGTCACGCCCGGGCTCGCGCACCGTTGCGTGACCGCCGTCGACGATCACCGTCCAGCCCGCGCCGAGCCGGCTGGCCTGGCCGATCTGCCCCTTCTGCGACCGGCCCCCGTAGTCGATGTCGGCGCGGAGCCCGCGCCGCCGCAGCTCCGCCAGGAGCGGAAGCACGCGGTCACGATCGGAGCTCTCCGCGCACACGAAGTACACGTCGACTCCAGCCGGCTTCGTCGGCCCGCGTTTGACACTGAGAGTCAGGCGCTCCACTCCGGCCCCGAATCCCATACCCGGCGTGGGCGATCCGCCGATCTCTTCGATCAAGCCGTCGTAGCGACCGCCGCTGCAGATGCTGTCCTGAGCGCCGAGATCCCGGCTCTTGAACTCAAAGACGGTGCGTGTGTAGTAGTCGAGCCCACGCACGAGACGGTGTTTGATCTCGTATTGAATCTTGTATGAGTTCAGGTAGGTCCGGACCGCATGAAAGTGTTCGCGACAAGCCTCGCAGAGGTACTCACTAAGGTCTGGCGCGGACGCGAGAGCGGCCTGCACGTTTGCGTCTTTGACGTCGAAAACGCGTAAAGGGCTGGTGCGTCTCTTCGCTCGGGCCTCCTCGTTTAGCAGGTGATCATTGAGATCCAGCCAGCGCGAGAGCTCCTCTAGGTATTTCGGCCGGCAAGTCTGATCGCCAATCGTGTTCAGATGGAGCTCGTACTCGGTCACGCCGAGGCGTCGCAACAGCTCGGCGTAGAGCTGAATCACCTCCGCGTCAACGGCCGGATCGTCCGTCCCGATCGCCTCCACGGACAGCTGCCAGTGCTCGCGGTAGCGGGCTTTCTGCGGCCGGTCGTAGCGCCACATCGGGCCGATCGTGTACAGCTTCTGCGGCTGTGGCTCGCGGTGCAGGCCGTGCTCGATGTACGCACGGCAGATGGGCGCGGTCCCCTCCGGACGCAGAGTCAACGACCGGCCGCCGCGGTCGCTGAACGTGTACGTCTCCTTCTGCACGATGTCCGATCCGCCACCGGACGTGCGGACGATCAGCTCGGTGTCTTCGATCCCGGGCGTGTCGATACGGCGGTAGCCGTAGAGCGCGCAGACCTCCTCCATCTGTCCGGTCACCCATTGCCAGAGCGGCTGCTCGGACGGAAGGATGTCGTGCGTTCCGCGCGGCGCCTCGAAGCGCGTCACGCGCGCAGCTCCGCGAGAAACGGATTGCGTTCGAGCTCGGCGCCGAGTGTGGTCTCCGGCCCGTGACCGGGATAGACGACCGTCTCCGGCGCAAAGCGGTCGGCGAGCATGCGCACCGATCCGACCAGCGTGTCCCAGTCTGCGCCGGGCAGGTCGGTGCGGCCGACGGAGCCCGCGAACACGAGGTCGCCCGAGAACACACACCCGTCGGCGTAGTACGCGAGGTGAGCCGGGGAGTGACCGGGAATGCGCAGCGTCGTGAACGAGATACCGGCGAGCTCGAGCGTCTCGTCGCCCTGGAGCAGGACGTCGGGCGTGTAAGGCCGAATCTGGACGCCCGGCGGCGTGAAGCTGTTGACGTCCTCCAGCAGCACCCGCTCTTCCTCCGCCATGTAAACAGGAGCGCCGGTTCCCTCGGCCAGATCGGCGACCGCGCCCAGGTGATCCCAGTGGCCGTGAGTGACGAGGATGGCGGCGCACCGAGCGTTCATCCCTGCGAGCTCGAGTCGGAGTCGCGCGGCGTCGCCGCCCGGGTCGACGACGACGGCTTCCGACGCGCCACGCTCGGCGCGGACGACGTAGCAGTTCGTGCCGATCGGGCCGAGCTCGTATCGGTCGACGGCGAGGCTCACGGGCGTTTGAGTCTAACGGCGGCCTTCGGGGCGCCTCAGGCCGTTTAGGATCGCGGGATGCAGTGCTGGAACCTGCGGGAGATCGACACGCCGGGCGGCAGCCGTTCGCCCGTCGTGCTTCGCTCCGATCCGGCTGCGCGCGCGGTGCTCGTCGCGCTCGAGCCCGGCCAGCGGCTCGGCGACCACCAGGTCAAGGAGCGGGCACTCGTCTCCGTGGTCGAGGGATCCGTCCGAGTCGAGTCCGGCGGGGAGGCGATCGACGGCGAGACCGGATCCTTCTTCTCGTTCGACGCCGACGAGCGGCGCTCGATTTCCACCGATACGGGAGCGCGCATCCTGCTCGTCCTCGCGCCGTGGCCCGGCGAGGGTCACTACCGCGGAGAAGAGAAAGGTCTTTAGGGCTTAGTTCCCCCGACGCGCTTGCGGTACATGCGGTACGCAAGCGAGTCGGTGAAATAGCTGAACGGAATGAAGAAGGCGATCAGGAAGATCGCAGACGGGATCTGCTGCAGGACCGATGCGTTGTGGTTGATGAGCGTCATCGCCACGACGAGAACCGGTCCGAAGATCAGTCCTCGGCGAGCGGCGCGGCGCCAGGAGGGCGGCTCGATCGTCCGTCGGGAGCCTTTGCGGGCATCGGTGCTGCGACTGCCGTTTCGTCGCGCGCGAGCCTCGGATTTCTTGCCGTCCTTCTCCGGGTGCAGCTCGGCCGGATCGACCGCGACCTCGTTTCCCTCCTCGTCGACATAGACGTACTCGTATTCGTGCCGGCGCGCCTTCTGCATCCGTCGCCGCTGTTTCTTCGTCGGCATGCCGCTTAGCGTAGCTCCGCCGGCGTGCCGTCGACGACCACGTTCGCGACGAGCCCGCCGCCCAGGTGGTAGGCGAGGTAGCGCCAGTCGGGAGCCTCGAGGAGGACGAGGTCGGCCGCGTAGCCCGGGGCGAGTCTGCCCAGTCTTGCCGAGCGGCCGAGCACGTGGGCCGCGTTGACCGTGCAGGCGGCGAGCGCCTCGACAGGAGAGAGCTTGAGCTGGGTCGCGGCCAGAGAGCACACCAGCGGGAGGCTTTCGCAGAACGCGCTGCCCGGATTGAAGTCGGTCGCGAGCGCCACGATCGCGCCCGCGTCGACGAGCGCTCGAGCAGGCGGCATCGGCCGGCCGAGGAAGAGAGCACTCGCCGGCAGCAGGACGGCGGCCACGTCGCTCTCGGCAAGCGCGGCGACGCCCGCTTCGCCCGTGGCCTCGAGGTGGTCGATCGAACGGGCTCCGAGCTCGATCGCAAGCGCGACGGCGCCCAGCTCGCTGAACTGGTCCCCGTGCAGGCGCAGCACGAGGCCGGCCGCAGCGCACGCCTCCAGGTACCGCCGGGCCTGCACGGCGTCGAACGCGCCGCGCTCGAGAAAGACGTCGGCAGCTTCTGCGAGCTCGGCCGCGGCAGGAAGCACCTCTCTCAGCGCAAAGTCGAGGTAGGCGTCCGCGTCGCCGGATTCGGGCGGGACCGCGTGTGCGCCGAGCCAGGTCGGGATGCCTCCGGCGTCCGCGATCGCGCGCAGGGAGGCGAGCTCGGTTTCGCGGTCGAGCCCGTATCCCGATTTGGACTCGAACGTCGTCGTTCCGGCACGAAGCATCCAGGCGCGGTGCGTGCGGACCGCCTTCGCGAGCTCCGCCTCGCGCGCCGCGCGCGTGGCGCGGACCGTCGCCATGATGCCCCCGCCGGCCGCGTGGAGCTCCTCGTAGCTCGCTCCCGCCGCACGCAGCGAGAACTCGTCGACGCGGTCGCCCGCGAAGCACGCATGCGTGTGGCAGTCGACGAGGCCCGGGATCGCGCACGATCCCCGTCCGTCGAGCTCCTCGACTTCGCCCTCGAGCCGTCCGAGGTCGCGCATGAGGCCGACGGCCTCGATCGACTCGCCGTCGCAGAGGACGAATGCGTTCTCGAGCACCTCCACCTCGCCCAGTGCGTCGCCGCGCAGGGGAGCGGCCGAGCCCGCCGGAGTGGCGAGTTGCGCGAGGTCGCGGACGAGCAGGCGGCGCCGGCCGCCCGCGGAGCTCATCCGCGTTCGGACTGCGGCATCGGCGGCTCGAGCCCGTGCGCCTCGGCCGCGGCGAGAGCCTCGGGATAGCCCGCATCGACGTGCCGCATGACGCCCGTCCCGGGATCGGTCGTCAGCACCCGTTCCAAGCGCTCCGCCGCCTCCTCGGTGCCGTCGGCCACGACGACCATGCCCGCGTGGATGGAGTTGCCGATACCGACACCCCCACCGTGGTGGACGCTCACCCAGGTCGCGCCCGCGGCGACGTTGAGGAGGGCGTTGAGAATCGGCCAGTCGGCGATCGCGTCGGAGCCGTCACGCATGGCCTCCGTCTCGCGGAAGGGCGAGGCGACGGAACCCGAATCGAGGTGATCCCGCCCGATCACCACCGGCGCCTTGACCTCTCCGCTTCGCACGAGGTCGTTGATCGCAAGTCCCGCTCGAGCCCGATCGCCGTAGCCGAGCCAGCAGATCCGAGCGGGCAGTCCCTGGAACGCGACCCGCTTCGGTGCGAGCTCGAGCCATCGCTGCAGGAGCGGATCGTCGGGGAAGAGGTCGCGGAGCACCGCGTCGATCGCCGCGATGTCCGCCGCCTCACCCGAGAGCGCCGCCCACCGGAACGGACCGACGCCGCGGCAGAAGAGCGGCCGAATATAGGCCGGGACGAAGCCCGGATATGAGAAGGCCTCCTCTACCCCACCATCACGGGCCTCACCTCTGAGGTTGTTGCCATAATCGAAAACATAGCTCCCGGCTCGGACGTACTGGAGGAGCGCTTCGACGTGGCGGACGATCGACGCGCGCGCCCGCGACAAATACTCGTCGGGATCGGACAAACGGAGCGTCGCCGCCTCCTCGACGCTCAGGCCCACCGGGATGTAGCCCGTAAGCGGGTCGTGCGCCGCGGTCTGATCGGTCACCAGGTCGAAGTGCTCGCCGCGGCGCGCCAGCTCCGGCACGACCTCCGCAGCGTTCCCGAGCAAGCCGACGGACAGCGCGCGCCGCTCGGCCGCCGCCGCCCGGATCCGCGCGAGCGCGTCGTCCAGCGAATCTGTCACCTCGTCGAGATACCGAGTCTCGATTCGCCGCTCGATGCGCGCCGGATCGACCTCGACGCAAAGGATCGCCGCGCCGGCCATCGTCCCGGCCAGCGGCTGAGCTCCGCCCATCCCGCCCAGCCCGGCCGTCAGGATCGTGCGACCGGAGAGATCGGGCGAGCCGAAGTGCGTCTCCCCCGCGGCCGCGAACGTCTGGTAGGTGCCTTGGAGGATTCCCTGCGTGCCGATGTAGATCCAGCTCCCGGCCGTCATCTGGCCGAACATCGTCAGCCCTAGTGCCTCGAGGCGGCGGAATTCGTCCCACGTCGCCCAGCGCGGCACGAGCAACGCGTTTGCGATCAGCACCCGCGGTGCACCCGGGTGGGTCCGAAAGACGCCAACCGGCTTACCGCTTTGGACGAGCAGGGTCTCGTCCTCGGCGAGCTGGAGGAGCGAGCGGACAATCGCGCGCAGGGCGTCGGGGTTGCGCGCAGCCTTGCCCGAGCCGCCGTAGACGACGAGCTCCTCGGGGCGCTCAGCCACCTCGGGATCGAGGTTGTTGAGCAGCATCCGCAGTGGAGCCTCGATCGCCCACGCGCGCGCGTGTAACTCAGTGCCGCGCGGAGCGCGGATTCGGGAGAGGTCGCCGCAGAGCTCCCACACCACCGCTTCGAGAGGCCGGGTGGTGCTCACGCGAGCTTCTCCACCTCGGCTTCGACAGCGCCGAGGAGCGACCCGTCGCGGATCGCCGTCGCCACCGCCTCGATGTCACCGGCGAGCGGCCTGTCGTCGCCCAGGCGTCGCGAGAGCGACCGCACGAACGCGTGTGTCGCCCGAACTCCCTCCCCGGGCTCGAGCGGAGCGAGGAACTCGACCCCCTGTGCCCCGGCGAGCAACTCGATCGCGAGAGCACGCTCCGAATTCGCGAGCACCTGCCACGCCTTGAGGCCGGCGGCGTTCCCCATCGACACGTGATCTTCCTGACCGGCACTCGTCGGGATCGAATCGACGCTTGCGGGATGACAGAGCACCTTGTTCTCGCTCACGAGCGACGCCGCCACGTACTGCAGGATCATGAAGCCGGAGTTCAGGCCGCCGTCCGTGGTCAGGAACGCGGGTAGCCCGTCGGACAGATTCGGATTCACGAGGCGCTCGACGCGGCGCTCGGAGATGTTCGCCAGCTCCGAGCAAGCCATGGTGAGCGCGTCGAGCGCGAAGGCGAGCGGCTGTCCGTGGAAGTTGCCGTTGGAGACGAGCAGCTCGTCCTCCACGAGCACGAGCGGGTTGTCCGTCGCGGCGTTGAGCTCGACCGCGAACGTCCCCTCGACGTAATCGAGCAGGTCACGTGCCGCGCCGTGCACCTGAGGAGCACACCGCAGCGAGTACGCGTCCTGCACCTTGTCGCACCACTTGTGCGCCTCGATGATCGCCGAGCCCTCGAGCAGCCGCATGACGTTTGCCGCCGAGGCCGCCTGTCCGCGCAGAGGACGGAGACGGTGGATCTGGGGAATGAAGCTCGTACGCGACCCCTGCAGCGCCTCGAGCGAGAGCGCACACGCGAGGTCTGCCGCCGCGGCGAGCCGGCGGGCCCGCACGAGACCCAGCGAGCCGAAAGCGGCCATGAACTGCGTGCCGTTGACGAGAGAGAGCCCCTCTTTCGCCGCGAGCCGCGTCGGCTCCAGCCCTGCGGCCGCCAGCGCGTCCGCACCGGACAGCAGCTCGCCGTCGTGCCACGCCTCGCCCTCCCCCACCAACGGCAGAGCGAGGTGTGCGAGGGGCGCGAGGTCTCCGCTCGCCCCGACGGAGCCTCGACTGGGGACGTACGGGAGCACACCCCGGTTGACGCACTCCAGCAGGAGCTCGACGGTCTCGATCCGCGCCCCGGAGGTGCCCTTCGCCAGCGCATTCGCGCGCAGGAGCATCGCCGCGCGGACGATCTCCGCCGGGTAGGGCTCGCCGACACCACAGGCGTGACTGCGCAGAAGCCGTAGCTGGAGCTCCTCGGTCTGCTCCTCGGGGATCGATCTCGACACGAACCGGCCGAAGCCCGTGTTGATGCCGTACGTGTGCTCCCGGCTCCCGTGCGCGGCGCGCTCGACGAGCTCCCTCGCAGCGCGCATCTTCGCCCGGGCTTCGTCCGAGAGCGCGGCGTCGGCGTCGCCGAACGCGACCGCCCAGACGTCTTCGATCCGAAGATCGTCTCCGGTCAGGCGGATCGCGGTCGCCTGAGCCATCGCGCGGCCAGTCTAGTCCCGGGAGCGGCACCGGCTCCCGGCCAACCGGGGCAGACTCCGGGCGTGGCCGATCCACTCAGCAGAGCCCGAAGAGATGCTGGCCGGCACACCGCTACCGCCGATCCCGACGGAGCGCGCACTCCACCTCCTGCGGCGCCGCGACTTCCGACGAACGTATACGGCGGTCGTCGTCAGTGAGCTCGGAGACGCCTTTCAGTACGTCGCGCTGATGTGGTTCGCGCTCGTGACCGCCGGGCCGCTGGGTGTCCTCGCAGTCCGGCTCGCGGACAGTGTTCCCGCTCTCATCTTCGGCCTGCACGGCGGCGTGGTCGCGGACCGGCGCGACCGGCGAAACACAATGGTCGCCGCCGACGTGGTTCGCGGGCTGGTGCTGGTGCCTGTCGCCGTCGCCGGGCTCACCGGGAATTTGCAGGTCTGGATGCTCGTGGTGGCCGCCTTCGCGGTCGTAACCGCGACCAGCTACTTCGATCCGGCCTACGGTGCGCTGCTTCCGGCGCTGGTCGAACGCCGCAACGTGCAAACCGCCAATGGTCTCGTGCGAGCGTCGGCGGAGGCGGTTCGGGTCGGCGGCTGGGCCGCGGCGGGGGGTTTGCTGGTCTTCATGCCGCTCAGCCTGTTCTTCCTGTTCAACGCGGCGTCGTTCTTCGCGTCCGCGATTCTGATCGCGGGAGTTCGCGCGGCGCGGACGCGCACCGAGATCGTGACGCCACCGCGAATTCGGGAGGGGTTCTCGGCTCTGCGTCCACGCCGCGCGCTCACGATCGGCGTGCTCGTTCTTGCCGTCGGCGTGACCGTCGGATCGGGAACCTGGATGGTCGGCGTGCCGCAGCTCGTGCGCAAGACCCTCGATCTCGGGCCAGGAAGCTTCTCCCTCGTGGCCGCGGCGTACGCGGTGGGCGCGGTCACCGCAGGTGCGCTGTTGTCGCGCATCGCGGTTCGACACAATGTCCGGCTCAGCCTCTTCCTGTGGCTGGGCTATGCCGTCGGCTACACACTCTTCGCGCTCGCCGATTCCCTGCCACCGGCCCTCGCCGCGGGCGTGGTGACCGGCGCGATCCAGGCCGGAGTGATGGTCTTGCTCTATTCCGCTGCACAGGAAGAGGTGCCGGACGCCGTGCTGGGACGCGTGATCGGGCTGATCTCGCTCGTACACCGCGGGGCGCACGCGACCGGTTTGATCTTCATCGGACCTCTGTTCGCGGTCCTCGCCACGCGATCGGTCTTCGTCGGGGCGGCAATCGCGCTGCCTCTGGTCGGCCTTGCCGGCCTCGTGTCGCTCAGGGCCGGTCACGCATCCGGTCGAGGAGGCGCAGCTCCAGCACGTGCGAAGGGCTGAAGCCTTCGATACGCAGCACAGCGCCCGCGGCGGCGACGGCGGCGCCCGCCGGCAGCAGGCCCACCAGCTCGGCACCCGCAACCGCCGCGCCTCGCGCGCCCGCCTCCTCCTCCACGCGCGTCACGATCTCGTGGAGCTCCACCGCCTCGTAGTCCTCCACGTTCATGCTCACCTGGACGCGTCCGACGCTCGGCAACGCAAGCCCTAGTGCACGTACTCCCGGGAAGCCGCCGCCCCTCTCCCGCACGACCGCAGCGATCGCTCGCGCGATCTCAACGTCGTCCGTATCCAGGTTGACGTTGAACGCGATCAGAGGGCGCCGCGCGCCGACGATGACGCCGCCGGCGCCCTCGTCCAGCCGTGGAGGACCGAAGTCCGGACGCACCTCCCCCGCGTCGATGCGCCGTTGCAGCTCGGCGGGACCGCCCTGCCGGAAGAAGGCGGGGCCGCGACCCGGAGCCGATTCGCCGTAGAGGAAGACGGGAAGCTCGAGCTCCGATCCGATTCGATCTGCCAGGCGGAGCGCGCAGCCCCGCGCACGCTCCGCGGCGGCCGGGTCGAGCGCCACGATCGGGACGACATCGGCGGCTCCGATGCGCGGATGCGCGCCCTCGTGCCGGCGGAGGTCGATCCGCTCCTGTGCAGTCGCGATCCCCGACAGGAGTGCGGCCACGAGGTCCTCCTCGTCGCCGACGAGCGTGAACACGGAGCGGTTGTGGTCGGGGTCGGAGTGGACGTCGAGCAACTCGGTGTGGTGCGAGAGCGCCGCGCGGAGGGCGTCGATCGTTGCCCGGTCGCGCCCTTCGGAGAAGTTCGGTACCGATTCGAGCGGCAATTCCATCGCGCGTACTCTAGGAGCCGGTGAAGGTCTATTACGACCGCCGGGCCCACGAGTACGACGACTGGTGGCTCGGCGTGGGCCTGTACAGCGAACGGGATCGTCCGGGCTGTCACCTCGAAGAGGCCGAGCGCCTCCGTTTTCTCTCCGAGGCGCGCCGCGTCGCGCCGGAGCTCGTCGTCGTCGGATCGATGCGCACCTCCGGCGCCGAGGCAACGCGCTGGGAACAGCGTGTCCTGAAGGACGGCTCGCGCTGGACCGTCTACAAGCGCGTCTTCACGGGCTCCGAGCTTGCGGACGAGCTCGGCGGGGGCGAGGTCCTGCACGAGGGCCGGTACTTCGTCGTCGTCCGCGCGTGACGCGCAGGCGAAGCTCGTACCGCTCACTCGCCTCGCTCCAGGGCGATCTCACGGTCTGCCGTGCCTGCATCGAGGCCGGCTACCCGCTCGAGTCTTGGCCGGTCCGGAACGAGTTCCGTGGGCAGCGCGCCTACATGTACGGACAGGCGCCGGGCGTCGTCGAGGGTGAGGAGCGGCGGCCCTGGCGCGGCCGCGCCGGCAAGACCCTGCGGCGCTGGCTCGGCATGGAGGAGGACGAGTTCTACTCCACGTTCTACTGCGCCTCGGTGACGCGCTGCTATCCGGGCCGTGCGCCGTCCGGGCGCGGCGACCGTACGCCGACGCTGCGCGAGCAGGAGCTGTGCACGTTCTGGCGCGACTGGGAGCTGCGGATCGTCCGGCCTGCGCTGATCGTTCCCGTCGGCGGGCTCGCGATCAAGCGGCTGCTCGGACTCAGCGGGCTCACCTCCTGCATCGGCCGCCGCTTCGAACTCGAGGGCGCGGCCGTGATCCCGCTTCCCCATCCGTCGGGCGCCAGCGGCTGGCTGAATGCGCCCGCGAACAGGACGCTCACGGTTCGCGCGGCCGCCCTCGTGCGCGACGAGCTGGCGCACCTCGGCGGCTAGATTTCAAGGGTGCAGGAGCAGGACCGACCGCCGTACCGGCGCACATTCGCGCGCCTGCTCGGCTTCCTGCGTCCCTACAAGGTTTCCCTCGTCATCTCGATCGTGCTCGCGGTCGCCTCGCAGGCAGCCCAGATCGCGCTGATCTGGGTGACGAAGCACGTGATTGACAGCGCGCTGGGGCCGCACGACGCGCACAAGCTCTGGCTCTTCGTCTGGGCGATCGTCACTCTCGGCTTCATCCGCGCCTTGTTGATGTCCGGACGCAGGCTGATCTCCGGGAAGCAGGCGCTCGCGGTCGAGATGGACATGCGCCAGGGTCTGTACGCGCACCTCGTTCGCCTCTCGTTCGGGTTTTACGACCGTCACCAGACCGGCCAGCTGATGTCGCGCGCGACGGTCGACCTGCAGGGTGTGCGGTTCTTCCTCGGCTACGGCTTGATCTTCTTCTTCCAGAACATCCTGACCGTGCTGTCTGTGACCGCGGTCCTCTTCGTCTTCGAGTGGAGGCTCGCGTTGATCGCGCTCGCGATCACTCCGATCCTCGTCGTGCTCGCATATCGCTACAGCCGCGTCGCGCACCCGACGCTGCGTGACGTACAGCAGAAGCTCGCGGACGTGGCCACCGTCGCCGAGGAAAACATTGTCGGCGCCCACGTGGTCAAGTCGTTCGCGCAGGAGCCGCAGGAGCACGAGAAGTTCAACAGCCGCTCGGAGGCCGTGTTCCGGCAGACGATCAGGGCGAACCGTCAGCGGGCGCTGTACGTCCCGCTTATCTCCTGGGTTCCGCTCGTGGCGCAGGGTGCCGTGCTGCTCGTCGGCGCGCGGATGGTCACGCACGGGTCGCTCACGGTCGGCGGCTTCGTCGCCTTCAACCTCTATCTCGGCATGCTCGTGATGCCGCTCCGCTCGCTCGGCATGTGGGTCGGACAGGCGCAGCGCGCGACCGCCTCCGGAGAGCGGATCTTCCAGATCATGGACGAGCCGGAAGAGATCGCCGACAGGCCGGAGGCCGTCGAGCTGCCGGAGGGCGGCGGCGATCTCCGCTTCGAGAACGTCGGCTTCGAATACATGCCCGGGCGCGCGGTGCTCGAGGAGATCGACCTCGACGTGCCCGCCGGCCGGACGATTGCCTTGATCGGCCATACCGGCTCCGGCAAGACGACGCTGACGTCGCTCGTTCCGCGCTTCTACGACGTCACCGCCGGCCGTGTCCAGGTCGACGGCGTGGACGTCCGCGACGTCACGCTGCGCTCGCTTCGGCGCGAGATCGGCGTCATCTCGCAGGATCCGTTCCTCTTCTCCGCCACCGTGCGGGAGAACATCACCTTTGGTGCCCCGGACCTGAGCGACGAGGATGTCGAGCACGTCGCGCGGCTCGCGCAGGCACACGAGTTCGTCGAGCGCCTGCCCG
>Ga0137374_10002848_pt1 | contig 20258 bp, 9 predicted proteins | sample SagtaG_20_FD_104811 | JGI IMG/M metagenome (GOLD analysis project Ga0137374, IMG submission 104811) | Vadose zone soil microbial communities from Sagehorn Ranch, Mendocino, California, USA - Sage1_R_100_16 metaG | ecosystem: Environmental > Terrestrial > Soil > Vadose zone | place: USA... | reverse complement strand
GGGGTGTGGTTGGTCGCGGCGACCGCCAGGAGGTTCGTGCCTTTCTTGAGAGCGGACTTGAGATCGATGAAGTCCGGCTCGGACCACGATTTGCCAGAGGCAACTTTGTTACCGTTCACGTAAAGCGTGTAACTATTGTCCGCTGAGGCGACTGCCCAGGCCTGCGATGGCGCCTCGGTCAGCGTGACGGTCTTCCAGAAGCGAATCGTTTCCGCGGGCGCCTTGGCCGCGGCATCGGGCTGGCTCCAAATCCACTTCACCGTGTCGGGCAAGGCGAACGCAGCGGCCTCCGGCGACTCGGGCACGACGACGTTGATGCCCGAAGCAGCCTTCGAGTTCCACACACCCGTCAGTGCGCCGAGCGCATCGCGAAATTGTTCGGCCGTCATGCGGCGCACGGCCGGGCCGGTGAAGACGAAGTCCTTGGCCGCCTTCTCGTCCAGGCTCACCGCGGGAAGCTGATAGGCGCGCGAAGTCAGAATGAGTGTGATCGTGCGCTTGAGGTCGTACCCATGCGCCGCGAAGTCCTCCGCCAGCCAGTCGAGCAAGTCCTGGTTCCACGCAGGCTGTTCCATGTCGTCGGCAGGCTCGACCAGGCCGCGCCCGAGGAAGCGCTGCCAGAGCCGGTTGACGACCGTGCGCGTCAGGCGGCCATTCTGTTTCTGCGTCATGATTTCGGCGAGGCGCCGGGTGCGTTCCGGCCTTGTGGCCGTGGTCGCAATGTCGCCGAGTTCCGGATAAATGAAGGCCAACCCGGCCTTACGCCCGGTCGGCTTGTCGCACTGGAAAATTTCCAGCGGTTCGTCGGCGTAAACGTTCGCCAGCGCGTAAGCGTCGGCCAGCGCCCAATCGTTGATGAAACTGTCGTGGCAGCTTGCGCACTTGAGGTTCACGCCCATGAACACCTGCGAAATGTTTTGCGCGGCCTGCAATGGCGGAGTCTGGCTGGCGTTGACGGCGCCGCGCCAGACGATGCCCTTGGTGAAACCGCGCGTCGCATCGCTCGGGTCGATCAGTTCGGCCACGAAACGGTCGTAGGGGACGTTGTTGTAGAGCGCCCGGTAGAGCCAGGTGGAAATCTGCTCGCGTCCGCCGTCGATGTAGCCGGTGCCCTTGTAATCGTTCCGAAGAAGGTCGTTCCAAAAACTCAGCCAGTGCTCGGCGTAACGAGGCTTGTCCCCGAGCAGGCGCTCGACGAGCCGCGCGTGTTTCTCGGCGCGTTTGTCCTTCAAAAAGGCCTCCAGCTCGGCCGGCGTCGGCAGCAGGCCAATCGCGTCCAGGTAAACACGCCGGGCGAACACGCGGTCTTCGACCGGCGCGGCGGGCTTGAAACTGTGCGCCTTGAAATAGGAATCGAGAAACAAATCGATGGGATTCGCGCCGGCCTTGCCGCGCGGCAGCTCCGGCTGGCGCGGATGCAAATTCATCGGCGGCGGGCGGGCGAAACTCACGTTGGCGCTCCACGCCATGCCTTGATCGATCCACGCGCGCAGCAGGCCGACCTGTTCGGCGGTGAGGTTCGAGCCTTTCATGGGCATGACGCTGTCGGGATTGAGGCCGGAGACCAGTTCGATCAACAGGCTCTCGGCGCTCTTGCCCGTTTCGGCGGGCGCGCCGGAGTCGCCGCCCTTGAGGAACGACTCGCGCGTGTCGAGCTTGAAGCCGCCCTTGGCCTTGCCGCGCCCGTGACACTTGACGCAGCTCGCCGCGAAGATCGGCTGGATATCGCGCTGGAACTCGACCGCGCGCGCCGCCGGCGGCGGCAGCTTCTGCTGCTGCTCGGGCGGCAGCTTGGCGGAAGCGCCCGCGACCGCGCCGATCAGCGCCGCAAGACTCAAGGCAACGAGTTTCATGACGGACTGAATTTTCTACCAGCGCCGCGGAAAAAGACAATGTTTCGCTGGCCGCTAAACGGTTCAGTTCCGGCTTGGCAAGCCGGCAGGGCGTCCGGTGGAGCCGCGATCAAGGGCTGCTTTATTAACTCTCAACCCTCCACCCTCGACGCGTTTTGGATTGCCCCACGGCGGTTCCCCACTAACCTCCTGCGACAAGGCCATGAAGCGAATAGAAACTGCGAGAAGGGCGCGCGCTGCAAGGGAATGAGCGTCCACATTTCAGCCCATGCCCAGGCCGAAATGCAGCGCCGCGGCATTCCGCAGTCCGTCCTGGATTCCGTGTTGGCCGCGCCGGAGCAGAAAGTGGCTGACCACGACACCGTGGTGTGTTACCAATCCCGCGTGACCATCAACAACAAGCCCTATCTGCTGCGGGTGATGGTCGAAGAGGCGAAGCAGCCGCCGGTGGTGGTGACCGTGTATCGCACGAGCAAAATCAGCAAGTATTGGAGCCAGACATGAAAGTGACCTACGACCCCCAGGTGGATGTGCTGCGGATCCTCTTCCGCGACGTGCCGGTTGAAGAGAGCGACGAGGACAAGCCCGGCGTCATCCTCGACTACGACAAGGACGGCAACATCGTCGGCCTCGAAGTGCTCAACGCCTCCAAGCGGGTGGAGAATCCCAAGGGCGTGGATTACGCGGTGGCCGGCTGAAGTCTTGATGGGCTGGACCTCGCCAGCCGATGGCCGAAAGCAGGACGCCAGAACGAGAAATCGGATCACGATTCCGATTGCCCGACCGCGATTCCTCGCTAGCCTCGCCTCATGGTCTACAAACTCTGCATCGAATTCTCTTCGGCCATCTGCCATGTCCTGAATCACCCCAAGGCTGTTTCCGCGCCAGGATGGAGTGTCGATTGTGAGCATCCCTATCAGCGAGGACCAGCATGAAGCTCCGCAGTCTGACCATCCGCAACTTCCGGTGTTTCGAGGAAGTAACTATCGAGGTGGGTGCGATGCACGCGATGGTCGGCGCCAACAACTCAGGCAAGTCTACGATCCTGCGCGCCCTTGATTTCCTGTTCAACCCGTCGACAAAGAAGATCAACGAGGAATCGTTCTGCGACAATCGGACGACCTTGCCGATCGAGGTTGAGGGAATCTTTGCCGACCTGACCGCGAACGAAGCCGAGCAACTGGCCCCCTATCTTCGGCCAGACGGCTTGTTCCATCTCAAGCGGACTGCCTCCTTCACCGAAGAAGGATCCGAGGCGGCGGACGACGGCGAAGAGGGCGAGAGCAAGGTTGAGATCGCCGCGGCTTACAGCAAGCCGCAACCAAAGATAGATTGGCTTCATCCGGCCAAGATCAATGGCAAAGCAATCGACACCTGGTGGGCAGACAAGGCAAATCTCAAAGCCAACGGTATCTCATTCGCCGACTTCGTTGGCACAACGAAGCTTGGCGTGGCCGCGTGGAAGGAGAAGGCCGCCGATTTCGCCCCCAAGCATCTCAAGTCGGCAGACTACACGGATTCTTGGACCGCGAACCCGGTCGGGTACGCGGGCGTCCTGAAAGCCACGCTCCCCCAGTTTGTCCTGATTCCCGCCGTCCGTGACGCGGCAGATGAGTCGAAAGTTACCAAGACAGGCCCGTTTGGAAAGCTGATCTACGAGATCATGAAGGGCCTGGACGCCGCGTTCCGCGACAAGTTGGGAACCACTCTCAAGGAAACGACTCACCTCCTCAACCGAGATGGGAAGCACGAGCGCGCCGCTGGTGTAGCTGAAGTGGAGGCGACGATCAAGGGGTTCGTTTGCGAACTCATGCCGGTCGATCTGGAGTTGGAGTTCCAGGCCCCGACGCTCGAAGTGCTCCTCACGACGCCTAAAATCTTTGTCGATGATGGCTTTCGCGGCTCCGTCGAAGGCAAGGGGCATGGACTTCAGCGAGCCGTAATTTTCTCGATTCTGAGGGCGTATGCAAAGCTGGTGACGCGGCGGGCCGACGCTACTAGGCGGACGCTTATCTTGGGTGTGGAGGAGCCGGAGTTGTACATGCATCCGACGGCCCAACGGACGATCCGGAAAGTGCTGCGAACGATCGCGGACGGCGGAGATCAGGTGCTCTTCTCAACCCACAGCCCGCTGCTGGTAGACGTCACGTACTTCGATGAGATCATCCGATGCGAGAATCCCGAGCCCAAAGCTGGCGAGGCTCTCAAGCCTGGGCGTGCCCACAGGTTCCAACTGCCGATGCACGCGATGATCGAGGATATCACGGAGCGGCGCCCTTCGCTCAAGGGGACGGTTACTGATCTTTCGATGCGTGAGCAATACGCGCATGCGTACACGTCGAGCCGCAACGAAGGATTTTTCGCCAAGCGACTGATTTTGGTCGAGGGGCCGACCGAGACCTATTCCCTGCCAATCTACGCCGCAGCGCTGAAGCATGATCTTGACGCACTCGGCATCGGGGTGATCGAATGCGGCAACAAGGCACAGATCGACCGATTGTACCGGATCTTCAACGAACTCGGCATCGCGTGCTACGTGGTGTTTGACTTCGACCGAGACAACGAGGACAAGGAGCGCGTACGGGAGTCGAAGGAGTTGCTCGCACTGGTCGGTGCGGCCACGGTGGACCACCCGACCGCTGTCGCGGTGGAGGAGCGGTTTGCGTACTTTGTCAACACATGGGAAGACGCTCTTTCCGCTGAGATCTCCGATTACGCGGAGCTGCGAGAACAGGCGAGAAGAGTCCTTGGCATCAAGAACGACGGTAAACCTCTGATCGCGCGCTATATTGCGCGCGAACTGACAGGGCGGTGCCCGCCTCTCATTCCTCCCACAATCGAACGAATCGTCAAGGCGGCGGTTAAGGTTGAGCGCTCTTGCTCGTGTCTGAAGGGCAGGGCGGTTCAGGAGGCATAGACAAAGCCCGCGGCTGCGGCGGCCGTGTGACTGCCGAGTGGAAGTCATAAGCGGGCTAGTTCCTGAACGCGGCTATCTCCTGGCTTGTTAGAGTCCCCTCCTGGTTCCCGGCCGGCGGGTACGCAGGTTGTTCTAGCCGCCCAAGAACCAACAGTGATTTCAGCCAGGGCTGAAGGCCCGACATGTTACAGCCTGGGCTGGAGCGAGCCGCGCGAGCGGAGGCCCAGGTCACCAGTCCCCGGAATTCCTCTGAGGCCTGAAAGGCCGGGACGGATTGGCATCCTGCCGGGTGCCGCCCATACAGGGCGGAGAGGATTGTTTGGGGAGTTCACCTGGGGCTTCGCGCCCAGCGCTTCACCCCAGGCTGTAACAGGACGGGCTTTCAGCCCTCAGCAGTCTTGTCCTGAATCCGCGAGGCGGTACGCGAATTTCGCGAATGGGCGCGATTCAATTCGTGGAAGTTCGTGCAATTCGTGTCCACCTGCAAGCTGTTGTCGCCGTGCTTGAGCGCGATCCTATCCAACGTCTTGGCACCACTGAAGGGTCAGCAATGGCAACCCACCCGGCCCCCTCACCCCGGCCCTCTCCCCCAATGGGGGAGAGGGAGGCCAGGGCTGAAGGCCCGCCATGTTAAAGCCTGGGCTGGAGCGAGCGGCGCGAGCGGAGGCCCAGGTCGCCGGTCCCGCGAATTCCTCTGAGGCCTGAAGGGCCGGAACGAATTGGCCTGCTGCGTTGTGCCCTCCATACAGGGCGGAGAGGATTGTTTGGGGAGTTCACCTGGGGCTTCGCGCTCGGCGCTTCACCCCAGGCTGTAACAGGACGGGCTTTCAGCCCTCAGCAGTCTTGTCCTGAATCCGCGAGGCGGTACGCGAATTTCGCGAATGGGCGCGAATTCAATTCGTGGAAATTCGTGTAATTCGTGTCAAAGGCTGCAGTTGTAGCATCCGGCGTGAGCCGGATCTGATCTGACTGCGATTCTCGAAAGAAAAATGATCCGGCTCACGCCGGATGCTACGAGATGAAAGTTTTTCAACGGGCGGCTGCGCTTGCCTCAGTTGGGCGCGGAGTGCGTGGAAACATCGCAAACAGCAGCGCGACGCCAAGCCAGCCCAACAGCAGCGCGGTGACGTAATGAACGAGGGGCAGCGTCCAGATGCTGAGGAATCCCGGGCCGAGTGGAATGGGCAGGTTCCGGGGTGCGTAGAAAACATACCACCACAGGAGCGTCGCGAGGACCGGCGGTGTCATGATGAGCAGGCTACGCCGGAGGCGCGGCCGGGCCGGGCGCCGTGTGCCGCGTGCGATCTGCTGTCCGCACCAAACCGCCGCGGCGAGCAGGAGCACTGCGACGCCGAGGGCGATTTTCGATGCGGTTCGGTTGAACGGAGGAGTGATGCCTTCCTCTGGATCCGGATCGGTCCCGGCATCGACGCCCAGAACGGTTTTCCCCCAAAGTTTCTGCACGGCGACTTCGAATAGAAATCCCAGCGAGGAGTTGTTGGCGACGACGAAGCCTTCGCGCCGGGTCGTGTCGATCAGGAAGTGCGCGCTCCAGCCAGGATTACCGCCGAAATGCGCCAACAGAACGTCCGCGCGGAGAGGAATCGGAGCGCGATCTCCCTGCATGTTGGTGAGGGAAAATCCGTAGCCGATTCCCTTGGGCAGCGGTTCAAGCATGGTTGCCACGGATTCCGGCTTCAACACGCCCCGGCCGGGCGGCTCGCCGTGCGGGCCCGGCATAAAGGCGGCCACGAAACGGGCGAATTCGGGGACGGTGCAAAGTTCGCTGCCGATGGACTGACAGCCCAGTTGCCGGTAGCCGATTTCCTCCTGCAACTCTCCGTAGGTCATCGGCGCGGCGTTCTCGAGCTGGCGGGTCCAGACCCAGCGCAGGCCGCCGATGCCGAGCGGCGCGGTCACTTCGCGATGCATAAACGCGGCGAACGATTCGCCCGCGACGTCTTCGATGATCATCTGCAGCAGGACGAATCCGCCGCCGGAATAGACGTTGGTGGAGCCAGGCTGCCACTTGATGAAAACCGGACCGTTCGCTTCGCCGAAGAGTTGGATTTGGTTTTTGCCTTCGAGCATTTCGGCCAGTGTGGGCAATCGTCGGCGCTGGTCGTAGTCCAGGAAGCCGTGGACCGTCAGGCCGGCGCGATGGCAGAGCAGGCGCCGAATCGTCACGCCTTCGGGATCGAACTGCGAGGAACGAAGCTGCCAGCGTTTCAAATAACGATTGGCCGGCGCGTCGAGCTCGACCTTGCCTTGCTCGACGAGGCGCATGATTCCCCACATCGTGAGAACCTTGCCGTTGGAGCCGTGATTGAAGACCATATCCGGCTGCATGGGCGCGCCGGTCGCGAGGTTGGCGCGGCCGAAGGCCTTCGTCCAGGCCACTTCACCATTCGTGATGCAGGAGACGACCGCTCCCGGCACCCTGTATTTCAGCAGGAGGGCCGGCATGCGCTGTTCCAGCGCGCGGGCGAATGGGTCGTCGGGATTCGCCGCGGCATGGGAGGAAAGGCCAGCGGCAAACGCCACTATGAAATGGACGATAGAAATTTGAGCGACTAGAAGCGAACAGCCCCGCGCGTGTATGTGGGTAGGCCCGATGAACTTCGTTCGCGCATTGAACCCCGGAACCACAAATGGAGGGTAGAGCGCGTCGCTCCGCGCGCGCCGGTCTGAGATGTCGAGTGCGGCGCGCGCGGAGCGGCGCGCCCTACCTTCAGGTCCATGGGGTTGAGCAAGGAGCGTCGGTCGCGGCATCGCGAGCGCGACTGTCGTGGAAGGCCGCGGCGGATTCAATTCCACAATGGCGTTTGATTCCAATTGCAAAAGGCCAACGGGTCTGGCAATCACACTCCTCAAAATGAAAAGACGATGTGCTATCGTAGGAGTCGTGCTGCTGGGCCTGGCAACGGGAGGCTTGGCGCAGCCCGCGGCCGGCGGCGGCGGGCCGCTGGTGAGCTGGCACGCGGCCGGGCGCAAAGCACTGGCGCAAGGGACGAATGCCACGCGCCTGAAGCGGGTGAGCCAATTCCCGACGACGGAGGCGCTATTCCGGCAAATCGCCACGAACCTCGCGCTGGCGCCGCGCAAGGCGTGGGAGAAGACGCTGCCGCCGGGTGCACCGGATGGGGCCGAATTGCTCCGTCCGCTCATCACCGACCTGCTGAACGCCGAATCCTTTGGCGAAGTCCGCGGACCGATTGGAAGAACGGAAACCGCGATCGCCTTGGAACTGACCGACGCTCAAGCCGCCCTCTGGAGCACGAATCTATGGCAGTTGGCGGCGCTTTGGAAACAAGGAGCGCCGCAAGCAGCCGGCCGCGACGGCGGCAGCGGGTGGGCCTTGAAGCGCGCCGCCGAGCCGAACCGCTTTGAATTCGTGCGCATCGGGCAATGGGTCGTGCTCGGGCTGGGGCCGGAGAAGCTGACGCGCGCGCCGGCGCTCGTGCAGCAAATCAAGACCACAGGCAGGCCGGGGCCGAAGGTTGAGGCCGAACTGCTCGATTTGCGGGCGGACGCGCCGGGGCTCAGCCCCTGGATTCCCTTGTTCGGAAAGCTCGGACTGCCTCCGATCCAGCTGACGCTGCGCGGCCGGGGCGAACACGTCTTCACGGAAGTGAAGCTGACCTACGCGAAGCCATTGGCCTGGAAATACGAGCCGTGGCAAATCCCAACAAACTTCGTCGGCGACTCACCCTTTGCTCTGACCTCGTTCACAGCCGCTCGCGGCGTCGCGCCGCTGCTTCAGTTGCTCCCGGGGTTCGCCGAGCTTGGTCTTCCTCAGGTCCCTGGCCAGTTCACCGCGTGGGCCAACCCGTCCTCCGAAGAATTGGCCCGCGACCAGTGCCGCGTGAACTTCGCGGTGCCCTACGCGGATGCCGACGGCGCCATGCGAAAACTGGCGCTCAAGTTGCCGGGCTTTGTGGACAGGAACCTGGGGCAGCACCTGGGGGAGTTTCTCTACGCGAGCAACCACAACATTTTCCATTGGACGATGCCATTCATCCAGCCCTACCTCCGGCCGGTGACCAACGCAGGGATGCGATTCATCCAGGGCGGACTGTTCCAATTGCCGCCGCGCCAGGCGCCCGCGCCGGCCGGTTTGTTCGCGCAACTGGGCACGCGGACCAATCTGCTCTATTACGATTACGAGGTCACGCACCACCGCTCGCACCATGGCGCCCAATTGTACCAGCTTCTCAACATCGCTTCACGACGCTTTCCCGAGGGCACCAACTCGCCGGTGAAGCACTGGCTCGCGGCCGTCGTCGAGGAATTGCGCCGCAACACCAACGCGCCCAGCGAGACGGTGACTGAAATCACGCAAACCGGGCCGAACGAACTGACGCTCGTCCGCAAGTCTCACCTCGGCTTCACGGGAATCGAGCTGGCGAGCTTTGGCGCGTTTCTGGATTCCCCCGGGTTTCCCTTCCGCTACGAGCCTCCGAGGCTGGTGCCGCAGCCCAAAGACAAGCCCGCCGCCGCCAGAACCAATCCGCCGCCGATCATCCCCGTGACGGGCGGCGGGCGGAAGCCCTGATCCCCATGCCCCTCAAGCTGGGCGTCAACATCGACCACGTCGCCACACTGCGCGAGGCCAGATACCGGGGGCAGCCTTCGGGCGAACCGGATGCCGTCGAGGCGGCGTTGATTTGCGAGGCCGCCGGCGCCCACGGCATCACGGCCCACGTCCGCGAAGATCGCCGGCACATCCAGGACCGCGACGTATTCGAACTGCGCCGCCGCATCCAGACGCGGCTCAATCTGGAAATGGCCAACGTGCCGGCGATCGTTGACCTGGCATTGCGTCTCCGGCCAGACATCGTTTGCATCGTGCCGGAACGGCGGCAAGAGGTGACCACCGAAGGAGGCCTCGACGCCGCAGGGCAGGAAGCGGCGCTGAGGGAAACCCGGCGTCGGATGAACGAGGCCGGCATCGACGTGAGCCTGTTCATCGGGCCTGAGCCGGCGCAGGTCGAGGCCGCGGCCCGCATCGGCGGCCAGTTCATCGAGCTGCACACCGGGGCGTACGCCGGGCAGTTCGACCGCGCGCCCCAAAAGCAAGCCGAACTGGACCGGCTCGACCGTGCCGCCGGACTGGCCCGAAAACTCGGCGTAAGGGTCAACGCCGGCCACGGCCTGAACTGCCGCAACGTGCCGGGCCTGCAGGTCGTGCCGTATCTGGAGGAATTGAATATCGGCCACAGCATCGTCAGCCGCGCCGTGTTTGTCGGCCTCGAATCGGCCGTCAAAGAGATGCTCAAGGCGATGGAAGGCTATCCCGGATAGCGAAAACGGTTTGGCTGGATTTTGGCCGGCGCGCGTCCCATTCTCGGCCCGTGAAATTCATCCTGACGACCCACAATGTCACGCTCACCAAGGCCATCGAGGACCACATCCTCGTGCGCATCGAGAAGCTGGAGCATTTCGACCGGTGGGCCATTGACGCCCGAGTCAATCTCGAGCACGACAACACCAAGGCGCCCGAGCGCCAGTTCAAATGCGCGCTGCGCCTGGGCGTGCGCGGCCCCGATCTCTATGCCGAGGAGCACGACGGCGATCTTTACGCGGCCATTGACAAGGTGACCAAGAAGATCGAGCAACAGCTCCGCAAACGCCACGACAAGCTCAAGAATCGAAAACACACGGAGGCCGCCCGCATCAAGCAACGCCGGCAGGAGGCCGCGCTGTAGCGGTTCTCCACGTGAGTTCTTCCAATTCCGACGGAATACTTGCGCTTTGAAAAAAGGTTGAATCGTTAAATCGTTGAATCGTTAAAACGGAAAAACGTTCAGCCGCTTGGCACTTGTGGCGGCCAGCGGATCGCTTCAAGAACTCAACAATTCCACGATTCCACGATTCAACGCTTCAACCCTCATGCTGCTGCGCGCGCGCATCGTTGTTCCCGTTTCCAGGCCGCCCATCGACGACGGCGCTGTCGCTGTGTCCGCCGGACGAGTGGCCTGGGCTGGCCGCTGGAAGGACCGGCCGGCGATGGCCGGGGTCGAGGTTCAGGACTTCGGAGAGTCCGCACTGTTGCCCGGGCTGGTCAACGCCCACTGTCACCTCGATTACACCGGCATGGCAGGCTTGCTGCCACCACCGAAGCATTTCACGGACTGGATCAAGGCCATCGTCGCGCTCAAGGCTTCGTGGACGATCGAGGATTTCGCCGTGTCCTGGCGCCGCGGCGCCCGGATGCTGCTGGAGACGGGAACGACGACGGTCGCCGATGTTGAGGCCGTGCCGGAACTGCTCCCCGCGGCGTGGGGCGCGACGCCTTTGCGAGTGATCACATTCCGCGAACTGATCAGCCTCAGGAGCCGCGAGGCGGCGCGCGAACTGGTCGAGCGCTGCGTGAACGACTGCCTGGGCCTGCCTGGATCGGAGGGCAGGGTTGGCCTTTCGCCCCATGCGCCGTACACCGCGACACGGGAACTGCTCGAACAAGCGGCCCGGGCCGCGCAACGCCGCGGCTGGCGCCTGGTCACGCACGTCGCCGAAAGCGAGGAGGAATTCATGATGTTCCGATACGGGAAGGGCGCGATGTTCGACTGGCTCAAGGGGCAGCGCGACATGTCGGATTGCGGGCAAGGCTCGCCGGTGCAACACCTCGAACGCTGCGGCTATTTGGACACCAATGTTCTGGCGGTGCATGCCAACCACCTGGATCGTCGCGATGCCTCCTTGCTCGCCGCCAATGGCGTGAGCGTCGTTCACTGCCCGCGCAGCCATGACTATTTCCGGCACCTGAAGTTTCCTCGCCAGGAATTGGAGAGCGCCGGCGTCAACGTGTGTCTCGGCACCGACAGTCTTGCCAGTGTGCGCAAGGAATCCGGCCGCGCGCCGAAGCTGAGCCTGTTCGCCGAGATGCAGTCATTGGCTCGGGCGGCGCCGGGACTGGCCGCGGAGGCGATCCTGCGGATGGCGACGGTGAACGGCGCCCGCGCGCTGGGTCGAGCGGGGGCGATTGGGGAAATCTCACGGGGCGCAGCGGCGGATCTAATCGCTCTCCCGATAGGCGGCGCTTCCGGCGACGTGTTCGAAGCCGTGATTCATCATGCCGGCAAGGTCGCGGCTTCGATGATTGGCGGTGAGTGGGCCGTCGGGCCAGCCAGTTAAGGCTGCCTGGGCGTGGTCACGCGGTAGAAGCGGTTGGTGGTCCATTGCGGGTCCACCACCGTCTCGACGCGCGCAGTGGGCAGGGCGACAAAATCGGCGAGGCGATTCCAGTCCGAAGGCGACGCCGGCATACGGTCCGTGAATTGAATCGTGTAGGTCTTGCCGGGCGCGGCGCCGAAGAACAATGTGGCGGTGCCGGGCGCCGTATTCTGTTGGATTTTCAGATAGCTGGCCGGATCGCTCGGATCGGTGCCGGCGATGAACTCGGCGAGGTTTGACATCGTATCGCCGTCGAGGTCGCCCGCGGCGTCGCTCATGTCGTTGGTGTTAAGCCCGTAGAGGGCCTCGAAGTAATCGGGCAGCCCGTCCATGTCAAAGTCGGCCCGCGTATGGTTGGTTGTGTGGGTCGCGACGCCCGAGCCGATGGTGGCGAGGTTGCTGACGACGATGCGATACCAGTTGGAGGTGACCAGGCGCGAGGCGAAGTTGGCCGGGTAGGTGAAGAAACTTGCCGGATTCGATAAGTCGGTGCGGCCGACGAACGCCGAGTTACTCCGGTAAAAGACCGTATACGGCGGCGGATATCCGGCCACCACGACACTCACCGCGAAGGCCGTAGCCACCGGGTTGGTCAGGTTCGGGACCGGGGGGATGAGAAAGCTCGGCGCAATCAAGGGCGTCAGAATCGCGCTGCCGCTGGGAATCGTGCCGACGCCGTCCGTGACCCTGCACTGGTAAACGCCTTCGTCGGGCAGCACCACGTTGCTGATCGTCAGGAGATTGCTCACCGCCGTCGGGTTGAGGGCGGCGGGGATATTGGTGTCGTTCTTGCGCCACTGATAGGTGATGGGCGGATTGCCGCTCGTCGCGGCGACGCGGAAGTACGCGTGCCGGTTGATCGTCAGCGCCTGCGAATCCGGCGGAATCCGGAGATTCACGTTTGTAGGGTTGAAAGTGATGCTCGCGGGAATGAGTACGGTCAGGCGCGCGTTCAGACTTTCGACGCTGCCGCCAGCGCCCAGGACCACGACGCGATACGCGCCGGCATCGCTCATCTGGACCCCGAACCGCGTGTACGTCGTGCTGTTCGCGCCGGGAATGTTGTTGCTGTTGAACTGCCATTGGAAGGCGAACGGCGGCGTGCCGGAAACCGCGACGCTGAACATCGCCACGTTCCCGAGAATCACGCTCGTGTCGACTGGCTGCATGGTGACGACCGGCGGGCTTCCCCCCACGAAGCCGGTGCCGCCGGTGGGCGCGGCGCCGATCCAGTTGGTTGGGTCATTGCCGTAGGCCGTCTGGACGCGCCGTTGCAGCGAGCCGCCCAGCCCGTCCGCCGCCACGGGCCATGGCGTTTGGTCCGCATAGTCGATCCGCTCGACCAACACGTACGGCACCTCGCCTCCGACCGGCGCATCGGGCTTGTAGAGCTGGACGGACTCGGCCGAATTGTCGAGTTTGCCGCTGAACGGGCCGAAGAGCGGGACGTTGGCCGGGACGCTGAACTTCGCGCGAAACAGGTCGGCCGCGGCCGCGTTGCTCGGATAAAAGCTGATGAGGACCGCGTAGCCGTTGGCCGGGAGCGTCACATTCGTCGGGAAGTTGAAGCTGACGCCGCCGCGCACGTGCCAGGTGTTGGTGTGGTGGGACGGATCGAACAGCGGGACAGGCGCGCCGCTGATGTTCGCCAGTTCAATGAACTCGTCCTGAGAATTGTCCCCGAAAATCGCCAGATCGGGCGGGTGATACTGGATTTCGCTGACGACCACCGGGCCGACTTTGGGCAGGGAGTTTTGCGTGCCGAAGTTGGTCGTGCTCATCGCCACGAAGTGCACGTTGCCCTGGCTGTTGGTGTAGCGGCCGAAGGAGACGTTGTTCTCGGCCGCGCCGAATTTCTCGCCCTGGAACCAGCCGGTAATGTTCGTGCCGTTGCCGGAGAAGACGTACGCCTCATCGCCCATGGAACTGAACGCGAAGCTGGGCGGGGTGCCGGGCGTGGGATTGAACTGTGTCTCGTCAAACGACACGAATCCACCCGCGGGCACGCTGACGCCGTTCGGCACGCGGAACTTGCGCGGCGTGCCGAGGTCGTCGCTGATAAACCAGCCGCCGATGTTGACGGCCACGCCGTTTGGATTGAACAACTCGATGGCGTCCTTCAGCGGCGGGTCGGAGTGGCTGAGCACTTCGTTGACGAGAATCGGAAGGTAGGAATTGGTCGGCGGATCGGTCGAGGCGGGCGAGCCGAGATCGTAGGCGCTCGGACGCCAGCTTGCTTTCAGTCCCCAGGTCTTCCAGTCGGCGGCCGGGTTGATGAACACGAGCGACGCGCCGGGGCCGTCGGTCACCGGATACCAATTGTTCTCGTATCGGAAATCGAGGATTTTCTCGCCGACGGCGTCATCGAGACGAAGGTTTTCGCCACCGTTGTCGAGAATGCCCACGTAGGCGCCGGCCACATTTGGGTTGGCGCCGTAGCGCGAGGTGAAGGCGGCGAGGTTGCGCACGACCAGCACGTAGCCGTTCGGGGCCAGATCCGTCACCGCGCTGCCGGTGAACGAGAAGTCGATGCCGTTGGCGAAGTGCACGCCCACCAGGCTGATATTTGTCGGCCCGGTGTTGCGCAGTTCGATGTATTCGTAGTCCTCGGCTTCGAACAGGCTGCCGGAAGGCGGCGCGGCCGGATGGTACATGATTTCCGTGATGCGCAGCCATTGTTGCGGGCCGCTGGGAGTACCCACGTAGAGGTTCGTATTGACGATATTGCCGGTCTTGTCGATGAGCACGACAGTTTCGCCGCGGGCCGAGAGTTGGCCTTTGTACGGGCCTTCGATGTAGAGGCCCAAGTTCCCCTTGGGCGCGGTTGGCCGGGCGCGGAAGGCGTTCTTGTCGGGCGAGACGTACAGGGCGCTGTTGGCTGCCATGACGACGCCGCCCTGGAAGGTGTGCTGGACGGCGCCCGTGAGCATCCATCCTGAAATGTCCACCGCGAAGGTGTTCGGGTTGGTGAGCTGGAGAAACTCTTGGGCTTGATTGCCGGTCGCGGGATTGTACTCCAGTGCGGCGATCCGGATCGCGGCGTTGGTCGGCTGGGCGTTGGGGATTTCGCTGCTGTTCCCCGCGGTCCGATTGTAGAGCGCCAGTCTGCGGGCGGGCAGGAAATTGGTGATGAGGACGTCCGCGGCCTGGCGGGTATTTTGGTACTGCGGATCGTTGGTGGGAATGGGGCCTGTAATGCCGCTGCCCCATGTGCCCCACTTGAGGAGATCCAACTGGCCGTCCGGCCCGATCAGTGTGGCAAGTTCATTGACGCGCGCCTCGTAATGGCGCTCCGAGGGTGGGGTGTTGGTAGGCTGAAGTTGTTCATCCATGAGCGTGCGGAGCCGCCGATAATACATCTGACGGGTCGCCGTATTGTTGAAGATGGCCTGCCAGAAGGAATTGTTGCCGCCCACCAGGACGTAGTTGCCCGACCACATGTTGGTGTCCCAGTAACAACTGCAGCCGTCACCGGGTGTCGGGGTCGCCGGGTTGTCCGCACCCTGCCAGTTGCGGCCGAAGCTCAGGTCCACGTCCCAAGGCATGGCCTCCCACTCGCCGGTGCCGTTGGAGTCGCGGTAGAAGTAATAGTTTTTGTGGCAGCAATCCACGTCGGCCGTCAGGTTTCGGGCGGCTGTCACGTTGATGACTTCCGAGACGTTTAGATTGTCGTACACGTAGTTGACCAGGCTGGCGCCCGTCAGGTGGAGTCCGTCGTAGAGCGCCTTCAGATCGGCGTTGCCTTCATATTTGCGCGTTTTCTTCTCCGCTTCACTGCTGGAAATCGTGTAGTCGCTGATGTCCGTGAACGTGTTGTACATCTTGTAAAGGGAGCCATCCGGATCTCGCCCGAGGCGCTTGAGGTAGTTGGCGTCGCCGTTCTCGACAATGTGCCAGTCCCCGAAAAAGCCGCCGTTGGTCTGCACGCGCACGGGCACGACGAAGTGATACGGAGCGCCTGCGTCCCGATACGTCTCGTAGGAAAGCGAGTTGCGCATTTTGGCCTTGTCCGGATATGTGGTCAGCAGGTTGACGTCGTCCACGCGCGGCTGTCCGGCCTCCCAGCGGAAATGGTGGTCCGCGTTGAAGTCGATGTCGTAGCTCTTTTTGGGAAAACCCGTGCTGGACTGGCCGTGCCGGTTGATACCGACGTTGTCGTAGAACTCGCCCAGGTAATAGATCGAGCACTGGTAGCGGGCGGTATTGTTGCCGCTGGCGCCGCTCAGATTGGCGTCCGTGATGAGCAAGTGAAGCACGGGCAGCGGGTTGGTCAGCGTCGGGTCCTTCACGACCGTGCCGAAGTACTGCGAGGAGAAGAGGGCCTGCGGGAAGGGCGGGTTGCGCGTGAGGTTGGTCTGTGTGTCTGTGGCCGTAATGTAATAACGCACGAACTGGCCGGCGGACGCGACGCTGCTGGGCACGACGGTGCCGAAGACGCCGTCACCCGGCAGGCCGTCGCCGTGCTGGCCGTCGTCGAGCATCGGCAGGCTGGATTCTCCGCCGAACATCACGCGGTAGTAGAGTTGCACCGTGGCCAGCGGCGCGAACGTCGGGCTGACCCGCGCCGTGACGTAGAGAACCTCGTCGCTCGCGGGCTCGTGCGGCACGTGGTCCACGTTGCCGATGAGCGGGCCGAGCTTGGAGTTGCCGGCGCCGTTGAAGGAACCGGGCGAGGGGCCACTGAAGTAGACCGGGCCGCCTGCGCTGACCTGCGCGCGCCCCATGAGCAATTCCGCCTGCAGCAGGAAATCCTGTTCGGCGACGCTCGAATTGAGGCATTGGACAGCCAGGACGTTCGTCCCGACGTGGAGTGCGTCCCGCAGAATGTACAGATTGAACTCATCGCCCTGGAGCGCGGCAGCGTCCCGGCGCGACTCCGTCGCGGCGGAATTCCAGACCAGCGGGTCGGGTGCATTGCGGCTGGCGACCAGCGTGCCATTCAAGTATGCCGCGAATCCGTCGTCGGCCTTGATCCGCAGCGTGAGCGCGTCGAGGCCGGAAATAGTGTCAACGTTGAAGGGAAGCCGCAGATAGGCCGTGGAGTTGATGTTGGTCATGACTGCACCCACGTCGGTCCTGAACTGATTCGATAGCGTCGTGACGGCGTGAATGGTGGCGTTGAAAAAGCTTAGGTCGCCGACCACGTCGATGCCAGGCTCGACCATGAAATCGATGAAGTCCCCGGCCTGCACCGCCGACACTGTAATCGCCCGCGACGCGCCGGCGAAGTCGTTCCCCGCGGTCGTCACCGTGTCGAGCTGGGCGCCATTGCGGTAGACGCGCCCGATAACGCCGCCGCCTGTCAGGTCTTTTTTCGACAGGTGCCAGTCGATATAGAGGGTGCCGGTGAGTTCGCTGACCCAGCGGCGCACGATCCGGTGATCGTTCCCATTGGTCGTGCCGCTGGGATAGATGCTGGGCATGCATTCCAACTGGCCGATGAGGTCGAACGGCGGCTGGCCGTCGAACCATTTCCATTGCGCGCCCGTCCAGAAATTGGCGTCGCTGTGCGGCCCGGAGCCGCTGGGGAACGCGACGAAATTGCTGGGTTCGTAAGTGGCATTGTTGTCCGCCGTCCGGTCGTAGAGGCCGTAGAACCAGTTCTTGTCGCCCTGCGCGCCCGAGAACGACCAGTCGTTGATGGAATCCGCGACGACCGCCAGGTCGCCCGCCGTGCGGACGGTCGCCGTGAACGTCGTCGAGTCGCAAAAGTCGCTATTTGCCGCGCCGGAATCGATCACGAAATCAATCTTCGATCCGACGCTGGCGCTGACGATGATCGAGTAGCCGACGCTGAGGTTGAAGGCCGTTTGCTGCCACACCTCGACGCCGTCCACCAGGATACGTCCGATCACGCCGTCGCCGCAGGTGCCGATCTGACCGCTGCACGCCAGCGTGCCCGAGAGGCGCAGCGGGCCGTCCATTTCGCTCACGTAGCGGCGCACGGTCCAGTAGATGGGCAGCGTGGGATTGCCGCTCTCGCCCGACGGATGGCCACCGGTACTGGTCAGCTCGGTCCAGGGCGGGTTGCCGGCCGGCCAATCCCATTTCGTGCCGTCCCAGTAGTTCGTGAGGGCAAGAGTGTTTCCCGTGCCGCGCGGAAATTCCGTGAAGTCCGCTGCCTCGTACGTCCCGTTGGCATCGGCTTTCTTGTCCCAGTAACCGTAAAACCAGTTGGCCTGGCCCTGAGTCCCGCTGAATTCGGTCACCGAGTCGGCCAGTTGCACGCCGCCGGCGGAGGGTGTCCCGCCCCCTTCGAAGCCGACCCCATTGACCACCGCCGCCCAGGAGCCGTCATTGAAGCCTGTGCCTGTCCACGTTGTGCCCAGCGAATCGTTGAGCGGCACCGTGAACCGGGCCGGCGAGCCATTCGAGATCAGCGTCGTGATCGAACGCGTCACCGGCAAGCCGTAGGAGACGCCAGCGACTTGCTGGGCGTAACTGCCGAACGAGGACTGTACGGTGGATCCGTCGGGCTTGACCAAGGCAACGTAGCCCGCGTCGTTATCGAGCTTGAAGTTGGTGTGCAACGGTTGCCCGGTGGTGCGGCGGTCCTTGTTCGATGCGAAGACGAGCAGAAACGAGTTCACCGGCAGGTTCGTCGCCGGGAATCGCCACCGGGTGAGGTTCCCCGGGGTGTCCGTGAGGTACCATCCGTTGAGGTTCACTCCGTTCGTGCCGGCGTTGTAGAGTTCAATCCAGTCCGGCGTGTCGCCGTCTTCGTCTTCGACCGTTCCGTCATTCTCGGCCATGAATTCGGTGATAACGACGTCGTCGGACGCCCGCACCGACGCAGCGGACGTCGCGAGGAGGGCCAGGAGAACCAACCAGGTGGAAGGAGTCAGAAGCGTTTTCATGCTCGTAACGATTTTGTGACAATTGCTTCCGTGCAAATACCGCTCGTTGGTACTCGCGGTCGGCTCCGCGCGGAACGACGCTGTGCCGGGTATTGTCGGGTCATGGGAGAGTATGCTGATTGGCGTGGAAAGCTCAATCCGAAATTTCCAACGAGATTTCTGAAGGGGTCAGGCAAAAACCCGAGCCTCCATTCGGCTGAGCTGCGACCGTGTCGCAGCTTGGAGTTTGGACATTTTGGCCAGGGGATTTCCGTCTCCCGGAGGGAGTTTTGAAAATAGCCCAGCGTTTCAACGCTGGGTTCTATGCCCCAATGCCGTCCGTCCCGAAGGGACGGGTGAATCCAGCGAATGTCATTCATCTATTCCTATTCCCATTTTGTGGCAAAAATTCATTCGTCCCTTCGGGACGCGATGCCTCAATTCGACAATCCCACCCTTGAAAGGGTGGGCTATTCTCGAATCTCCCTCCGGGAGATGGGGAACGTCGGCCCATAATGTCCCAACTCCAGGCGGCGACCGTGTCGCCGCCGCGCTCGAACGGGGGGATTGAATTCCCTTAGGCTCATGGCATGGTGGCACACATGGACACGGTCGATCCGTTGGATGAACTGTTGACTTGCCGCCTGGACGTGGGACGTCACCAGGTCGATCCGTGCTCGATTGTGATCTTCGGCGCCAGCGGGGACCTGACGGCGCGCAAGCTCATCCCTGCCCTCTACCATCTGCACGCGTCCAGGCAGTTGCCCGACCCCGTCCGCATCATCGGCTTCGCGCGCCGCCCCAAGCCCAATGAGGAGTGGCGCGAAGAACTCAAGTCGGGCGTCGAGACGTTTTCCCGGACCAAGCGCGTGGACCCGAAAGTGTGGGCGGGCTTTGCCGCGAACCTGTTTTACTGCCAGGGCGAATTCAGCGATGCGGACGCGTACGCGCGGTTGGGGAAGCTGATCGCCGGCTTCGGCTCCGAGCCGCTCCGGCGCAACCTGCTGTTCTACCTGGCGACGGCGCCGGCTCAATTCGCTGAGGTGGCCGGACACCTGTCGAGCGCCAGACTTCTGCGACGCGACGAGTCGGGCCCTGGCTGGCAACGAGTGGTGGTCGAGAAACCGTTCGGCACCGACCTCGCGTCGGCCCAGCAGCTCAACGCCGAACTGACGCGCTTCGCGCATGAAAAGCAGATTTATCGCATCGACCATTATCTCGGGAAGGAGACGGTGCAGAACATCCTCATGTTCCGCTTCTCGAACGCGATCTTCGAGCGCTTATGGAGCCGGGAAGCAGTGGACCACGTGCAACTCACGGTAAGCGAACGGCTGGGCGCGGGCACGCGCGGCGCTTTTTACGAGGGAGCGGGCGCGTTGCGCGACATGGTCCAGAACCACCTTCTGCAAGTGATGTCGCTCGTCGCCATGGAGCCTCCAGTGTCGCTCGAGGCGGAAGCGGTTCGCGATGAAAAGG
>Ga0137374_10002808_pt1 | contig 20419 bp, 19 predicted proteins | sample SagtaG_20_FD_104811 | JGI IMG/M metagenome (GOLD analysis project Ga0137374, IMG submission 104811) | Vadose zone soil microbial communities from Sagehorn Ranch, Mendocino, California, USA - Sage1_R_100_16 metaG | ecosystem: Environmental > Terrestrial > Soil > Vadose zone | place: USA... | reverse complement strand
GCAGAATTTATGTATTGTATGCAAATGGAAAAGCTTCTACAACAAGAAGGTTTTTATTTTTTAAAAATTATCCTATTGTAAAACCCGGTGCTGAAATTATTGTACCATCAAAAGAAGAAAGAAGAGGCAGGCTTACTACAGCGGAAGTTGTAGGTTTATCGAGTGCTATTGCATCTTTGGCAGGCGTAGTGATCGCGATTCTGCGGTTGTAAAAAACAAAACTGAACCTATATAACGCACCATAATAAAATGAACAAAAAGGATGAAATTTCTTTTCGTGAAGTAGTTAAGCAAACAGAAGCGTTTATCCGTTACCTGTTTTCAAAGTGGCTTATAATAGTCATTGCCGGTATTATTGGCGGCGTATTAGGTTTGATATATGCTTTTACGGTAAACCCAAAATATACAGCTTCATTAAATTTTGTGTTATCAGCTAATTCATCTTCCGGCAGCGGTTTACTTGGTTTTGCGAATCAGTTCGGAATTAATTTAGGTAATAGCGGCGATGATGTTTTTTCCGGTGATAATATCATAACTTTTATGCAATCCCGCAGAATGGTGCAGCAAGCTTTATTCTCCACCCTTCCAAACAGCAATAAATCGCTTATTAATATGCTTGTGGAAGATGAGAAATGGAATGAAGGCTGGGCTAAAAATAGCATGATGAAAAATGTGTATCCCTTTCCTTCAACACCGGATAAAATGAACCTGATACAGGACAGTATATTCAGAAAAATATATTCATCTGTACAAACAAATATGCTTACCGTTTCTAAGCCGGATAAAGATCAAAATATTTATGCTGTTACTACTGTTGCAGAAAATCCATTATTCGCTTATTATCTTACTAAATACCTTGTAAATGCAACTTCAGCATTTTATATTGGTACCAAAACAAGCAGTGCCAGGCAAAATCTAAATATGCTGCAGAATGAAGCGGATAGTCTGCGGCGCATTTTAGGTGATGCTATTGTTTCTGCCGGCTCGCAAACAGATTATACGTTTAATTTAAATCCTGCATACCAAGTGCAACGCTCCGGCGCACAGCAAAGTCAGGCAACCGCCGCCGCATTAGGACAGGCTTATGGGCAAGTGCTGCAAAATTTAGAACTTGCAAAAATTACACTTCAAAAAGAAACACCGCTTTACCAGATAATTGACGAGCCCACATTACCGCTTGATGAAGAAAAACCGGGTAAGTTAACATCGCTTATAATCGGGGGTTTTATTGGCGGATTTCTTATAATAGTTGTTTTAATTTTTAGAAAACTATATATTGATTTCAAACAATCCAGCTAATTAATCATTAATATGTAAAAATGAGTTTAAAAAATGCCAAAGCTCTTGTAACCGGCGCTGATGGATTTATTGGCAGCCATTTAGTGGAAGGATTAATTGGGCAAGGTGTGAAAAACCTTCAAGTGGCGAAAATAACTTTACAGAGAGAAACTCCATTATACCAAATTATTGATGAGCCAAACCACCACTAAAGATAAACAAACCTTCAAAATTAATTTTTGGAATTGCTGGAATCTATATAAGTGGATTTTTAATTTCTGCTTTTTTAGTTAGTAGAAAAGTTTATATGGATTTGCGGTAAAATTCCTTAGTCCATAATTAACATATATTTTAATAACGAGAAAAAATTCTAATGTTAGAGCTAACTGATAAAAGTATTCTCATTACCGGAGGCACAGGATCATTTGGTAAAGCCTTTGCAAAGAAAGTACTGGCAAACTGGCCGCAGATTAAACGGTTGGTTATTTATTCAAGAGATGAGCAGAAGCAATACCAAATGGCGATGGACTACCCCCATCAACAATATCCGCAGGTTCGTTTTTTCATTGGAGACGTAAGAGATTTTGAACGTTTAAAAAGAGCATTGAAGGGGGTTGATTATGTTATACACGCTGCAGCAATGAAGCATGTGCCCATTGCAGAATATAATCCAATGGAATGTGTAAAAACCAATATTCTTGGTGCTGAAAATATTATCAATGCTTGTCTTGAAAGCGATGTTCAAAACGTAGTGGCCCTTTCTACCGATAAAGCTGCCGCACCTATTAATTTATATGGCGCCACAAAACTTGCTTCTGATAAATTGTTCATTGCAGCAAATAATATTCGTGGTACCAATCCAATAAAATTTTCAGCGGTGCGATACGGAAATGTTATGGGTTCAAATGGTTCTGTAATTCCCTTTTTTTTGAAAAAAAGAAAAGAGGGCGTACTACCTATTACAGATCCCTGCATGACGCGTTTTAATATTTCATTAGATGAAGGTGTTGATATGGTATTGCATGCTTTGGAAACTTCATGGGGTGGCGAACTTTTTGTGCCCAAAATTCCTTCTTACAAAATTATGGATGTGGCTATGGCAATAGGACCTGACTGTAAACATGAGATAGTCGGAATAAGACCTGGTGAAAAAGTTCATGAAGAAATGATCACTTCCTCTGATTCATTTTATACTTATGACCTGGGAAAATATTTCGCCATGCTCCCGCAAATGCATACATGGTCTTTACAGGAATTTATAAAATATTTTGACGCCATAAAAGTGATGCAGGGTTTTCGTTATAATTCAGGCGAGAACACCGAATGGCTTAGTGTTGAAGAAATAAGACAGCTTATTAAAGAGCATGTGGACCCGGCTTTTGAAGTGTGAGGTTTTATGTTATTATGATATTGAGATGTTGTACTACTTTTTTAATAAAATCAATTTTAAGTGATACCATACGGAAAGCAACATATTACAGAAGAAGATATAGCAGAAGTCACAAAAACACTGAAGAGCGATTTCCTCACCCAAGGTCCGAAGGTTAAAGAGTTTGAAGAAAAATTTGCGGAGTATATCGGTGCAAAATATGCTGTAGCAGTTTCAAACGGCACTGCCGCACTTCATTTAAGCGCTTTGGCATTGGGTGTAAATAAAACTTCAAAAGTTATTACCACACCAATAACATTTGCAGCATCGGCAAACTGTATAAGGTATTGTGGTGGTGAAGTGGCGTTTGCAGACATTGATCCTTTAACTGCTTTAATAGACATTGATGAAGTAAAAAAATTACTTGCCGCTGCCCCAAAAGGAACATACACCGGTATTATTCCCGTTGATCTTGCCGGTTATCCTATTGATCTTGAAAAGCTGCATGCAGTTGCAGACAAATATGGATTGTGGATATTGGAAGATGCATGTCATGCACCAGGTGGATATTTTACAGACAGTAAGAGCATTCAGCAAAAATGTGGTAATTGCGTATATGCAGACCTTGCTATTTTTTCTTTTCATCCTGTAAAACATATTGCCTGCGGCGAGGGCGGAATGATAACGACCAACGGAAAAGATTTATACGATAAACTTTTGCTGTTGCGTACACATGGTATCACAAAAGACCCTGCCCTAATGCACGAGAATCATGACGGATGGTATTATGAAATGCAAGAACTCGGTTACAATTACCGCTTGCCTGATATTAATGCAGCATTAGGCATATCACAACTTAAGCGCGCCGATGAAGGTTTGCAAAGAAGAATCGCTATAGCAAAAAAATACGACGAAGCTTTTGCAAATACCGATATTCAAATCATCAAACCGTCTCGCGGTTTCAAACATGCATACCATTTATATGTTGTACAGGTTGAAAACAGAAAAGGCTTATATGATTATTTAAAGAAGCATCAAATATTTGCTCAGGTACATTATATTCCAGTCTATCTTCAACCATATTACAGAGAGCTTGGTTACAGAGCAGTATGTTATCCTAATGCAAATGCTTATTATGAAAATTGTTTAAGTCTACCTATGTACACAAGTTTAACTGACGCCGAACAGGATTTTGTTATTGAATGTGCGAAGACATTTTATAATGAAAAATAAGCTAGCATTAGGTACCGTACAATTTGGTTTGGATTATGGAATTAATAATCATCAGGGCAAGGTGTCTGTTGAAGATGTAAAAGAAATATTAGAGCAGGCAAAAAGATCAGAAGTTTTTATTTTAGATACAGCACAGGCTTATGGAAACAGTGAAGAAGTTTTAGGGAATATTGGGGTAAATGAATTTGATGTAGTAACAAAAATTATCTCACCTGAACCAGGAGCAGCATTAAAAGATCAAGTTTTAATCTCCCTACAACGTTTAAATGAATCCGCGTTGTATGGTTTATTGTTTCATGATTTTAATTACTGGCAATCATGTCATGGTTTATGGACGAAGTTTGAGAAGATTAAACAGCAAGGGCTAACAAAAAAAATAGGCTTCTCTTTATATCACCCCGGTCAATGGCATATTATACAGCACAAAGGAATAACACCAGATGTTCTACAAATCCCCATGAGTTTATTAAACCAGCAATTTCTGCCATATTTATCAGAGTTTAAAGAAGCGGGAATTGAGGTGCATGTGCGTTCAGCTTTTTTACAAGGGTTATTACTAATGGAAACAGAATCTGTTCCCGTTCGGTTTTCAGAAATAAAACCGCTGATCGAAGCCCTGAAACACTTATCGGAAAAATGGAAAGTAAACAGAGCCAATATTTGTCTGTTATGGCTTTGGCAAAATATGTTTATTGATCATATTGTTTTAGGAGTGGATAGCATAACGCAATGGCAGGAGAATCTCGCTGCGGCAAAATGGTGTGAAAAAAATTATAACACTATAAAAATAGATGCTTCGGCATTTAAGTGTGAAAATGAAAATATTATCAATCCTTCTAAATGGAAGAGTTAATGAATGAGATTTTTGATTTGACAGGAAAAATTATTGCAATAACAGGAGGATACGGATATTTAGGGTCTGCCATTACGGAGGGATTGTTACAATATGGCGGCGAAGTTTTGGTTTTAGGGCGTTCCGAATTAAAATGTAAAGACAGGTTTAAACATCTCGAAAAGCAGCCAGATTTTTTTCAAACAGATATCAACGATCTATCATCTGTTAAACAAACGGCTCAATCAATTGCAGAGAAATACGGAAGATTGGATGTGTTAATCAATAATGCATTTTCTTTAGAAGGAGCAGCAGCGCCGGATGCAATGAGCGATGAGATTTTCTTGTCAGGTTTAACCGGCAGTCTATTATCGGCTTACCGACTTATCCGCGAATGTTTACCGTTGCTGAGGAGGAGCGAAAGTGCGAGTATTGTTAATGTCGGTTCAATATATGGAATGGTTGCACCGGACTTTTCCATTTATGAATCAGCCCCTCGATATTTAAACCCGCCACATTACGGGGTTGCAAAGGCTGGTCTACTACAACTAACCCGGTATCTGGCGAGCTTGTTTGGGAAAGAAACCATAAGAGTAAATTCTTTAAGCCCCGGTCCTTTTCCATCAAAGGAAGTTTCAAAAAATACTTCTTTCGTTGATGCACTTGCTAAAAAAACCGTTTTAAAAAGAGTAGGCACTCCTGAGGATTTGCAGGGTGCGGTTATTTGGTTGTGTTCAAACTCCTCATCATTTGTAACCGGACAAAACATTGTGGTTGACGGTGGCTGGACTATAATCTGATTTTCATTTGAAGGTTACCGCTATTATACAAGCCCGCATGCAAAGCACCCGTTTACCGGGAAAGGTTTTGTTGCCATTGCCGAAACCTAACGGAAAAATTGTTCTGGAACATATAGTAAATCAAGTAAAAAAAAGCAATGAAGTTAATGCTATTGTAATTGCAATTCCTGATGGAGAGACCGATAGAACTATTTGTGAAAAAGTGAGCGACATAGAAGGTGTAACAGGAGCAGCATGCGGATCTGAAGAAAATGTTCTTCAAAGATTTCTTGATGCAGCAGATTTATATCCTTCGGATTGTATAGTAAGATTAACAGGTGATAACCCGCTTATTGATGCGTCAGTTGTTGATAAGACTATATTATTTATGGAGAAAAATTCTTCAATAGATTATGTTTATACAAGCGGTTTACCTCTTGGTTTAAATGTTGAAGTAGTAAAAGTAAATGCGCTTAAAGCTTGTATAGATTTGCCTGATCTGAATGAAGCGGACAAGGAGCATGTAACTTTTGGTATTCGTTCACGACCGCATATTTTCAACACGGCAGATTTGGCTTTGGATGATTTATGGAGTAATTCTTTAAATGCAAGATTCACGCTCGATACTCCAGAAGACTATACTTTTTTGAATGCAGTTTTTTACGGCTTGAATTTAAATAATTATCCGCACGATATTGCGCATTTAAAAAAGCTTTTGCAACAGGCGCCCTGGCTTGTTGAAATCAACCGGCATGTACAGCAAAAGCAGCCCTGCATTTCAAATGCAGATAATTGACTTATCAGTGACACAATTTGAAGAACATTGTGAGTAAACGACGTATAATATTTCGTGCTGATGGAAATAACAAAATTGGATTGGGTCATTTAGTGCGATCTTGTGCGCTTGCAGATATGTTGAAAGATAATTTTGATTGTTATTTCTATATTAGAAAACCCTCCCAGTCAATTGTTGAAGAGATTAAGCAATATTGCATTTCGGTATTTGAAATGGATGAAACTATTTCTTATGAGCAGGAAGCCGTAACATGGAGTAAAGAATTACAAGGAAATGAAATAGTAGTATTAGATGGATATAATTTCGATACTGCCTATCAACAGAAGATTAAATCAAAAGGATGTAAACTTGTTTGTATTGATGATATTTATGCGTATTATTTTGTAGCGGATGCCGTAATTAATCATGCGCCAGGAATTTTAAAAGAGCAATATTCGTGTGAATCTTATACAAAACTTTTTCTTGGAACAGATTATGTGCTTTTGAGAGAAATCTTTTTGAAGAAAGCGGCTTGTTTACAACAAATTCACGATTTAGATACATCTCCAATACTAATTTGTCTTGGCGGAGCAGATCCTCAAAATGTTACTTTAAAAGTACTTGATCAAGTAAGCAGATACTTTTGTAATAGAAAGATGTTTGTAGTTGTTGGTGCGGCTTATTCATGTAAAGATTCTTTAGATGAATATATCAAAAATAATAACCAGCTTCATTTATTTATGAATATATCATCAGAAGAATTAGTACCGTTAATGGAGAAAGCTCATATTGCAGTGACTTCGGCAAGTACAATTGCATTAGAATACTTGTGCATAAAAGGAAATCTTTTTTTATTGGCAACGGCAAACAATCAGTCGAATTTATATAAGTCACTCATTGAAAAAAAATGCGCGTATCCCTTTGAACTTTTAAATGATAATTACAACTCAGATGCGGTTATTCAAAACCAATACGCACTTATTGACGGAAAAAGTCGAGAACGCATCTTGGAAATATTTACTCATTTAATTTACCCTTAATGACAATTAGTGAAGAATTGATGTTGAAGAAAGCCAGTGAACATGAGGTTAATCTTCTGTTTAAATGGATAAATGATCCGGTAGTGAGAGCGCAATCATTATCTGTAGAAAAAATCTCTTATGAAGATCATTTAAAATGGTTTTCAAAAAAAATTACTGATTCAAATTGCCATTTATACATCGCTTACCTAAATGATTTGCCTGTTGGCATGATAAGATTTGATGTGAATTGTGATACATCAACAATCAATTATCTTATAGATCAAACACAAAGAGGAAAAGGGATAGGAACAGCGATTGTAGAAAACGGACTCAAAAAATTTTTTCATGATACGGTTTTTAAAGGAAAAATTTTTGCCGTTGTGAAAACTTCAAATCCAGCATCAATTAAAATTTTCGAAAGATTAGGATTTGAAAGGGAAAGTGCAGATGAGAATTTAATCTATTTTAAAAAGCATTTTCATGATTGATAAAATACAATTAGCAAACAAAATAATCGGAACAGCACAAAAGCCATTTATCATTGCAGAAATGAGCGGCAATCATAATCAATCGTTAGAAAGAGCTTTGCAGATTGTAAAAGCTGCGGCCGATGCAGGAGCCGATGCGATTAAACTTCAAACATACACGGCAGATACCATTACATTTAATGGCGCCGGCGAAGAATTTTTTATAAATGATGAAAACTCTTTGTGGAAAGGACAAAATCTTTACAATCTTTATAAACAAGCATATACTCCATGGGAATGGCATAAGCCTGTTTTTGATTATGCCAAAGAACTTGGGTTAATAGCTTTTAGTTCTCCTTTCGATATGACTGCTGTTGATTTTCTGGAGTCACTTAATGTTCCTTTATATAAGATTGCTTCTTTTGAAAACACCGATCACATTTTATTAAAGCGGGTTGCTAAAACGGGTAAGCCTGTGATTATGTCAACCGGTGTAGCAACAATTGCAGACATACAGGAATCAGTGAAAGTGCTACGTGGTGCGGGTTGCAAAGAGTTGGTATTACTAAAATGTACGAGTACCTATCCAGCCTCACCTGAAAATACAAATGTGCTCACTATTCCTCACATGAGAGAACTGTATGATTGTCCGGTAGGATTATCTGATCATACCATGGGAATCGGCGCTTCAATAGCAGCGGTTGCATTCGGAGCATGCGTTATTGAAAAGCATTTTACATTACGAAGAGCAGACGGCGGTGTAGATTCAGCGTTCTCTTTAGAGCTCGAAGAGTTCAAAAATTTAGTGATTGAAACAGAACGCGCCTTCCTTTCTTTAGGCAAAGTAAACTATGAATTGTCGGAGAAGGAGAAAAAGAGCCTCCAGTTTAAGCGCTCATTATATGTAGTGAAAGATATGCAGGCAGGAGAAGTTATTACATCGGAACATATCCGTTCTATACGCCCTGCTAATGGCTTACATACAAGATATTACGAAACAATAATTGGAAAAATTGCAAAGACAAATGTTAAGGCAGGAACGCCTTTATCGTTAAATCATATTCTATAAGTGGAGCAGATTTCTTTACTCGAATGGCTCAAGAAAGAGCAGGTTTTAAATGATGAGTGGTACGATTGCTTAAGGTATGAATTAGATAAACACATCTATTATTATGGCAATCATTTTAAACGTCCTCTTGAAAACGTACAAACCGATAAAAAAGAAAAAGCAAAGTATGAATTGAAGAGATTTGCCGCAAAAACAAAAAGCAAATTTTCAAAGAAACAATTTGATAAATCAAAACCGATTGTTATTTCAAATGCCTATTTCAATTTCAATGAAGAGTTATCGGCAACAGGTACCTATGTAATTCAACCTCCGTGGCTCATAAATTTAGATAGCTTGAAATATTATGATGCTGACTTAATTACTTTATGTGCAGAAATAAAAAAACTATTTGCATTTGCACCTTTTAATTACCTGGTTTCAAAAGAGTTTATAAGTGTCTTAGAAGATTTCTCAAATAAGTTCAAATCTTTTATATTAAAAGAAAAGATCTCCGCATTAGTTATACCGAACGATGAAAGTTTTTTTGAAAATATTTCTATAAAAATTTTTAAAGAACTGGGTTTGCCCACTTTTCTTTTCCTGCACGGATTGCCTGCACGATATAATTCAGTTGATGAACATAGAAGTGACTATTTAATTGTATGGGGAAAAAAGTTGAAAGAATTATATATAAGAAATGGAATTGATGAAAATAAAATTTTTATTTCGGGACATCCCGCTTATAACAACTTTGATACACGGGAGCTAAAGTTTTCTTTTGAGAATATTCTTATACTAACAAAAACTATTGCAGGAAGTCCCCATAGTGATGGTGCAATTTTAAGTGACAGGGGTAATCTTATTGTTTATTTACTTTCTATACAAAAAGTGCTTCAAAAATTAGGCGTTAAGCAAGCGCGGCTTCGGCCGCATCCAAGTGAGAACATAGAATGGTACATGAAATTTCTTGATAAAGATTTTTTTATACCGGATACTAAAAACCTTCACGATTCATTAAACCAAACATCTTTGGTTATAGGGCCTGTATCATCAGTTTTTTTGGAAGCGCTATTTTATAATGTAAACTATTTGGTATATGAACCGACTCATAACAATAAAAGTATTTTAAATCACACCATAGCTCCCCCATTTGATGGAACAGATGAACGCATACCGGTAGCTTATAGCGAAGACAACCTGTTAAAATTTTTATGTGAAAGAAGATGTGTTAACGTTGATCTTTTGCCGGACTATATACAAACACCTTTCGATATTAGTTTTATTAAGCTGTTGCTTGAAAAATAGTTATGCAAAAATCTTACACAAAAAATTATTTTAAAATATATGCAGCACAACTATTTGCCGTAGTTTTCAATGTATTGTCACTTGTAATTGTAATTCCATACTTATCTGATAATTCTAAGGTATATGGTATTTACAGTTTATGTATTTCGTTCACAATTTTTTTGTCGTATGCTGATTTAGGTTTTTTGAATGCCGGTTATAAATATGCCGCCGAATACTTTGCAAAGAATAATAAGCAAAAGGAAATTGAAATAACCGGTTTTGTAAGTTTTATATTGGCTGTATTTATTTTAATTTTTGCTGTTGTACTTATACTGTTTGCTTTTCATCCTTACTGGCTTATAAAAGATATTTCTGGCACAAAGGATATATATATAGCAAAATCTCTTCTTTTAATTCTTGCCTTGTTTTCGCCCAATATGATTTTGCAAAGAATGCTGCAGATTATTTATGGCGTGAGGGTGCATGAGTATATTCTTCAAACAATTTTAATCATTATAAACTTTTTAAAAATTGTATCGGTTTACTTTTTTATTAGTAACGAAGAGTATAACATAGTTGGATATTTTTTATTCTGTCAAATAGTTACATTATTAGGTTTAACGGTTGGACTTTTTTATGCTTCAAAAAAATTTTCAATTTCGCTAAAAGCTCTTGTTTCACACATCAGGTTTTCGAAAGAAATTTTTCAAAGTGTAAAAGGACTGGCGTTTGGTTCTTTATATGTTACGGTTGCATGGATTTTATTTTATGAATTTGATCCCTATGCTATTGCGAAGTTATCCGGTGCTGAAGCCGTAGCATATTATTCAATCGGGTTAACATGCCTTGCTTTCTTTCGCTCGATATTTGGAACTTTATTTAATCCATTTATTGCAAGGTTTAATCATTTTGTAGCATTGAATGATTTTTATGGTCTTACTAATTTTACTAAAACGGTAATGTGCATCTTATTGCCGGCTGTCGTTTTTCCAACGCTTTCGCTTGCCTTATTGAGTAAGCCGTTTGTGTTCGCATGGGTTGGCGATAAATTTAATCAGAGTGTAAGCATTGTAACTTTTTTAGCACTCTGCAATATTTTAGGGTTTATTACTTATCCTTCGGGCATATTAGCAATGGCAACTAAACAAATAAAGTTGCTTTATGTTATTTCCACGGTTCAATTAATTACTTACTGGTCAGGGATCGCTATATTTTTTCCGCGCAATGGTTACATTGTTTTTGCATGGTTTGAGCTGATTTGTTTTTCAATAACAGGGATTTTCTATACAACTTTTATATGCAGGTTTTTGCAAATAAACATTTTTAAATTTATAAAAATAATTATAACGCCTGCTATTCTGCCCGTCATTGGGCTGTTGTTGATTTTATTTTCGGTGCGTAATTTTTTGCCGATTGAAAAAAGTAAAGTAAATCTTTTGGAAGTTGCATTAACAGGTGCAGTCGCAGCAGTAATCGCAACCTTCGTATATTATTTTACTTCTAAAACGTTTAAAAATTATATAGACCAGTTATTTGTAAAGCTTAAGCAAACCGTTATAAAAATTTTGAGCAAAAAAGCAATTCATTTAATATAGTTCTTATAAATTTTTTCTTAGTCAAAATATGGTTAAGCTGGATTTAGGCTGCGGCGCTGCTAAAAAAGATGGCTTTATAGGAGTGGATAGTTTAAAACTACCAGGAGTGGATATAGTACATGATCTTACTATTTTCCCCTATCCATTTGAAGATAACGAAGTTGATGAAATAATGATGGACAATGTGCTTGAACATTTGCCGCAGCCGCTAAAAGTTGTTGAAGAACTTTACAGGATTTGTAAAAATGATGCATTGATAACTATTGTTGTTCCTTATTTCAGAAGTTATTATGCAACCATTGATCCTACGCATGTAAACTTTTTTGGATTAAACTGGTTTAATTATTTTGATCCTTCTCATCCATTTCAAAAAAAATATCAATACAGTTATGCAAAATTTAAAGTGGAAAAGATTTCGTTTGACAAAGAATGGATAGATAATAAGAATCGTTCCTGGTTTCACAGGCGTCTTATAAAACTGGCAGAAAAAAACCCCACATTTTATGAGGCACGGCTGTCTCATTTATTTCCTTTGAATTCTTTAACCTTTTATCTTAAAGTTTTAAAATAAGCAATGCGCAAAAAAATCTGTTACATTCTTATGAATTGCAGACTTTATTATCTTTTTCAGGATGAGATGCGGTGAAAATAATTAACCTCAAATGATGGAAAAACCAAAAGTATTAATCTATACTGACTGTTTTGTTTACGGGGGAAGTGAAAGACTTATGATTTTTTTATTAAAAAACAAAAAGCTTAACGAGGAATTTGATTTGCTATTTGCATTTAGAAATCACAAGGAATACTTTAAAAGCCTATCGGATGATATTAAAAACTTAAAAATTAATATTGCAGTTTATCCCCTTTTTGGATTGGCCAATGCAACTTTTTTCAATAAATTAAATCGTTCTAAATTGCCATTGTTGGTTAAGAATATTATTAAGTTGCCTTTTTTTTTATTACAGAAATCAGGTATTCATTTCGTTGTAAATTTTTTACTGTTTGTCTCATTTATTAAAAAAACCCGTCCGCAAATAGTGCATGTAAACAATGGCGGATATCCGGGAGCCAACTCCTGTAATCAATTTGTTTTAGCAGCAAGGATGTGTGGAATACGTGCAATTGTTTATCAGGTTAACAATATAGCCTTTAGCACTGTAAATCCTTTTTCTTCTTTATACGACAAGGTTATTAATAAGTATGTAAAATATTTTATTACTGCTTCAATAAAGGCTGGAGATGCATTGATTGAAAAAAGAAAATTCAATAAAGAAAAAATTGTGCAAATACCTAATACAGTTTTGCTTGAAACAGTAACAAAAACGAGAATGAATATCCTCGAAGAGCTGCAATGGCAAGAAAGCTCTTTCATCGTGGTGCAGGTGGCGTTTCTTACGGGTCGCAAGGGTCAGATTAATTTGATAAAGGCTGTTCAGCGACTGAGAGATGAACGTACACCAGATTTGTCAGATAAAATCAAACTGATATTGGTTGGAGACGGGGAAGATGAGCAATTGCTTCGGAAATTTGTATCTGAAAAAGATATTAATGATGCGGTATGTTTTGCAGGCTATAGATCAGACTCTGTAAATTATATAAATGCCTGTGATATTTTTGCTTTGCCTTCTATAGCTAACGAAGATATGCCTTTATCACTATTAACGGCTATGAGTTATGGGAAACCGATATTGGCTACAAATTTCGCGGGAATAGCTGAAGTAATTAGCGATAGAGAAAATGGCTTGCTGCTTGACCCAAATCCTGAAACCATAGTTGAAAAAATATGCACATCCATCACTGAATTATATACTAAACCCGATGTGAGAATAAGTTTAGCACACAATGCAAAAAAAACTTTTCATGAGCGATTTTCAGAAGATATTTATGCTAAGAGGTTGAGTAATTTATATGCTCGTGTTTAATAACTAAATCGAATCTTTGATGGAAACAATTTTAATACTGGGTGGATTTGGCTTCCTTGGAACTAATATTATAAGCTATGCATCAGATAAATTAAGGAGCAATTATAGATTCATTATTTTTGATATTTATAATGAGCATCCGTTAGGAATAAAATTTAGTAACATAAGCAAAATATATAAAGGCGATTTTGATAATAAGGAAGATTTAAAAATCATATTTGAAGAAAATCAGGTAGATTATATTTTTCATTTTATTTGTACAACCGTTCCTTCTACTTCAAATAACAACATTAGGTATGATATTGAAAGTAATCTTTTACCCACAATTAATCTTTTAGAAATTTGTAAATCCTATGCAATAAAAAGTATTGTTTTTATTTCTTCAGGTGGAGCAATTTATGGAGCTTCTTCACATTATATTCATACAGAAACTGATAATTTATTTCCCAACAGCTCATACGGTATTATGAAGCTTACCATTGAAAAGTATTTAAAATTATATAATCATCTGTACAAACTTAATTATTTATGCTTAAGGTTATCTAACCCTTATGGAGCTTTCCATCTTTCAAGAAAACAGGGATTGATAAATATCGCACTCAGAAAAGCAGTTAACAAAAAAGAATTTAATGTATGGGGAGATGGCTCAAACCTGAAGGATTATATCTACGTCGAGGATGTCGTAAGGATTATCTTTACTTTGTTAAAACAAGGAGTTATAAACCGGGCATTAAATATAGGAAGTAATAAAGGACATTCTATTAATGAAATATTAGGCATCATTAAAAATATTATACCTTCTTTCAAAATCAATTACAAAGAGGCTAAGTCTTTTGATGTTTCCAAAGTTGTTTTAAATATAGAAGCAGTATCAGAATACATTGATTTTGAATTAACGTCTTTGGAATCTGGTATAAATAATACTTATCAGTGGACATTGCAACAAAAAAACAATCCCTTTTTCTGTGATGATACGTTATAATTGGTAGTATGAACCGATGATATCAATCACTGAGAAGAACATTGACAGTTTGTTCACATCAATAATAAAATAACTCCTTTTACAAGTAAAAATGATATTAACTGCTGCTACTTTCAAGATACTATTTTCTATCACCAAAGCAAGACTTATTAATACTGTCCGGATAGATACGGATACTGATTATCGCAATTCAATTTTGCTGTCGTCGCTTGGTAGAAGCGGGAGCACATTGGTATCTAACATTATTAATTATAAAAATGACTACAGAATTATATTCGAACCTTTTAAGTATGATAGAGTAAAAATAGCAGCCCAATTTATTGATCCAACCTATGTGGTGCCATCCAATACCAGTGAAGCCATTTCAATTCCTATGAAAAAAATTTTAACCGGAAGAGTGCGAAACTGGTGGACGGACAAGCCTAATCAAAAAATAATAACTACCAAACGTTTAATAAAAGATATCTATACTAATTTAATGTTGGGCTGGATAAAAAAACATTATCCCGAAATACCTATAATATTGTTAGTGCGAAATCCTTTTGCAACCATTGAATCGTGGATGAGGTCAGAATGGGGTTATGTTAGTCACAAAAAACGAACCTTTGAACAAAGAGACTTATTGGAACCTTTATTTCCTGCAAATATTTTTTATAATTATGAAATAGCTACCAGCCCCCTTGTAAATCATTTTTACAACTGGTGTATAAATTATTATTTACCGCTAAAAACCTTTTGCAATAATGAAGTTTTTGTAACCTATTACGAGAATTATTTAGAAAACCCTTCAAATGAAGTAAAAAATTTATTTTCTTACTTAAATAAACCGTTTAATGAAAAAGCATTAAATAAATTAAAAGAACTTTCATTTACCACCAGGAAAGATAGCCCTTTACGAAAAGGCGAAAACATGCTTTTAGCATGGCGAAAAAAATACAGCGAAGAAGAAATGAGTGCATGTATGGAAGTTTTATCACAATTCGGGCTAGACACTTTGTATGATTATTATGGGTCAGGGCTGCCTTCAGCTAACTTTAAGTGTATTAAGTAACTAAGGTTTTTAAAAATAATTCAGTATAAGATGTATTTTTAATACTCCATTTTGAAAAACATGAAAATCATTACCAACTGTTTTAAGCCACTTACTGTATTAATGTTTTGTTTTTTATATTTTTTGTGTGGCTGCACAAAAGAAGTTATTGTAAACGATTTAGGAGATTCTTTTAAGTACGGGCCCGAAGAAATTGCGCCGGGTGTTATGCTGGGTGATGTTTACGCCACAAAAAATTTTGCTTCTTTTACCGATATAGCACATTATAATAAATCCTGGTACGTAATATTCAGGGCAGGGACTAAGCATATCGGCGGATTAAATGGTGAAATTAAAATAGTAAAAAGCGATGACGCCATAACATGGACAGTGCAACATATTATTGAAAATGACAGCCTTGATTTACGCGATCCAAAATTTGTAATAGATAGCGCAAATAATAATCTCTATCTTAATTATACAGGAGTAAAATATGAAGCAGGCGGCTCTAAAATGTATGGGTTTATGGCATCTTATAATTCAGATATTGAAAGTTGGGATAGCCCGCAGTTAATTACTAATGACAATACAACCGGCGAACAGTTTGTATTCTGGCGCTTAACCTATTCAAAAAGAAAAATGTATTCTGCTTCTTTTCGTACACCTTTGCTTGGAGGATATGCAAAGGATAATATTTGCCTGTTCAACAATAATAATAATAATGATTTTAAAACCTATGCCACGATTGGAAAACTGAATCTTGGAAATTCTCCTAATGAAGCTACCATTCGTTTTGATGTAAACGATAACATGTATTTTTTAATAAGGCGTGAAACAGCACATGTGGCATTGGGATTTTCGACACCTGTTGATTATTCAAATGTAAAATGGATTGAAGATCCGCTATCAACCCGGTTGTCTTCACCTAATTTTCTTTTTTATAATAACACTAAGCTTCTAATCTGCGGCAGGGATCAAAATGATTTGAAGTTTAAATTTTTTTCTTATAACCTTACCACAAATAAAATAGAAAAAAAATTCGCTTTTCCTTCAGGGGATGAAACAGGTTATGGGGGCATGAGTTTTAACCCTGCAAATAAAGATGAGCTTTTAATAAGTTATTATGTGATTATTGGAGAAAGAAGTTATATAAAACTGGTAAGAATGAATTTAAAAACTTTTTTGCAATAAAAAATCACACTGCTAAACCTGTTTAAATTTTATTAAGATTACTCTCAGCATTGATTTGATTATTTGCTTTAAACTATCCGCTTCAAAAGATTCTTTATATAAGCGGATTGCTTCTTTATAATTTTTCATTCTTTCATACACAATGGCTGCATAGTAATCTTTTATAATGCAAGCCTGTTTATGATAAGATGCATCCAGGTATGGTAAATGTCTCTGATACACACGATTAATTTTATCAATTTGCTTAGATGAAATTTCTGTAATGCTGTTACTATGCATTCTGTATAGACCTAATATTTTTGGAATAAAAAAAAATTTTTCAGTTATTCTTGAAATTTTCAGCCAAAGATCATAATCTTCCAAGGCAGCTATTGCAATATCTTCATCAAACTTATTCGCTTTGAAAAAAATATTTTTTCGTACCATAGAACCTGAAAGTGGAATGCTGTTTCCCATTGTCATTAAATCAGCAAAAACAGAAGATAGAACCTGCCTTGAAGGGATAACATTTCTGTAAAATGGTTTACCCCTTCCAAAATATTTAAGCTTATGATAAATTACATCATAACTCCTTATCAGTGGCACACAAGCCTGTAGCTTATCTTTTGTCCATTTATCATCAGAATCTAAAAAGCACAGCCAATCAGCAGTTGCCATTTCTGCTGCGATATTTCTGGGCTTTGCCGGAAAGCCTGAATTCGGTATTGTTAAGTATTTAATTTTTATCAAATTGACAAATTCATTTACTACATCTTCCGTATTATCTGTAGAACCATCATCAACAATAATGGTTTCAAAATTTTTATGTGTTTGTGATACCAATGAATTTAGACATTCACGCAAATAACCTGCGCGATTATAAGTGGCTATGATAACTGAAAAATCAACCATGCTTCAAAGCTTAAACTTTTTACCTCAATGTTAGAATTTTTTTTCTTTTTTTTATTGATGGGTATCCTATTCAGCTTTCAGCCATTTACAAGTTCTGCTATAATACCCAGCGAAATAAGAGTACCTTTATTATTGCTTTTTACTTTTTTTACAATTATATTTTCAGTAAGAAAAACAAAGGTTTTTTATTTTTTATTAACAGGTGGGATTGCTTTTGTTATTTTATTTTATATCTGGATTCGTAATTCCCCTCAATCGCTCTCAGACATAGTGTATGTTATTGTTCTGATGGTTTTTACTTTTTGCCTGTATAATTTTTTAAAAAGAATCCCGCGGTTAGTGTGGATTTTGTCTATGTTTTGGGTACTATTATTATTTGTGGTTTCAGTTTTTTCGATACTTTCTTTTCTGGCTTTTAATTTTCATTTAGCGCCTTACAAAGAAGTACTGATTGGTGAATATGACTATTATTATAATCCCATTCTTGGATATATCCATCTTAAAAATTTTGAAACTGCTTCTTGGGGCAGAGCTTGTTATTTTATGTTGGAACCGAGCTACCTGGCATTTTTTTTAACAACCAATTTTTTCTTTATTGACTCTATTCCGGTTAAGCGGGCAATAAAATTTGCGGGTAAATTTATTGTGTTCGCAGGCGCTATGAGCGCCATATCTACAGCTTCATGGATAGTATTTGGTTTAATATTTGGTATCTCAATAGTATACTGGATAGTTAAAGGTTTAAGCCGCAACAGGCATATAACCAAAATAATTATTTATTTTTTGCTCGCGGCGCTTGTTATATTGATTATTTCTATGCCAAGAGACAAAATAATAAGCATGTTAGGAGCCTCATCTTACTCAGATAGAGAAAACCGTATAGGAGAAAGTATATTAATCCTGGCAAGTTCTGATGCAAAAGGCATTTTATTCGGTAATTCCCCGGGTTACCTGGAAAAAGAATTTCAGCGCGGTGAGTCTAATCAGTTTTTTAAACTCCTGGTTGAGGAAGGTATTATTGTAACAGTACTTGTTATTGTTTTTGTAGTTTTTTGTTTAAAGCAGAATTTTAAATTTATGATGGCAGTGCTTATTTTTTTAAATAGTGTTGTTGCACTCTGGACGCCACTTTTTTGCCTCAACATAGTTTTATGCCGCCTTTTAACTGAATCGGGAAAAACAAGTCAATTATCAAATAATCTAATAAAATGAACCATAATCCGGTTTAAAGCGGGAGGAACCAACTTTATATCAAATCCAATGAAAATTTATTTTTATGGCGAATACCTTGTCTGCCGAAAGACAGGCATGTAACAGTTAAATAACTAAAAATTTCACATGAAAACAAAGCATGCATCATTAATCTGCTGTATTTTAACAACGATAATCTTTTTATTTTTCTTTAACACTAATTGTGCCTCGCAGTCAATTGTATTAACAAACAATGGTGCATCTTCTTATAAAATAATTGCGCCCGGTGCAAACTCGTCAACTTATTCAACAGCACAAAAGCTAAGTAGTTTTATTAAGCAGATGTCCGGCGCAATAATCCCTGTTTCTGGTGATGATATTCAGCTACAGCAAAAAGAAATTGTAATTGGCAATAACAAACACATCAGTGCTTTACATTTAAATATTGATCTTTCGAAGATTAAAAGTGATGAGTACGTAATAAAAACTTTTGGCAACACAATTTTATTATATGGCAAAAATGATTCGGATGTAATCAACTGCGTTTATTGGTTTCTTCAAAAATATCTTGGCTGTGCTATGCTTTCTTCAGATGTAACTATAATACCAAATACAAAAAATATAACTCTTCCTGCTATTAATGATGACTATACACCGCCATTTACTTACAGGGATCTTTATTATAAAGATGCTTATGATTCTATGTACACAAAATTTAATAGAGTGGATCACTTTGATGTAGGCGGTCAAAACCGCAAATGGGGGGAAATATGGTCTGCTTCATTTAACTATGTAATTCCACCTAAAAAATATTTTGCAACACATCCAGAATATTTTGCAGTGAATGAAAAAGGTCAGCGCATACCAAACCAGCTTAATGTAAGTGATGAAAGGATGTTTAATGAGTATGTAAAAAATTTTACTCAGCTTATGAAACGATACCCGAATAGTAAAGTATGGTCTGTTGCAGCAAATGATGCAAGCGCTCCTAATTACTGTCGTTGCCCGCAATGTGAAGCAATCAATAAAAGAGAAGGAACGCCTATGGGTGCGCTATTAACCTTTGTAAACAAAGTTGCTGCTAAATTTCCAGATAAAATTATTGCTACTCAAGCTTATATGTTTTATGAGGAACCTCCTAAAACAATTAAACCGGCAGCTAATGTATTAATAGTAGAGGCTGGAACCTATCTATTAAATCATGCGGTACCGTATGAAACCTCAAATGAACCGGATGCTGTAACATATCGGCGAAGGCTTAAAGGATGGCTTGCTCTTACCAATAATGTAAGAATCTGGGATTATGTAACTGACTTTTTCTATCTTATGTGTCCGTTTCCCAATCTTGAAGTGCAACAGAAAAATCTTCAGTATTTTGCAAAGCTTGGTATTAAAAATATTTTTATGCAGGGCAACATATCCAAAGGTGGCGAGTTCTCTGAACTGAGGGCATGGCTTCTTGCAAGATTGCTTTGGAATCCGAATATTAATTATGACGACGCCACGGATTATTTTCTTAATCATTAT
>Ga0137374_10002802_pt1 | contig 20431 bp, 16 predicted proteins | sample SagtaG_20_FD_104811 | JGI IMG/M metagenome (GOLD analysis project Ga0137374, IMG submission 104811) | Vadose zone soil microbial communities from Sagehorn Ranch, Mendocino, California, USA - Sage1_R_100_16 metaG | ecosystem: Environmental > Terrestrial > Soil > Vadose zone | place: USA... | reverse complement strand
TCCGACCACGGGCAGACGCAGGGCGCCACCTTCAAGCAGCGCAACGGGTACGGCCTCGACGAGCTCGTCGAACGCTCGCTCTCGAGCGGCAGCGTGACCGGGATCGCCGGCGGAGACGAGCAGGGCGCGATGGTGGGCAACGCGGCGGCGGAGGCGACCGGGACGACGACGAAGCGCGCCAAGAACGACGTCTCGGACCGGGAGGTGGTCGTGCTCGGTTCCGGCAACCTGGGGCTGATCTACCTGATGGAGGAGCGGCGCCGGTTGACCCTCGAGGAGATCGAGGCGCGGCATCCGGATCTGCTCCCGGCGTTGCGTGAGCACCCGCACGTCGGCTGGCTGCTCGTCCGCTCCCAGCGCGACGGCGCAGTCGCGCTGGGCGGGCGCGGGACGCACTACCTCTCGCAGGGCCGCGTCGACGGCGTGGATCCGCTCGCGCCCTTCTCGCCGAACGCCGCGCAGAACCTGCTCCGCACGGACGGGTTCGAGCACGTCGCCGACATCATGGTCGGCAGCTTCTACGACGCCTCCCTCGACGAAGGCTGCGCCTTCGAGGAGCTGATCTCGTTCCACGGGGGAATCGGCGGCGCGCAGACGCGGCCGTTCCTCCTCTACCCGACCGAGCTGCCGCTTCCCGACGAGCCGATCGTCGGCGCCGCGGCGGTCCACGGCGTGCTCTCCGAGTGGCGCCGGCGCCTCAACGGCAATGCGGCAGCGGCCGAGACGGACGGGGCTTCAGCGAGCGGAGCGGAAGAGGCGCGGAAGCTCGAGACCACCACGGGGTAGCGCGCGGTGTCGGGATCCAGTCCACACGGCTAGACCGGCGCGGGCTCAAGCATGCTTCGCCGCCCGCTTTGCCTCTTTCCTCGCGTCGTGCGAGGCCTTCTGCTCCGCTGTCTTCTCCTTCGCGTCGACGTAGGAGCTCCGGACGAGCTTCTTGCCGCCGGTCCAGCCGAAAACCCAGATGAGCGTGACGATTGCGAAGATGATGTTCCAGGCGGTCGTCACGAGCTGCTGCGCGACCGAGTAGGCGGTCGCGGTCGTCGGGTCGGTGACCCCGTTCAGCGAGGCGACGTTGAACGCCTGGTTCACACCCGCGCCGCCGGGCGTCACCGAGGTCACGTTCGCGATCGAGTTGCCGCCTGCGATCCGCATCAGCGTGTGGAAGGTGACCGGGATGTCGTAGGCGGCCAGGAAGACGGCCATCACGCCGAGGCTGGCGAGCCAGGCGACCAGCTCGGGCGTGAAGACGCGAATGAGGTACTTGCGCGGCTCGGTGATGATCCCGCCGCCCTCCTTCGCCTGGTCCCACCACTTGACCACCTTCGGCCAGAGCGCGTGCACGAGCAGGTAGACGAGCATGACGATGCCGAGCAGGAGGACAGCCGTCGCCCATGGCCGCTCGTGGACGAAGGCGAACTTCACGTCGAACGAGCCGCCGACGCTCAGGAAGAGGTACAGGTACGTAAAGGCGCCGCTGAGCGTGAAGAAGATCTTCTGGACGACGTAGCCGCCGAGCACGCCCGAAAAGGTCGCCTTGGCGATGATCGTGGTGAACATCAGCAGCATCACGAGCGTGCCGATGTTCGCCGGCAGGAACCCGTTGAGCGCGACGGAGGTCGCGTAGCAGGCGAGCACGACCGTGTAGCGGGCGCTCGGGTAGGCGTAGCGGAGGATGGCGTACCAGGCGAATGCCGTAGCCGTCGTCTGCAGCGTCTTCAGCGCGATCGCCCCGACCAGATACGCCGCTGAGATCTCATTGATCGTGTCCCAGAGGTCTGCGAACCAGTCGCGGAGGTCCCAGCCGAGGAGATTGGCGGCAGCTCCGATCACGACGATCAGGACTCCTCCGATGAGGAAGCGCTTGAGGTGGGAGTGGCCCGGCGAACCGGGCGCGACTGCGGCTGCGGCCTCGTTCATCGCAGCGGACGCTCGGCGCCGTGGCAGCGCTTCCACTTGCGCCCCGAGCCGCAGGTGCAGGGGTCGTTGCGGCCGCGCTTCGCGTCGGCCGCCGCGTAAAGCGACACGATCTCGGAAGGGGCGCGGTTGCGGGCCAGCAAGGCGCCCATCGTCCGCATCGGGCCGTCGATGTGGTGGAAGAAGTCCTTGAAGCCCGCGCAAAGGTAGTTGAGGCCCGGCTCGCCGTCCGGTGTCTCGATGAAGCGGTCCTTCGGGCAGCCGCCGTGGCAGGCGAAGCGCACGTCGCAATCGAGGCAGTACTGCGGCAGCGTCTCCCGCTTGTCGAGCCCGAACTGCCGCTGCTGCGGCGAGTCGACGAGCTCGAGCATGCTCGTCATCTGGATGTTGCCGAGCTTGTGCTTGGGCTCGACGAAGTGGTCGCAGGAATAGAGGTCGCCGGTGTGCTCGAGCGCCAACGCCAGTCCGCAGGTCTCCGAGTGGACGCAGAGGCTGGGCGGCTCGCCGACCCAGTTGGCGAGCGCGACGTCGAACATCTGCACGTAGACCTCGCCGACGTCGCGCCGCACCCACTCCTCGAAGACGTCGATGAGGAAGCGGCCGTACTGTTCGGCGGTCACCGAGCGGCCGGTGACGCGCTCGCCCTCCTGTACGTACAGCGGGCGGTCGCGCCAGGACGTCCAGGGCACCGTTCCATCTTGGGCGGCCTCGGCCACGCGCTCGATGATCGGGATGAACTGGACGAACTTGGCTCCGAGCTCGTCGCGTAGGAAGCAGTAGACCTCGCGGCCGCGCTCGGCGTTGACGGCGTGGATGGTGGTGAGCGCGTTCCACTCCACACCCGCCGCCTGCAGGTATGAAAGACCGTCCATCACCTGGTCGAAGGAGCCCTTGCCCCCCTTGTTCACTCGGTAGGCGTCGTGCAGCTCTCGCGGCCCGTCGATCGAGACGCCGACCAGGAAGTCGTGCTCCTTGAAGAACGCAGCCCACTCCTCGTCGAGCAGCGTCGCGTTGGTCTGGATCGTGTAGACGGCTCGCTGGCCGGGCAGCAGGTGCCGGTTCGCGAGCTCGATCGAGCGGCGGAAGAACTCGACGCCCATCAGCGTCGGCTCGCCGCCCTGCCAGGCGATCGTCACCTCGGGCACCTGCGAATGCGCCCCGATCAGCTGCCGGACATACGCCTCGAGCAGCTCGTCCGCCATCCGGAAACGCGAGCCCGGATAGAGCATCTCCTTCGATAAGAAGAAGCAGTACGAACAGTCGAGGTTGCAGACCGCTCCGGTCGGCTTTGCGAGCAGGTGGAAGGCCGGCGGCGCCGACTCCGGTCTCTCCGCGACGCTCATGAGGTCACGTCAACGCGGTGTTCCATACCCCGCTCATTGTCTTGTCCTCGGCGGGCCGGGCATCGTCCCGACGGGATGAAGGCAGCCGCGCCGCCCGGAGGCCCCGAGCGGCGCGGCAAGACCTCAGGCTCAGCCGGAGCCGGAGCTTCGCGTCATCACCGACTTGTCCTCGGGTGGCCGCGCGATCATGTAAGTGAGCACGCCGAGCAGTGGCAGGAAGATCACGAACAGGGTCCAGCCCGCCTTCGCCCAGCCCCCGTGGTCGTGCCGGGCGAAGTTGTCGGCCAGCACCATGATCAGGAGCCAGATCCAGATCACGAAGGCAAAGAAGATGAGCATCGTCCAGAAGATGTCCAAGAACGGATAGTCACTTGCGAGGACTGCGAGCACTGCGCTTCTCCCTTGTCGGGTTCATTGACGCTGCAAGCGTCTCGCGCCAACGCGTGTGGAGCATCGTCCCAATGGGATGAGGCGCCGTTTCCTCCCGGACGGGGACGATCATCCGATCCGGATGATGTGGCGCATTCTGGAATGGGCCACGATCGTTGCGAAATGTGCCGCTGGCTCGCATATTCAGGCTCGCCCGTCCTGCTCGAAGAGCTCCTGTACGGCCGGCAGAACTCGCTGATCGTCCAGAGCCTCCACTCACGGCTCGGAGCCGAGGAGACCAACGGCGACGGCTTCGGCATCGGCTGGTACGGCGAGCAGGAGAGCCCAGGAGTGTTCCACAGCATCGAGCCGGCCTGGAACGACCGCAATCTGCGCGAGCTGGCCGGCCACCTCACCTCGCCGCTCGTGTTCGCGCACATCCGAGCCTCCACGGGCTCGCCTGTTCAGCAGACGAACTGTCACCCGTTCCGCCACGGCCGCTGGCTGTGGATGCACAACGGGCTCGTCGACGGTTTCCACAGCGTGAAACGGGACCTCGCTCTCGGAGTCGACCCCGAGTTTTACCCGGAGATCGAGGGGACGACCGACTCGGAGCTGCTGTTCCACCTCGCGCTGACGTTCGGCCTCGAGGACGACCCCCCGCGGGCGGTCGAGCGCACCATCGGCCTCGTCGAAGCGGTCGGTCATGAGCACGGGGTCGAGTTCCCGTTCCAGGGAACGATCGCGACGACCGACGGTGAGCGCGTCTGGGCGTTCCGGTACTCGAGCGAAGGGAAGTCGCGTTCCCTCTTTTTCAGCACGGATGTCCGCACGCTCCGCGCGCTCTACCCGGAGATCCAGCTGCTGCAGGATCTCGGCGACGAGTCCCGGCTTGTGGTCTCGGAGCCACTCGGCGATCTGCCGGGAGCGTGGAACGAGGTTCCGGAGGCCTACTACGGAGTGATCCAGCCGGGCCAGGACGAGCTGCACCCGTTCACGCCGACGACCGAGGCCGTCGGCGCGGTGCGAGCCGGATGACGCTGACCCATCCCGACGCTCCGGCCGCGCCCGCGAGCGATCTCTCGGTCGCACCGATCTTCACGCTCGAGAGCGAGCGCATCCCCCGACGCGAGCTAGGGGACGGGTCGATACCGGCCGACGTCGCCTACCAGATCATCCACGACGAGCTGATGCTCGACGGCAACGCGCGCATGAACCTCGCGACCTTCGTCACCACCTGGATGGAGCCTCAGGCGGAGAAGCTGATGGCGGAGTGCCTCGACAAGAACATGATCGACAAGGACGAGTACCCGCAGACGGCGGAGCTCGAAATGCGTTGCGTCAATATCCTCAGCCGCCTCTGGCACGCGCCGGAGGCCGAGCAGGCAACCGGCTGCTCGACAACGGGCTCGAGCGAGGCCGCGATGCTCGGGGGCCTCGCGCTCAAGCGCCGCTGGCAGAAGCGCCGCGCCGCGGCCGGCGAGGCGACGGACCGTCCGAACCTCGTGATGGGCATCAACGTCCAGGTGTGCTGGGAGAAGTTCGCCAACTACTGGGACGTGGAGATGCGGCTTGTGCCGATGGAGGGCGACCGCTTCCACCTCTCGGCCGAGGAAGCCGTTGCGCGCTGCGACGAGAACACGATCGGCGTCGTCGCGATCCTCGGCTCCACCTTCGAGGGCTCGTACGAGCCCGTCGAGGAGATCTGCGCGGCGCTCGACGAGCTCGAGCAGCGAACCGGCATCGACGTGCCGGTGCACGTGGACGGCGCATCGGGCGCGTTCGTGGCGCCGTTTGTCGACCCCGACCTCGAGTGGGATTTCGAACTGCCGCGCGTCGCTTCGATCAACGCATCCGGGCACAAGTACGGCCTCGTCTACCCCGGGGTGGGCTGGATCGTCTGGCGCGACGCCGAAGCGCTACCCGAGGATCTGATCTTCTGGGTCAACTACCTCGGGGACAACATGCCCACCTTCGCGCTCAACTTCTCGCGGCCGGGAGCGCAGGTCGTGGCGCAGTACTACAGCTTCCTCCGCCTCGGCTTCGACGGGTATCGCAAGGTGCAGGGCTACGCGCGAGATGTCGCGACGCGGCTGGCCGGCCAGATCGAGGACCTCGGCCCGTTCGAGCTGCTGACCCGCGGCGACGAGCTGCCGGTCTTCGCGTTCACCCTCGCTCCAGAGATCGACAACTTCACGGTCTTCGACGTCTCGAACGCGCTGCGCGAGCGCGGCTGGCTCGTGCCCGCGTACACGTTCCCGGAGAACCGAACCGATCTCGCCGCGCTCCGGGTGGTCGTCAAGCAGGGCTTCGGTCACGACATGGCCGATCTGCTCGTCGCGGACCTCCAGCGACAGCTGCCGCGACTCCAGAAGCAGGCGGCGCCTCTGCACGAGACGGCCGCGACCGGCTTCCATCACTAGGAATCAAGCGGCCGAAGCGAGGGAGTCGCACCTCACGCGAATCAGCGAGACGGCCTCCTACGGCAGCCGGCAGACCACTTTCCCGTCGTAGTGGTCGCTTGCCGGGACCGCCTCCACGTGCGTCACGACGCAGGTCCCGTACTTCGTCTCGATCGCCTCGCCTTCCTCGGGAAGGCGCAACACCTCCGCCTCTTCGACATCCTCGAAGTTCGGCCCGTTGACGGTGATGATGATGTGCTTCACCTGCGCCGCATCAGCTGAACGGGCCGAAGTGCGATCTGGGGCCCTGTCGTCTCGGCCGGCTCACTGGCGGGCCATCGCGATCTGGAGGCGCTCCTCCGGCGTGATCAGGTGGTCGACGTCCTGGGCTTCCTCGCCGAGGTCGAGCTCCACCCAGCGCACCTGGCCGTTGAATGCGGTCTCGCCGGGGTCGAGATCGTCGGTGACGGGTGTGCCGCTGTCGGAGCCGATGTCGAGGGTCTCGTCGCCCGAGAACATCATGGGTACGGTCGCCTCGACGCGGCCCTCGGCGACCTTGGCGCCGTCGACGAAGAGCGTCGCCGTCCCTCCCTTCCCCAGCCCACCGCCGTCGTAGGCGAACTCCATCCTCACCTGGTGCTCGCCCTCGGGAACGGCGTCGTCTCCGTAGACCTTGAAGCGCTGCAGGCCGAAGACGTTGTAGCAGTACGCCGGTTTCCCGTCCTTCGCGTAGAGGGTCCAGCCGCCGAAAGCCCCGCCCTGGGCGACGATCGCGCCCTCGGCGCCGCCCGCGGGAACAACGATCTCGGCGGTGACGGCGTGCGACTTGTTCTTGAGCACGACGATCGAGTTCTCCGAGAGGCGGCGCATGCCGCCGAACAGGAGCTGGCGATTGCCCCGGATCAGCTGTGGGCGGCCGGCGAGGTCGGGATTGAAGCGCTCGACACGTCGGTCGTCGAGCGGCAGCACGTTGTACTTCGCGGCTTCGATCAGGAAGAGCCGCTGGAGCTCATGCAGCTTGCCGGGCTGCTCCTTCGACAAGTCGTGCGCCTGCGTCCAGTCCTCGGGCGCGTACAGCTCCCAGACGTCGTCGTCCAGCTGCGGCATCGGCACGGACATGTCCCACGGAACGCTGTGCCTCGTCACGGCGGTCCAGCCCTTGTGGTAGATGCCGCGGTTGCAGAACATCTCGAAGTACTGGGTCTCGCGGCGCTCCGGAGCAGCCGCGTCGTCGAACGTCGGCGCCATGGAGACCCCGTGCAACGGCATTTGCTGGATGCCGTCGACGAAGAGTGGCTCGGGCAGGCCGGCGACCTCGAGGACCGTCGTGGCGACATCGATCACGTGGTGGAACTGGGAGCGGATCTCGCCCTTCGCCTCGATCCGGCTCGGCCAGTGCACGATGGTGCCGTTCCGCGTTCCTCCCCAGTGGGAAGCGACCTGCTTCGTCCACTGATACGGCGTGTCCATCGCATGCGCCCAACCGACGGCGTAGTGGTTGTACGCCTTCGGCGTGCCGAAGTCGTCGACGCGCGCGGACATGAAATCGGCCGTCTCGATGCCGGCGGCGCCGTTGAGGACGACGAGCTCGTTGAAGCAGCCGTTCGGGGTCCCTTCTGCCGAGGCGCCGTTGTCGCCCACCATCACGAAAACGAGCGTCTCGTCGAGCAGCTCGAGATCGTCCAGCGCGTCGATCACCCTCCCGACGTGATGGTCGGTGTGCTCCATGAAGCCCGCGTACACCTCCATCTGCCGGGCGAAGATCGGCTTCATCTCGTCCGGCGTGTCGTCCCAGGCGGGGATCTCGGCCGGCCGCTCCGTCAGCTCCGCGTCTTCAGGGACGACGCCCAGCTGCTTCTGGCGCTCGAGCGTCTCCTCACGGATCTTGTCCCAGCCCTGGTCGAACTTCCCCTTGTACTTCGCCGACCACTCGGCAGGGACGTGATGAGGCGCGTGGGTCGCGCCAGGCGCGTAGTAGACAAAGAACGGCTTGTCCGCCATCAGCGCCTTCTGCTGACGGATCCAGTCGATTGCACGATCCGTCATGTCCTCCGTGAAGTGGTAGCCCTCCTCGGGTGTACGGTCCGGCTCGACCGGGACGGTGCCGTCGTAGATCGCCGGCGCGTATTGGTTCGTCTCGCCGCCGATGAAGCCGTAGAAGTGCTCGAAGCCGCCGCCGCCGGTGGGCCAGGCGTCGAATGGGCCCATCGGGCTCGTTTCCCACACCGGCACTTCGTGGCACTTCCCGAACTGCGCCGTCGAGTAGCCGTTCAGCTTGAGCGTCTCGGCCAGCGGCGCCGCCGTCTTCGGCCGGATCGAGCTGTAGCCGGGAGCGGAGGTCGCGATCTCCGTGATTCCGCCCATGCCGACGGAGTGGTGATTGCGGCCCGTGAGCAGGGCCTGCCTCGTCGGGGAGCAGAGCGCCGTCGTGTGGAACCGGTTGTACTTGAGCCCGTTTGTGGCCAGCCGTTCGAAGGTCGGAGTGTTGCACGGGCCGCCGAATGCGCTCGAGGAGCCGAAGCCCGCGTCGTCGAGCAGCACGATGAGGACGTTCGGCGCGCCCTCCGGCGGCCGGAGCGGCTCGATCGGCGGAAAGTTGGTGTCCGGATCCTTGGCGTCGAAGGTGGTCAAACCGACGTGGTCCCGGTCGGGAATCGGCAGGACGGAGCGCTGAGGCTCTGCGGGCTCGGGCATCACGAACTCCTCGGGAGCAGGGAATCGACGGGTGAGAGCGCATCTTGGGGATATGCAGGCCGGCCGGTCATCGCCCTATCTGGATGAAGCAGTCCGGAGACGGCGCCGGGTTTCGCGGCGACCGTGGAGCGGCACGCCTGGCTAGATGGCGGAGGTGTGGACACCGGGGCTCTCGGTCCGTGACGTCGCCGGGCGCTGCCGCCTGAGCCTCGAGGGCAACGTCCACGGCGAAGGCAGCACGCTGCAGGAGGCAGCGGACGACCTCGTACGCCGGCTGCTCGAGCTCGCACTGTCGCTCCGCTCCGGCGCAGGCTTCCGCGTCAGCCCTGAGGGGCCGAGCATCGATTTGCGCTGGTTCGAGTTCCTCTACGAGCTCGGCGCCATCGCCGCGCGGGGAGAAGACATCCGGAGGCGGATCTTCGAGCAGCCAACCGGCTGAAGCGGTCCGAGAGCCGTCTCCTCCCTCGTAGGAAGGAGACGGCTCCTCACGACCTCAGCCCTCTTCCTCTGCCTCGAGCTCGGCCGCCTCGATCTCGAGCGCAAGCGCCCGGACGATCTTCCCTGTCGCCGAAGCGACACGCGCAGTGCCGACGATCGGGGCCACAGCTGCGAGGACGCCCTGCACCTGCTCGGCGTCGATTCCGAGCTCGCCCGCAGCGCCCAGATTCATCAGGTACGACACGGGCGGCGCATCGACCGCCACGAGCGCGGCGATGCGAACGAGCATCAGCGTCGCCTCGTCGAGAGTCGATGCCTCGATCGAGTCCGCGGTCATGCTTGCGAGCAGTCCGAGGACCGGGGTGTCTGTTGTCTCTGCCATGGGAGCTCCTTTCAGAGAGACGGTGCGCTTCTTCGCACCCCGTCTGGTGGTGGCTCGAGCAGCGTCCCACCGGACGAGGCCGACCGCATCGTCTTGATGGGATGATTCCGGCGCCGTGCCGCCCGCGAGCGGACTCCTGCCCGGCCGCGCAATCGCGCAGCGCGACGTAGGACGGAGTCCGTCATCCTCCCGAGGACTTTGTCAGGCTGGAGCAGGCAGGGGCCTGCTTGAACGCCTGCTCGAGCTCACCCTTCGCGTCGAGCTGCTGGAGGTCGTTGAACGTCGACTGCAGCTGACTGCTCATCGTCGAGAGCTTCCCGGTCACGACTGTGACGGCGCTGAGCACGCTGCTCGCACCCGAGACGTCGCCGGCGGCGCTCTTGATGTCGCTCGCGTCTTGAGCGACCTCGTCCGAGAGCTGGTCGATCGACGCCTTCGCCTCCTGACCGGCCTCGGTGTCCGGCTTGCCGAGCCCCTTCAGGTCGCTTGCGAACGTGTCCCCGGCGCTCTTGATCTCGTCGGCCGAGCTCTGCAAGCCATCCTTGCTGAGGTTGCCGCTCTTGAGCGAGTCGGTCGACGTCTTGACCGAGCTCGTGAACGTGGTGATCGCGGAGCAGAGGCTGTTTGCCCAGTCCTCGGTGGACGTGGTCGAGCTACTGCTCCCGCACCCTGCGAGGAGAGCCGCGCCCAGCACGAGCGCGAGGACTGGAAGCTTGGGAAACGACTTGGTCATCTCGACTAGATGCACCAGGGGAGCGTCGATGGGTGGCGCCGAGCCCGCATCGTCCGGTTGGGATGAACCCGCGCGCCCTCGCGCGTGTGACCTTGCTCACGTGCCCGAGACACGGCCTGAGGACGATCATCCTCTTGGGATGATCCGGAGCCGCAGGGAACGCCGTAGCTTGACCAGGTGGCCACTGGATCAGACCGCAACGGCGCCCGCCCGCGCGTCCTCGTCCTCGGCGGAGGCTTCGCCGGGATCGGTGCCGCGCAGAAGCTGAGGAAGAGCGACGCCGACGTTGTGGTCGTCGACAAGCACGACTACCACACGTTCCAGCCGCTCCTGTACCAGGTGGCGACGGGCCTGCTGGAACAGCCGGCTGTCGGCCACCCCATCCGCGATCTCTTTCACGACCAGGAGAACACCCGGATCCACCAGGATCGAATCACCTCCGTCGACTTGGACGCGCGCGAGGTCGCGTTCGGCAAGCTGGAGCCGATGAGCTACGACTACCTGGTCTTCGCACTCGGGGCGGAGGTCAACTTCTTCGGCGTTGAAGGTGCGGCCGAGCACGCGTTCCCGCTCTACACGCTGCCCGACGCGGTCCGGCTGAAGGAGCACGTCCTGCGCCGCTGGGAAGAGGCCGACCGGCAGCCGGAGCTCGTCGAGAACGGCGCGCTCAACGTCGTCGTCGTCGGGGGCGGCCCGACAGGCATCGAGACCGCCGGCGCAATGGCCGAGCTCTACAACGGAGTCTTCAAGAAGGACTACCCGGACATGCCGCACGACCGCGTGAAGATCATCCTCGTCGAGGCGGGGCCGGAGCTCTTCCCGATGTTCAAGCAGGACATCCGGGACTACACCGAGAAGGCGTTGGCGAAACGCGGCGTCGAGGTGATGACCGGCGAGGTGGTCGAGTCGATAACCCCACTCCGGGTCACGCTCAAGTCGGGGAATGTGCTCCCGGCGCACACGCTCGTATGGGGGGCCGGGCTGCAGGGGAACGAGCTCGTCCGGTCGCTCGGGCTCGAGCTGGAGCGAGGCAACCGGATCGGGGTCGACGCGGAGCTGAGGCTTCCGGCGCATCCCGAGGTGTACGTGGTCGGCGACATCGCGGCGATCACCGACCCGAAGACGAACCAGGTGCTGCCGCAGCTCGGCTCGGTCGCGCTGCAGGCGGGGGAGCACGCGGGCAAGACCATCGCCCAGCGGATCGCCGGCAAGGAGCCCAAGCCGTTCAAGTACCACGACAAAGGCACCATGGCGACCATAGGTCGGGGCTCCGCCGTGGTGCAGATGCTCGGTGGCCGGACGATGAAGGGTAAGGCCGCGTCGATGAGTTGGGCCACCGTGCACCTCGCGCTGCTGCCCACCAACGAGGACCGGGCGAAAGCTGTCGTCGATTGGGCGGGAGCCGGGCTGACGCACCAGCGTTCGGCGCGGATCACCGTCGAGACATGAGCAAGCCAGAGAGGAGACACCGATGACGACCACCGAGGCGCCCTCGACGACCCGGGCGGCCGGCGCGGACGGAGGCCCCAAGCCGGCGGACGTCTTCGTGGCCTTTGGGATCACAGGCGACCTGGCTAGGGTGATGACCTTCCGTTCGCTCTACCGGCTCGAGAAGCGCGGCCTGCTCGACTGCCCGATCCTCGGCGTCGCCGTCGACGATTGGACGATCGACCAGCTGAAGAAGCGTGCGCGCGACTCGATCGTGGGTACCGGCGAGGAACTGGACGACCAGGTGTTCGAGCGGCTCGCGGACCGCTTTGCGTACGTCGCCGGCGACTTCTCGGATGCGGCGACCTACGAGCGTGTGGCCGACGCGATCGACGGCGCCGAGAACCCCGTCTTCTACCTCGAGATCCCGCCGTTTCTGTTCGGGACTGTGGTGAAGGGCCTGGCGGACGCCGGGCTGACAAAGAACGCGCGCATCGTTGTGGAGAAGCCGTTCGGGCACGACAGCGCATCGGCCCGCGAGCTTGCGGACGAGTTGCACCAGCACCTCGACGAGTCCCAGATCTACCGGATCGACCACTTCCTCGGGAAGATGGGGCTCGAGGAGATCCTCTACCTGCGCTTCGCGAACACGATGCTCGAGCCGATCTGGAATCGGAACTACGTCGAGTGCGTGCAGATCACGATGGCGGAGGACTTCGGGGTCGAAGACCGCGGCCATTTCTACGACCCGGTCGGCGCGCTGCGCGACGTCGTCGTCAACCACATCATGCAGGTGGTCGCCGCAGCAGCGATGGAAGCGCCCTCCGGCCACGACGAGGACACGCTCAAGAACGCGCAATTCGCCGTCTTTCGTGCCGTCGCGGACGCCGACCCGAATCACTACGTACGGGGTCAGTACGACGGCTACCTCTCGGTCGACGGGGTTGCTCTGGACTCGACCACGGAGACCTACGCGGCCCTGCGGCTCGAGATCGACAACTGGCGCTGGGCAGGCGTGCCGTTCTTCATCCGCACCGGCAAGCTGCTGCCGGCCACACAGACTGAGCTCAGGCTCGTGATGAAGAACCCGCCGCGGCTCGGCTTCAAGCACGGTCACCGCATGCCGGAGCCCAACCAGATCGTGGTCAAGCTCGATCCCACGACGGGGGTCAGGGTGATCGTCGACGCGCACCGGGGAGACGAAATGGGAGCCGGCCGCATCGACCTGGACGCCGAGTTCGCCGAGCAGGGAGGTGAGGGCGCGACACCGTACGAGGTGCTGCTCGAGGCCGCCATGCGCGGCGACGGCATGCGCTTCACCCGACAGGATGGAGTCGAGGAGCAGTGGCGGATCATGCAGCCGCTCCTCGACGCGCCACCTCCTGTTCACCCGTACAAACCCGGCTCGTGGGGGCCTGAGGCGGGCGACAAGCTCGTGTCCGGTCACGGCCGCTGGCACGGCCCCTGGGTGACGCCGTGACCACGGTTGAGCCCACAACCAAGGGGCGCCCGCAGAGCGCGGCTGCGCCGTCGCCGTTCCCGCCGATCGCGGAGTACGCGTTCCTCTCGAATTGCCACACCGGCGCCCTCGTCGCCCCGGACGGGGCGATCGACTGGCTCTGCGTGCCCCGCTTCGACTCGCCGAGCATCTTCGGCAGCCTGCTCGATCGCGAGGGGGGGTTCTTCCGCTTCGCGCCTTTCGGGATCAACCACCCCACCGCCGTCGTCTACCAGCCGGGCACGAACGTGCTCGAGACGACCTGGAAGACACCGAGCGGCTGGATCGTCGTCCGCGACGCGCTGACCATGAGCCCGCGCGAGCACGAGGACACGATCACGCCGCACACGCGGCCGCCCGCGGATGACGACGCCGACCACTTGCTCGTGCGCACCGTCGAGTGCCTGGAAGGCCACATCGAGGTCGAGCTCGTCTGCGAGCCCGTCTTCGATTACGGCCGCACGCCCGCCGAGTGGGTGCTCGCCGGAGACGACCGTCACATCGCGGACGCCAGCGGTGCCGGCCAGACGATCCGGCTCCAGACGGATCTCGCCCTCGGCATCGAGGGGAACCGTGTCAGGGCGCGACATGTCCTGGAAGCGGGCGATCGGGCGTACTGCGCCCTATCCTGGGACGAGGGCCTCCCGGCGCCGCAGGACAGCGAGGAGGCCGACTCGCGGATCGACGCGACGACGCGCTTCTGGCGCGCCTGGCTCGGCCGCGCCCGGATCCCCGACCACCGCTTCCGCGACCCGATCCAGCGCTCCGCGCTCACGATCAAGGGCCTCTCGTACATGCCAACGGGGGCGACGGTCGCGGCGCTGACGACCTCCCTGCCGGAGACGCCCGGCGGCGAGCGCAACTGGGACTACCGCTACACCTGGATCCGCGACACCACCTTCACGCTCCAGGCGCTCCACATGCTCAACCTCGACTGGGAGGCGGACGAGTTCATGCAGTTCGTCGCAGACGTCGAGGCGACCGAGGACGGGTCGCTCCAGATCATGTACGGCATCGACGGCCGGCGCGACTTGACCGAGTCGACGCGCGACGAGCTGACCGGCTACGCCGGCGCCCGGCCCGTGCGGATCGGCAACGGCGCCTTCGACCAGCGCCAGAACGACGTCTTCGGCGCCGCCCTGGACTCGATTCTCCTGCACACCCGCCGCAGTCAACGGCTGCCGAGGCGCCTCTGGCCGATCGTCGAAAGCCAGGCCGGGTGCGCGACGAAGGTGTGGCGCGAGCCCGACCAGGGCATCTGGGAGGCGCGCGGGGCTCCGCAGCACTACGTCTCCTCGAAGCTGATGTGCTGGGTCGCCCTAGACCGGGCGGCGAAGCTCGCCCAGATCCGCGGCGACGGCGACCTGCAGCAGAAATGGGCCGCTGTCGCGGAGGAGATCAAGGAGGACATCCTCACGAACGGCGTCGACAAGCGCGGCGTGCTGTGCCAGCACTACGGAACCGACGCACTCGACGCCTCGACGCTCCTCGCGGCGATCTTCGGCTTCCTGCCCGGCGACGATGAGCGGCTGAAGGCGAGCGTGATGGCGATCTCCGAGGAGCTGACCGAGGACGGCTTCGTCCTGCGCTACAAGACGGACGAGACCGACGATGGTCTCTCGGGCAAGGAAGGGACTTTCCTCATCTGCTCCTTCTGGCTGGTCTCCGCGCTCGCGGTCGTCGGCGAGCTGCAGATGGCGCGCGACCTGATGGAGCGTCTGCTCCGGATCGCCTCGCCGCTCGGCCTCTACGCCGAGGAGTTCGACTCGGAGACTGGGAGGCACCTGGGCAACTTCCCGCAGGCGTTCTCGCATCTCGCGCTGATGGAAGCGGCCGGCCGGATCATCGTTCCCGAGCTGTTGGCAGAGACCTGAGCATGGACTCGTACGACGTGATCATCGTGGGCACCGGCGCCGGGGGCGGGACGCTCGCGCGCCGTCTGGCGCCCTCGGGCAAGCGCATCCTCCTGCTCGAGCGCGGCGACTGGCTGCCGCGCGAGCCGGCGAACTGGCTCGCCCAGGACGTATTCGTGGACAACAAGTACGTCTCGGAGGACACGTGGTACGACGGGCGGGGCAAACCGTTCCAGCCGCAGATCCATTACTTCGTCGGCGGCGCGACCAAGCTCTACGGCGCGGCGTTGTACCGGCTACGGCCCGAGGACTTCGGCGAGCTCGTCCACCACGACGGGATCTCGCCGGCCTGGCCGATCTCCTACGACGAGCTCGAGCCCTACTACTCGCAGGCTGAGCAGTTCTACGAGGTCCACGGGGCGCACGGGGAGGATCCAACTGAGGGGCACGCGAGCGCGCCCTATCCGTTCCCGGCCGTCTCGCACGAGCCGCGGATCCAGCAGCTCTCCGACGATCTCGAGGCCGCGGGCTATCACCCGTTCCACGCTCCGTGTGGGATCAGGCTCAACGAGCCGAACATGCCCTACAGCGCCTGCGTCCGCTGCGCCAACTGCGACGGTTTCCCGTGCGCTGTCCACGGCAAGTCCGACGCCGACGTGCTCGGAGTGCGGCCCGCGCTCGAGCATCCGAACGTCACCCTGCTGACGAACGCTGTGGCGGTCCGGCTCGAGACGAACGGGAACGACAACGCCATCGCCGGGGTCGTCGTCGAGCACGACGGCGAGACCGAGACCTACGCGGGCGACCTGGTCGTGCTCGCCTGCGGGGCGGCCAACACCGCAAAGCTCCTGCTCGTGTCCACGACGGACGCGCATCCGAACGGCCTCGCGAACGGCTCCGACCAGGTCGGTCGCAACTACATGTTCCACAACAGCCAGGCCGTCCTGGCGCTCTCACGCGAGGAGAACCCGACCATCTTCCAGAAGACGCTGGGGCTGAACGACTTCTACTTCGACGGCGGCGCCGGCTTCGAGGAATACCCGCTCGGGAACATCCAGATGGTCGGCAAGTCGCAGGCGCCGATGTTCCGTGGCGAGAAGCCTAAGGAGACGAAGCTGGCACCACATTGGTCACTCGAGCGGGTCGCCCGGCATGCGATCGACTTCTGGCTCTCGACCGAGGACCTGCCGCTGCCCGAAAATCGGGTCACGGTCGACGGCGACGGCAAGCTGACCCTGAGCTACACGGCGACGAACGACGTTCCGAAGCAGCATCTCCATCTGAAGCTCAAATCCATCCTCGGCAAGCTCGACATGAACGCTGACCACCTGATCCACCGCTTCGCCTACATGAAGACCGACATCCCGGTGGCCGGTTGCGCACACCAGGCAGGGACCTGCCGGTTCGGCACCGATCCGGCCACCTCGGCGCTGAACGCCGACTGCCGTGCGCACGAGCTCGACAACCTGTACGTCGTCGACACGAGCGTCTTCCCGAGCATCGGCGCGGTGAACCCGGCGTTGACCGCGATGGCGAACGCGCTCCGTGTCGGCGACCACCTGCTCGAGCGAATGGGCACCTCCATGGCCGCCACGACCGCCTGACGCGAGGTCGTCTACGACGAGCTGATCAGGGGCTCGACTTGAGGCTGGCCTCAATCTTCTCGATCGCCTCGCGTTCGGCGGGGCTCACGCTCTTGTCCTCCTCTTTGTGCGCTGCCGCGACGCGCTCTGCGACCTCCAGCGTGAACCGCTTGTAGTCCGCGACCTCGCCGGGAGTCGCCTTCTGCTCGAGCAGCGCAACGGCCTCACCGAGCCTGCCGAGTCCTTCCCGCTCCTGCTCCTCGGCTGAGTGGTAGCGCTTCGTTGCCGGCTTCTCGGCGACGAGCGCGTCGAGCAACTCGCTCTCGCCTTGCTCCTTTCGGGCCTCGGTGTAGGTCTTCGCGAGGGCCCAGCTCTCGCGGAAGGAGCCGCCCCTCGAGGCCGTCAGAGCGACCATCCCGGCCGCCGGCGGTCCTTCGCGCACGAGCTCCCACTCCTCCTCTGTGAAATCGGCCTTGCCGGTCATACCGTCCCTCCTTTGGGTTCTCGGAGAACCACCAGCTCGTCAGCGAGATCGAGGCCCTCCGGGCGATGGGTGATCAGTAGCACGCAGCGCTCCCCGGCGGCGGCGAAGGCGTCCGCGATCAGCCTCTCCGCCGTCGCCCGGTCGAGATGCGCCGTCGGCTCGTCGAGCACGAGCACGGGCGCCTCGACCAGGAGCGCGCGGGCGAGGACGAGCCGCTGGCGCTGGCCGCCCGAGAGCTCTCGCCCCTCCTCGCCGACCGGCGTGTCGAGCCCGGCCGGCAACGACCGCACCCAGTCCCAACTGCCGGCCGCGCGAAGCGCCTGCTCGATCTCGGCGTCGCTCGCCTCGGGCCGGGCCAGCCGGACGTTCTGCCGGATGCTCGCCGAGAACAGATGCGCGTCCTGACCCGCCACGGCGACCGCGGCGCGCACGTCCTCCTGCCGATAGCCGCGCAGATCTCTTCCGGCGAGGGTGACGCGACCTTGCTCGGGGTCGATGAACCGCAGGAGCACGTTCACCACCGTCGTCTTGCCGGCTCCGCTGCGCCCCAGCAGTGCTACGCGCTTGCCCGGCTCGAGCCGCAGGCTCAAACCGTCAAGCGCCGGCGGCTCGTCGGGCCCGTAGCGGGCATGGACGTCCTCGAGCTCGATCGTGAACGGCCCCCGCGGCGCGGCGAGCGGCTCGGCGGGATCGACGACGCGCGGCTCGCGGTCGGTCAGCTCCAGGATCCGGCGGCCCGCCGCGACCGTGGCGCCGAGTTGCCGCAGCGCCTCGGGCAGGGGCTGGACGGCCTCGAAGGACGCGAGCGCGAGCAGCGCCAGCAAGGCGATCGAGACGCGGTCGAGCCGTCCGCTCGCGGTCGCCGAGACCGCGAGCGCGAGCACGCCGGCAACAGTTGCGCCCGTCACGACCAGCCGAAGGGCATCGCCGCTGCCGTCGGCGAAGGCCGCCCGCCGGGCGATTCGGACGAGCTTCCCGTCAAGGGCACGCAGGCTGCGCAGGCGGTCGTCCTGCCGGCCGTAGGCGACGAGCTCGGCGCTCCCGGCCAGCGTCTCGACGAGCTCGGCCGTCAGCTCTGCGCGGACGGGCGCCTGTCGCGCCGATGACCTCCGCGCCGGGAGCGCCGCGGCCACGGGAACCAGGATCCCGCCGACGAGCAGGCCTGCTCCGAGCACGACGGCGGCCGCGGGCAGGAACACGGCGGCGACGGCAACCGAGACCGTGCCAGCGAGCAGCGCGACGAGCGGCGGCCCCAGGCCCCGCAGGTAGAGGTTCTGAAGGGAGTCGACGTCCGCCACGAAGCGAGAGAGCAGGTCGCCGCGGCGGCGGTCCTCGAGTTGAGCCGGCGCCAGCGGCTCGATGCGCTCGTATACGCGGGCCCGGGCACGGCCGAGCGCGCGCAGGGCGACGTCGTGCGAGCCCAGCCGCTCCAGATAGCGGACGATCGGGCGGGCCAGCCCGAAGAAGCGGACACCGACGATCGCGGCGGTGAGTGAGAGGACTGCCGGACGCTCGGCAGCCCGCGAGATCAGGTATCCCGCCGTCGCCATCAGGCCCACGCCGAAGAGGATCGCCAGCGCGCCGAGCAGCACCGAGAGCGCGAGCCTGGAGCGGCGCACGTCGGCGAGGAGCGTCAGCCGGAGCAGCACTGCGGTCACGCGGCCTCGTTTCGAACGACCGTGCCGCCCTCACCGAGGACGACGACCCTGTCGGCGTGCTGGACGAGTTCTGGCCGGTGCGCGATCAGCAGCACCGTTCGGCCCGCTCGCAGGCGCTCGACCGACTCGGCGACGACGGCCGCGCTCGTCGGGTCGAGGTCGGCGGTCGGCTCGTCGAGGATGACGAGCGGCGCGTCCCGGACGAAGGCGCGCGCGAGCGCGATCCGCCGGCGCTCGCCGGCTGAGAGCGGCCGGGCGCCGTCGCCGACGATCGTCTCGTAGCCCGCGGGCAGCGCGCGCACGAACCGGTCGGCGCCCGCGAGCACCGCCGCGTCGCGCACCATCTGCTCCGAGGCGTGGGCGTCTCCGAGCCGGATGTTGTCTGCGACCGAGCCGCGAAAGATCGTCGGCCGCTGCGGCACCCAGGCGATCAGCCGCCGCCAGACGTCGGTCTGGCAGTCGGCGAGGTCGAGCCCGCCGACCGTGACGCGGCCCGATGTCGGCTCGGCGAAGCGCAGAAGCAGGTTCGCGACGGTCGTCTTGCCGGCCCCGCTCGGTCCCACAAGCGCCACCGTCTCTGCAGGGAGGAGCTCGAGGTCGAGCTCGTCGAGGACGAGCCCTGGGCGTGACGGATACGCGAACGAGACGGCCTTCAGCCGGACCGGCGCCTCCAGCGGGCTGTACGGAACCAGCCGCCCGCCGGGCGCCGCGGCCGGCGGAGCCTCGAGCAGCGCCAGGATCCGCTCGGCGACCGCGAGGCCGTCGGCGCTCGCGTGGAACTGCGACGCGAGGTTGCGCAGCGGCAGGTAGAGCTCGGGCGCGAGCACGAGCACCGTCAGGCCCGCCTGCAGGCCAAGGCTCCCGCCGACCAGGCGCACTCCGACCGTGACGGCGACGAGCGCCACCCCGAGCGTCGCGGCCAGCTCGAGCACTGCCCCGGAGAGAAAGCCGACTCGCAGCGTCGCCATCGTCGTCCTGCGATAGCTCTCGCCCACCTCGGCGAGCACGGCGGCCTGCGCGCGGCCGCGGTTCCAGGCCCGCAGCGTCGGCAGCCCGCGGACGACGTCCAGGAAGTGGGTCGAGAGGAGGCGCAGCGCCAGCCACCGTTCGCGCGTCCGCTCCTCCGTGTAGCGCCCGACGAGCCACATGAAGACCGGGACGAGCGGCAGGGTGACGAGCATCAGCGCCGCCGAGGTCGGATCGATTCCCGCCACCCAGGCGAGCACGGCCAGCGGCACCAGTAGCGCGAGCACGACCTGCGGCAGGAAACGGGCGAAGTACGCCTCGAGCGAGTCGCCACCCTGGACGACGGAGGCGGCCACCTCGCCGGCCTCGACTCCGTCGAGGGCGGTCGGCTGGTCGCGGAGCCTGCGCTCGACGAGCGCCAGCCGGAGCTCGGAGAGGACGCTCGAGGCGGCGCGGCGCCCGGCGACCTCGAATCCCCAGGCCAGGGCTCCCCGGCCGGCGAAGGCGAGCGCCAGCAGGACGAGGTCGGCCGAGACCGTGCGCGGCGAGGCGCCGAAGAAGGCATGCGCGACCACCCGGGCCAGCAGCGTCGCCTGGAGCAGCACGAGCAGCGCGGAGAGGGCACCCAGCGCGGCGTCGACGCCGAGCAAGAGCCGCACCGGCCGGGCGCGGCGCACGAGGCG
>Ga0137374_10002797_pt1 | contig 20452 bp, 17 predicted proteins | sample SagtaG_20_FD_104811 | JGI IMG/M metagenome (GOLD analysis project Ga0137374, IMG submission 104811) | Vadose zone soil microbial communities from Sagehorn Ranch, Mendocino, California, USA - Sage1_R_100_16 metaG | ecosystem: Environmental > Terrestrial > Soil > Vadose zone | place: USA... | reverse complement strand
GAAGTTTACAAGATGGCCTGGGGCGAGCCGTTGGACCTGGCCGAAGTGCGCCGCCGTCTCGAAGCGAACCCAAAACTGACTTGGCTCTGGGCGACGCACTGCGAAACCTCGACTGGCATCCTCAACGACCTCGACGCGCTCAAAGCCCTATGCGCCGAACGAGGCGTGAAGCTTTGCCTGGATTGCATCAGCTCGATTGGCACCGTGCCGGTGAATCTGGACGGCGTTTATCTCGCCTCTTGCGTGAGTGGCAAGGCGCTCGCGTCGTTCCCCGGCCTGTCGATGGTGTTCTACAACCACGAACTCCGCCCCGCGCCCAGCACGCTGGCCCGTTACCTGGACCTCGGCTACTATGCGGAGAAGAACGGTGTGCCCTTCACGACCTCCTCAAACCTCCTCTATGCCCTCCAGACCGCCCTCAAGCGCATCGTGTGGCCGGAGAAGTTCGCGCAACTGGCCGAGGTCAGCGCCTGGCTTCGCGCCCGGCTCCGGGAGTTGGGCCTGCAAATCGTCGCTCCGGACGCCCACGCAGCGCCCGCCGTGGTGACCCTCGCGTTGCCGCCTGAAGTGTCCTCCAAGACCCTCGGGTTCCAACTCAAAAAAGCCGGCTACCTCCTGAGTTACAACAGCGGCTACCTGCTCCCGCGAAACTGGATTCAGATCTGCCTCATGGGTGAATGGTCGCGCGAACACGTGGAGGCGTTGCCAGACGTGCTCGCAAAGCTCTGCGCCGCCCATCGCGCCCGAAAGCGGGAGAAAGCGTCGCCCGTAGGAGTTAGTTCTGAGAATTGACAATCGGCAGCAGCCTTGCTGGAGTGCCCGCGCTTGGTGAACCGGCGCCGAGCAGTTTGAACGCAGGCGAATCATTGTCGATTTGTTAGACCCCTTTATGGGGACTTTGCATAGCGCAGAAGGCTGAGAACGAGACGGAAAAACTTTGGAACCCCCGAAACACGCGAGTCTCCAGTACCTTGCCCAGTCCGTTCTTGTTGGCGTTCTGGCGGTGCTGTGCCCGCTCCCGCTACCCGGCCAGACAGACAAGCCCGCGGTCGCCCCTGCCGGTGGCTCGGCGTTAGAGAGTATCAAAGCAAGGGCGGACTCGAATGACGTTGAGGCGCAATTGACGCTCGGGTGGATGTACGACAACGGGGAGGGAGTGCCTCGCGACCAAAAGCAGGCGTTTCGCTGGTGGCTGAAGGCGGCAGGGCAAGGTCAACCAGTGGCGCGGTACAACGTCGGCCTGATGTACTCTGCTGGCCAGGGAGTGGCGCAGGACTACACCGAGGCAGGGAATTGGTGGCGGCGGACTACGGAGCCAATGGATGTTCTCGCCACGTATCAACTAGGGTGGTTGGTCGCCACAGGCAGCGGGGTCCCCAAAGATTACTCTGACGCGAGGAATTGGTGGCGTACTGCGGTGGAGCATGGATACGAAGTCGCGAAACGAGAATTGGGCTTGGTAGAGGCACAGGTCACGTACAGCGATGGAACAAGCGCCGGCAGCGTTCGTATGGCCACGAACACGATGATTGGTGACGCAGCCTACCGGGGATACGGTATTGCCAAGCGCGAGTTAGAGTTCCAACCTGTAACGTTCACCGATTCCGATGGGAAATACCTTGAGAACGTCCAAGTCATCGGATTCAACCCGGTTTCGATTTATTACCGGCAAACTAACGGCGTCTGCTGTGGGGAAACGCGGCTGGCCAAGTTGCCGGGCGATCTCCAAACACGATTCGGATACGAGCCGAAAAGGGCGGCGAAGTACGAGGAGGACAAGGCGCGAGCGGCATCAGCGGCGGACTCCTCGTCGCCGGGGCGCGGCCTCCAAGTGTTATTCAGATACTCAGGAGTCTCCAAATCACTGGCGACTGCTCCTATGAGCCGCGAATCAACAAACATTGCGATCCTCACTGAAATCGTCGCGGACTACAAAAGTAAGAACGCGTATATTGGAAAGCAGACTGGAGCAAAAGAGGATATCTATGTGTGCGGAGATATGGCGATGGCTGTCTGGAACCAGATCAGAACAAGAGGCATAGCGGCATTGATCATGATCGGCAATGTGGGAGAGGACATGCACTCGATTTTCGATGCAAACCATGCTTGGGTCTTGGCCGAAGTACGTCCAGGACTCTACCTCGCACTTGAAACCACAGGAGGGTTTGTCGAGTACGAAAGCCAAAACCCGAAATACTATTTTGGCCATGCCTTTGCGAACCCAAAACAGCTAAAGGAGTACGTCGCCCTTCTAAGTGAGCTGGATACAGCTAGAAGTAAACTTGCTCACGCAATGGACAATTACGATTCTTTCCCAAGCCGGTCAACCTTGGCTGTTTTGGATACGAGAACGGTTGATCGGAACGATGCTATGTACAAACTCCTTGCGCTCCTATTACGCTGAGACCAAAGGAAATCTCCTCACCGGCTACATCGTGAAAGGGAAGGGGTCATGAAGGGGTCCTAACAATTGACAATCGGCAGCACCTCAACCCTTGCAGCTGTGCCGCGAGACGCCAATGTGGCGTACTTGGATCGCTCAGTGGCGGGCGATGGGCAGCGCCAGCGACGTTTCGCACTTGACCAAGCGCCACCCGGCAAAATGAACGCAGCCGCATCATTGTCGATTGTGAGACCCCTCCTTTCGTTCTGCCGCCGTGCCGTGCCACGAGGAAGGCCGCTTTCCGACTTGGATTCACAGGGCCGTATGGTAACTTTGCCCGCATGTCAGAACGTGTCGTAGTCAATCCCGACGTCTGCAACGGCAAGCCCGTCGTTCGCGGCACCCGCATCACCGTCCAGACCGTGCTCGAATTCCTCGCTGCCGGCGATTCAGCCGAGGACGTGCTGGAGGAATATCCCAGTCTGACTCGCGAGGATGTCCAGGCGTGCCTCGATTACGCGTCGAAGGTGATGGCCAATCATTACTCCGTGGTGCCCCTGGCATGAAGGGCTTCTTTTTCGACGAGAACCTTCCGTCCCGACTCACTTTCTCCCCTGGCCTTCCCGTCGTTTCAGCCGTGAATTTGGGGCCCAGCCCCACCGACACCCAGGTGTGGGAATTCGCGCGACAACGCCAATTGGTCATCGTATCCAAGGATGCTGACTTCTCCGAACGGATTATTCTTTCCACGCCTCCGCCGTGGGTCGTGCATCTGCGGTTCGGAAATCTTCGACGCCGCGAATTTCATGCCTTGCTCGCCCGCGTCTGGCCGCAAGTGGAATTGCTGCTCAAGGGCTACAAATTGGTAAACGTGTACGCCGACCGTGTAGAAGGTATCGGGTGAATTTATTCAGCTCCATCGGCCAACTCGCCCGTCGTGCCGTACGGCTGCTCGTCCAACTCTACTACCCAATCGTCGAAGTCACCGGGCGTGAGCGCATCCCCGCTTCGGGCGCGGTGCTGTTTTGTGCCAACCATCCCAACTCGATGCTCGACCCGGCCATCGTCGGGCTTGTGGCGAAGCGCCCCGTGCATTTCTTCGCCAAGGCGCCGCTGTTCGACGTGCCGGTCTTCGGCGCGGTGATGCGCGCCCTGGGCATGGTGCCCGCCTACCGCGGCGCGGATGACCGATCGCAGGTGAAACAAAATCTCGCCTCGCTCGAAGCCGGCGCCGCGTGGCTCGCGCGCGGCGAGGCCGTCGGGATTTTTCCCGAGGGCAAGAGCCACGACCTGGCCCGCGTCGAGCAGGTCCGCACCGGCGCGTCGCGGCTGGCTTTGCAGGCGGCCCAATCGGGAGTGGCGGTCACCCTCGTGCCGCTCGGCCTGAACTACGAGCGCAAAGAACGCTTCCGCAGCGCCGTGTAGGTCAACGTCGGCGAGCCGCTCGACGCGAACGCCGCGCTTCGCGACCACGCCGGGGACGACCGCAAAGCAATGCGACAACTCACCGCCGAACTCGACCGCCGGCTCAAGCAAGCCGCCGTGCATCTCGTCGAGGAGAAATGGGCGCCGTTCCTTGCCGACTTCGAAGCACTGACCGCAACTTTTCATCTTGAGCTTGAGGACACGACCGTAAGTAGCCGCCGACGTGAGGAGGCGGAACACGCGGACGCACAATCCAACCGCCTCCTCACGTCGGCGGCTACAATCGCCCGCGGCCCCATCGAGCGCATCCGCCAGCGCAAGCGCATCGCCGATGCCATGAATCATTTCCTGGCCGCTGATCGGCCGCGAGCCGAGGCCGTCGCGGCAGCCATCGAAGATCATCGGTCGCATCTGGCCGCGGCGGGGCTCGATCTGCGCTCGGAGTTGTCGCGCCGGCAGGGCGCGCCAAGGTGGGCGCGCATGGCGGGGCAAGTGCTGGTTCTGGCGCTCGGGTTCGTTCCGGCTCTCGCGGGTCTACTGCACCATCTCGTGCCGTTCGTGCTCACGCGGCTGGCGGCCCGGCTGATCCGCCAACCGGTCCGCGCGACGATCGCGCTATCGCGCCTGGGGCCGGGGCTGTTGATTTACGCCGCGTGGTACGCGCTGGCATGGTGGTGGTTGTCACGGTGGCTACCTGGCTGGGCGGCGTGGACGTGGATGGTGCTGATGCCCCTGGCTGGCATCCAAGCGTTGCATTATTGGCCGCGGGCGGGGCAGTCTGCGCGCGTGCCCTGGCAGAAAATCAGAATAGGCCGACGGCCCGGAGAACTCGAGCGACTTCGGGCCGAACGCGCCGCGCTGTCGGAGCGGCTTGGAGCGATGGCGGAGGATTTCGCAGCATTGGGAACAGAAACAGCTCATGGACGCTGATGCCAATGCAAGCGTGACAGCACCACCCGCCGAGTTATCGGCGGCCAACGCGCCGCCGCTGGCGCTGCGGTGGAAAAAGGTCATCTCCTGGGCGCTTTACGACTGGGCCAACTCGGCCTACGCGACGACCGTGATGGCGGGCTTCTTCCCCATTTTCCTCAAGGATTACTGGTGCCCGGCGGACATGCCCGTGACCGAGAGCAGCTTTCGCCTGAGCATGGCCAACTCGATCACCGGCATCGTCGTCGCGGCGCTCGCGCCGGTGCTTGGGGCCATTGCGGATCGGGGCGGGGCCAAGAAGAAGTTTCTCCTGTTTTTCGCGACGATGGGGATTGTGATGACCGCCGGTCTCCACTTCGTCACTCAAGGTCATTGGGGCGCGGCCCTCGTGCTCTACGCGGTGGCCACGATGGGGTTCTCGGGCGCAAACATCTTTTACGACTCGCTGCTCGTCGGCGTCGCGCCGGAGAAGAAGTTCGACCTCGTCTCGGCGCTGGGATATTCCCTGGGCTACCTCGGCGGCGGGTTGCTGTTCGGCTTCAACGTCTGGATGGTGCTGCATCCGGCCACGTTTGGCTTCGCCGCGACGAGCGACGCGGTGCGCTGGGCATTTCTGCTGACGGGCATCTGGTGGGCGGTGTTCACCATGCCGCTGTTGGTCTTCGTGAACGAACCGCGCGACAAGGCGGAGGCTTTCGGCGGCTGGGCGAGCGTTGGCGCGGGATTCCGCCAATTGCGCGACACGTTTCGCGAAGTGCGCAAGCTGCGGCTCGTCTTCCTGTTTCTCGCCGCCTACTGGCTCTACATCGACGGGGTGGACACCGTCGTGCAGATGGCGGTGGACTATGGGAAGTCGCTCGGCTTTGGTTCGAACGACCTCATCACCGCGCTGCTCATCACGCAGTTCGTTGGTTTTCCGGCGGCGATTGCGTTCGGGAAAATCGGGGAGAAGCTGGGCGCGCGCGCCGGTATCTTCATCGGGCTCACGGTGTACGTCGGCGTGACCGTCTATGGCTATTTCATGGACAACGTGAAGGAATTCTACGTGCTGGCGGTGGTCATTGGGCTGGTGCAGGGCGGTGTCCAGTCGCTGAGCCGGGCGCTGTACGGGCAGCTCATCCCCAGGGACAAGGCCGCGGAATTTTTCGGGTTCTACAATATGCTCGGCAAATTCGCCGCCATCATCGGGCCGTTGCTGATGGGCGTGGCCGGGAAGATCACCGGCAATCCGCGCCTCGGCATCCTCGCCATCATCCCGCTGTTCGTCGGCGGCGGGCTGGTGCTCGCGTTAGTTCGCCCGTGCGGGACTCCGGCGAAGTGAGGAGTGGGTCAACGAGCAGGCCGGCACCTGGAAAACTGTAAGTGGGTAAGTGGGTGAGCCGGTGAGTGGGACCTTCGGGCCTGTCGGCCGACTCACTCACCCACTCACCCACTCACCCACTCAGCCACTCACCCACTCACCCGCTTCCTCACTCCCATCACCCCGTCGCCCCTTTCCCCTTGGCCCTCCGCGGGCCCTTTGCAACACTCCCCGCACATGTCCTCCAGGCGCAAAGGCCGGTTAGTCCTTGGCATCGACTTCGGCACTCTCTCGGCCCGCGCTCTGCTGGTCGATGTGAACAACGGCGCGGAAGTCGCCACCGCCTTCCACGAATACGCCGGCGGCGTCATCACCGACACGCTGCCCCGAGACTCCAAATGCCTGCCGCCCGACACCGCGCTGCAGAACCCGGCGGATTACATCGCCGCGCTGAAGGCGGTCGTCCCGCGCGTCCTGCGCGAAGCCGGCGTCGCCCCCGAGCAAGTCGTGGGCGTCGGCACCGACTTCACCAGTTGCACAATGCTTCCCGTCGCGGCCGACGGCACGCCGCTTTGCCTGGATGCCAGATGGGCCAGCAACCCGCACGCGTGGGTCAAGCTCTGGAAGCATCACACCGCCCAGCCCGAAGCCAACCGCATCAACGACCTGGCCCGCCAGCGGGGCGAAGCCTTCCTTCGCGCCTATGGCGGACGCTACTCCAGCGAATGGTTCTTCTCGAAGCTGCTTGAAACCGTTCAGAGGGCGCCCGCGGTCTACGCCGCCGCTGCCCGCTTCATCGAAGCCGGCGACTGGATTGTCTGGCAACTGTGCGGCGTCGAACGCCGCGGCGTTTCCGCCGCTGGCTTCAAGGCCATGTGGGTCCATCCCGCCCGTCCCACCGGCGCCGGCACTCCTGCCGCGGACAATTCAGCCGGCTGGACCTATCCCGACCGCGAGTTCTTCCGCTCGCTCCATCCGAACCTCACGAACGTCGTCGCCGAAAAACTCGCCAGCGACCTCCTCTCGCCGGGCGCGAAAGCCGGCGGCCTGACCAAAGAAATGGCGAAGTTGACCGGCCTGCGTGAAGGCACGCCTGTGGCCGTCGGCAACATCGACGCGCACGCCGCCGTGCCCGCTTGCGGCGTGACCATTCCCGGCAAGCTCGTGATGATCCTCGGCACCAGCACCTGTCACCTGCTCGTCGGCGACACGCGCACGGAGGTCGAAGGCATGTGCGGCGTCGTCGCCGACGGCGTCATCCCCGGCTACTGGGGTTACGAAGCGGGCCAGGCCGGCGTGGGCGACCTGTTCGCCTGGCACGTCGCGCACGCCACGCCCGAATCCCTGCACGCCGAAGCGAGGAAAGCCGGCCGGACCGTTCACGAACTTCTTGAAGAGCGCGCCGCCGCTCTTCGGCCGGGCCAAAGCGGCTTGCTGGCGCTCGACTGGTGGAACGGCTGCCGCTCCGTGCTCATGGACTCCGACCTCAGCGGGCTGCTTCTCGGCGCGACCCTCGGCACGCGACCGCACGAGATTTACCGCGCGCTCATCGAGGCCACGGCGTTCGGAACGCGCAAAATCATCGACGCCTTCACCGGCAAGGGCGTCTCCATCGACGAACTCTACGCCTGCGGCGGCCTCACTCACCGCAGCCCGCTGCTGCTCCAGGTTTACGCCGACGTCACCGGCCGGCCGATCCAGGTCGCCGCCAGCGAACAGACCTGCGCCCTCGGCGCCGCGATGCACGCCGCGCTGGCCGCGGGCGTGTACCCCGACATGCACGAGGCCGCCGACCGCATGGTCCGCCCCAGCCGCCAGACCTATCATCCGAACCGCAAGCACAAGTCCGTCTATGACCAGCTTTACGCCGAATACGGACGACTTCACGACCACTTCGGCCGCGACCCCCACAGTGCGATGAAAGTGCTCAAGCGAATCAAGCTGGAACGGGCCTGACCCTTCCCGTGTCATAAACCGTGAGCAGGTGCTCAGTGTAGCTGCGACCGTGAGGTCGCAGGCCTATGCTCCTTCGCGGAAGTTGTGCACTTTGACAGTACCTCTCTAGCCCCAGGACAAGCGTGATTTAGCAGCCCCGCAGTACAGAAATAACTCGAAATGCCCATGAACATGGGTTGAATGGTGCTGTGCCGCTGGTGCCAACCTGGAAGGTCACATTGCTGCCGCACAGCAGCCGCCAGTCACTGGCAAGGAATTGCTTTTTGACGCTGCGCGGTTCAGGAAGAACTGCTTTTTCCTCGGGTTCATTGAAGGCGATTTTCTGCCGCTTTCCGCTGGTTAACAACCATGTTTTTGCGGCTTTTTCGGCGCTTTGCCCGGTTTGTTGGCGTTTCGCCGCCTGGAGGCTGCTGGCGTGCGCAATTCCTCCATCTCCTCCGGCGTCTTCGGCCAGTCCTTCTTGAGCAGGAGTGAAAGCGAACGGTCCGCCAGCAGGCGACCGCGGGTCTGGCACCCGGGACAGTAATTCGTCTCGGTGTCCGCGTAACGGATGCGTTGCACTTTCGCGCCGCAGACCGGGCACGGCTGGCCGAATTTGCCATGCACCGCCATCTCAGGACGAAACGCCGTTACATTCTCCGGGAACGCGTCTCCGGTTTCCCGGCGCAGCCTATCGATCCAAAGCAGGAGGGTTTCCTGCACCGCGCGGTGCAATCGCTCAATTTCCGCGCGTGCCAGCTTCTGCGTCAGCGTCACGGGTGAGAGCCGCGCGCGGTGCAGAATTTCGTCTGAGTAGGCGTTGCCGATGCCGCTGAACAGGCGCGGGTCGGTGAGCGCGCGCTTGAGGGTGTGATTGAGGTCCGTCAGCGCCTGGGCAAACGCGTCGAGCGGACAGCCCAACACCGCCAGGCCACCCGGATCGAGCGCCCGCAACCCCGCCTCACCTTGCACCAGGTGCAACGACGCCCGTTTCTTTGTTCCCGCCTCGGTGAGGAGGAGCGTTCCGTTTGGAAAGTCGAATTCCGCCAGACTGACTTTGCCTGCCCGCCTGGCCTTGAACTGTCCCGTGGCCAGCCGGCCTCCACCGGAGGAGGAATGGGGAACGGGCAAGGACTCCCGCCAATGCAGCCGCCCTGCAATCATCAGATGCAGCACCAGCCACAAATCGCCCTCGGAGCCAAAACAAATCCGCTTGCCCACACGCCGCAGCGCGAGCACCCGGCGCCCGTTGACGCTCTCAATGGGCGGGCTCGCAGTCCGCAAGAGAAACGGACTCGCCAGACGCACGCGCTGGAGCGGCCGGCCGATGACCCGCCTTTCCAGCGCGTCAAGGTAAATCGTGATGTCCGGCAGTTCGGGCACGAGGCAAATCAACTCGCGGGCGCTTCGGGCTGCCAGCGGGCCAGGACGCGGTCGATGTCGGATTGCACGGCGGCGCGGGCCTGCTCGCGATCGTTTTGGCGCATCAGCAATTCGTCGTAGCGCGTGTGCTCGTGGCGAATGTGCGCGATAACCGCCAGCCGCAGCGCCTGTGGATCGAAATCCTTCGCTGCGGCCGACCGGCCGACACGGCCGGAGTGTTTTCTGCAAGTCCACGCCGCGATTCGTCCGGCCTCGTCCGGGGGACAACCTGGAAACTGCGCACGGAGTGCTTGCGCCACGGTCTGCTCGTAGGCGGCGTCGATTTCCAGCCTGCGCTCGGCCTCGCGCTGCCGGCGCCGATGGCGCGCCTCGGCGTCCGCCAGACATTCCTCCTCGGCCTTTTGGATCGCGGCCGCTGCGACGAGAATGCCTTGCCGTTCATAGCGCTGGCGCGTGCGCGACCATTGCACGACGACGGCTCGCAACGCCGAATACTTCGTCGCCCGCCGTGTCAGGGCCGCGTCCCCCCTCGGCAGGTACTCAAGGTGATCCAAATCGGCGCAGGCAAGACACAAGGGCCGCTCGTTCTCGAGGCGCAGCCATCGGCCTTTGGCCAGCGCTTCGCCGCACTCGGCGCACTTCGTGTCGCGGCGGATGATGAAGACGACGATTTCATCGCTGGACTTCGGAGGAGGCGGTTCAGCCTCTGAGTTCATAGGGTCCGTCTGGTTATCTGGAATCAGTGATGCACTGATCGAGCGATGTCAAGCACCTTGGGCTGCGTGGCCTTGAACAGAGCGCGAATCTCAGTCACGTCCGGCACACGGGCGCGGGCGAAGGCAGCGCGAAGCTCGTCGGGAGTGAGCGAGTCTTGCGATAGGAGGAAGCAGATGTCTGCCAGGTCTTCATCGTCGCCGCGCGCCATCTTGGTGAGGACAAGATCGACGGTCGCGGGACGAAAGACCAAGAGCTTTGACAAGCCAATCGCCAATGGGACGCGCCGAGTGATCCAATCGGGTTGGACGATTACTTCCAGCTCGCGAAAGAGATGGGTCAGGTAAAGGCCCTGCGGTTGAAGCTCGATATTGACCGCCTGCTGCGCCTGCCAAAAGTCGACATTCTCGTCCGGTGCGGCCAGCCAGTGGAGCGGAAGGATGGCGTCCACGTCGCGCGTGCGCTGGAATCCGTCCGGACTGTTCGGATAGCCGAGAGCAAGCGCGGCGCGACCGAAGAGTGTCAGTTCCGATCGAGTCGAGAGATGACAGTCGAGCGTCTGAAGGATATGGAGCGGGTTGTTCACTTCGCCAATGTCTCGCGGTAGAGCCACTGGATCGCCGGGCCACCGCCCAATGGCGTGACACTGGTCTGAAGTACAAACCGGGACCAATGCGGCAACGAACCCTCGGCAGGTGTCAGTCGCCGGCGTAGTCGGGAGCGAAGAAAGGCCCACGGCTCTAAATCCGGCACGAAGCGCGACGCCACATCGGCAATGTGCAAGAGCACCGGCTCGACTCGTTCCATCTCCGCGAGACGTGCGAGGCGTTGCGCGTCAACACGCGGCGAACTTAAAAATTGCGCCGCAGCTCGCAAGTAGAAGGCGTTGTAGAGGTGATGTCCCAGACACAGCCCAACGGCGACTTCTTCGTCGCTAAGCTCAGGTCTGTCCGCCGGGAGAGTCGCCGGAAAGTCGCAGACATAGTGTCGAGCGCCACGCTCGATGGCGCACTTCAGCAGCCATTGCCCGACTTCCGCTGGCGGAAGCCCACTGAGTTGGCAAACCTCCCGCAGCAAGGCGGAGACGTGCGTCGTGTCGCCCAGCTTGCGAGCCAATGTCGGGGCGGCCGATTGTTCCTTCAGTTCCACGCTCGCAGTGTATCACAGGCCGAGGGCTTTGAACCGCGCTTTCACTTCCTTGAAATGGAAGTCGAGCGAGCAGAGCTTTTCCAGTTCGCCAGGCTTGAAGTGTCTGGCCACCTCGGGGTCGCTCCTGAGTTGATCGAGGAAATCGGCATCGTCGCGGCCGGCGTGTTTGACGGCCCAGGTTTTCATCGCGTTGCGCTGGACCAGTTCGTAGGCCGCTTCCCGGGTGAGGCCCTTGCGGATGAGCGCCAGGAGGACCGTCTGGCTGTTCCACATGCCCAGGCTCAAGCCGAGGTTCTTCTTCATGTTCTCGGGATAGACCCGGAGGCCGTCCATCAGGCGGGTGAGCAGGCCCAACATATAGTCGAGCAGCGTGCAGGAGTCGGGGAAGATGATGCGCTCGACCGAGCTGTGGCTGATGTCGCGCTCGTGCCAGAGGGCGACGTTTTCCAGGGCGGCGAGGGCGTTGCCGCGGAGCACGCGGGCCAGACCGGTGAGGCGTTCCCAGGTGATGGGGTTGCGTTTGTGCGGCATGGCGCTGCTGCCTTTCTGGCCCTCGGTGAACGGCTCCTCGGCTTCGAGGACTTCGGTGCGCTGGAGGTGGCGGAACTCGACGGCCCATCGTTCGATGCTCGCGCCGACCAGGGCCAGCGTGTTCATGAACTCGGCGTGGAGGTCGCGCTGGACGACTTGCGTGGCGATGGGCGCGGGGCGCAGGCCGAGTTGTTTGCAGACGAACGCCTCGACGCGCGGCGGCAGGTGGGCGCTGGTCCCGACGGCGCCGCTCAGTTTTCCGACCGCCACGGTCTCCTTCGCGCCAGTCAGCCGAACCAGCGCGCGGCCGAACTCGTCGTGCATCAACGCCAGCTTGAGGCCGAACGTCGTCGGCTCGCCATGAATGCCGTGACTGCGGCCGATGCAAGGAGTGAGTTGATACTCCTTCGCGCGCCGGGCGATGACGGGCAGCAGAGTTTTCACCCCATCGATCAAGAGGACTGCCGATTGAACCATCTGCAAGGCGAACGCGGTGTCCACTATGTCGCTCGACGTGAGTCCGAAGTGAAACCAGCGGCTGGCCTTGTCGTTAATCTTCTCTGCCACGGCTTCGGTGAAGGCGATCACGTCGTGGTTGCGCACCTTCTCCAGTTCGCGCTGACGGGCGACGAGACCGGGGAGGTCGGCCAGCCATTGCTCGGCGCCTTTCTTCAGCTTCGCGAAATCCTTTGCCGGCACGATGCCCTCCTCCACCAGCGCCTCGCTGGCCAGCAACTCGATCTGGAGCCAGATGCGGAGCTTGGTTTCGTCGGTCCAGATGGCCCGCATCTCGGGACGAGAGTAACGAGTAATCATGCGGGAGTGAAATTAACGGGCCAGGCCGCCGGATGTCGAGGAGCGCGACCGCGTTCGGTGCGCCGCTGCGGCGAATGGGGACTGCCCCGCCCGAATCAACGCACCATCGGCAGGCTTGCCGCAGCCATGGCCTGGCCGTGCCGTTTCTCTTGTTCGTCGGGCATGTGGAAGGAAATCCTGGCGGCGAGACCGGGAAACTCTTCCGCGAGCACGCGGCGGGCCTGGTCCAGGATCCTCTGTCCGCCCGCGCCCGTCGTCACGCGGCCAAGCGTGAGAAGCCGGCGGATTTCATAAAATTCCGCGTACTGCGCGACCGCGTAGCCAAAGCAGACGCCGATGCTCTGGTAAATCTTCGCCGCACGCTCATCCCCGCGGGCCATCAGTTTCTGCACTTCGACGAGGCGTTCGGGGAGCGGAATCTCCGAGTCGATTGCGATTCCCGATTTCGGGATAAGCCGGCCAACGGCTTGCTGCGAAAAGAACTGCACGCCGCAACCGGCGTCGCCGGACCATTCGTCGAGTGGTGCGCCGGGATGAAAGTCGACCGGCGTAAAGGCAAGCTCGTTCAGCCACGGCGTGATGCCCCCCTCGGGCGTGACGTAGCCGGCCGCCAGGCTCGAACCCATCGCGATGCCGAGCACCGCGTTGTCGCCCAAAGCCATGGCGCCGGCCAGCGCGGTCACTTCGCCATCGTTCACCACGTCGAACGGGATGCCGCCCCACGCCCTGCGGAGTTCGAGAAAGAGCGTCTTGACCCGCCGCTGAAACAACTCCTCCGGCACTCCGCGGAAGAGCGACGCCACCTGCACGCGATTGTTCACGACAACGCCCGCCGAACTGCCGCCGATGGCATCGACCCGCGGCAGGTGCGCGGCAGCTTTCTTCAACGAGTCCATGATCTCGTCGAAGTGCCACTGCGGGTCGCTGTGCGAACGAGGATCCCAAAGCGTCTCCTCGCTAAACACGGTCTTGCCGTCGATGACCGCGGCGACTTTGCGATCGCTCGCGCCCAGGTCGAAGCCAATTCGGCAGCCGTTCCAATGGCGGCCGAGCGGCGCGGTGGATTCGCGGGCGGCCGGGAAGTTGCCCGTTTCGACCAACGCGACTTCAAACGGCCGCTCGTAGATGCGCCGTCCCATGAGGTCTGCGTCGAAGCGGCCCGTTTGGGTTTCGGCAAAATGTCGCTGAAGGCGACGGCCAATTTCATCGGGACCGCTGAACCACACCTTCCACCCGCCACGCGACCAGAGAAGGAATTTCACCAGCCGCTCGACGTAATCGAAATTGCCAGCCGCTTCCGGGAGGCTCGCGCCGGCCACGAGCGTATCGAACACCGACACGCCGTCCGCCCGCTCGACGGCGATGCGCACGGGCACGGGTTGCCGCCGCGCAGCTTCGCGGAACGCGCGATTGGCGAGCACGGCGGGGCGGAAATCCGGGTCGAGCACGGGGAGGACGCGCGGGCGGACGAGCTTGAGACCATTGCGGGTGTCGTGGTTGGTTGCCATGACTCTGGATCGGAGCGACTGTTAAACTGCCGCGAGCGTGAGGGCGAATCGCCAAAGCAGGGCAGGCGTCTCGCCTGCCCTCGCCGAGCGGAGCGAGGCGAACGCGGCGTTCGCCGAATGGCGCGCGCTGACGCGCTCGCTGGGCAGGCGAGACGCCTGCCCTACGTTAGGTCGATTGCGTTCAAGCCCTTAGAAAGGTCAAAACAAATGCTGAGCGTTTCTCCGTCTCGATGCCAGGTGTTTGGTCTGAGATCGAGCAGGCGCTGGACTTGCGAATACGAAATGGGCGGTTGCGTGCCTCGGATGATGCGGGGTTGCGCGTTCGCCGGCGCGGAGAGGCGCGCGGTGAACGCTTGGCAAGCGAACGGGGCGCGGAATTCCACGCGGCTGCCGGCCCGTTCGATGCGCGTGAGTTCCCTGGCTGCCCAGTAGCGGGCGACTTCGCTCAGTTTCATCCAAAGCAGGTTGTCGTATCGCGCGTTCAGACGGCGAACCACTTCTTGGAATATTTTGAAGCCGAGTTCCTGCCCGTTCCAGTAGATGCCGGTCCAGTGGGCGAGCATCAACGCCGGTTCGCCGCGCGTGATGATATCGACCATACGGCCGGACTGGAGATCCTCGGTGATGAACTTGTCGGCGCCGCCCGGAGGAGTGTTGTCCCAGCCTCCAGTCCAGTCGCCCGTGCAACCGATGATGCTCACGACACAACGCGGGTCGGCCCCGTCGAGTCCGCTGGCATACTCGACGCGCGGCGCGACGCTTTGCGTGCCCTCGCTGTAGAGGTGTCGGAAGTAGTGCGGAATCTCCGCGCCGAAGACGTCGCGAACGGACTGGAGCGTCGCCTGGGCGAGCTGCGGCAGGGCGCGATTGCCGAAGCCGCCCGGCGTGGTGATGCCTTCGCAGGGCAGGCCGACGTTCTTGAGGATGCGCAGCGCGTAAGCCATGTACTCGGCAATTTCGTCGGCGCTTCGGCCGGTGGTCCACTCCCAGTTCTCCATGAACTTGAGCGAATGGTCGGCGTACGGATGGCCGGTCTTGGTGTCAATGACGCGGGTGTGCGTGACCATCTCGGCATGGATGTCCCAGTTCGGCGCCATCAACGTGCGGACCAGTTCGAGGCTGTCGCTCAACTCGCGCTGGGTCCAGCCGGGCAGGCCGCGGTCGAGCCGGCCGACGCATGCCGGGTAAGGCACGATGCTGTATTTGCCTTTAACCCCCTGTCCGGCGCACCACTCACCGAACTTGCGCACGAAACTGTCGGGGATTTCGACCGGCCACTCGCGCCAGTCGCGGTGGTAGGTTTTGTTCGCGCCGGCCATCGCTGTATCGAACTGCGGCATGGCGAAGCGGTTCAGGTTCACCAGGCAGGTCGAGTCGTCGATGATGAGGCCGATCGGAACGCGGGCGCGCGGATTGAGGACCGTCACACCGTCCGCGCGCGGCGGCCGTTCGCCCGGCTGTTGGGCGAAGAGGCGTGGCGGGTTCAAGGAGAACGCGGTCGCCGCGATCGAAGAGGCGGCCAGAAAATGGCGGCGGGAAAGCGGGTTCATTGGCAAGCCGTTGGGTTTACCCGCAGCCTGCCACTACTGAAGGGGCAACTCCAGAGTTAGTTTTTCGTTGCCGCGAAGCACGGTCACGGGCACGCGCGAGCCGGGCATCCGTTTCTGGAGCAGGTGGTGGAGCAAATCGCTTTCCGACATGCGTTGAGTGAGATCATCGCAACTCACCACAATGTCCTGCTTCTTGAAGCCAGCCTTCTTGGCAACCGCGTGATCGCCGTACTCGCCGACGTGATAGACCCGCAAGGCGAGCGCCGTGTCGGGGAGCGCCAACTGGCTGCGGGCAGCCTCGTCGAGTTCTTTCAGAACCAGCCCGCCGAGCGCCATGCGGCGCAAGTCCCACGTGGTGGAGCGCCAGGAAATGTCGGACTTCTGCCGCCAGGATTTTCCGAGTTGCAGCGTGAGCTCCAACGGGCGGCCGTCGCGGCGGACGGCGGCCTTCAACGTCGCCGGGTCTTTGGCGTGATGGAGCACCCATTGCACGTCCGCGATGGAAAGCAGCGGCTGGCCTTCGAGAGAAACCAATTCGTCACCGGTCTTGAAGCCCGCATTCAGCGCGGCCGACCCGGCCGCGACGCTGGCCACCTTCGCCTTCGCCTTCGGGTCGAGGGAAAGGCCAATCACGTCGGGGACTGGCCAGGGGTAGAGCACGTCGTCGGGGATCGACTGGCTGTCCGCGCGGAACAGCCTGCGCTGCGCTTCACCGACCTGGTGACAATGAATGCAACTGCGGGCGACTTTGTTGGTCGAGAAGTCGAGCGTCGCGGTGAACTTGCCGGCCAGGCCGGGATATTGCTCGGGCGTCTTGAACTTCACCGGCAATGGCTGCTTGCCCAGGAGCGCGGACTTGTTGGCGGGATAGTTGCGGTGCAGTTCGAGCGCGCCGGCCAGCGCCTCGCGGAAGCCCTCCAGCGTGATGTCCTTGTCCGCGCGCTTTTGTTCGGAGCGCGTGCCGAAGCGGCCGTAGACCGTGCGGTCCGCATTCAGGAAAAACGCCGCGAAAGTCAGGTCAGTATCGAACTGGAAGAGCGAAAGGTCGAGCGCGTTGCCCTGCACGACGCGCACGCGCACGAACTGCTCCATCAGCTTCTGCAACTCGAAGTCGTACCGGACCAACTGTCCGTCAAAGGCCGAGCAGGCCACTCACGGAACACAGCGCAGCACGACCAACAACGGCTTGCCGGTCCGCGCGGCTTCATCGAGGCCTTTGGTGAAGTCGTTATAAATCCACTTGCCACCGCCAAGCACGTTGTCCCGATCGGTGAGGACCATCTGATCGCGGGTCTGGGCGGCGAGGAGGTTGTTGGCGGCAAGAAACAGCCCGACGGCGAGTGGAAGCAGGCGGCGAAACATGGAGAACTGACGGGGCGGCGCCGAGGGGTATTCGAGTCGAACTATTGAGCCGAACTTTTGATTGTGGAATCCTGCCAGCGCTCTAAGGTCGTGCTGTTTCCGTTCGGAAACGCTTTGCGGCGCCTCGACCCGGCTGCGCGCCGCACCGGCCAGATGCACATTGAACGCGAAGGAACCGCAAGTCTCGGGCAGGATGTCCTGAACTTCCCTGATGTCCTGCGCGAAACGCTCGCCTCTGGGCTGGTGGCCCTCGACCCGCAACGTCGGGTCGTGCTGTTCAATTCCGCCGCGGCGGTGATCACGGGGCTCGACCCGGCCAGCGTCCTTCATCAGCCGGTGCGCGTGCTGCCGGCGGGGCTGGCAGAGGCGCTGGTGAGCGCCCTGGAATCAGGGAGCGAAGAGGCCATCCGCGAAATCACCCTCACGCGAAGTCCCCGCGCCGATGCGGTGATCCGGGTTTCGACGCACATTGACCGTTCCCCAGACGGGCGGCCGGCGCGAGTCGTTGCGGTGTTGAATGACCTCTCTGCGGTCCGCGCGTTCGAGCAATCCATGCGGCGGATCGACCGGCTGGCCAGCATCGGCACGCTGTCGGCGGGCATGGCGCACGAGATCAAGAACGCAATGGTGGCAGTGAAGACGTTTGTCGACATCCTCATTCGGAACAACCAGGATGCCCAACTCGCCGAGGTCGTCGACCGGGAGATGAAACGGATCAACGCCATCGTGAGCCAAATGCTGCGCTTCGCCGGGCCGGCCGAACCGACGTTCGCGCTGATTCGCGTGCATGACGTGCTCGAACAATCGATTCGTGTCATGGAGCATCATCTGGAAGGACGGAAGATTTTCCTGCACCGGGAACTCCGCGCCGTGCCGGACCTGGTGCGCGGGGACGGTTACCAGTTGGAGCAGGTGTTCCTGAACTTATTCTTCAACGCACTCGACGCGATGGGGCCCAATGGCCGGCTGACCATCACGACCGACATCGTGCCGGCCGGCCAGTCGGAACTCCCAGGCATGCCAGCATTGCGAGTGCGCGTGCAGGATTCAGGAGTCGGAATTCCGCCGGAGAACCTGGCCCGACTGTTCGAGCCTTTCTTCACGACGAAATCCACCGGAACCGGTCTCGGGTTGGCGATCACACGGCGCATCATCCAGGAACACCACGGCCTGATTACCGTCGACAGCCAGCCAGGGCAGGGTGCGACGTTCAGTGTGCTGCTGCCGCGGGCCGGCCCGCCAGGCGGCGCGTAAAACGTGAAACGTAAAATGTGAAACGTGAAACGTGAAACGTAAAAACGGACGGATGCTGGTCCTGTTTTACGTTTCACGTTTTACCTTGAAGCGACGGCGCTTTAGGTCCGCAGAGCGTCTCCACTGACAGCGTGTCTCCAACCGGCTTAATGAGGCAGAGGTTCGCCGGCGCGCCGACCGCAAGTCCGGCAGGAAGATTCATCAGGCTGGCGGGGACTTCGGAGAACTGATTCCAGACTTTTTGCCAGCCGCAGCCAAGCATCCTCGTGGCGCAGAGCACGCCCTCGTCCGGTCGGAGAGCAGAGCCGGCAAAGTTGCTGCTGCCGGGGAAGCGAACGACCCGGTCCGAGCCCACCTCGAGTTCAAGGCGGCCCAGGGGATAACGGCCGGGCGGCGCTCCCGCGGCGGCCATCGCGTCGCTCACGAGGAATATCGAATCGCCCAGTTCGCGGTGAGCGAGGCGAAAAAGGGCCGGAGAAACGTGAATCTCATCAGGAATGAGGCTCACGCGAAGCCCGACACCTGGTGGCCTCAACAGGTCGAAGACCCGCCAGAGGATGTTATCGTGGCGGTCGAGTTCGCGCGGACAACCATTGCCGAGATGCGTGAAGGCAACGGCGCCCGCGGCGACGGCGCGTTGAAGAATCTCCAGCGAGGCATCCGTGTGTCCGAGACTCACCTTGATGCCGAGCGACGAGCCGAGCCGCATCGCCTCCAGCGCGCCATCACGTTCGGGCGCCAGAGTGAGGAGAACGGGATCGCCCTCGGTGCATTGGCGGAGTTCGCGAATGTGTTCCTCCGTCGGATCGCGCATCCATCTGGGATCGTGCGCCCCGCAGTAGCCGGGCTTGGTGGAAAGGAACGGGCCTTCGACGTGCCAGCCGGCGATGGCGTGCCGGAGTTCGGCGCAAGTCGATCGCACAGCGCGCACGTGGCGAAGGCGGGCCAGAAGCCGCGCCCAATCGTCCGTAATCAGCGTCAGTAGGAATCGCCCGCAGCCTGCTGCGCGCAATCCACGCACGGCGATGAGCAACTGGTCGAGCGTGAGATCGTCCTGCTGAAAGTCCACGCCCGCGAAGCCGTTCACCTGGAGATCGACCAGCGCGGGCGCGACCCACGGCGCGTCCGCAGGCGCCGCGGGCGCGGGCTCAACCCCGGTGATGACTCCATCATTCCACGCGACACGCACTGGCTGGCCAGTGGCGTAATGGCGGGCGAGGCTGTGGCCATGAACCGGAGCGCCGAGCTCCCGCTCGGCTCGGCCCAAGCGTCGGATCGCGCCGAGCTGGAGCTCGGCGCTCCGTCCAGATTCCGGCGCGCCCTGCACACCCAGATCCTCGGACTGCCCTCCCACATTCATACGGTGACGGGCGGGGCGCTGCCCGCCGGCGCGGGTTCGGAGTCGGGCTGGGGCCTGGCGGCCGGCTTGCGGCCCGGACGAAACAGGCAATCGGCCACGTTGCGCACATATTGCTCGTCCGCGATGCCGTCGACGGCTTCCGCGGGGAATTGGACCTTCCCTTTGAAGTGCGCGGCGAGCTCGGCGAAGAGTTCGACGCGCGCGCGCGGTTCGAGCAAATCGCGGCGGACAATGGCCTGGAGCGCGAGGCTGGCTTCTGCCGGCGAGACGCGCTGGCGCAGGCGGGCTTCCAGATGCGGCGAGGCGCGCAGCGAATTGAACTTGTCCGCCATGAGTTGGTCGAGGTTCGGCTCGGTGAGCTTGGGGATGCGCACCACAATGGTGTTCGCGACCAGGTCCCCGAGGCGCTGGCCGCGGCTGTTGAGCAGGCTGGCCAGGCCGCCCACGAGGTAGAAAACCAACGGTTGCATGTCCACCGGCCGGAGCAGATTGCGGATGAGCACCTGGCTGAACTTCAGCCGCAGCCCGTGAACATCCACCACGCGCAGGCGCAACACCCGCTTGCCAACGGTTTGGCCGCGCCAGCGCCATTCCGTGTAGATGCCGTAGCCGAGATTAAAAACGAAAAACAGCAGCACTGCGACGGCCTGGGCGACGCCGAGGCTTACGAACATGAACATGGAAATCACTATGTTCAGCAGGAACACGAACGCAAAGAGGCAGAGCACATCGATGAACCACGCCAGAAAGCGGGCCATTGGCCCGGCCAGTTCCTGCGAAAACACCACACCCTCAGGCGTGCGGATGTGAAGCGTGGCCAGCCGGTTCATGCGCGCGCCTTCACCTCCAACG
>Ga0137374_10002791_pt1 | contig 20488 bp, 22 predicted proteins | sample SagtaG_20_FD_104811 | JGI IMG/M metagenome (GOLD analysis project Ga0137374, IMG submission 104811) | Vadose zone soil microbial communities from Sagehorn Ranch, Mendocino, California, USA - Sage1_R_100_16 metaG | ecosystem: Environmental > Terrestrial > Soil > Vadose zone | place: USA... | reverse complement strand
CGTCGCGGTGACGTCGTCCGAGCTCTCGGTGAGCTTCCTTCGGCCGGCCACGATCAGGAGCCAATCGATCATCGGACGCGCGCGCCTCATTCACTCGACGCGCACGCTCGGTCTGGCTGAGGCCACCATCGAGGACGGACGCGGTCGCCTGCTCGGCCACGCGACGTCGCGTTGCGTGTTGCTCCCAGGCAACGCCAAATTCTTAGCCACGCGGCAGTATCCGCAGCCGAACAGCTTGGCGGACCCCTACCTGCGCGAGGTCGAGGGTGACGTCAACGGCCAAGAGTTCTGGGATTCAACGCCGGGGATCGAAGTCATGCGTCAGACCGCTGCGGGTCTGCTCAGCCCGCCGGTCTTTCTGCTGATGGGCATTCGCGGCCTCGAAGCGAACGAAGGTCAGATGACGCTCGCGATGACGATCTCGGACTGGCTCTGTAACGCGTTCGGTGTGGTGTATGGCGGTGCGATCGCGCTATTCGCGGACGCCGCGCTGACGCTCGCGGCCGGCAGCACCGTCCCCGCGGCGACGGCGTTCAGCCCGCTCGACATGAAGGTCCATTTCCTGCGTCCGGTCTTTCCCGCGAGTGGCGAGCTCGTGGCTCGCGCGCGCGTCGTGCATCGCGGCCGCAGGATCGCGGTCGTGACCTGCGAGATCACCGATCCCGAGGATCGGTTCGTCGCGCTGGCCTCCGGATCGGTCCTCATCCTTCCGGGCCGACCGTGGGAGCGGCCCGTGCACGTGGAAGACGAGATCGCCGCGGAAGGCTGATCTCGCGTGACGCGATCAGACGCTTGTCACGGACCTGGCTTGAAGAGTCACCAACACGACAAGGGACGCCCTAGCCACATCACCTGGCCGCTCGCGGTTACGCCGAGCGCCGAAGCAGTAGGCCGAGGATCATCACATGTGAGACAAGCGCGGCTGGCACGATGACGATCGGCACGTAGTAGGCAGCGCCCAGCTGGGTCACCACGGTCGCGCTTCGCGCTTGGATGAACGCGTTTGCTAAATCCGCAAGGCCTTCAACGCTGAAGACCCAGATCAAAGGGATCGCGAGCGGAGAGCGCACGCGGAGCGCGGCAATCGAAGCGAGCGCGAGGACCCCCGCGAGTGCGGTTCCCAAGCCTGCGGGTAGCGCGAAGCTCTGCGCCAGCGAAGGCGCCGCTGCCGGAGCCAGGAAGATCAGCCCGATATACCGGAAGGTGTGCAGAGCGAGGAGTGGCTGGAGTGCGGATTCCCGCGGAAGTCGCGCCAGTCGCGGCGCGACGTACCACCTCGCGAGCAGGCTCATGGTGACCAGGGCGAGGATCAGTTGCGCCGGGAAGACCAGCTCACTCGTCAACGTGAACGAATCCCTTCCCCGCCAACTTCATCGGCGTCGGAATATAGCCCTCCCCAGGTCCGAAGCGGCGTGACCTAACGTAGGTAGCGGGATGGCACAGCGACCGCCCGACCCGGTCTCGGACCCCGCTCAGTATCAGCGGTTCCTGCTTGGTCTCCTCGCCGACGATGACCCGGCTGATGTCCAGGCAGCGACGCCGACGAGGATCCGTGCTCTGGTGGCCGAGGCCGGGGATCGTCTGCGCACGCGGCCGAAGCCGGACGAGTGGTCCGTCCTTGAATGCATCGGCCACATCGTCGATGGGGAATTGGTTTCGAGCGGCCGCTACCGGTGGATCCTCGCGCACGACGAGCCGCCACTCGTCGGCTACGACCAGGATCTCTGGGTCGAGCGCCTACGCCACAACGAAGACGACGTGGACGAGCTACTTTCGCTCTTCGAGAGTCTCCGGCGCGCGAACCTCTATCTATGGTCACAAACGCCGGTGGACGAGCGTAGCCGCGTCGGAATCCACACCGAGCGCGGCCGCGAGAGCTACGAGCTGACGTTCCGGCTGATCGCCGGCCACGACCGCAACCACCTCGCGCAGGCGCGCCGGGCTCTCGACGCGGTCTGCTGACACAAGCCAGCGCGGCAGCGACACCAGCACTATGCCGCCTGCTCATCCTCTTCACGCGCACCGGAGGAGGCCGACGCCGGACGAAGCACGCCGACCGCGGCGGCGAGGCTCGCGACGGCCAGTGCCGCCGCGACCGTGAATGCGAGCTGATAGCCGCTCGTGAGCGCGACCGGGCTCGCCATCCCGACGGCAAGTAGGTCATTGGTCCGGCCGCCCGACAGCGTCGCGAGGACCGCGACACCGACCGCGCCGCCCACCTGGGTGCTCGTGTTCACGAGCCCGGAGGCGAGACCCGATTCATGCGGCGCGACCGACGACATTGCGATCGTGGTGAGCGATGGGAAGGAGAGGCCGGCACCGATCCCGAAGAGGACCATCGCGGGAAGAACGTCTCTCACGTAGTCGCCGTCGACGGGGACCCCCTGGAGGATGAGGAGCGCAGTGGCGATCGCGGCGATGCCCGGGAGGAGCGTCGCCCTCGCGCCAAAGCGCAGGATCGCCCGCGCGGTGAAGCCGAGCGAGAGCGTCGTGATCCCGAGCGAGAGCGGCAGGAACGCGAGACCCACCTGCAGCGTGTCGAACCGCAGGACGCGCTGCAGGTAGAGCGCGCCCATGAAGAACTGCCCGAACAGGCCCGCGACCATGAGCGCTCCCACGAGACTCGCGCCGCCGGTCGTGCGCGTCCGGAAGATCGCGAGCGGCACGAGCGGATCGTGTGCGGTCGCCTCGCGCACGATGAACGCGACGAGTAGGACCAACGCGACCGCGCCCAAACCGAGCGTCTCGCCGGACGACCATCCTGTGCGCGACGTGCCGACGATCGTGTAGACGGTCGTCATGAGCGCGCCGACAAGGAGGAGCGCGCCGGGCACGTCCGCACCGCGCTCGAGGCCCAGGCCGGGATCATCTTCGAGGAGCCTCCACGCGAGCGCGATTGTGAGGAGCCCGATCGGCACGTTGACGATGAAGATCCAGTGCCAGTTGACGAGCTGCGTGATGACGCCGCCCGCAAGAAGTCCGATCGAGCCACCGGCCGAGGCGAACAGGCTGTAGATCGAGAACGCGCGCGTCCGCTCCGCCGGGTCGCGGAACATCGTGACGACCATGCCCAGGATCACCGCGGACGCGGTCGCGCCACCGAGACCCTGCAGGAACCGCGCGGCGATGAGAATCTCCTGCGACTGCGCGAGACCGCAGAGCAGTGACGCGACGGTGAACCCGAGCACTCCACCGAGGAACACGCGCTTACGTCCGACGAGATCCCCAAAGCGTCCCGCGAGGAGGAGCACGCCGCCAAACGCGATGAGGTACGCGTTCACGACCCACGCGAGGCCTGCCTGCGAGAACCCGAGGTCTCTTTGGATCGCCGGGAGCGCGACGTTCGTCACGGTCGCGTCGAGAATGATCATGAGGAAGCCGACGCAAAGGACAATGAGCGCGATCCACCGATCGCGGTCGCTCGCGCCCGTGCGGTCAAAGGGCATGGCCATTCGATTCTCCTTTTGCTGGGGACGGGGTGGTGGATACGTAGGTGCCAACCGCAGGTGACGCGAGGTTCTTCCGCCCTAGGAGGCGATCAGCGTGTCGTTCGACGCACACGATGCGTAGCCATTTACGCATCGGGCCGCAGTGCCGCATGCACAGCGTCGTGTGGTTCGAGGCGCGCCGGTCTCGGGGCCGCGTGCCGGGAGTCCGGCCGCTACGCGGCGCGCATCCTTAAGACTTCCGTGACCTTGTTCCGGATGGGACTCTGGCCGACGGGCTCAAGGATGCTGCCCGGCGACAGGGGCTGTGAGTACCGAGATCTTCGAGTCGGGCAACGCATTGAACGAGTGGTCGAAGGCGAGATTGGTCACGAAGAGATCGCGGCCCTTGAAGACAAGGCTGGCCGGGAAGTGCAGCGCCGCAGTGCCAGTCCCGCGATACGTCGCGATGCGTGCACCGGCTGGGGAGATCACCGCGATCTCGTCGGCCTGGTTGGCACAGACGAAGAGGTTGCCGCGGACGTCGAATTGGATTCCGTCGGCGCCGTCGATCCCGGTCGCGAAGACCGAGACCGCACCGGCGGAACCATCCGCGTTCACAGCGATCCGCAGGACGCGGTCGTCGCCGGTGTTCGCGACGTACAGGCTGGACTCGTCGCGATCGAAGGCGACGCCGTTCGCCCCGAACGGGGGGAAGCCCGCGGTCGTGAGCAGCACGTCCTGCTTCCACACCGTCGTCGTCCCGTCGGGTGCGATCTTCCAGATCCTGCCGCCGAACGAGTCGGAGACGTAGAGGTTGCGGTGGCGGTCCTGAGCGAGCGCGTTCGGCCCGCCAAGGCTGCTCGCGATCGTTCGCGAGGCGTGCGTCGATGGATCGACGAGGAGCAAACTTGCGTGTCCGAAGTCGATCACGTACAGGCCCTGGCCCTGCTCGAACAGCATGCCGATGAGCGGTGAGCCGATGGAGATCACGTCAGTGAGCACGCCGGTCCGATCGAGGACGCAGATCGTGCCCGCGGCGCTGAAGGACGAGGCGTAGATGTTCCCGCGCGGGTCGGCGGCGATGCCTTCCGGCTGCGGGCAGCTCGCCGTGAGGTTCGAGCCGAAGTCGCTGATGACGCCGACCTCCGGCGACGCGGCGGTGGCGCTCGTCGGCACTGAGAGCATGAGGATGACGACGACGATCAGCGTGAGCTGACGCATGTGCCTTATCCCCCTTGGATGCGCGGTCGACGCGTCCGACGCGATTATGCGGAGCGACTAAGCGCAGGCTCGTCGGCCACCCCTCAAATGGGGAACTGCGCGATTCGTGACAGGATTGCGCTCCGATGTGCTGCGTCGTCCTCCTCGTGGCGCTGGTGGGGCCGCGTCTCGCGCTCTTCGTCCTCTGGCTCTTCTCGAGCTACCTGAGCCGCGCCTTCGACGCGTTCCTCCTGCCATTCCTCGGCTTCGTCTTCCTCCCCTGGACGACGCTCGCGTACGCCGTCGCCCAGAACGAGTTCGGCGGCCCGCACGACATCGGTCTCATCCTCGTCGTGCTCGGGGTCCTCGTCGATATCGGCGCGCTGGGCGGCAGCGCGCGCGGACGCCGCTTCTCGGCGTGAAGCGGCGCGTTCCGCGCCGAGTCGAAGTAACGCCCGGATGCTCACTGACGCGTCGAGACCGAGCACGGCCACGTCAGCGAAGCGAACTACATCGGACTCACGAGCTGGAAGTAGTTGTCATCGGGATCGGAGAACGTCGCGATCCACGCCTCGCCCGGCCCCTCGAGGTTGTAGGGCTCTCGGACGACCGTCGCGCCCGCAGCCTTGAGCCGTTCGAAATCGCCCTTCATGTCGGGGCTCTCGATGTTCCAGATCAACCGCCCCGGGTGCGTGTTCTTGCCCTTGACGCGATCGTGCGGCCCAACGGTGATCCCGCCCGTGCCGATCTGCCATCCTGTGTAGCCGCCCATCTCGAAGGCAGGCTTACCGAGGACCTTCGTGTAGTACTCGGTCAGTCGCCGCGGATCCTCTGACCCGATCAAGATGCTGTTCAGGTTCATGCTGCCTCTCCTTTTTTGCCAGTCTCTCGATTAGACGATGGTGGTCGACAAATCTCATCGGTGGTGTTGCTTGGCCGTTTGCCTGGACGGCCGGCGGTCTGGCTCCCGCGAGTCGCGCAGCCGACATGATGACGACCGCTAGAGTCCAGATCCTCTTAAGGAGTCCGCAAATGAAAGGCCCGCCGCCGCAGTACACCGCGAAGACGCTGGACGACTACCTCGAGCAGCTGAGCAAGCCCGTGTTCCAGGCGGGCATGAGCTGGGCCGTCGTTGACGCGAAGTGGCCGACGACCACGAAGGCGTTCCACGGCTTCAAGGTCGAGCGTGTCGCTCGCATGAGCGAGCGCGAGGTCGATGCGCTCACCAAAGACGAGCGCGTGATCCGTAGCCGACCGAAGATCGCGGCCGTCGTGCACAACGCGAACGCACTTCTGGAGATCGAGCGGGCCGGAGGCTTCAAGCGTCACCTGCGCTCCTTCTCCGACTACGAGACGCTTGCCACCGACCTGAAGAAGCGGTTCAAGTTCGTCGGCGACAGCGGCGTCTACCACTTCCTCTGGACCGTGAAGCACCCGGTCCCGGAATGGCACGAGTGGGCGAAGGCCCACGGGATGCTCGAGGGCCGCAAGACGGCGCGGCCAGCGCCACGGAAGCGTCACGCCTGACCTTGCGACTCAGCGCAGCGTCGACCCGAAGGTAACGACGCAGGAACTTAATCCGGCGTACGCGGCGTGGGAATCGGCGCAAATGGAAATCGGCATCGACAGCTTCGCAGCGGCGTACGACGACATCAGTCTGGCGGTCAGTCGGTCGGATCGTCTGCGCAGCCTGATCGAACAGATCGAATACGCGGACCAGGTCGGATTGGACGTGTTCGGGATCGGGGAACACCATCGCAAGGAGTACCTCGACTCCGCTCCCGCGGTGATCCTCGGCGCGGCGGCGGCGCGCACGAAGCGCATATGGCTCACGAGTGCCGTGACGGTGCTCAGTTCGGCCGATCCGGTGCGGGTGTTTCAGAACTTCGCCACAGTCGATCTTCTCTCTCGTGGCCGCGCGGAGATGGTCGTCGGCCGCGGATCTTTCATCGACTCATTCCCGTTGTTCGGCTTCAACCTGGACGACGGCACGGATATCTGATCGCCCAGATCTTCTTCGGCCTGTGGCTCCTGCCGCTCGGGTACTTGGTCTACAAGTCAGGTTACTTCCCTCGGGTGCTCGGCATCATGCTGATGATCGGATGTTTCGGCTACTTGGCGGACCTCGTGGCGATCTACATCTTGCCCGGTTTCAAGTCGACGTTGACGCCCTACCTCGCGTTTCCGGCGGGGCTGGCCGAAATCTCGTTTCTGCTGTGGCTGCTCGTGAAGGGCGCGAAGGTGCAGCCGCAAGACGAATCTGCCCCCGCCACAGTCCGAGGGCAGCTCGCCAACACGGTCTGACCGCCATCGGCTATTTCGGAACAGGGACACGCTCGAGGAAAAAGTCATCATTAAGGTGTGAGGGACCAACCACCGCGCAAGATCGCCGGGTCCACTGAGAACATGAGGAGGTAGACCATGGTCACGCCACCCGAGCCCTACCCCGCCCGCTTGGACATCGACTACCCCGAGAAGCTTGATCGGTTCACCACGTTCTTCCGGGTGATCTGGATCATCCCGATCGGCATCATCCTGGGCCTCCTCACCGCGAGCGGGGACCAGACCATGGTCACGCAGACCGGCGAACAGGTTCGGAGTACCGGCGGGGGGATTTCCGCCGGGCTCTGGCTCGCGACCGTCCTGATGATCGTGTTCCGGGTGCGGTACCCACGCTGGTGGTTCGACTTCGCCCGAGAGCTGACGCGCTTTAGCGCGCGGGTCGGTGCCTACCTGGCCCTGCTCACGGATCGGTACCCGTCGACGGTCGAAGAGCAGTCGGTGCATCTGGAGATCGATTACCCCGATGTCGAGCGGAATCTCAATCGCTGGTTGCCGCTCGTGAAGTGGTTGCTGGCCATCCCGCACTACGTTGTCCTCGTCGTCCTCTGGCTCGTCGCGATCCTCCTGGTCATCGTTGCGTGGTTCGCCATCCTCATCACCGGACGCTACCCGCGAACACTCTTCGATTTCGTCGTTGGGATTGGCCGATGGAGCCTTCGAGTAGCCGCGTACGCATTCTTGCTGGTCACGGACCGATACCCGCCATTCAGCCTCACGTGAGTAATACGGCGCGCCTCTAAGGAAGTTCTGGTAGCCGCGGGTCGATCACTCGCTCCAGTCCCATTCGGTCGGACCGGTCTGGTAGCCGTACGCGCTCAGGCCGGAGCCAGGGAAGCGCACGAGGAGCTTGCCGTGCGAGCCGTCGGCATCGGTGAGCCACACCTCGAGATCCACATTCGGGAACGATGCGGCATTGCTGGCGATGGCCGTCTGACGGCGGAGGACGAGCAGGCGCGTGCCGTCCCGTGACGGCCGCACGCCCTCCTCGACGTATCCCGTCTCGTGCGCCGACGCGCGGATCGACCCGGTCGCGGCGTCCCACACGGCCACGCGGCGATCGCCGACGCCACGTCCCGCGACGGCTTCCACCGGCTCCCACCGGCCCGCCGGACCGCTCACGAACCAGAGCGTTCGCCCGTCCGCGGAACCAGGCCGGCGCGAACGCGGCCACGTCCGGACCGGTGATGTCGCGAGTCCCGCTCTCCGGCGACCACAGGCGCAGGGTCTTCGTGTCCCACACCATGCGGCCAGCGCCGCTGATGAACGCGAGCGTGTGCGGAGCCGTCCATGTCGTCGTGTCGTGCAGCAGCGTTGCACCGAGCTCCGTGCGCTGGCCGGTCTGCGTGTCGATGACGACGAGCGGCCGGCCGTCCATGTCGAGCGATCCGCTGAACGTGCCGATCTCCCAGAGCGCCACATACCGCCCGTCGGGGGACCAGCCGGACCAGTAGAAGCCGTCGGCGGGCGCGCGATAGATGACCCGCTCGACGCCCTGCTCGCGGACGGCGAGCTCCTTCGCGATCAGATATGTGCCGCCCGGCACGGTCGGGCTCAACCGCTCTACCGCGATGAGCCGCCCCTCGGGCGAGGGGTGCTCTGTGCCTGCCGAGATCGTGGGAAAGGCGACGACCGCCGCGGTGCGGCCCTCGTACCACCACGTCCCGCCGAGGCGCATGACGAGCCTGCCCGCCGCCGGGACCGCGTTGACGCCGACGGGCGCGATAGCGCGGCCGGTGCCGACGACGGGGGGTCCGAGGATCACGTTTCCGGGCGACGGGCTCGGCGCGGGCGTCTGGGGCGAGAGCCAGATCCGAGTGGCGCGCGGGAGCGCGTCGCGCGGGCTGTACAGGACCATCCCGACCTCGCGACCGGGCGACAGGTCGGCGCGCCCCGCCGGCAGCTGGCTCCCACCCACGAGGTTCACGATCTCCACATGCGCGGAGAGCTTCACGCGCCGCTCGGTCGGAGCGTCGTATCGCAGGATCCCGATGACCATCTCGTCGCCATCGACCGAGATGACGACGCCGTCGAGCCGGCCGATGTTCGCATACACATAGCGAGCGACGAATGCGCTCGGCCCGCGCGTCCCGTTGACGAACAGGTGGTCGCCGACCTCGATGGCGCTGGCCGGGACCGAGATCTCCTTCCACACGTCGATGACCGAGCTCAGATCCACTTCGGTCTCCTGGCCCACAGCCTCGAGGACCACGCTCGTCGGCGTCCGGCGAACGACGACGCCGCTCGTCGACTCGGGTCCGGGTCGAAAGCTTGGCGTCGGCACCGGAGAAGGCGCCGGCGAGGCTACGGCGGCGGGCTCTTGCGCGGCTCCGCCCGGCGCGGCGCCGGCGGATGCCGGCGGGACCCGGCCGCAACCGAGGACGGACGAGACGGCGACGAGCACGACGACGAAAGGGAGCGCGGCGCGCATGAGCGGATCATCGCGGCATCACGTCCCCGGGTCGTCTGACTTCGAGAGGGGTAACTCGTACGCGCAGTCGGGCCGCTTATTGCCCTAAACACCCAGGCCCTCGGGCGCCATTGTTCTATGAATGCCCCAGCCGACACGCGAGCAGTGGGAACGCCTCTACCGCGAAGAGTTCCCGCGGATCTACCGGGCGCTCGTCATGGTGCTGCGCGACCGAGAGCGGGCGCTCGACGCATTACACGACGCCTTCACCGAGGGGCTACGACGCCCACCGCGCGATGACGAGAACCTGACCGGCTGGCTGTTCCGCGTCGCGCTGCGAGGAGGGCGCCGCGGGCTACGCCGCGCGGCGTCCAGTGCGACGCGCGCCGTCGCCGGATCGAACACGCGTGACGAGCTCGCCGAGGCGCTCGATCGCGCCGAGGTCGGACGGTTGATGGCGATGCTCACGGCGCGTCAGCGCGCAATGGTCATCGCCGAGTACTACCTCGACCTCGATCAGGAAGACATCGCGCGGATCTTCGGCGTCCAGCGCGGCACCGTCGCCGCCACGCTCGCGCAGGCCCGCGCACGCATGCGCACAGGAGGACAAGATGTTTGAGGGCGGCTTCCGTCAGGTCCTGCGTCGCGAGGTCGACGGCATCCCTCTTCCGGCGGAGGACGAGTGGGTCCCCCGGGTCGCGTCGAGTGGCTTCGGAGCGTTTGCGCTGGTCGCCGGTGCGACCGCGGTCGCACTGCTGCTGGGTGTCGTGACGCTGACCGGCGCCCGCCTACCGCAGGGGCCGGCCGCCGAAGAGCCAGCTCGTGTGACGCCGCCGGCACGTCCGACGGTCATCGACGGTCGAAAGATCATCCCGGTCCCGATCCTCTACCGCAACACGCAGTTCAACTACAACCTCGTGCTCCCGGCGTGGTTCCATGAGTCGGAGGCAGTGGCCGGCCTCCCGTCGGAGCCGGCGCTCCTCGAGCGCAAGATCTTCACGGCCCGTAGCGATGCCGACGAGGGTCGTTTCGGCCAGGTCCGTCCGTGGGATCTCTTCGTCGAGGTCTACCGGCGCGAAGGACGTTCCTTGGAAGAATGGGCGGGCGCGGTCGGCTGCAACAGGTCAGGTCCCGTCGGGGCGAGCACCTGCGCGCTGACGACGACGCGGATCAGAGGTGCCACCGCGGTCATTGGCACGCGCACGGCGCCGCTTGCCGGCAAGATCTACATCATCGATCGTGGCGACCAGGTGCTCGTCCTCCGCTACGGCGTCGGCGACGAGTCGAACCGTCCTCCCGACGTGACCGAGGCGACGCTGGAGGAGATCATCCGCTCGCTCGGACTGGTTTAGCGACTCGATCGTGTACCGAGTTTCCGCCCGCCGTCCTTCTCATTTGGACACGTGGTCAGCACCTGCTCGTTCCGGAGACCCAAGGGCTGCGATATGGGATACACGGCGGGCTGCCGATATCTGCCAGCCGGTAGTGGTGCCGCGCGCTGACCCACTGCCACCGCCCGTCGCGCAGGTCGAGGAGGAGGTCGATCGCCGTCGTCCGGTCGGGCTCCTTCCATTCGGAGCGCACGAAGAAGAATGCCCCCTCCCCGCTCCCATCTGCCTGGAGCGTCGGATCGACGGTGACGGTGAGGTCACCGGCCGCGAAGCGGTCCCGCAGGGCCTGAATGAAGAGGGCGACGGAGCGGCTCAGACCACCGCCGCCCGAATTCGCAAGCCCCTGACCGTCAATGAGCGGGGAGACGCCCAGATGGCAGTCGGGCATCAGCCGCGCGACCGCATCTGCATCCCGCGCCGCGAATGCCGTGGCCAGTGCCGCAGCGAGCTCGCTCGCGGCCTGGCGACGGGCCTCCGGGAGCGGGCTCGGCGTCGGTGTCGGGAAGGGCTGCCGCGCAATCGTCCCAAAGGTCGCCGCGATGTCCTCGAGCCGATGCTGCGGTGGCGACGACCACATCGTCGGGGTGAGCACGTAGATCCGATCGTCCGCGCGGATCACGATCACCTGCGTCTCGGCGGTGGCGTTGTCCGCGACCAGCTTGACCGCGTCCCGACCTCCGCTGGCGAGCGGCTCGATCTTCCGGTGGGTACTGAGCGGCTGCGCTCCCGGCACGCGCGGCGTGCTGGCCCACTCGCTGGCCGACATGCCGGCGACATTGCGATACGCCTCGACGAAGAGCAGCGCCGCCGCTGTGGGGGACGGGAGGTCACCGAGGTCGCGCAGGCACTCTTCGCGCTCGTCTTGCGGGGTGAGGAGCGTGTACGTGTCTCTTCCCAGGATCTCTAGCGTGTCGGACGTGTAGATAACGGGGCTCAGGCGTCTGTAGGCCTCGGGCAACGTAATGCGATAGCCGAGGATCGCGTTCTCGTACGTGACGAGCCGACCTGCGCTCGCCGTCGGCGACGCGCTCGGACTCGTGACCGTCGTCGGCGCTCCGGATGCAGCGGGGCTTGGCAAGGTCGGCGACGGTGAGCCCGCGGCGTTGCGACGGACATCCGCAAGGGTGGACCCGATGAGGACAGCGAGAACGACGACGGCGACACCGCTGGCCAACGCCCCTGCGATCCGAAGGGGGCGGCGCTGCGGCCGCATGCGTTTCATCGCTCCGGCGCGGTGGCGGGCCTACAAGCCGACGGCGGTCGAGCGGAGGTCACGCTGGAGCCGGGCGCGGAACTCGTCTTCGGCGGGCCCATCCACATCTGCCATCGGTAGACCGAACCGGACGTTATTCGAACCGCTCGAACCGAGTCAGTCAGCATGGGTTACTCGACCTACTGCTCAGGTGCCAGAAGGAGCTGGTTGGGCTCGCGGCCCTCCTGCGCCAGGGCGACGACGGGTGACCATCCCTCGGGTCCTACCCGCGGCTGGAGCCGACCGTGACTCAGCCGTTTACCAAGAGCGCCACCCCGACGACGAGGCTCCACACCTGGATCCAGAGCGGCAGATCGGAGATAACGAGCCGACCGACCTTCGGGCGCTGGATGAGGTAGCTGATCGCGCCCGCCACGCCGAAGATCGCTGCGGACCAGCCCAGCCAGCTCGGGATCACCGCGTGGATCGTTATCGCCGCGCCAAATACCGCGAGAGACGAGAAGGCTACGACCATATACACGCCCACGATGGCCGCGCTGGCGCGCTCGACCGGATGGAAAAGCTCAGGCCGCATCGGTCCGCGATCGACACCGCCCGACGACCAGAGGGTCACGCTGAACTGGAACGCGAGGGCGCCGATGAACAGCGGTGCTGCGATCGCGTACAGCGCGAGACCTAGCGGTGCGAGGACGCGATCACCGACCTCGGCGAGCGCGATCGCGAGCAACGCGAGGCCGCACGCGGTGAGAACGACCGCACCCATGAAGAATCCCATCAGCGCCCGCCACGCAGCGCGGTGGGCAGTCAACGTCGAGAGGCGCTCGGCGGTAAGGGTCTCGGCATCACGTGCAAACTGCGGGACGTATCCGACGATCGCGAAAGCGACAGCGAGCGAGAGGGCGCTCGAGACGAGGAGCGCGCCGGCGGCCGTCGTCGGGGTCACGGATTTCGGCCGCGCGCGAGCCGCTCCCGCCGATGAGGTGTGGCCCTAACCACTTGCAGCCAAGAATTCGGATGCGAGACGTCCGCAACGGACGGCGTCATCCAGCCACGGCAGATGTCCAACGCCTGCGACCTCGAGCCGAGCGTCGGGCATCAGCGAACACGCGAGGCGCCCGACGTCGGTTGTCCCGAATGGGTCGTTCGCAGCCCAGAGGAACAGGGTCGGCTGGACCACGTGTCGCAGCTCAGCGTCGCCAAGCGCGAAGGACTTGCGCGCACCACGAGCAGTGAGGGACGTCTCGAGCAAACTGAGCCATGCGGCCCGGTAGGCCGGGAGTTCTTCGATCCGCTGCATGTAGGTCATGAATTCCTCTGAGATCCGATCCGGATCGTGGCCCATCCGCCGCAGCAACGTTTGGATCTGCTTCGGGCTCGCCGGCTCCATGCCGAACATGACCTCGTTGAGCCGCCTCACGCTGAGCAGGCGGAATCCGAGCGGTCCGCTCGTACCCAGTAGGAGCGCAGGACATCCGACGAGCACGAGGCGCGAGACTCGCTCCGGATTCTCGAGGGCGTACCAGAGCGCCCACAGCGCACCCATCGAGTTCGCGACGATGCGCAAGGGCCGCCCGCCGAGCGACTCGGCGATCGAACTGACGAATTCGACGGCGTGACGCCGCAGGTCCACGCCTCGGTAGGTGAACGCGTCGCTCAAGCCGTGTCCGGGACGATCCGGCGCTACGAGGCGCGCCGCCGAGAGGGACGCCATCAGTGGGGCGAACAGCCCCGCCGCGCCGCCGCCCCCGTGGAGTAACAGGATCGGCTCACCGGCACCGGCCTCAAGGAGTCGTATCCGCAGGCGGGGACGCGACAGCTCGACGAAGGTTGACCGAACGGTGACTCCTGAATGTTTGAAGAATGCGCGTTCGGCATCCAAGAAACGCGCGACTGGTGCAGCATCGCTCGCGATGGCGTCGATGGTCGGTTGTGCTGTTGGCATGTCTACTCCTCCTCCCACGAGTCCCGGCTATCCTCCGCGGCGTCGGTCTGGATTGGAAGAGGAGCGGCTATTGAGCAGAGAAATCGGCGATGGCGTTCGGCAAACCCGGTCGCCCGGCTGAGGACCGGCAGCTCCGCCAGCGCGAGATCTTCCTGGCCGTCGCGCCTCTTCTGGTGGAGCGGGGCGTCCGTGGCCTCACGATGCGTGACGCCGCCCGCGCCGCGCACATCTCCGTCGCCGGGCTCTACCACTACTTCCCGACAAAACGCGATCTGGTCCTGCACTCGCTGCGGCCGGATGCATTCAAGCGCATGTGTGGCGACTTCATGAAGGAGTCGGGCCACCTCCAGACAGAGGCGCCCGGGCGTTTCCTGCGCGCATTCGTCGAATTAGCGTCCGTGAAATCTCGTTCGTGCGTCCGGCGATCCACGCGGCCCTGGAGATCGGCGCCAAGGAGTTCTGGGCGGCACAGGAAGCCGGCATCGTGACAGCGCTCGACATCATGGTCTCGGCGCTCCGTGGGGCGTATCCGACGGCGACCGATGATGAGCTTGCGCACATCGCACGGGCGATCCGTCGAACGCTGATGGCCGCGCTGTTGGACCGGTCGGTGGGCGACGAGGAGCTACGCGAGCAACTGCGAGCGTTGATGGTCGGTGACGCGTTTCTTCGGCGGCGGCACCGGGACACCGCGGCAGCGACGACCGCGCCGGTCCCAAGCGCAGGCGTGGCCGTCGATCGAAAGACGGCGATGAGGGTCGTGTAGACCGTACCGGACAGTTTTCGAACCGACGAGGAGCCGAACTCGTCCGGAGAACGGTCTTCTTGAGACCCTGATCGCCACTACGACGAGCTCTATGAACTTGGAACTTGTCGCAGCCAACCACGGCCAGTCTGCCGACGGCGCGATCGACCGCCACCGAAAGGCTGACCGACGTCCTGATCGAGCACTACGACGAGCTCGAGCGCCTTCTCACCCCGCTGGACGGTGCAGGCCACGGGAACGTCACGTCGCGCGGATGGCCCCACGCTCTGGATCGCGTGCGATTCGGAGCCAGCGCCCACTGACGTACCGTTCGCGGCCATCGCGAAGACCACAGTAGGCCGCGCCCGCGTACGCTCCGGATGTGACCCTGCGCATCGCCCTGATCGGTCCGCCGGCCGCCTCCATCGACGGTGCGCGGAGACAGCTCGCCGGCCGGAAACCGTGGGGTCTGCTCGCGTATCTGCTCCTGGCGGCGAGCGCGCCGACGCGCAGCGAGCTCGGAGAGCTCCTCTGGCCGCAGGCGGACGATCCGCTCGGCGCGCTGCGCTGGTCGCTCCACCAGGTCCGCCGCGGGCTGACGCCCGAGGCAAGGGTGGTCGAGCACGATGGCCGGCTCAGCGTCGATCTCGGTGACGCGACCGTCGATGCGCACCGCGCCCTCGCGGGCAGGCTCACACCCGAGCAGGTCGAGGCGATCGCCAACGGCGAGCTGCTCGGCGGCATCTTCTTCGACGATGCCCCTGTGTTCGAGCAGTGGCTCACACTCGAGCGGCAGCGCGTCGCGTCGGCGGTGCGTGATGCGCTGCGGTGGGCGGTCGCCGACCTCGCGCGTGCGGAGCCCCGGCGAGCGCTTCGCCTGATCGAGCGCGCCGTCGCGATGGATCCGACCGACGACGCGATACACGAGCTCGCGGTCGACATCTACGTCTCCCGCGGCGATCGCGCCGCGGCGGAGCGGTACGTCGCGGCGGCAGGCAGGACTTACCGCGCCGAGCTCGGCATCGACGCGCCGGCATCGATCCAGCGGCCGCTCGAGCGTCCCGCGCCCTCTGACGTCATCGTGCCGCTGACGGTCACCGCGCAGGCGCTTCTTGATCTCGCGACTGCGCGCCTGGAGAGCGGCGACTACGCCTCGGCGGAGGATGCGGCACGGCGCGCCGCGAGCACAGCGGCAGCGACGAATGACCGCTCCCTCGAGGCGCGCGCGCTCGTCACGCTCGGCAGCGTTCTCGTGCACTCGGTGCGCGGGCGCGATCGCGAGGCCGTCGGCCTGCTCACCCGAGCGTTCGCCCTAGCGAGCGAGACCGGGGACGCGCCCATCGCGTCGGAAGCGGCGCGCGAGATCGGATACGTCGCGTTCCTCGCCGCGGACTACGGCGGCGCAGAGGCATTGCTCCAACGTGCGGTCGCGCTCGCCGAGCAGGCGGCTAACGACGTGCAGCGCGGGCAGGCGCTCACGTTCATCGCCGCGTGTGCGATCGACCGCGGCGACGTGCACCACGCCCTCGACACGCTCCACGAGGCGCTCGCCTCGCTCGACCGCGCCGCGGAGAAGCGCTTCCGCTGGTTCACGCTCTCGTTCCTCGCGCGCGCCGAGCTCCGCCGCGGCGACCTAACGGAGGCCGAGCGGCTGGCCCGCGAGGCCATCGCGGGAGCGCGCGCCGCCGGATGGCATTCGGTCGTGCCATGGATGCAGGTCCATCTCGGCGAGGCACAGCTCGCGCAGGGCCGCGTCGAGGACGCCGCGCGAACGTTCGCCGAAGCGTTCACGCTCGGAACGGAGATCGGCGATCCGTGCTGGGAGGGGCTCGCGCTCCGTGGCCTCGCGTCCGTAGAGGTGCGGCGCGGCGACACCGCCCGGGCCCGGACGCTCCTCAAGGAGGCACACCAGCGCTGCACGCGCGTGCCGGACACACTTTGGTGGGCCGACGCCGCGATTCTCACCGACCTGGTGGAGCTGGACGCGGGCGGCGACCGGCGTGTGGTCGAGGATGCCATGCGCCTGGTCCGGCGAGGCCCGATGCCCGACCTCGCCGCGCGCCTCTCCCGGTTCTCGCGTCAAACGCTCGCGCAAACGCGGCACTGAGAACGTCGCTCAACACATGGCGCTGCGGCGCCGAAAGGAGCGACGCGATGGAAATCGTCATCTTCGTAGTTGCGCTGGGCATCTTCGGCCTCGCAAGCCTCGCGTTCGGGTACGACAGCCGCGATGGCTTCGAGGAGGCCCCGAGATGAGCATCGCAGGAGCCAGCGTGATTGGCACCGGCGCGACCGACACCCGTCCACCGAGCGACCCGAGCGGGCAACGCAGCGCATGGCTGATCGCGTTGGCGGGCGTTGGGCTGATCGGCTACGGGATCATCTTCCTCGTCGTCAACTTCACGACCTTCATCGAGCTCGGTCTCGGCGAGACCGAGGTCGGCGCAACCAGTGCGACAGCGCTCGCGTTCAGTGAGAAGTACTACCACTACGTCAGCCATCTGCAGGTCGCGCTCTCGGGCTTCATCGCCGCCACCGGGGTCGCGCTCGTCGCGTTCGCGCTGTGCGGAATCCGCCGCGGCGAGCAGTGGGCATTCTGGAGTTCGGTGGCGACCGCGGTCACCGGTGTCGCCGTCGCGCTACCGCTGCACTACCCGTGGGGCCTCGCGACGATCGGCCACCTAGGGTTGATCTACCTGGACCTCGCGGTCTTTGCTGCTGGCTTCCTCTACGGGCTGCGCGCTCGCTATCGCACGGCCTGACGAAGCGAGAGGCGCCCGCGGGCTCTTACTCGCGGGCGCCACCGCAGCTCTCGCGCAGCGTGTAGACCGTACCGGACAGTTTTCGAACCGACGAAGAGCCGAAACGGACCTGAGCAGCGCCTCCTCGACCTTCTGACTACGCACTACGACGAGCTCGAAGGTCTGCTCGCGCAGGCGCATCGCCTCTGCCATCGCATAGATGCGCCGGACCGATCTCCTGGAGCTCTTCCGCTTCAACTACTGGGCGGATCGGCACCTGTCAGCTCAGTTGCGGGTCTCCCAGGTGGTCAGGATGACGCGCGGGAGCGGACTGGGCGGCCGGCGGAAGCCGCCCTCGGCGGGCACGAAGAGGCCGTGGAAGGCGGCTGCCACGCGGGCACGGGCCTCTAAGACTGACGGACGTCGTTGACACTTGGGTCGCTCAAACAGGAGGGATCCAAGTGACCGACAGAGAGCGGGCGAGGTTAGCGTCCCGGCGTCTCGCGATCATCCGTCACGCCAGGGAAGTCAGCGGCAACGTCAGCCAGACCTGCCGCTACTACGGCATCACGCGACAGAGCTATTACGTCTGGCTGCGGCGCTACGTCGAGAAGGGCGTTCCCGGCCTCGCGGACCGCTCGCGTCGGCCGCACCGCAGCCCGCAGGCCACGAGCACCGAGATCGTCGGCAAGATCGTGCACCTGCGTCAGACGTACCAGTTCGGGCCGCAGAAGATCGCGATGTACCTGCGCCGCTACCACGAGCTGGTGGTGAGTGTGTCCGGCATCTGGCGGATCCTGAGGCGCCTGGGGCTCAGCCGGTTGCCGGCGTCCCAGCGCTACGTCCCGTTCCACAAGCGCTGGCAGCGCTACGAGAAACCCGAGCCTGGCCACCAGGTGCAGCTGGATGTGAAGTTCATCGCGCCGCTCAAGGGCTCGCGGCAGAAGCTGCCGTTCCGCGTCGAGCGCATCCAGACCGACAACGGATCGGAGCTCGCGGCGGCCTTCCACTGGCACGTCCAGGATCTCGGCATCGAGCACGTGTACATCAAGCCACGCACCCCACGGCTGAATGGCAAGGTCGAGCGCTCGCACCGCATCGACGCCGAGGAGTTCTATCGGCTGCTCGACGGCGTCGTGGTCGACAACGCCAAGCTGTTCACGACCAAGCTCCAGGAGTGGGAGGACTACTACAGCTTCCAGCGCCCGCACGGGGCACTCGGAGGGCAGACACCCTACGAGCGGCTACGCTCCAAGACCAAAGACCCCGGTGTCAGCGGACACCGTCAGTTGCACACCTGTAGACGGTACCGGACACGATCCGAACCGAGATCTCCCCGAAAACCCCCAGATATGAGGTTAGTGGACCTCCTTCTTGGGCACTACCAAGAGCTGGAGCAACTGATGGAGCGGACTTCTCATGACACCTCTATTGATGGCGAGGCTGAGAAGCGAAGTCAACGGGCAAGCGTGATGGTCTAGCGTCGACCCTTCAGTACAGTCCCCACGAAGCGACCGATGGTGACCGACCTAGAAAGATCTCGATCGAGCCGGGTAACGCGTCTTCCGCAAGAAGGTAACCCGTGAGCCTGGCGTGTCCCTCGACCGCGACCACTCGGTCGTGTTGTCCGGTTCCGGTCACCGCGATCAGCTCAGGCAGCGTCTCTCCCGCCCTGACGCGGTTAGCAATCTGCTCCCAGCCAGTCCGGTGTTCTTCGACCAGCCCGGTACGAACGCGAGCAGCGGCGTTCATCGGCAGCCGTGTCCCGCCCGAAACGTCGAGCCAAAACGGCCAGTTGGTGTATTGGATCTGCGCGAGCTCCTCAGGCGCGATCGAGACACGCGACCACTTGATGCTCCTCGGCGAGTTTCGCGGCTGGGGCCGAAACCAACTCCTCTTGCGCGGATTTTCCTCTGACACACCCCGCAGGCACGGTCGGCGACGGGACGACTCGTTCCGGGCGAGAGCACGCGTTAGGCCGTCGCGAACCGAAGCTCTACGGGAGCGGATCCATCGTGATGACGACCTTGGCCCGGGCCTGGCCGGTCCCGACGTAGCGGACCGCTTCGGCTCCCTCGCTCAGCGGGTACGTCCGATCGATCGCCGGGCGGATCTTTCCCGTCTCGATGAGGTCCTTCAGGACGACGAGGTCATCGCGGCTCGAGCTCGCCATGTAGAAGACGACCCCTGCTTCAGGACGCGTGAGCGGACGAACGCGTTGCCGACCCGACCGAGGATCGCGAGCATGCCGCCCCGCTTCGCCGCGCCGGCCAGCACGAGCGTCCCGTTCGGCGCCAGCACGCGCCGCAGCGTCCCGAACGGGGATGTCCTTCTGGCGCATGAGCTTTCCGATCGCATTCATCACGAAGCCGCCGTGCGCCGAGTGCCAGTCGAGCGCATTGACGGACGCCGCGCGCACCTTGACGAGCACGCGGCCTTCGGTGACCAATGGCCGGTCGACGTCCCGGACGTTAAACACGTCCGCCGATCCGGTGCCGTCCTGTACGAGCGCCTTCATCGTCGTTCTGTGGCCTGGGTCGTGGCTATCGTCATCACTGTTCCTCCTGCGCCTCGGGAGCAGCGTGGCACCGGCTGTGAAGAAGTTATGAAGGCGCGACGGCGTTTAGGCGCAGGGCGAACCGGCTACGGCGCGAGTCGCGACAGCCCGGCCCAGGGCTCGATCGGCGGGAGCCCATTGCTCCCGAGGGCCAGCGAGATCTCCCCACAGTGGAAGGCGTCGTGGGTGATCATGCGGATGAGGACGGACTGACGGGTATGGATCTGGACGTCGCTGCCGCGTGATCGCCGCGCCTCCTGGCCCAGGCTCTCGGGCGTCCAGGTCGCGAGGCAGCGCTCCACGATCTTCCAGGACGACGCGAGCGCGCCGACCAACTCGTCGGCGGATCGGGGATGCGCAAGGTCGTCCTCCCAGCCGAGACCGGTCGGGTCGGCGAACGGCGTCGTCTCCGCGCCGGGCTCCTTGAACACGTGACAGAGCCAGTACACGTGCATGCCGGCGATGTGCGACGCGCTGGCCCAGATCGGCCACGTCGGCGATCCGATGGGGAGCGCGAGCTG
>Ga0137374_10002789_pt1 | contig 20510 bp, 22 predicted proteins | sample SagtaG_20_FD_104811 | JGI IMG/M metagenome (GOLD analysis project Ga0137374, IMG submission 104811) | Vadose zone soil microbial communities from Sagehorn Ranch, Mendocino, California, USA - Sage1_R_100_16 metaG | ecosystem: Environmental > Terrestrial > Soil > Vadose zone | place: USA... | reverse complement strand
TAGATCAATTCTGACACTTACTGTTGCGTTATTATGTATTTCATCTGGTTCAATATGGTTTTACTCAATTGACTCATTTAGAACTAATTTTGCAAAAATAGCAGCTTCAACTGGTGGTCTCATAGCAGGAGAATGGAAAGGGCAAGAAAGTGCCATTGTGAATCGAATCATAAGCATAGGGATGGGTCAGTACCTAGTAATAGCCGCCGGGATACTGGCTGCCATAGCATGGTTAATACCTAAAATTCAATCACGAAGCCAACTTAGACCTAATATGTCACTTTAAGGCAAAGGTGACGTGGTTGAAAATTCGGATTTATTGTTTAACGACATTCTCACTTTATCATCAAGCGAGGAAAAATAAGATGCCGGGGAATGGAATTACAATTTGAATCAGCGGTGCAATTTAGTAGTGTCACCATTCGGGCTTACTCCTAGATTTTTGCTTTTATCTCTGATGATACTACTATTCATCGGATCTTATTTTTCAGTACTGGATAATTATGATACAAACGCATTATCTCTTCCTACCTCTGCGACAAATAATCCATCAAATGATCCAACTGCTAACTTGCAGACTCAAGTGGGAAAATCCATTCAGGTATTGCATACCCCATACGTTAAAGAATATTCAATACCCAACGGTACCTGGCCTAATGGTTTACTCGTTGATTCCAATGGAACAGTCTGGACTGTTGGAACTAGATCCCAAAATCTCCTCAAGGTTGACCCCAGAAATGGTCAAGTCCTATCCTGTATCCACTGAAAAATCAAGATTCAGTGAGTAACAACCGTATAAAAAGTAGGACTGGAGTTATGATGGTTTGGGCCATGATTGAAGGGAAAGATGGTTCCATCTGGTTTTCACAATCTGATTCCTCAAATCCCCTATGGCGGTTTGATAGAAACAATTCCAAATTTGAAATATTCCGAACTATCAGCAGTGCCCCGTTCCAAATGAAAGTTGAAGAAAGAACTGGAGACATATGGTTTACCACTTTCGCATCAGGTAATATTGGAGTAATTCAAAGGGTAAAAACAAATACTAGTTCTATTCCTGACAGCTCGAATTACCAAATAAATGAATTTTCCTTAGGAAAGGCATCGTATCCAAGCGGTTTATTTTTGGATGGTGACTCACTTTGGGTTACAGAGACATTAGATGACAAAATAATAAAGCTCAGGATTGTGACGGATATTCACGGAAAGGTAATTGATCTGGTGAAGCTTACGGAGATTTCAGGTAAAGGCAAAAAGGACTTATTTTCGGCACCCTATGATGTGGTACGACTTGGCAATAGCCTTTGGGTGACAGAACACGATGCCAATTTTATAGCCAAATATGATTTGACTTCTAACTCTGTTACAAAGGTTGCAGTATCTAATAATCCTCATCAGTATATCAGTCTTCCATTTTGGTTGAAAATAGGACCTGATGATAAAAGTTTATGGTTTAATGAGCACACAGGAAATAGGATATCATTTATCAATACGACTAATATGCAACTCACAGAATATGAAATTCCGACCCGAGATCCGTCCACAGGATATATATCAAATGTTCTTAATTTTGCAGTGGATCCTCTGGACAGGAACCGAGTTTGGTTTTCTGAATACAATTATGACAAGATAGGCTTAGTCGACCGTCATATTCCAATATCATTCGGTATTAAATCAAATCTACAAGATATAACGATATCAACAAATAATCAACATAAATTTTCGCCAGAGGCCATCAATCTTCAAATCATGAATGAACCTACCAATGTGGAATCAAATGGAAACGGATCCGACTTGCCCAAGAATTCCATATCCTTTAAAATTTCATCCTCGATGACTCCTTTTGGGTCATTAAAAAATATTTCATCTGAGTTTATTCCAGATGGTTTGAATATCGCTAGTCTTCCAAAGATAACTCCAATTCAGCTGAGGTTATCTCCTGAACAGGAAACTGAGATTTATCCTGGAAACTACACTTTGGGGGTCAGCGCCACAGACGATTATGTGACCAAAACTATATTCCTAAATTTGATTATAAAATAGATCACTCATAACAGCTCATTTGTAACAAATGCTGTTATGATAAAAAGCTAGTTATACTGTGAGCGTTTAATCATGAAATAAATGCAAATAATGGGGAACAATAAGGCACATGTTTTGGAGACACCTGGCTTGAGAATTGGTGAGCATTGTTCAAGCTCTAGTTGCTTACTATGCAAATCATTAATAATAGTATGATAATGCAACACATATCTGTAGATTTCTGCATATTTGAGAGAATTCAAATATGTTCTTATTAGTTCTTATCAAGGTAAAAACATGAATAGAAGAATATTTGTTACGATTCTTAGTACTGCAATTATTGCAGCGGGACTTATTACAGCATCATCCATTTCGCGAGATGTATATTCACAAGCCGCAGAAAAGAAAATACTTAGATTAGGATATTTTCCCAACATTAATCATGCGCAAGCAGTCATTGGGATCGGAAATGGGGATTTTCAAAGGGCACTTGGAGACAATATTGAGATCAAGCGCTTTGTCTTCAATGCAGGCCCATCGGCTATCGAAGCTCTTTTTGCAAAACAAATCGATGCTGCATATGTTGGACCAAATCCTGCAATAAATGGTTATATTGTCTCTGAGGGAAAAAATGTGAGGATAATTGCTGGTGCATCAAGCGGGGGTGCAGTATTTGTTGTTAGGAATGATTCCGGAATTCAAACACCAAAAGACTTTGCTGGTAAAAAGTTTGCCTCACCTCAGTTGGGAAATACTCAAGATGTCGCACTAAGAAAATATTTACTAGATAACGGTTACAAAACAAAGGAAAAAGGTGGAAACGTTGAGGTACTTCCTGTAAAGAATCCAGATATTTTGACATTGATGCTAAAGAAAGAGATTGATGGTGCTTGGGTTCCTGAGCCATGGGGTGAGAAACTGATAAAAGAAGGTAATGCTAGACAATTTTTGGACGAACGTACTTTATGGCCAGACGGTAAATTCGTCACAGCAAACATAGTTGTTAATCCAGAATATCTCCGAGCCAATCCTGATGTGATAAAGAAGCTTCTGGAAGCACACATAAATGAGACTCGATGGATAAATAACAATAAAGAAGAGGCCCTTAAGGTCTACAACACTGAACTGAAAAAACTCACAGGACAGACAATTCCAGAGGATCAACTGAAAGGTGCATTCTCTAAATTAGAGATAACTTATGATCCTCTTAAGCAGTCACTATTCAAATCTGCAAATGACGCATTTGAAATTGGATTTCTTGGGAAAATAAAACCAGATCTAACCGGAATATATGACCTAACGGTGTTAAATGACATTATAAAAGAGAAAAACCTGAAACCAATTGATGAGTCCGTACCATCAAACACAAATACATCAAATGCGTCCAATACGATGGCTTCTACTATAGCTAACACCTCTGCAGCGAAAAAATAAGGCAACAAATGCTGCTCAATAATTTGAATTAAGGGATGGTAATCTCGAGTAAGCTCCATCAGACAAATTTATTCCTAAAATTTATTTGACGCTGTAGTAGTATGATCTATAAACACTCGCATACTTAAGATTAAATATTGGCAGCAGAGGAATCAAGATCAGGTTTAGAGCTTTCTGTATCTTTTGGCCGCTTGCTTTCTTTCAATTTTCCTATAATAACACATATCAACAATTCTGCCACTGCGAAAAGCACTCCGTATACGAGTATGGTGCTAAAAATCATTTAGAGTTTCTGTAGCTTTGTCAGAAATAAAGTTTTCATTAAAAATCTCGATACACTAGATTCAAAAAGTCAAGTTCGAGTCCTTGGGTCGATTGTCTTTTGAAAGAACCAGTAACCAAATTAGCTTTGAATCAGAATCAGATGATCGTTGGTTTGAGACAGAATAGTTCAACTTTCTGGTAGTTCTTATTAGAGAAGAAGCAAATTTGCTGCTTATTGAAAATAAAGGTTGCTGAGTCGTTGTATTGCATCAATCATGCTTACAAGGCAAAATTATCACTCGAATCTTTTCTTGACGAAAATGGTGACAGCATAGAAGGAATTTTGAGTTGTGAAAAATGCGACGCTACATTTCCCGTAATTGGAGGAGTTGCTATAATCGTGGAAAATTTCAATGCTTACGCGGCCGAAAGAGTTGAAATTTTTGGAAGCTGGTTAGTTGGTGTGAAGTCTATTGAGCTGCGAAAATTCCTGAAGGAGGCAGGAATGAATATACCCAGATCCGAGAATAACAAGAACCGGTATGACGATTCAGCTTGGTTCAGACCTTTCACTTGGACTCATTACGACTATTCTTTGGAAGATAGAATGCTTTCAATGCTAAGATGGAAGATCAGACCTGATGAAATTTATAGAAAGGTGACAAACATGTTAGAAACCAACATCCGTAATATTGGTTTGGACGTTGGCTGTTCGGTGGGCTCCGCAGCTCTGATGATAGCAAAAAAACTATCGTTTGTGTTTGGAATTGATCTTTCTTTTTCCTTTATATCTGAAGCAAGAAGACGCATGAAAGAAATGGAAATCTCAAATGCAGAATTTTTGGTTTGCGATTCAGCTAAAATGCCTTTCAGCCAACAATACTTCGATTCTATAGTGGCTCTTAATTTAGTCGGAAGACTCGACTTAGGGAAAACTATTATGTCAATAAATAAGCTAATTAAGCCTGATGGGAGGCTATACATGGCTGATCCTTATGACAATGATATACAACAAACTAAATCTACTATAGCAGGTGTCGAGCTCAGAGATCTCCTAGAAAAAACAGGCTACACTATAAGTGCAAAAAATAAGAAAAGTGAGTCATATATTCCCTGGATAATCAAAATAAATGACAGATGCTACCTTTTTTACTTTCTTGATTTTATAGAAGCTAGGAGAGCAAAAGACACGTGATTGAGAATGTGTGACCATGAAAATGTTCCCTGCTCAATGACTGAAGCGGTAAGAATTTACTTGATTTTAATCTTCAGTTATTCGAACAAATTATAAACTCACATATGAATAACTAAAACCATATGTAAAGAACAGTCAACTTCAAAAAATAAAAAATAAAAATGTGTTGTCTAGTCTACTCTTATTGATGGATCCTATCCTAGAATACCAAAGAATGAATCGTTTATGTTTTCGATCTGATTGTCACATGTTAGATCATTCGTGTTGTCGTTGCGTTTACTATGATCAGTATTTTCATTTTCTATTTCACAGTCGTTCTTTGCATATACATCTTGCTTCACTTCATCAGTATTGCAGTTATTATCTTCATTTTTCTTACAAACTTTGTCACCGTGGTCATGGTGATCGTGATTACCCCCTGCAAAAGCAGGTACGGCAACAATCCCCATAGTCATCATCATACCCATCGACAGTAAGGCTAACATAGCTACGTTCGATTTTTTCATGCTAAAATCACGTAATTGAATATCCCTTATCTGGGGTGTCGTACTGTCAACAAGAACAAACAAAATTATACTTCTACCAAAACAAGATGCTGAATGTGTTTCTGTTAATCTTCGACAAACTAACTTACAGATCACTTATAGAGGCAATAATTCTCAGTTGATGCGTAGAATAGGCTTGTCTGAAAGTATACATAGAACGCAAGATTTTTTCTAGTTGAGTGTCTATAGATTCATTTAATCATTTTCAGAATAATATTTTGATAAATGTTCTACAAAGAACAACCATGAAAATAAGATCAACAACAACCGTCATGGCTTGGCTTCTAGTGGTTACTTATGAAGGGGATATCTTTGGCTAACCAAATTCAATCTAACAACAGTTCTACTCCTTTATCCTAGTTCCAAAAAAGCAATAAATTTTTAGATAATTTATCCCTGCTTATTTCCACTGCCAAATCATAGTGGTTTGTTTATCCCCTTTTACTTGTGTGACATAAAGCCCGGTGATGTTATTAAGAAAAGATAGTTTGCCGCTAGAGCCCGTATGGAAGAATATAATTCCATGAAATATGATGTCTTTGCCCTTTATCTTTCCCGTATCATGTGCTTCCCACGTTGCTATTTCGCCAGCGGCTGTAGTTATCATCCCTTTACCTATATCGCCAACAAATTCTCCCCTACCGTTTTCAAATACTTCTATGTTAATCCACGTTTGCAAATTTGTAACATTCCCTACACTGGTCAGATTTGCATTTTCAACAATATTTTGTTCGATTTGTAAAGGATTAGTGCTTACGACTCTTTCACTGACGAGCTTGCTGTTGATTGTTTGGTAGATTGGATAATCGGACAGGATGATTTTGCCGATGTCGTTTGTATTATTATTGCTATCAATACTGCCATAGGCTTCGGAAGAAGGGGTATACATACATGAATAGAAAAAGCCACTTACGAAAAATATGAATACGACACTTTGGAGTTAAATGTACGATTTGAGGAAATTCGTTTTCGCATTCCTTTAAGTTGTTGAAATATTATTTAAGCATACGCGAGCAGAATTTTAGCAAGCCTGTACATCCAGATATTCTTGTTAGGATCTAATTATCTACCATCGCTGCTGGTAAGAACAGTAAGATCGCAAAAATCACTTTCTTCAACCGTCAAATACTCGGGTATCTCATCTTTATTTATTAGATAGACCTTGTAGCCCAAAAAATTCCCTTTTTTTGATTCCTTAACTGCGTTATCATCCAAGTCTTGTCCAGGTAGTCTTTCTTCTATATACGCAAAATCCTTTTCACAATTTATGACAAGATTGCTTCGGGATTGATCATCAAAAAAATTATTTTTAACATGCTCTAAAACGTCATTCCAGGTATACGCTTTGATTCTAAGTTTCTTAGAGCCTTTACCAAATCGATCATTATTAGTATCATAGCGGAAAACATCAAAGTAATCGGGCTTCAAAATACAATTATTACAATAAGCTTTCTTCCCTTTTGTTGCACAATTTTCGCATTGCTGTACGATCATCCACCTAGTATTGTTTTCGCATTACTAATATTGGTTGTTATGATCACCCAACCTCATTCTCCCGGTTTTACCACTCGCGTTACCATATTTAATTTGGGTAGAAATTGGGTATTTTTTTAAATAATATTATAACAACTAGGAGTTATGTTTGATAAGATACGAAAATCAAGAAAAAGAAAGGTTTCTCTAAATTCAAAACCTGTAATTGCTACTATTATGGGGTCAATGGGTGTTATGATGACATTCAGTTTTATGGCCTTATTGAACCTTGTAAGATAAAAAACAATTCTCTCATGAACTCAAGCCAATTAAGAAGGGGCTAACCATCGCAGCTTTATGGGCTAGGAAAAAACTACGGCTCGAATGAGGCTAGCCGTACCTCGAATCTTAAGGGGTACGATATAAAAGGAAATCGGTTCATTGTTACCTTACGTATTTATTGTAGATTCTATAATGCAAAAATGGAATAGTATTCGTCATTGTCCAAGAAAGTGAAGATCTCAATCCCTATTTTCTTCCTAGCTATATCTTCTCTCCTATTATTTGCTGGGTTTCTATCTGCAGATGCAAAGAGACATAGCGAAAAAAATCATACTGAAAGATTCATTCAAATTTGTTGCTCTTGGGGAGAACAGCTAGTAGACGGAACTCTGACTTACAAAATCAATGGGGGAGAATCTAGTCTTCGAGAAGCAGTTAGAAATGCAGTAATCCAATGGGATTCAAAGATAGCGGGTTTGAACCTTCAAGAAGTGAAAGGTTCCGGATCTGCAGATATAAATATAGCCTTTAAGAAAGATGGAAAATCTCTTCCTGGGCAAAGAACAAAACATGGTATGATGACAGCAGGACTCACCTTATTTGATCTAAGGGGACGTAACCTCATAGATGAAGTCCATATAACATTGGCTAAAGGGGTAAGAGGGAATGATTTTTCTAGTTCGCAATTAGAATTAGTTGCAGATCATGAATTAGGACATGCACTCGGATTGGGACATTCTAACTTTAAATCTAGCATAATGTTTCCAACAATAAGTAATCAGCAATCTATGACACTATCGTCATGTGAAATAAATGGGGTACTTGAAGCAAATGCTTGGAAGCTTGTAGATGGAGATCATAATCCGCATTCATCGAAAGGTAATACCTTATCGTGTTAAATTCAATACATGAACCTAAATACTTGAAACTAACTTAGTAAACAAAAACGTTTTCTAGGAAGGATAGTACCAAATATTTTTTTGGGTACTAATGATGTTAATAAGACATTGAACTGTTATTGCATGCATCGACATTCAATTAGAACAATGCAGAATTAACATCAATGAAAGAAACAGAATAAAACCAGAGCTGTATATGTTACCATAGATAGCTACAAGAATCAAAATAAAAAATAGAAAAAAAGGGGCTTCTGTAGCATTCAGATTTTAATATCGTTTGTCTAACCAATTGAATTTAGCAGGTCTGCGATTGAAAAATCGCCTATATTATTTTGTGCTACGTTACTACAACCGAGGGTGTTTGTATTTTCATTATCATGACTATGGTCTTGACTTTCATTCTCTACTTCGCAGTCATTCGTAGCGTAAACATCTTGATGGATATCACTGCTATTGCAATTATTGTCATCATTGTGTTTACATGTGGTATCGTGATGATCATGCCCATCTCCACCAGCGAATACTGGGACAGCATACCCTCCTATTGTAGTCAGGAGCCCTGCTGACAGGATCACTATTGCTGCTAGATTCAGCCTATTCATTTTACTGAAAATGGTCTGTATTTCTGATTTATTTAGAGTCCTATACTCTCCACAATAAGAAACGAAATTACATTTTTTCATTAAGATAGTATGGGAGCTGGTCCTGAAGATTTGTGTGACGATTTATCAAGAATATTGTAGCATAAGAACTTGTATATCTAGACAGATTTAGCGAATAATGATGCAACTTATTCTATGAACGATAGATTAAGTAATAATTAGAAGTAGGTGTTTGCAAATGAAAATAATAAGTGCTTATTCTAAAAAGTATCGCATTGTCCCTCTCTTAAAATCGGTTGGACTTTATTTAAATAAGTGGTATCTCGATGTTACTTAAATCATAACAAGTTTTATAAAATTTGATGCCATAAATTAGATTGTATTGCATTATTGGGTAGGATCCTTTTGCCGAGCAAGACAGGACAATAGAGGTGACCCATTTTTTCCCCTAGGCGTTACTGCGACGTGTGACATCATTAAACTGGTCGGGGATATGGGAAATCAGATACCGGACAAGTCTTGGATGCTGTATCTCCTAGAACTTTTTAATGCACAAAATATAGCCATGGAATTGAACCTGATATGTCAATTTGATAGTCAAGATTATTTTGAGGCAATTTTTCAAGGGGTCAATAGATATAGATTCAAAGAAGTACTACCATATGTTGGCCACTCTTACTTGCGTATGATTATAATGGATAAAGAGAATAGACGGATTAGGTATACGGTCACTGAGAAAGGCACTAACAACTCCGAAACATACGATTTTTCTCCTACAAATTTTGAATATTTGGGTACGAACCAATTCACAGGGTTAGAATGGTGGAATAAGATGGGATACTTTCCTTATCCAGTTAGATACCAAGCAGAAATATTTCAGATCATGTTTGGACTAGGTGACAGAAATGATTCAGAATCTATTACCTTTATACCATATAATACATTGATACCAAATAAAGATGAATCAGATAGGAAATATCCAGTTTCGTTCCAAAATATAATGCTGCAAGATGGTTGTGTATGTTATTCGGTACAGTCAGGTAATTGTATGAATGGAATACGATATAATTGCTAGCAGTTGCAAGAGGAAGCATGGTAATTGTCACCGATGCCTATCAAAATATTTTTACATCCATAGCTATTGAGACAATTTCCAAATAAGCAGTTATGATGCTGTTTTTAAGTACTTGCAAAACTAACCTTTTTACGAATCAGAAGGTTTATAGATTTGAAAAAAATAGTCAACTCTAACTGATATTCATTTTTAATATGGTTGGTAAGCCACGGAGAGGAAAAGTATAGATAACGTTGTAGAACGTCATTTAGAATGATTATACCGTAATATCAAAATGACAACAGATAATTCTAAAATTGCAATTCATCTAAAAGCAAACTCACTGGTAGGGTTAAAATCCACTTATCTAAAGCTCAGTATTTTAATTCTCGTTTCTATTATCATAATCCCAGTTGGATATGTTTCCTCAATCTATGCCAAGGTTAAATCATATAGCGATATCAGCTTAACCGATCCTACTTTAAAAATTCAACCCATAGCCGCGGGATTTGAGTTTCCTACCGGGATGGCATTTGTCGGCCCCAACGATATCTTAGTGATCGAAAAGAATACTGGAAATGTAATACGAATTCAGAATGGTATAGAGTTAGATAAACCACTACTTCATGTCAATGTAGCAAATATGAGCGAGAGAGGGTTACTGGGGATAGCCATTTCTCAAAATAGTAGAATCGACAATAGTAATAATTCGACAATTCCTTATGTCTTTCTATTTTATACTGAGACTGAAAACAAGAGTGGCGGAAAGATATTAGGCAATCGACTGTACAGATATGACTTGATAGATAATAAATTGGTCAATCCAAAATTATTATTGGACCTACCCTTTTTGCCTGGACCTTCACATGATGGTGGTGTTCTAAAGATGGGACCAGATGGAAAAAGTGTATATCTAGTCATTGGTAACCTTAATTTTATACAAAATCAGACATATCTGACTAGAGCTCAAAATGTTAAAGGTGGTGCAATGCCTGATGGAAGAGGCGGAGTACTAAGGGTGACATTCAATGGAGACGTAGTAGGTGGTAAAGGAATTCTGGGTAACAACAACCCATTGAACAAATATTATGCCTATGGCCTGAGAAATAGTTTTGGAATTGGATTCGATCCGGTTACAGGTAATCTCTGGGACACAGAAAACGGACAGAGCACGAATGATGAAATTAATCTCGTGAAGCCTGGTTTCAACAGTGGCTGGAGGGTAATTCAGGGCCCATCATTTCTTAAGGAGTTCGACAGGGATGATCTCGAAAGCTTTGGTGGAAAAGGTGTCTACAGAGATCCTGAATTTGATTGGTTAACTACTGTAGCACCCACTTCAGTTCTATTTCTGAATTCAGATAAGTTAGGTGAAAACTATCAGAATGATCTATTTGTGGGAAGTGTTCATAACGGAACAATATATCATTTCGATCTCACTAAGGACCGAATGCATCTAGACTTGAAAGGTGCACTTGCTGATAAAGTAGCAAATACCCCAAGCGAATTACAAGATGTGATATTTGCAAAAGGGTTTGGAACAATTACCGGTATGGAGTTGGGGCCAGATGGATATCTGTATATTTTAGCAGATTACCTCAGGGACGGAACAATATTTCGAATAAGCCCAATTGATAAAAACCTGCCTGCCAAATCTAATTGATATGGTTGAGTAGAACGCAATCTTATATTATCTGGAATTTGCAAACCTCGATCTTCTGCAAGCCTACTGATATTGGGATTTAATGGACTTTATTTCAAAAATATAATCTTGATCGTCATATTAGGGTTATTATCAATATTATTTTAAATCTCTTACATTCTTGTAGTCTGTTTCCGAATCGGCCGGTTTACTTGGAACTCCAAAAGTTCTTTCTTGAGTTAAGTTAACTTTCTCTGTATCCGTAGTCCTATTTTGTCCATACGATGAACTTTTAAAATTGTTAAAGTCCCTTTCGTACTGTTCTGCTGGCGGTTCTTCACCATAGTGAAACTTGTTTTTTATTTCCTCATCACTTGCGAGTAGCCACAGTACCTTTCCGTCAAAAGCGTCAGCCAAGTATTTGGGAGTCCAGAATTTTTCTTTTTTAACATGTCCTTTCTCAAGTCTAATATGATTTTGAGAGATTTTGCTTATCTCACCCAAGTCCTCTCCATCATTTGATTTCACTTTCTTACCCTTGAGCTGTCCCCACAGAATCGTTGGGCCCTCTGTTGCTGCCATGGTACATTGATGTTATACATATGATATAAAGGGTTAAAGAATCTAATATGGGAGATAAAATCTGAATGGAACGTAAAGTTGACTGAGATAATTAAAATAATACGAAGGCCAGGTCTATTCTACTCTAACTAAATATATTTTTTGGCTTAATTGGAATATTGAAAAAACTTGTTCCTCCGTCAAATGGATTTGTAGGGCTCTCTTTCTCTTTGATATCAGAAGTGGTCTTTACCTCTTTCGGTTCATAACCTGATTTTGCAACTTGAAAAAGCAAAGTCATTTTTCCTGGCTCAGCTTTCTTCCCTATCTTTAAGCTATATGATCCCTGTCCATTAGCATCAGTGATTACAGTAAATTCTTTTGATTTCCCAGATGGATGCGTTACCAATCCTTTTACTTCGGCGTTTGAAATTGGTATATGAGTTGCGGCATCAGAAACAATTAAAGTAAATGTCTGTTTGTCCCCTAGAAATAGAGGATTCTTTTCTGCTTCAATAGAGACAGATATTTGTTTCAATTCGTCGCGGACTTGAGGAATTGTGCTTCCAGTCTGATTGATGGTAGTAGCTCTTGATCCATTTTGTTCATTTTGCTTGAGTTGTCCAGACTGATTACTCATATTGGTACCACTATCTGCCAGACCAGTAAAATTTACACTATACCATTTGGTAAGATTAGCTGGACTGGCAAGACAGGATATCTTGGCTGTTACTTTATTCTGTCCTTCTTTCATATTAGCTAGATAAGCATTTGGAGGAAAGTTCCATGATGAGAAGTCATTACTGCCCACAGGGCTTGTCGGTTGATATGGTTTTATATTGTTCAGTATAATTGAAACTTGACAATTGCTAGTAGCATTGTCACTAGAGATCCCGCTAAAAGTAATAGTGTTATTATTGATGTAATTAATCTTCTGTCCTTCTACAGGCGAAGTTATTTTTACTGTTGGACTGTTTAAAGTCTGAGCATTTGCAGAATTAGCTGGACAGTAACTAATACCGACCAAAACGACTAGCAGTGCCGAAAAAATAAGAGAAAATGAAAATAGCACACTATTCATGAAACACACTCAGAAACATTAAATAAAAGAAATGCTAGTGTAATTTCTGGCAGATTCTTAAATAATAATAATTTTCAAGTTTCCATGATGGTAAAGTAGATGTTGCAGCATGGTCTATACGGTAACCATTTTAAAATTTGAGACTAGATCTTTCATTATCAACAAATGATCAATTTTTCTACAGACTAGGATATACATTCTCGCTACACCCACATTCCCCTCCAGTTTTTGCAATTGAGAAATGTAGAGAGGCAGCCTTGAATTATATCCACAAAACTTACTATGTTAAGTTGTAAGCAGTTCATATATTTTCTGTATACCGCTACAGAAGCGGGATGACTTAAATATGCAAATAGGCCATAAGCTCCTAATGCTAAAGATTTTAAATGCCAGTCCTGGATTTGGTGCGCCCCTGACAGAACAAGCAATAAAGGAATTCTTAACGTCCAAGGTTCTAAATGTTCATCTTGGGACAGTAGATGATAGTGGCGATGCAAACATTCATCCGGCTTGGTACTATTATGATCCTTTAAAGGACAAAATCTATATTGAAACAGGAAAACATTCCAAGAAAACAGACAATCTTAAAAAGAATAAAGTAATATACTTCTGCATCGATGATCAAAACCCTCCATATAAGGGGGTACGTGGAAAGGGAACTGTGAAAATATCTGAAGATATCAACTTTAATATTCCTATTGCGGAGAAGATACATGTTAGATATTTAGGAAGTCTAGAAAATCCAATATCTAAGTCTCTTTTAGATGCGGTAAGGACAGGTCAATCTGTTGTCTTAGAAATTAGTCCAAAATATTACTCAACTTGGGATTATAGCAAAGTATAAACAAATTAGAAAATCCGTTGATTCTTATTTGTCTAAATACCTTAATCGAGTTTCGTCCATTCGCTTCCTTTAGATTTGTAATTATTTCTGTTTCTGGTGTATTTGGCCCTCATTCCTTTAACTTTACGTAATTCTTAGCTTATGTAATAAGTGCAATCAAGCCCGCACGGTTTGAGATAATATTTATTCAGATTTGTGTTATACCGCCGTCAACTATTAATTCGATACCGGTCACAAAGCTGCTATCATCAGACGCATGGAATCGAAGAGGACAGCTTTTGCGAGTTCGATAGGGTTGCCCATACGCCCCATCGGGACGGCGGCCGCGAGATTGGTCTTGATTTCCTATTCACTCCGTCCTGATCCACTAAATGACTTCTTGAGGCCTGGTGTTTCGACAGGACCAGGACTGACGGCATTCACTCGAATCTTTCTTTGTTTAAGCTCCTTCGTCCAAGTGCGTGCGAATGACCTGACGGCGGCCTTGGTTGCGGCGTAAACACTATACCCTTCTGTCGGCTTAGATGTAGCAATGGATGCATTCAGAATGATCGAACCACCGTCCTGAAACAATGGAAGGGTTTTCTGCACTGAGAAAAGAAGTCCTTTAACGATTGCGTCAAAAGTTTTGTCGAATTGTTCTCAGAAATCGAGCTTTTTCATGATTCGTATTCAATTTACGGTGATTAGTTCTTTGGATAGTTCATCTACTACAAATTTTGGCTTTTTATTTATGATCCAAATGAATGCATTTCTCTTATGATTCATCCTTGAAGTTTATGGTTCTATGCGCACCATCACAAAATGGTTTATTGTTAGACGCACCACAACGACATAGGGTGTAATGCTCTTTTGAAAATCCTTCTGCAAATAGAATATCATCTCCCATAAGATCCATGCCTCCTGTTATTGCATAAGGCCCTTCTTTTAAAACTGTGATCATTGGTCTTCTTTCGTTTTGGTCTCTATATTCTACACCATCAATAGAATAACTAAGAGCCCCAGATGGACATTTTTTTATTGTATTAATTATTTGTTGGGTCTCTGCTCCATCAGGACTAATCCAGGGTCTTCCATCAAACTTGAATACAGACGGTAAGTTATTTACACACTCTGCGGCATGAGAACATATTTTTCTATTGTCATGAATAATTATTTCTTTACCAACATAATTTTTTCTCTTATCTTTGATTAGAGTACCATCTAATGTCTCCTTATTTTTACTCGAAAAACCAATTATTCCGTGTGTTCCATCACAGAACGGCTTATTCTTTGATGCTCCACATCTACATAAGGCAACTCCGCGTATAGTTGAAAGTGGTTTTCCTTCTGAATTTTGAAGATTTTCAACAACCTTAGGCTCCATATCATTAAGCAAATAATATGGTCCATTGAGAAGTGGCAAAAGTTTTGGTTTTTCCCTTGATTGTTCTTCATGTTCTTTATTACTTGATTCCACTAATTTTTTCACCTAGTTAGTCGACGCAGGATCTTTCCTATTTGCAGATATAGTTCCTCTATTATCATATTTATTTCTCAAAAAACTCGTCTACATAACACCACTTCCAATCCTCGCCAGGTTCAAATGACTTGATGACAGGATGACCCGTTGTTTTGAAGTGTCTAGTACCGTGCTTATTTTTAGAAGAGTCACAGCAACCAACATGACCGCAAGATAAGCATAATCTCAAATGTACCCAATCGTCTCCGATCTTTTCGCACTCCTCGCAACCTTTTGTCTTTGCTTTAACTTGGAGGTTTGCTTGTTCCAGATGACTACAGGATTCCATTACCTTTATGACTAAAAGATATTATATTTAAAGTGGGTAGTAATTTATAACTTAGTAGGTAATCCAAATAAGACTAGTAAAACCAAATAGCTTCATTCAATGACCGTTCATTGGATGAAATCTAGCATCAATCTTAGATCAGCTATTTCTTTTTCAATGATTTGCTTGTCGAATGGATCCTTAGAATATTTTAATAGCCTTTCGCACGCCATTAACTCATTAGAAAGAATGTCTTTCTTATCTTGACATAGGGTGTGGTACGAGTGCAGGAAGGAATACGTAACTTTTCTATCTTTCTCCATACAATTACAAGTTTTTGCTATTATTTCTGAGTCGACCTCAGTTTCGACAATATTCATTCGCATCACAATCGATCTTCGAATAGATGCAAAGGCTCGGTAATTGTTTTTGCACAGTCTTCATAATAAAAATCATGTATTGGCGTCATTTGGACATCTACCGTCCCACGAACCGGGCAAGTATTTAGTGAGCCGCGTCTGGATGTCGCAGATGCACACCAGAGACATGATTTGCATAGAATTAGTTCACTTTGAAGAGAAATCTTAGTTTCAAAGGGGGATACCTTAATTTTCGTATCAGTTGCTATATCCATTGATAGCTTATTAAAATCCCGGGTTTGATAATAGGATGTAGGCTGATGAAATAACATTAGACCATGTAATTCCTTGGAACTAATAAGTATAGATTAACTAGGTTAATCTAATATGGTAAAATTGATAGTGTAAACGACAGATTAAATCATTTTCTTAATGTTCATCATATCGGTATCATGCAATTTACTTTAAACAAAAATTGATACATAGTCTTAAAACTGAACACATCGGAAACTATGGAGCTTATGCTAACATTTGTGAATATTACACAAATTATGTCTATCCATTATTCATCCCCTTCTTTGTCGCAATCCTCGTGGCAAATGGATGATATATTGGCTATCGCACCGGACATGTTATTTATTACTTTTAGTGAAGCCGTCCCACAATTATCATCCACAAATCCATTTCCATCATTATCTTTACCATCGCCGCATACTTCCATTGAACCAATAAACGGGTTGATTAGGGGCGATGGATCGCTTGCAAAAGAAATATTGATCAGTGGTAAGACCGATGCTATAACAAGAGCTATTAGAATATGGTATGCTAATAGTACGTATAACTGAGCCTTCAATTCCATAAATTGTGTCTGCGTCTTGTGATTTATATGGTAACTATCTTTCTACAGTGATTCCTAGGTTCTATAATTAAACTTAAAATTGTGCTAATTTAATGAAATCAAATTTAATACTGGTACATTCCATAAAGGATAACCAAAAATAAAGGATTGGAAATGTATCCCCTCTTCACCGATTTAAGGATAGATATTTTGTAGTACGTTATCAGTTTTCTGTGGTGAGTGTATGATTGGCGTATTTGCTACGTTGTTATTCTGGTTTGCTGTCTGTTAGGATGGGCCTATTCCTTGGCTTAAGGTGCCGCCTATTGCAGATGTTCGTTCCTCTTCAGTAATACGTTAAGGTAGCTTAACAATAGTAAGTAAGAGACTTATAGATTGGGTTGTATAATTTACCTTGAATGTCTCTGAAAATGAAACAATTGGCAGTATTTCGTACTGGTAGATACATTCCAACAATATCAATCGTCGTTCTAATTGTTTCAGCAATATCAACTTCCGTCTCTGCTCAACAAATGAATTTTGGTGCTACCCTGTCAGGAAACAACCTTTCTCCGCCGATCAGTACTACTGCCACAGGCACAGCCAAATTTAATGTAGATCCCCAAGGGAATATGGCTTATGAAATAGATGTTAAAAACATTAAGGGAGTAATTGGCGCTCATATCGGTCTACAAAATGGAACAGACTTGGCACAGGTATTCAATCCATACGTAGAGATTGCGGGCAAATCTGAAATCCCCACAGGAGAGGTAAATGGCCAATTATCAAAAGGGGTCCTTACATCCAACGATCTTAGTGGTCCGCTCATAGGAAAAAACATAACTCAACTAACTGCTCTTCTGAACAATGGATCCGTTTATGTTGTAGTCCGCACACAAGCTCATGAGAGTGGGGAAATTCAGGGACACGAATCTTCTTTGAACTCTACTGGGAAATAAAGAATAGGAAGTCCTTACGATGCAGGATAGCAATTAAAATATTGATGAAATTGTTCATCAAGTATTTCAAAATGTGGATTACTTGAACGAAGGCTCAAAACTAAATAATGGTATCCACGAGACTTGTGGATCAAGGAGGGTCTCTAAAGTAGGGAATGCAAGTATCTACATAGAGGTAAATGTACTGCGCAGTTTCCACTGGAGATGGTACAAAAAACAGAAGATATAGTTTACTTAGCGTAATGCATGAGTTGTCTTGATATTTCGATGGTTTTATCAATATTTTCATATATTGGTGAGAAAAAGAAACCAAGTACAATATGACCAACCCCCATGTCTTTAATTACCTTTATATCCGCCCCTATCTCTTCTATGGTTCCTGTCATTGGGAACCTTTGCCCTCCTCCAGAATTTCTAGACTCATTTATGTTAGGATAAGTTAAAAGAATAACCTTGAAAGAATTTGGATCTTTTTTTGACTTACTAGCAAGCTCTTTCAACGTATTTATCGTATTTTGAAGTTGGTCTAGGGGGCCGAATACTACTCCTAACCAGCCATTAGCATCATAATTTACAATTCTAGAAATTGTATTTGGGCTAAAGCCTCCCATGTAAATGGGAATATGAGGCTTTTGGACCGGTTTTGGTCCTATTTTTGAAGGAGGTATAGTGTAGTATTTACCATTAAATTCTACAACGTCTTCAGTCCATATTCTTTTGAAGATTTGAAGAAATTCGTCTTCTCTTTTGCCCCTATCTTTAAAGGGTATGTTAGAAGCTTGATACTCATCCTTGGACCAGCCGATGCCCATACCACATATAGCCCTTCCTCCTGAAAGAACGTCCAGAGTAGCAAAGCGCCTACCAAGAACAACAGGATTATGGAATAGGACGTCTATAACGGAAGTCCCGAGAGATATTTTCTCCGTATTTGCAGCAACAAATGACAGTGTCTCTAACGGATCAAGTACGTTTTGATAGGCTTGAGGCAGGCTGCCGTCAGGAGTCGCAGGATATGGAGTCTGTGGGTTAATGGGCCAGAGAAGTCGCTCCAATACCCAAGCGGAATCAAAGCCAGATTCTTCAGACAATTTTGCACATCGAATCAAGTTTTCCCTCGTCGCTTGCTTTCCAAGCTGAGGTAATGTAATACCAAATTTCAACGTAAATACAGTACTATTATTTTATTAAAGGATTACAAAGCTGATGCCAATAAAGCTTGGATCCCCGAGCGTGGATATGACTTGTAGGGAATATTGACTCTACATGGTTCGAAGGATTCTTCGATACAGGTGATGTAACAAAATAAACCTAAACAAGAGACATTGAGAATCGGCACTTCACATTGATCGTATCGGTTTAGTTAGATACGAGCCACTGGGCTAATAATTTAACTTTTATGATTCATGATATATGAAAAAGAAAAGGAAATCCTGTCATGCTTTGATTTTAATTTTGTCGCCTTCTATTTTAACTTCATAGGATTCTTGGTTGTATGTTTTAATTAGTGCCATTTCTTGGCCAGCGTGTTCTATATATTTTTGCCACGAGGGAGGTAAGGGATCCATCCCCGGCGGGATTTCGAAAACAGGTTCTCTTACTTTGTTCCCAGTTGTAATATCAAACTTGGCTGCATGGAATGGACAATTTATGACATTTTGATCAATACTTCCGTGTGAAAGTCTTGCATTCATATGACCATATCTTTCGGCAAAAGCATAGAACTTACCACCGCTTTTCGCAAGTACGATTTCTTTTCCATTTATCTCGACATGTTTCATTTGTTTGTCACCAATTTCATTCACCTTTCCTATTTCAACATAATCTTGATTTTGACTCATTGTTCTTGTTTACATAGTGAGGATATTTATGTGTAGTAGTAATTATCTACTAACTACGTAAATACGAGTGGACTGATCAGATGGTCGCTACCAGATTATCTACTAAGTTATTTATTACTGCCCACTTTAAATACGATATCTCTTCGTCATATAGATAGTGATACCAGATTCCGTATCTAATAAAAATGATTCTGACACTGATTCCTCATGGTGCAATCTACTAATTAACGGGTCAAACGTAAGGGCAAAAGTAAAACATGTTGGTAGCGGTAAATATAAAATTGTAGAAGACAAGGATGATGGAAAATATATCGGTAAGGTAGTAGATGCATCAGACATATTCCACTGCAATTTATGAAATGTCAGACTTGACTCGATTACCGAGTATCTTGCAAATATAACAAGATTGTCTAAGCAGCATATTTTTAGCCATATGCCCAACCAATCCATTCAATCTATGAATTCAGAGCGCATTTTTGAGTAATACCTAAAAACTTTTACACGTCCCCATATACAGGAACTATTTTCCGTCTCGCTCAAAAGTAATTTCTGCTCACTAAATAAGGTAGTTCATACCGACTAAGTTAAGAATTACTACCGTGCTTAAATATTTGGGCTTACCTAATGCATATAAGATGCAAGTGGGAATTGATAGTTTCGCAGCAGCGCACGATGACACCAGCCTCTCAGTCAACCCATCCGAGCGTTTGCGGAGACTGGTAGAACAAATTGAACGCGCCGATCAAATTGGGTTGGATGTATTTGGTGTCGGCGAACATCACCGTCAGGAGTTTCCCGATTCAGCTCCTACTGTCATCCTAGGAGCTGCGGCCGCGCGAACGCAAC
>Ga0137374_10002782_pt1 | contig 20529 bp, 15 predicted proteins | sample SagtaG_20_FD_104811 | JGI IMG/M metagenome (GOLD analysis project Ga0137374, IMG submission 104811) | Vadose zone soil microbial communities from Sagehorn Ranch, Mendocino, California, USA - Sage1_R_100_16 metaG | ecosystem: Environmental > Terrestrial > Soil > Vadose zone | place: USA... | reverse complement strand
GACGGCCGATGCCACGTGCGTCATCTCATCTGGCGAAACCGTAGTTCGGGTAAAGGGTCGCGGGAAGGGCGGTAGAAACCAGGAGTTCGCACTTGCGCTGGCGGAGCTGCTTTCTGGTGAGCCGAGAGCGGTTGGCGTGGCAAGCGCCGGCACCGATGGGATCGACGGTCCCACCGATGCCGCCGGCGCGTTCGTCAGCTCCACGACGCGGACGCGCGCCCGCGCGCTCGGGCTGCAGAATCCGGACGCGTATCTCGACGATAACAATTCGTATGAGTTCTTCGATCGTTTGGGCGATTTGATCCGAACGGGACCGACGGGAACCAATGTTGGCGATCTCCAGGTGTTGCTCGCGAATTGAGCCGCAGATAAGCCACAGATGCACGCAGATAAGCCGCAGATGGACGCAGATGGACGCAGCCAAGTCGCGCGTAAAACCCACACCGAGCCGTCTAATCCGCGTTGAATCTGCGGCTACAATCCGCGTTAGATGAACCGTGATCAACTGCTTCGCGCCATGCGCGAACGCATTCACCACCCTGCCACCGCGCGCGAGATCGTTCGCGTGCTTCGCATTCCGCGCGAAGAGCGCCAGTCGCTGAAACGCCTCCTGCGATCGTCAGTCGCCGATGGCGCCCTCGTTGAGATTCGCGGCAACCGCTACGGCCTTGCCGACCGGATGGATCTGGTGGCCGGCCGCGTGGAAGCGCATCCGTCGGGCTTCGCGTTTGTCACCTCCGAGCGGCCGATTGAAGGCGCGACAGGCGACATCTACGTCTCTGCCGCGAACCTCAAAGAGGCGCTCCATGGCGATCGTGTCGTCGTGCGCATCGAGCAGCATCGGCCTGATGGGCGCGTCGAAGGACGGATCGTCCGTGTGCTCGAGCGACGCGCCGAGACGATTGTCGGCAGGTACGACGTGGACGCCGCGGGACTCGGTTATGTACTGCCGTTCGACAGACGTATTCTCGCGGACGTCTACATTCCGAGAGGGGACGCGTCCGGCGCCGAAGTCGGACAGATGGTGACCGCGGAAATCACGCAGTGGCCGACACCGACTCGCGGACCTATCGGCAGAATCATCGAGGTCCTCGGCCGGATCGACGATCCCGGCGTCGACACGGAGATCATCCTGCGGAAGCACGCGATTCCGGACGAGCACAACCAGGAATCGATCGACGAGGCGCGGCGGCTCGGCACGGCGGTGAAAGAACGCGACATTCGCGGACGAACGGACTTCCGCGATCGGCCGATCGTCACCATCGACGGAGAGGATGCCCGCGATTTCGACGATGCGATATCCATCGAGCGGCTGAAGAACGGCAACATCTGGCTTGGTGTCCATATCGCAGACGTTGCGCATTACGTCAGCGAAGGAGGACCGCTCGATGAAGAGGCGTACGAGCGCGGAACGTCCGTCTATTTTCCCGAGCGCGCCGTGCACATGTTTCCATCCGAGCTCGCGACTGGTCTCTGCAGCCTGAATCCATACGTCGACAGGCTCGTCCAGTCGTGCTTGATGGAAGTCGACCGTCACGGCGACGTCGTGCGATACGAGCTTCACGACGGCGTGATCCGCAGCGCCGAACGCATGACATACACGGCCGTCAACGCGATTCTCACCGAGGGTGACGCTGCCGCGACGGCTCGTTACCACGAGCTCGCCCCGATGTTCGAGCTGATGCGCGAGCTTTTCGACATTCTAAACAGCAGACGCCGGCGTCGCGGCTCGATTGACTTCGATCTGCCGCAGCCGGAAGTGATTCTCGATGCCGAAGGGTTGATCGAGGACATCGTGGCATCTGAGAGAAACATCGCGCACCGGATCATCGAGGAGTTCATGCTGCTGGCGAACGAGACAGTCGCGCATCATCTCGAGGCGAACGGGATGCCCGCGCTGTACCGCATTCACGAGCCGCCGGACCCGCTGAAAGTGATGCAGTTCCAGGAGTTCGTCTCGTCAGTCGGCTTCAGCCTGCCGGTGCCAGCCACGGGTCCGAAGCCTGCGCACTTTCAGAAACTCGTGGAGCAGATTCGCGGCACGCCCGAAGAGCGGCCGATCGCGCTGCTGATGCTTCGTACCATGCAGAAGGCGCGGTACGACTCGATGAACGTGGGTCACTTCGGCCTGGCCGCTGCGACCTACACGCACTTCACTTCGCCTATCCGGCGATACCCGGATCTCGTGGTTCATCGGCTCTTGCGCGAGGCGCGGCGGGCGAGCGTCAGCGACGAGCGAAAGGAAGAGCTGAACGAGGACCTGCCGGAAGTCGGGCGGCACACGTCCGAGAGGGAGCGCCGCGCCGACGAAGCCGAACGGGAACTGGTGCAATGGAAAAAAGTGCGCTTCATGGCCGACAAGGTTGGCGATGTCTTCCAGGGCTATATCACCGGCGTTGCGCCCTTCGGCCTGTTCGTGGAGCTCGTCGAGCACTATGTGGAAGGCCTCGTGCATGTGTCGTCGATGGCTGACGACTACTACCGCTACAGCGAAACGGCGCACACCCTTTTTGGCGAGAACACGAAAAAGAAATACCGGCTTGGAGATCAGGTCACCGTGCAGGTCGTGCGCGTCGATCTGGAGCGCCGGCAGATTGATCTCGGACTCGAGGCCGTCCTGATCGCCGTTCGCGAAGACGAGCGGCGGCGGGGCCCGCGTCGGAGCTACACTCGACCGAAGAAAGAACGCCGCAAGGGAACGCCCGAGGAGCGACGCGCCATCAAACAGGCGGCGCGGCAGAAGAAGCAGCGGCCAGGCAAACGCGAACGCGCCACGAGGAAAAAACGCTAGGCCTGCGCTGGCCCTCGCTTCGCGAGGTGGGCCTGCGGTGGGCCCGCCCAATGTAGTGGCGGGGCTTTAGCCCCGCCTTCTGCGGGCCGGTAAGAACCTTGAATCACATAGTCGTTGGCACTGCGGGACACATCGATCACGGCAAGAGCACCCTGGTGCATGCGCTGACCGGAATCGATCCCGATCGGCTCAAAGAGGAGAAAGAGCGCGGCATCACCATCGAGCTGGGCTTCGCGTTCGCCACATTGAACGGGACCACCGTCGCGTTCGTCGACGTCCCCGGCCACGAACGGTTCGTCAAGACGATGCTCGCCGGCGTCGGGGGCATCGACTGCGTGATGTTGATCGTGGCGGCCGACGAATCCGTCATGCCGCAAACGCGCGAGCACTTCGACATCTGCCGGCTTCTCAGGGTTCAGCAGGGAATCGTCGTCCTCACGAAAGCCGATGTCGTCGATAGCGAGACAGTGGAGCTTGTTCGTCTCGAAGTGCGGGATCTCGTCAAGAGCTCGTTTCTCGAGCACGCTCCCGTCATCAGCGTCTCGGCGCGGACGGGTGAAGGGCTGGATGAATTGAGAGCCGCACTCATCGACATCGCCGCTCGCACTCCCGCGCGCCGGGAAGACGCTGCTGCTCGCCTGCCGGTCGATCGCGCCTTTTCGATGCAAGGCTTCGGCACCGTAGTTACGGGAACGCTTGTCTCGGGAACAGTACAAGTTGAGGACGAGCTCGCGCTAGTACCCGAGAGCAGACAAGAGAGTGGTGACGCGGCCGGATCGCGACGTGTACGCGTTCGAGGGCTACAGGTCCACGGCAAGAAGCGAACTCAGGCGGTGGCGGGGGAACGTACGGCCGTGAACCTCGGAGGCATCGAGGTCGGCGAGATCGCGCGCGGTCAAACCCTCATAGCCCCTGGCAGCGTGATGGTGACGCGGCGTCTGGACGCCATGGTCGATCTGCTCGGCAGCGCCAGGAAACTCAAACACGGTGCGCGCGTCCGCTTTCATCACGGCACCACGGAAGCGCTCGGTCGTGTTTCGGTCGCCGGCATCACCGCATCAGAGATCGCGCCCGGCAGCCGCGCGGCGGTCCGGATCCGCCTCGAGTCGCCCATTGCAATTACGCGCGGCGATCGGTTCGTGCTGCGCGCATACTCGCCGCCCATCACCGTTGGCGGTGGAGAAGTGCTCGACCCCGACCCGCCGCGTGCCGGCGTCCGAACAGCCGCCGCTCTGCAGCGATTCGAGGACCTCGTCCTGCCGGCAGCCGGATCGGACGATGTCGCGCTCGAGCGGATGATTCGCGACAGCGGCGCGATTGGCCTGCCGGTCGACAAACTGGTGCCGCGCGCAGGCATCTCACCTCACGAGGTTGCGCACCACGTGGCGCGACTTCAGCAGGCCGGCGGGGTGCGACTGGCTACCGATCGATTGTTGTCTGCCTTCATCGTCAAGGATCGCAGCGAGAAGCTGCTGTCGCTCGTGGCCGATTTTCACAAGGCGCAGCCGCTTGTCGAGGGAATCCCGCGCGAGGAAGCGCGCGAGCGTCTGTTCGCGCGAGCGCACCCGAACGTGTACGACCTCGTGCTCGCGGAGCTGGCGCGAGCCAATCGATTGATCGTGAAAGATCGCCTCGCGCTTCCGGGACATCGTCTGGAGCTCACACCAGACGAAGCGCGGACGCGTGCGACACTGGAAGATGTTTATCGAGAGAGCGGCCTCAAGCCTCCGGATGCTGCCACGATCTCCGCGGAGCAGCGGATCGTACCGGCACTGGTGGAGAAAATGACGTCGCTGTTGCTCCGCCAGAAAGTCTTAACGCGCGTGGATTCGCTGATCTTCCACGCCGATAGCCTTCAGCAGTTAAAGGCAGACATGCAGGCGCTCAAGGCTTCGGCGCCCGGGGGGCGCGCCACAGTGGATGTGGCGATGTTCAAGGATCGCTACGGAGTGAGCAGGAAATTCGCGATTCCGCTGCTCGAATGGCTCGATCGAGAGCGTGTCACCCGGCGGATGGGCGAGACGCGCATCGTCCTCTAAGCTGGACTACTCGTCTTTCATTCCACTTTTGAAGTTCTTGATTCCCTGACCAATGCCCTTGCCGATTTCCGGCAGGCGGCTTGCACCGAAGATGAGCATGATGATCACGAGGATGATCAGCATCTCCGGCAGACCAATCGGGCCGAATAGCGCAACCAGACCCATTAGCGGCTCCTTCTTCACCCAGTGGCCGCGAGCCGCGACCATCCTCCTGATTCTAACACTAACCTCAGCGGCTTCTGCCGAGCTCGTACACGCGCAGTTTCTCTCGCGCGTCAACGAAGTCGAAGTGTACGCGTCGGTCACCGATGCCAAAGGGCGAGTGGTCAAGGATCTGCCTCGCGACACGTTCGCCGTGCTCGAGGACGAAAAGCCGCAGCCGATCACCGCGTTCATCTCGGGCGAGTTTCCAGCGGCGGTGGCGCTCGCCGTCGACCGCAGCGTCAGCATGGCAGGCAAGCCGCTCACGATGGCGCGCACGGCGGGACGCGCGTTCGTCGGGAGCCTGAAGCCTGAGGATCGCGCGATGTTGATCGGCATCAGCGGAGAAGTGGAGGTGCTCTCGCCTCTCAGCACCGATAAAGAGCCGCTGCTCAAGACGCTCGATCTGCTCGATCCGTGGAGCAGCACTTCGCTGCACGACGCGATCATCAAGTCGCTCGATTTGCTGGAACACGAAACCGGGCGGCGGGCCATCGTCGTGCTCTCTGACGGCGAAGATCGCTACAGCAGCGCGACAGCCGCGGCGGTTGTCGAACGCGCGCGACGCTCCGACGTGTTGATCTACCCGATTGCTATCGGGAAGCTGCGCCCGCCGCTCTTTGCGGAGCTCGCCACTGTGAGCGGAGGACGGTCGTTTCACTTGAACGATCCGCGCGAGCTCGCCCCGACCCTTGCGGCAATTGCGGACGACCTCAGATCGCAATACCTGATTGGGTACGCCCCCTCGCGCGCCTGGCCCACCGATGAGACACAGTGGCGCAGCATCGTTGTCAAGGTGAGCCGTCTCGATTTGAAGGTGCGGGCGCGCAGCGGCTATTCCACCCGTTAGGGCGTCCTAATAATGAATCCGAACATAAGCAGGCGTCCGTAGAGGGTCCCGGTCTCAACCGGACCCCGGGCCGGCGTGGCATTTCGCCCCACGGCTATTGCCGAACCTGAGAGTTCCTGCTGCATGTCGCCTAGGTCGTAAACTATTGCCGTGGCGTGTCTTTTGCTCTTGTCACGCGCCAAAGATGTCGGTCAGAATGAAAGTGGACACTTCACAACTGCGCATGCACCAAGCGCCTGTCCCTCCCTCGCCGAAAAAACAGCCCAGCGCTAGAGGGCTGTACCTGTTGTCCGACCGCCCAACGGGCGTGAGCTTCTCGTTCGAACACGCACACTCGCGGTTCGGCGCGACCGCGTCAGTCGCATCCCATGTGCTGTTCGTTCTGATCGTGCTCCTGGTGATGCGCTACGCGCCGCAGTCGTCGGGCCTCAACATCCTCCCGCAGGTCGAAGCCAAAGACATCGTGTGGTTGTCGGAGCCGGGTCCGGGCGGCGGTGGTGGCGGAGGGGGCAACAAGGCGCCCGAGCCGCCGAAGAAGCTCGAAATCACGGGCAAAGAAAAGGTGTCGGTGCCGGCAAAGAAGCCGGAGCCGATCCCGATCGAGCCGCCGAAAATTGAGCCGCGGGTCGAGGAACAACTCGTCATTCCCGCCAAGCCGATGGCGGCCGCGGAGCAACCGCTTCCCGGCGCGCTCCTGGCCCCCAAGATTGCTGAAAGCACATCACAGGGGTCGGGCAGTGGCGGCGGCGGCGGAACGGGCACCGGAACAGGCTCGGGGCCGGGCTCGGGATCGGGACTTGGACCCGGCACGGGCGGCGGCACTGGCGGCGGCGTCTACCGGCCCGGCAACGGCGTGAGCACGCCGACGCTGCTGCGCGAGGTCAAACCGCAGTACACCGCTGAAGCGATGCGCGCAAAGATCCAGGGTGTTGCGCTGCTCGAAGCGGTGGTCATGCCCGATGGCACCGTCGGCGACGTCAAAATCGCGCGCTCGCTCGATTCCGTCTTCGGCCTCGACCACGAAGCCATCAAAGCCGCACGGCAGTGGAAGTTCGTGCCCGGCATGCGCAATGGGCAACCGGTGGCGGTCCTCGTCACGATCGAGCTGACGTTCACTCTGCGATAAAAGCCGTCGGCTATCCCCGGTCCACAGCCGATGGCTGCCAGCCGTTCGTAGTGGAGGGGCTTTAGCCCCGCCGAAGTCTCTCCGCGTGTAGGGGCGGGGCTTTAGCCCCGCCCATTCCAGAGCTCGCACTCGCAGTAAGATCCCTGCATGATTCGCCTGGTTTGCGCTCTGCTGTTCACGCTGCCCGGCATCGCATCGGCCCAGCAGGCTTATCCCGCGCCGGTCGAGCGTGACTTCATCGTCCGCGACTTCAAATTCGAGAGCGGCGAGACGCTGCCGGAACTGAAGATTCACTACCGGACAGTCGGGACCCCCCGTAAAGATCCAGACGGCGTCGTCCGGAACGGCATCCTCGTTCTTCACGGCACCGGCGGCACCGGACGGCAGTTTCTCGGCGACGCGTTTGCCGGCCGCCTCTATGGAAAAGGCCAGTTGTACGACGCGGAGCGCTACTTCATCATCCTGCCCGACAACATCGGCCACGGAGAATCGAGCAAGCCCAGCGACGGACTTCATATGAAGTTCCCTCACTACGGCTACACGGACATGGTGCGCTTGCAGCATCGGCTGGTGACCGAAGGTCTCGGGCTTTCGCGGCTGCACATCGTGACAGGCACGTCCATGGGAGGCATGCACACGTGGGTCTGGGGCTATTTGTATCCGGATTTCATGGACGCGCTCGTGCCGCTCGCGAGCAATCCCGTGGAGATTGCCGGACGCAATCGCGTCTGGCGCAAACTCCTCGTGGATGCCATCGTCACCGATCCGACATGGAAGAACGGCGAGTACGGCGAGCAGCCACGCGGGTTGGCGAGTGCGCTCGGATTTCTGCTGATGGCCACGAGCGTTCCGCTTCAGTGGCAGAAGCAGTTCCCGACAGCGAAGGCCGCAGATGCGTGGCTCGCAGGTCAGATTGCGTCACGAATGAAGAACACCGACGCGAACGACATGATTTATTACTTCCGCGCGTCGGAGGACTACGATCCGTCGCCGCATGTCGAGCAGATCACCGCGCCGCTTCTTGCGATCAACTCGGCTGATGATTTCGTCAATCCGCCCGAGCTGCCGATGATGGAGACGCTGATGAAGCGCGTGAAGCGCGGGAAGTTTGTTCTGATTCCGATCAGTGATGCGACACGAGGACACGGGACGCACACCTTGCCGGCGGTCTGGGGCGAACAGCTGGCTGCTTTTCTTGCGACGGTGCGCGCCACCGATGGCCGCAGATAAACGCAGATAGCCGCAGATGCACGCAGATAGCCGCAGATGACACGCAGATGAACGCAGATGACACGCAGATAGCCGCAGATAAAACGCAGATGGAAGTTTCTCTTCGATCACGGTTGCTAGCAGGATCGCTGCTCTGTTCAACGTGTTTGTCCGCGGTGTTTTCGATGCCGTCATCTGCGGCTTCTCTGCGCCCATCTGCGGCCCATCTGCGTGCATCTGCGGCCCATCTGCGTGCATCTGCGGCCCCGGAGCGACTGCGGGTTGAGGTCGTCCGGAGCTACCCACACGATCGCGGCGCGTTCACGCAGGGGCTGGTCTTCGAGCAGGGCGCGCTTTACGAAAGCACGGGCCTCGTCGGCCGATCGAGCCTGCGACAGGTGGAGCTTTCGAGCGGGCGTGTCATCAGAAAGACCGACGTCCCGCCACCGGTGTTTGCCGAGGGGCTGGCGCTCGTCGGCGATCGCTTGTTTCAGCTCTCGTGGAAGAACAACCGCGTGTTCACTTACAGCCGCCGCACGTTTGCACGTGAGGCTGAGTACGCCTACGAGGGCGAAGGTTGGGGACTTTGTTACAACGGCAAAGATCTCGTGATGAGCAATGGCAGCTCTGAGCTGACGGTCCGTCGCGCAAGTGATTTCGGCGTGGTTCGCACGATTCGCGTCACCATGGAGGGTGCGCCCGTCGAGCACCTGAACGAGCTCGAGTGTGTTGACGGCGTGGTCTACGCCAACGTCTGGACGAAAGACCTCATCGTGCGCGTCAACCCCGCGACGGGACAAGTGACGGCTCGGATAGAGGCGCCGAATCTCTTGTCGCCGCTCGAGCGGCAGGGCGTCGATGTGCTGAACGGGATCGCGTACGACTCGAGCGACAAGACGTTTTTGATTACCGGCAAGCTCTGGCCGAAGATTTTCCGGGTCCGATTCGTGAAGTAGCGCAGGACGTTAGTTGTCGTACGTAGCGCGAGTGTTCGTCCCGCGATGCACGGGTACGGAACGCGGGACTCTAGTCGGGGCGACGCATCGACCGTACAAAAGAGCAGCCCGGCCAACCGAAGCTGGCCGGGCTCTCGCCTGATCCCTGATCCCTGATACCTACACGCCTCAGTACATCCCCGGCATTCCGCCGCCGTGGCCTGCGCCTGCGGGCTCCTTTTTCTCTTCCGGAATCTCGGAGACGAGCGCTTCCGTCGTCAGCAGCAGCGATGCGATTGACGAGGCGTTCTGCAGGGCGTTGCGGACGACCTTGGCGGGATCGATGACGCCTGCCTTGACGAGATCTTCGTAGGTGTCGGTCGCGGCATTGAAGCCTTCGTCGGCTTTCAGGTCGCGGACCTTGGACACCACAATCGTGCCCTCGTGGCCGGCATTGGCGGCGATCCAGCGCATTGGCTCCTCGAGCGCCCGCTTGATGATGGCTGCGCCGACCTTCTGGTCGCCCTCGAGCTTGAGGTTGTCGAGGGCCTTGCTGGCGCGCAGCAGCGCAACTCCACCGCCAGGCACGATGCCTTCCTCGACAGCGGCCTTGGTCGCGTGCATCGCGTCTTCGACACGCGCCTTTTTCTCTTTCATCTCGGTCTCAGTCGCCGCACCGACCTTGATGATGGCGACGCCGCCAACGAGCTTGGCGAGCCGCTCCTGGAGTTTTTCGCGATCGTAATCCGACGTAGTTTCCTCGACCTGCACGCGAATCTGCTTGACGCGGCCTTCGATGTCTTTCTGATTGCCGCCGCCTTCGACGATTGTTGTGTTGTCCTTGTCGATGGTGACCTTCTTGGCCTTGCCGAGATCCTCCATGCGGATGTTCTCGAGCTTGATGCCGAGGTCTTCCGTGATGGCGCGGCCACCGGTCAGAATCGCGATGTCCTCGAGCATGGCCTTGCGGCGATCGCCGAAGCCCGGCGCCTTGACAGCAGCGGCCTGCAACGTGCCACGCAGCTTGTTGACGACGAGAGTGGCAAGCGCCTCGCCCTCGACATCTTCGGCGATGATCAAGAGGGGACGGCCCATGCGCGCGACCTGCTCGAGGACAGGCAGCAGATCCTTCATCGAGCTGACCTTCTTCTCGTGGATCAGGATGACCGGATTCTCGAGGACGACTTCCATTCGCTCCGGATCGGTGACGAAATACGGAGAAAGGTAGCCGCGGTCGAACTGCATGCCTTCCACCACTTCGAGCGTGGTATCGAGCGTCTTGGCCTCTTCGACGGTGATCACGCCGTCTTTCCCAACCTTGTCCATCGCTTCCGCGATCTTGTCGCCAATCTCGCTGTCCGCGTTCGCCGAGATTGTGCCGACCTGGGCGATCATCTTTCCCGAGACCGGTTTCGCCATCTTCCTGATCTCTTCAGTGATGACGTCGACGGCCTTTTCGATGCCGCGCTTCAATTCCATCGGGTTGGCGCCGGCGACCACGTTCTTGGCGCCCTCACGATAGATGGCCTGCGCGAGGACTGTCGCTGTCGTTGTGCCGTCGCCGGCGGTGTCGGACGTTTTGCTTGCCACTTCGCGCACCATCTGCGCGCCCATGTTCTCCAGCGGATCTTTCAAATCGATTTCTTTCGCAACCGTGACGCCGTCCTTGGTGATCGTCGGGGATCCGAACTTCTTGTCGAGGACCACGTTCCGGCCTTTCGGACCCAGAGTAACTTTCACAGCGTCAGCAAGCGCGTTGACGCCGCGAAGAATCGCCTGTCGCGACTGCTCGCCGTAGATGATTTGTTTGGCCATTTACCTCTCTCCACTCTTCGCGAACCTGAAGGTCCGCGCGACGTACGAAAACGGGTGATTGTCGCGAACCTGCCGCCACGCGGGCGGAAAGGTGGCTCGCGATATACAAACCGGCTAGGCGTTCACCACCGCGAGAACTTCGTCCTCGCGCATGATCAGATATTCCTGGCCGTCGATCTTGACCTCCTGGCCCGAATACTTGCCAAAGAGAATCGTGTCGCCGTCTTTGACGTCGAGCGCGATGCGCTTGCCGTCCTTGTCGGCCTTGCCGGCGCCGACAGCGATCACCTTGCCCTGCTGCGGCTTTTCTTTCGCCGTGTCGGGAATGATGATCCCCCCGACTTTCTGCTCTTCTTCCTCGATGCGCTGCACGAGGATCCGGTCATGTAGCGGTCTCAACGCCATCTGCTGCACTCCAGGTCGCTTGGATTCGGTCCGTCAGTGAACAATCAGTGGATGAAAACGGTCCTGCCTCTCTGCCGCGGGCGCAAGCTGGACTGGCAGTCGCACGCCCTGTGGGCTAGCAGTCGACGAGGACGACTGCTAATCATATTGAGTCCCCTCGCGCGCTGTCAATACACGCCGCGCTCGCGGACAGACCGCTCGCCCGCGGCTCGCGGAAGGACCCCTTCGGGAAGGACCCTGATCCGAAGGACCCCTCCGGAAAGACCCTCGGGAAAGACTCTTCGGGAAGGACCCCCGCAGGCGGTCCCTCCGCAACGCGGTCCCTCCGCAGAGCGGTCCTACCCGGCGGACGGCCGGGTCCTAATCTTCAGTTCCTGGATTTTCCGTGCGAGCGTGTTTCGATGCACGCCGAGCTTGCTCGCGGCTTTGCCGAGATTTCCATCGCAGCGCTGAAGCACACGCGCGATGAAGTGCTTTTCGAACTCACGTTGCGCGTCCTGAAAGTCGATCCCTCGGTCGACCATCTCCGTCACGAGTTGTTCGAGCATGTTACGCACGACCGGTCCCCAGCTCGCGTCCCGTCAGCCGACGATACGCGTCCAGATACTTCTCTCGCGTCTTCGCCACGACATCATCCGGCAGCGAAGGCACCGGCGGTTGTTTATTCCATTTGATCGACTCGAGATAGTCGCGAACGTATTGCTTATCGAAGCTGGGCTGGGGACCACCCGGTCGATAACAATCCTTCGGCCAGTAGCGCGAAGAGTCCGGCGTCATCACTTCATCAATCAGGAGGAGCTCGCCCGTATCAGTCAGACCGAACTCATACTTCGTGTCCGCGAGGATGATCCCACGCGCGTCCGCATGCGCGACGCCAAATGCGTAGAGATCGAGGGTGAGACGCTTCAGACGAGCGAGAAGCTCGGCGCCGACGAGTGCCGCGGCTTCGTGGTCGCTGATGTTCAGATCGTGGCCGGACTCGGCCTTGGTTGCGGGTGTGAAGAGCGGCGCCGGCAGGCGATCCGATTCGACGAGCCCCGGCGCCAGTCGGACGCCACACACTTCTCTCGTCGCTTTGTAGTCTTTCCATCCGGAGCCTGACAGATATCCGCGCGCCACGCACTCGATGGGCAGCGGCTGTGTTCTTCGAACCAGCATCGATCGTCCGTCGAGCGCGTCAGCGTGCTCGCGGGCAGCCGGCGGATACTGGCGGACGTCAGTCGCAAGCAGATGGTTGGCGACGATGTGTTGGGTCCGCTCGAACCAGAACGCCGAGAGTTGCGTAAGCACCCGGCCCTTGTCCGGGATGCCGGAGCCGAGCACGTAATCGAACGCGGAGATGCGATCGGTGGCGATGATGACGAGTGCGCCATCGACGTCGTAAAGATCGCGCACCTTGCCGCGGCGAACCAGGCGCAGACCATCCAGCGCAGTTTCCAGCAGCGGTGTAATCACCGTTCTTCAATGTTTCGGTGCGAGCAGGTGCGTCAGGTGCGGTGCGAAGTCGCCATGGTAAACACCCTTGCCTACCAGTGCAAGGGCTTCGATCCTCGGAACCAACCTCATGTAGTAGTCTGAAGCGGATTTGCGCGCTGCCCTTCGCACCCTCCTGGTGACGGCTCTGGCTGTCGGACTGCTCGCCATCTTCATCCGCAACGCCGATCTCCGCCGCGTGTGGACCGAAATGCGGAGTGCGCGCATCGATCTGCTCGCATGGGCCGTGGTGTTGACGGTCGTGATGTATTTCGTTCGTGCCGAGCGCTGGCAGTACTTGCTGGAACCGCTCGGGCACACGCGATTCTGGGTCGCCTTCAGGACGACGGTCATCGGCTTCGCGGCGACGATGGTGCTGCCCGCCCGCGCCGGCGAGGTGCTCCGGCCATATCTTCTCGCGCGGCGCGAACGCCTGCCCGCAACGGCCGCTTTTGCGACGATCATCATCGAGCGGATGCTCGATCTCGTCGCCGTGCTCCTCCTGCTCGCCATTTACCTGGTTGGGTTTGGTCGCGATGCGCAGCAGGCCTCACCGTCCCTATACCGCGCAATCGTGATCGGCGCCGGTGTGATGGGCGTCTTCGCGATCGTCGCGCTCGCCATGATGTTCGTCATGGCGGGACATCCCGAGCGCCTTCACGCGCTCGTCCTCAAGATCGAACGCGTGCTGCCGCAAAGGCTCGCGCATATCGTGGCGGGATTTGCGCGGACGTTCGCCGAAGGGTTGGCCGTGGTTCGACGGCCGCGGCGGCTCGTCCTGGCACTCGCGTGGTCGGTCACGTTGTGGGTGCTGATTGCAACCTACGTCTGGCTGACCGCCCGAGCCTTCGGCATTGATTTTCCCTTTCCCGGATCGTTTCTCATCTCGGCGATGCTGGTGGTTGGCGTCTCGGTTCCGACACCCGGCGGCATCGGCGGCGTACACGAGGCATTCCGACTCGGCGTCACCTCGTTCTTTCGCGCGGACAACGATCTGGCCGTGGGGGCAGCTATCGTCATGCACATGTTGTCGACACTGCTCGTCACCGGCGCCGGCTTCTGGTTTGCCATGCGCGACGGGCTGACGTTTGGGAGCTTGAAGCAGATTGCCCATTCGGCGGAAGCGCAGGAGACGCCTCGTGAGTCATCCACACCGGCTCAGGCCGAGGTGAATCTGTGAAGTGTCCGTACTGCGGAAACGTGGGCGACAAGGTCGTCGATTCGCGCGAAAGCAAAGAAGGCGACGTTATTCGACGGCGGCGTCAGTGTCTCAATGCTGATTGTCACAAGCGGTTTACGAGTTATGAGCGGATTGACGAGATCCCGTACATGGTCGTCAAGAAGGACGGCTCGCGCGAACGGTTCGAGCGGCAGAAGCTGATCGCTGGTCTCCTGAAAGCGTGCGAGAAGCGTCCGGTGAGTGTGGCGGCCATCGAGGACGTCGGCGATCGCGTGGAGTTGATGCTGCAGGAGCGGCCGGAGAAGGAGATCGCCACCGCCGAGATCGGCGCGTTCGTCATGCAGGAGTTGAAGCACCTGGACAAGGTCGCGTATGTACGCTTTGCGTCGGTGTACCGGCACTTCCGGGACATCGGCGAGTTCATGAGCGAGCTGAAGGATCTGCTGAATGCCAAGGAATAGCGCTGCGGCCATGCCGGTGGTATCAGTCCGTCGCCCGTTTCGCGACAACCCTCGGCTCATCCTCGTCGGCATCGCGATTCTGTTGAGCATTCTGGTCGCGATTCTCGTGGTTGCCGATCGCACGGCTCGCCTCTCGCCCGACTTTCTCACGGAAGTCGTTCTTTACGCACTCTCGGCGACGAACGTGATGATGCTGCTGGCGCTTGGGTTCGTCCTCGCGCGCAACGTCGTCAAGCTGTTGGTCGAGCGGCGGCGCGCGATTCCGTTTGTCCGCTTTCGCGCCAAGCTCGTGTTCGTGCTGCTCGGCATGACGCTCATTCCCGCGGTGCTGGTGCTCATCGTCGGCAGCCGCGTGGTGCTCACAGCCGTCGATGGATGGTTCAACCAGCCGCTCGAAGACGTGCTCGCATCAGCCAACCAAATCGCATCGGATTACTACCGCGAGCGGCAGCAGAACGTCGCGAACGAAGCGTCGCGGATGGCGGGAGTGCTCGGAACCGTGAACCTGTCGGCTGTGGACGCGGGTCGCATTCGCGAGGTGATTGCATCCAGTGTGAACGAACAGCGCGTTGGCATGGTGCAGGTGTATCGGGCCGTCTCGAGACCTGATGGACAGCCGGATGTCCTGCCGGTGGTCGACGTGGCAGCGCCCAGCATTCCGGTTGGCACGACGCGCATCACGGCAGACCGGCTGGCTGCTCGGGCTGCTGCCGGCATCGAAGCGCAGCCGTGGAGCCTCGAGTCGTTGAGCGGTGGCGGCGATTTGATGCGCGCGGCGACGCCAGTTCGCTCGATCGATGGCCGCATCGCCGGCGTCGTGGTCGCGAGCGAGTACTTGTCTGGCGATCTCGCGAACAGATCGCGCCGGATGACGCGCGCGTACGAGGACTACACGCAGCTGCGTGTTTTGAAGCAGCCGCTCGCAGGCGTGTATCTGTCCTTTTTCGTCATGGTGACATTGCTGATTCTGGTCAGCTCCACCTGGATGGGTTTTTATCTCGCGAAACGCATTACGCGACCCGTGCAGATGTTGTCGGTCGCGGCGCGGGAGATTGCACAGGGGCACTACGATCAGCGCATCGAGCACGAGGCGACCGACGAATTCGGGTCGATGATCGAGGCGTTCAACTCGATGGCCGCGGAGCTGGCATCGAGCCGTCGCCGCCTCGAGCGCGCAACGATCGATCTCGAACGGAAGCATCAGGAAGGCGAGGGCCGGCGGCGCTACATCGAAACGATTCTGGAGCGGGTGGCGACCGGCGTGGTCTCCATTGACCCGATGGGCCGCATCGGGACGGTCAACGCCGCCGCCGAGCGTCTGCTCGACGTCGATGCCACCGTGATCGGCCGGCCGGCGGTCGATGTCTTCTCACGGCAGGACCTGCAGCCGATCAATGCCGTGCTGGATCAAACGGCCCGCTCTAAAGGAGATTCGCTGGCGCAGGAGGTTGCGATAGTGCGCGAAGGACGTGAGCTGCATGTCGCCACCGCCGCGACGCGGCTCCTCGGCGCGGGCGGCGTCTACGAAGGCATCGTGCTCGTTCTCGACGACGTGACTCCGCTCATCAGGGCGCAGAAAGTCGCCGCGTGGAGAGAGGTCGCCCGGCGGCTGGCGCATGAAATCAAGAACCCGCTCACGCCGATTCAGCTATCAGCGGAGCGCATGAGACGGAAGCTCTCGGATCTCGACCCGCCTCGTAATGAGCTCGTGCAGGAGTGCACGACGACGATCATCGGTGAAGTCGAGGCGCTCAAGAGCCTGGTGGACGAATTCTCGCAGTTCGCGCGCATGCCGCCGCCGCGCGCCGTGCCTGGCGATCTTCACCAGCTGCTGATCGACACGCTCTCGCTCTATAACGGCTTGTTCACCGAGGTGCGCTTCGAGCGCCGTTTCGGCGACATTCCGCAGGTGCGCGTGGATCCGGAGCAGATGCGGCGCGTGGTGATCAACCTCGTCGACAACGCCATCGAGGCGATGAATCGCCGCGGCACCATCGTGCTCGAGACCGCGCACGAGCCCTCGAACAACATCGTCCGGCTCGTTGTTGCCGATGACGGCCCGGGAATTCCCCAGGGTGAGCGCGACAAGCTGTTTCTCCCGTACTACTCGACAAAGCGGCGGGGAAGCGGCCTTGGACTCGCGATCGTCCGGCGTATCGTGGCGGAGCACGGCGGCAGCATCGACGTCGCCGACAACACTCCGCACGGCACGCGTTTCACGATCGAGCTGCCGGCTTAACAGATGCCATCGATTCTTGTCGTAGACGACGAACCTGGCGTGCGGTCGTCGCTGAGCGGCGTACTTCGTGACGAAGGGTTCGATGTGGACGCGGTCGCGACCGGCGAGGAGTGTCTCGAACGTGCCACGCGCGGCGGCTTCGATGTCATCGTGCTCGACGTGTGGCTCCCGGGCGTCGATGGTCTGGTGACGCTGCAGCGGCTCCGAGAACGCAAAACGGACGCCCAGGTGGTGATGATTTCCGGCCACGGCAACATCGAGTCGGCTGTCAAGGCGATCAAGATGGGCGCCTTTGATTTCGTCGAGAAGCCGCTGAGTCTCGAGAAAACGGTGCTGGTGGTGCGCAACGCCATGCGACAGCGCGATCTCGAGGCGGAGAACAGAGCGCTGCGCGCGCGCGTCGATCGCCAGCACGTGATGGTCGGTGAGAGCTTCGCGATGCGTCATCTTCGAGAGCAGGTGGCGACGGCGGCGCCGACCAACGGACGCGTATTGATCTACGGCGAGAACGGCACCGGAAAGGAGCTTGTCGCGCGCACGATTCACCAGATGAGCCGCAGGCGGAACGGCCCGTTTGTGGAAGTGAACTGCGCCGCCATTCCCGAGGAGCTGATCGAATCGGAGCTTTTCGGTCACGTGAAGGGCGCGTTCACGGGAGCAGTGGCGGATAAGCCCGGAAGGTTCGAGCAGGCGACGACCGGCACGATCTTTCTCGATGAAATCGGCGACATGAGCCTCAAGACGCAGGCCAAGGTGTTGCGCGTCCTGCAGGAGCAGGTGATGGAACGGGTCGGCGGCACGCAGCGCATTCAAGTCGACGTGCGCGTGCTCGCGGCGACGAACAAGGACCTGCCCGCGGAAATTCGCGGCGGGCGGTTTCGCGAGGATCTGTATTTCCGCCTCAACGTGTTGCCGATCTTCGTACCGGCCCTGCGCGACCGGCAGGACGACATCCCGCTGCTTGCGGACCATTTCATGGCGCTCATGGCGACCGAGTACGGGCGCCGGCCGAAGCGTCTGGCGCCCGAAGCGGCGGCTCGCTTGCAGCATTACAGCTGGCCCGGCAATGTCCGCGAGCTGCGCAACGTGATCGAGCGCCTCGTGATCATGGTGCCGGACGACACCATTACCGCGCAGGATCTCGGTTTTCTCGGGCATGACGGGGTGTCCACCGCGACACCGGCGCCGTCGACGGAGGCCGGTCTGCCGCTGGCCGCGGCGCGCGAGCGCTTCGAGCGCGACTACATCCTGCAGGCGCTCGCGGCGCAGCAGGGCAACATCTCGCGCACGGCCGAAGTGCTCGGGGTGGAGCGCTCGAATCTGTACAAGAAGATGCGCGCGTTCGGCATCGTGCCCTCGCGCGAGTAAGAGATCGCCGCGAAGTCAGCTTCGTGTCTTTCGTGATCTTCGTGGCTATCTTTTGCGCGCAACAAAGTCACTCAGCGCCACGCAGCTTGTTCTCGAGCACTTGGGTCGATGAAAAACCTGCCAGTTGCAGATAGAACGCCGCCGCTTGGGTGAGCGCGGCTGATGGCACCAGTCCGACGATTTCGCTTTCGAGGACGCTCACGCCGAAGCGCGCCGCTTCGCGCTTGACGGTCTCGAACACGCGAAAGATCGGCGTCTTCTCGTAATTGGTGAGATTCATCGACACTTGCACGATCCCGCGACCTTCGAGCGCGATGCCCATCGCTTTCACGTATCGATACCCGCCGCTGCTCATCCGAATCGCTGACGCGATCTTCTTCGCAACATCAACGCGGTCGGTGGCCAGATTGATGTTGTAGGCAATCAGCGGCATGCGCGCGCCGATAATGGCTGCACCCGCGGTCGGGTGCGGCTCGGCAGGACCAAAATCGGGTTTCCATTCTGCCTGCTGCATCTTTGCAGCGAGTCCCTCGAACTCGCCGCGTCGGATGTCCTCCAGATTCTGACGCCCCGGCAGTGTCGCGGCTTCCTCATAGAGGTAAACAGGCACGCCGAATCGCCGCGCGACCTCCTCGCCGACCTCTCGCGCGAGCGCGACGCAGCCGTTCATGTCGATGCCCTCGATCGGCACGAAGGGAACGACGTCAACCGCGCCAAGTCGCGGATGCTCACCCCGATGCGACCGCAGGTCGACAGCGCCGATCGTCTTGTCGAACAGCCGCAGGACAGCTTCCTTCAGCGGTGCGGCATCGCCGGCGAGGGTCAGCACGGAGCGATGATGTGCCGCATCCGATTGCACGTCGAGCACTCGCACACCATCGATCGCGGCGAGATCGGCCGCGATGGCCGACACCACGTCCGATCGGCGGCCTTCGCTGATGTTCGGCACACATTCGATGATCGCCATGAGGTCATTGTAGAGGCGTCTTCTGCGCCGCTGACCCGGTTCGAAGCCGGTGAAGAATTTCACACGGCCTGCTATACTGCCGTCGACTTCCTGATGGATCCTGCTCGATCCGAGAAACCAGCCTCCGACGCGCTCACCGACGCCGAGCGCGAGGCGCGAATCGAGCAGCTTCTGCTCGCCGGGTTGGATCGCTATTTCGCCAACGACTACGAACAAGCCATCAACCTCTGGACTCGCGTGCTGTTCCTCGATCGCCAGCACGATCGGGCGCGCGCCTACATCGAGCGTGCGCGCAGCGCGCAAGCCGAACGGCAGCGCGAATCCGAGGCATTGATGCACCAGGGCCTCGACGCGTTCACGAGCGGCGACGTGGCTCGCGCGCGCGAGCTGGTCTCGAATGCCCTCGAGCGCGGCGCCTCTCGCGATTTGGCGCTGGGCGTGCTCGATCGCATCGAACGGTTAGGCCGGACCACTTCGTCGCGGAAGCCCCATCGCACGCGCAGCTCGTGGCTGACGCCCGCGGCGGCTCCGGAACCGGTTCTGCCATCGCAGCCAGGCACGCGGCGGCGAATTGGAATGGGCGCGATGACGCTCGCCGCCATCGGGGTGCTTGCCGTAGCGGCTGTTGCGCTGTGGGGATTGACACTGACCGATGTCGGTGCGTGGTTTGCCAGCCAGACGCGACGCACCACGCCGGCGATTCTAATGCCCGCGTCCGATCAGCTGCCGGTGGCCTCCGCCACTGAGCTGTACATCGCGCGTGCCCGGTCCCTCTTCACCTCCGGTCGCCTGCGCGACGCACTGCGGCAGCTCGATCGCGTTCCGATCGGCGCCGCGGGACGTGTCGAGGCCGATCGCCTCCGCGCGGACATTCAACGAGAGCTGCTCGCCGCGGCGGCCGCCGACCTGAGACCCGCGAATGAAGTGCCCTAAGTGCGGCTATCTTGGATTCGAGACGACCGACCGCTGTCGCCATTGCGGCTACGATTTTTCGCTTTCAACCCACACGCAAACGCCGCCCGAACTGCCGCTGCGGCCCGCGATCGATCCTGAGGCGCCGCTCTCGGATTTCGACTTGAGCGCGCAGTCGCCGACGCCCACCGATCATGCGAATGCACTCGATTTGAATCGCGTCATCGGGAGCGATCAATCAGCTCGGCAAACGAATGTTCGCCGTGCATCGACTGCCGTCGCCACGCCGCCCGCGGGAGAAGTAGACGAGACCTACGCCGATCGCGACGAGGCCGCCGCAGCAGCATTGCCGCTCTTCAAGGCACCATCGACACAGCAGGGCGATGGGCCTCTCATTACGAGCCCGCGACCTGTTCGGCCGCCGTTGGCCGTTCGGCGCTCGACGCCTGAAGTGACACGGCGTCGAACGCCGAGGACCATTCGACGCGACGAGGGCCCGCTCGATCTCGATCTGGAACCCGCGGCCGCACCGTCCACGGCAGCGGCCGCCTCCGACGG
>Ga0137374_10002777_pt1 | contig 20545 bp, 18 predicted proteins | sample SagtaG_20_FD_104811 | JGI IMG/M metagenome (GOLD analysis project Ga0137374, IMG submission 104811) | Vadose zone soil microbial communities from Sagehorn Ranch, Mendocino, California, USA - Sage1_R_100_16 metaG | ecosystem: Environmental > Terrestrial > Soil > Vadose zone | place: USA... | reverse complement strand
CTGCTTCGGTCACGAGCTCCACACCACCGGCGACGCGTCGGCAGTTGATTGCCCAGTACAGAGACACTGACAACCTCCAGATACTTACGAACTTCGGAGTTCTGACCATGGGGTTTGATGCCCCTCGAACGAACGTTGCAATGATTGCACGTCCCACCCGGTCAGTAGTCTTGTACAGTCAGATGGTCGGTCGAGCAGCCCGTGGGCCACGCGCCGGCGGCAACGAACGCTGTCGTGTGATCACCGTCGTGGATCGCATTCCGGGATTTCGCAGCATCGCCGAAGCTTTCACGTTCTGGGAGGATATCTGGACATGAGCGCGAAGCAGCTGACACTTGATCATGAGATCCTGCCCCCAAGGTTGGCCATCAAGGCGATGCGCAGCTCCGGGTACAGGGACTCGGCGCACGCGGTCGCGGAATTGATCGACAACAGCATTCAGGCGGGCATCGGCGTGAACAAGACGACGCAGGTCGAAGTCTTGTGCGTCGACCAGGTGCAGGTTGTACAGGAAAGGCGGCGGCAGCAAATACACCGGATAGCCGTATACGACAACGCGTCAGGAATGGATTCAGCCACACTGCGGATGGCGCTGCAGTTCGGCAACGGCACGCACCTAGGCGTGGACGACCAAAAGGGGATTGGGAAGTTTGGCATGGGATTGCCGAATGCTTCCATTTCTCAATGTCGGCACGTTGACGTCTGGTCGTGGCGGAAAGGCAAATGTCTCTACACCTACCTCGACATCGACGAGATCGAGGGCGGTAAGCTGCGAGAGGTTCCAGAGCCCACTGCGGCCAAGATCCCAGAAGAATGGCGGGGGCTGGTACGAGACACGATCGGCGAACACGGTACGTTGGTAGTCTGGTCGGAGTTAGATCGGGTGAGGTGGAAGACCAGCACCGCCTTTCTCCGGAATGCGGAGTTCCTGGTAGGCCGTATCTATCGGTACTTCATCCAGGACGGTTCCGCGGTGATTCGGCTCGCGGCCTTTGAACAGACCGGTCGCGAGGTTGCGGAGAGACTGGACTCTGATGTCCGTCCGAATGATCCTCTGTTCCTCTCGGCTGATACTTGTGCACCATCCCCGTACGACAAGCAAGCCGCGTTTGACGAGTTTACTGAGCACTCTATGGGGATTGTGCTCAATGGAAAGGAACACCCGGTCCGACTCCACTTCTCCATCGTGAAGCCTGAAGTGCGGGTCCTCGGTGGGCACCATGCTATCGGCAAGATGGCCCTCAAGAACCAGGGCGTCTCCGTGGTTCGCGCTCGGCGCGAGCTCGAAGTGAACGAATCGTTTGACAACACATATGACCCGAGGGAACGCTGGTGGGGAGTAGAGGTTCAGTTCGACCCGGAACTCGACGAGGTATTTGGAGTGACGAATACCAAGCAGGCAGCCACCGCCTTCCGGAAAATGAATCTGGAAGCCGATGCTGAAGCGGAAGGCCTCACTCCTGGCCGATATCGCGAACTGCTCCAGGAAACTCAAGACCCTCGCCTTGCGATCTACGAGGTCTCTGAGCGAATCGAGGCGACCCTCCGAACCATCCGAGCTCAGATCGCTCGGATGCGAGAGGGAACTCGCGCTGCTGAAGATGTTGTCGGCCCGGGCTCGGCTGAGGACATCGCGACGCGCGCCACCCGACAGCGGCGGCAAAGGCTCGGTGTCACTGGTGCAAGCGACACGGACGAGCTGCGCCCGCCATCGGAGCGCCGAGATGAACTAGCCGATGAACTGGTGGCGGATGGTGTGGCGGAGTCAGAGGCCAAGCAGATTGCGGTTGAGTACGTGCAGAAGAACCTGAAATATCTCTTTCAGGAGGCGCCTGTCCCCGGTCCCGTTGTCTTCGACGTTAAGTCCAGGGCCGGGACGATCATCGTGTTGATCAATACCGAGCATCCGGCTCGCGAGCACCTCTTCGAACTGCTTAAGCAGACTGGAACCGAGGTGGATTCCCCTGCCCTCAAAGCACTCAAGCTTCTGCTCACAGCATGGGCAAGACTCGAAGACGAGGCCGGGGACCAGCGCAGGCAGCAACTCCAAGACACTCGGTTGGACTGGGGACGGATTGCCCGAGATTTTCTGCAGGAGGCTGACGCTTAGCTGAGTTGCAAAGTCGCTAGCTTGAGACGCCGGGGTCAGCGCCCAAGGCGACCGCATCCGTCTTGGCAGCTCCCGGCTTCATCTAAGTCGGCCGTCCTCCGCTGCACCATCGCGTTGGGCCGATTCTTACCGAGAGTCTTGGAATGCCACTGCTGGCCACGGACGCCTACAGATTTGCCTTAGGCAGGGCGCTCTCGGAAGCCAGTGAAAGCATCTCCCTAATTTCCGCCTACGTAACGACCACCGGCATTGAATGGGTTCTTGAACGATTACCCACCCGACCGGTGAACTTGCGCGTGATCGCTCGATGGCGGTGCGCGGATCTTGCATCGGGGGCCTCCGACCTAGAAGTGTATCCCCTGCTCCGATCGAGAGGTGCGAGGCTCTACGTCCATCCAGACGTTCACGCCAAGCTAGCCCTAGTTGACAACCGTCAGGTGTTGATCGGGAGCGCGAACCTGACCGGTGCCGGTCTTCAGCTTGTGCCCGGTGGCAACCGCGAGATTAGCGTCGCGCTGCAGGCTGCGCCGGAAGACCTGACGATCGTTGAGAATCTATTCGACGAAGCGGTAGAGATCGATCCAACTCTGTATGAAGAGATGCGGACCTATATTCAGCAGATTCCCATTCGACCCAGGGGAGTCGAGACTGGCGATTGGCCGCTCGGCGTAGGCAAAAAGCTCACGAGACCGCCTGCGAGGCTATGGGTTGCCGAGCTCCTCTGGTCTTCTGGGCCAGCTGACATTTTGGAGCAAGCACAGAAGCGTGCTGGAGAAGAAGCGGAAGCAGCTCGTCATGATCTTGCACTGCTAGGGTTCAGTTCAACGGGCAGACCATCGCTCGATGACATAAGAGACAGGTTTCTCGAGTCACGGGCCTGGCGGTGGCTGGAAGCGAGACTCTTGGGAGCGCCAGGACGAGAAATGTATTTTGGGGAACTCTCTGCGCGGTTGCATGATCTTCTTTTGGATGATCCTCGACCCTATCGCAAAGAGGTCAAGAACCTCGTTTCGAACCTCCTCGACTGGGCCGTAGGCGTTGCACCCACCCGCGCTGTGCTGGACCGGCCTGCGCATTCACAGCGCTTCCGGCTGCTATCCTAGTCATTTCCCACCTTCCTAGTCATTTCCCACCTTGACGTTGCGGAGCACTAAACTAGTTTAGGGTCGACTCTATAGAGGTTTATGGCCGCAATCACGCGGATTGCTACAAAGGCCTTGGACAGCCTCGGTGGCCCCAAGATCATTCTGGCCGCAATCCCTGGCGGGATCGGGACCTTGGCCCGGGAGGGGGGGGTCAGCCCGGGCCGTGTGAGTCAGATCCTCCGACAGAATCCACTTCGAAGCGAGTGGGCGCAGTTGATTGCTCAGTTGATCGGTTGCAGCGAGTGGGAGGTCTACGAGCAGCTCGGCCAACGGCCGCCGGTTTCGCCTTTCGGACCTCTGTTTGATCAATCCGAACCATCGTCCTCGCCTCCGGAGGCCGCGTGAAAAAGCGCCGTCGCCCTGTTCATCGGAAGTTGACGAAGCTTCACAAGAATGTGGCCGATAGCATCCTTGTCGAGGCCCCAATCGTCCCGGTATCTGCTCCTCGATACAGCTTCAGCGGACACCAGACTTTTCCGTTTCGCTACGCGTGGCTTCCGAAAGGAATCCGCGGGCTCGAGCACGACCCAAAGCTCTTCTCAAAGCCAGATGCGATGGTGACGCTCGGCGTCGGGAAGAACATGGTCGACTCGATCCGATTCTGGTGCAGCGCGCTGAAGCTTGCGGTGATTGATGGCCGCGGCGGAACAGGTCGGCCAACCGAGCTCGGGTCTCAACTGTTGGGGAAGCGCGGGTGGGACCCATATCTGGAAGACCCGGCGACGTTATGGCTCCTCCACTGGCAGCTAGTTGAGTCACCCAACATCGCGTCCACGTGGTTTCTGGCGTTTACAAAGTGGAACAGAGACGTCTGCACGCGCGATGAGCTAATCAATTGGATCCAGGCAGTCGCGCGGGACAGCGGCAAGAAGAAAGTCACGCCTGAATCCATCCGGCGCGACATAGACGTGTTCTTGCGAACCTACGTTCCATCTCGACCGGATGCCCGACGACCGGTCGAAGACTCTTTCGACTGTCCACTAGTCGAGCTGGGACTCGTTCGAGAACTGGATGACGGGGTCTATCAATTCAACAGGGGACCGAAACCGACACTCCCAGTTGAGGTGTTCGGTTATGCGCTGAAGAGATACTGGGACGGATATGCATCCGAGCAAGGCACGTTGGGCTTTGAGACTGTCCTTTATGGCCCTGGTAGTCCGGGGGCGGCCTTCAAACTCACAGAGAGCTCACTCGCCCTGCTCTTGGATTCGCTGCCCGCTTGGATGGGCTTTCGGTACGACGAAACCGCAGGTCTGCGCGTCCTGCTAAGAAGCCGGACCGTGCGATCGATCAAGTCGATCACCTACTTGGAGCGGTACTACGGCAAGCGCAAACGGGAGGAGGCGGCGTGAAGGCGACACGTCTCAGCGATCTCGTCTCGATTCGAGGGCGCTTCCACCGGTCGGTCAGTCTCACCCGTGACTGGCAGCGTGGTGTCGACCTGTCGGAGTACGTAGTGACGCCAACGATCAAGGAGATTGCGCGGCGCATCGTAGATGAACTTGAACACCCGAACGGAGCCCGCGCGTGGTCGATTACAGGACCGTACGGGTCGGGGAAATCTGCATTCGGACTCTTCTTGGCGGATTTGTTGGCTGCTGATGAGTGTTCTCACCCAGAGAGCGAGGTACTGCGCAAGGGCCGGAAACTTCTCAAGAGGCCATTTGTTCCTGTTCTCATTGTCGCCGAAAGGGCTCCCCTGGCTCAATCAGTCATCAAGGGGCTCTCCGACGGGCTGAGGACGATTGCGCCGTCTTTCTCTCGAAGGCTGGTTGACGTCCAGCGTGAACGGGGAATTTCAGGCGGCGAGCTGAGCCAACTCGCCGTCGAGGCGGCGGAGTCGGCATGCGACAAAGGCTATGGGGGTCTCCTCCTGATCCTCGATGAGCTGGGGAAGTTCTTGGAGTTTGCCGCCAGCGACCAGGTCCGCGGTGACGTGTACTTCCTGCAGCAGCTCGCGGAGGCGGCGACCCGTAGCAAGGCGCCGTTCCTCTTCTCGACGATTCTTCACAGTGCCTTTGCCGACTATCTCCCGGTCGGCCAGGAGGTCCGTCGGGCTGAGTGGCAAAAGGTCCAAGGCCGCTTTCAGGACGTTCCGTTCCAGCTCCCGACCGAACAGCTGTTGGCACTCGTGGGCCGTGCAATCGAACGGCGCGTTCCTGCCGAGCTGTGGCACCAATGGAAGGCCGTGGCTGGAGAGACTGTCGGGTCGGACTGGTTCACCGAGGCTCGCCGCCGCCTCCCTTTGGGGGACTTACTCCACCAGTGTCTACCGCTTCACCCCGTAGCGGCCCTGCTCTTGTGGCCGCTCTTCCGCAGCAAAGTTGCCCAAAATGAACGGTCCCTCTTCGCCTTCTTGACGAGCGAGGAGCCCTACGGATTTCAGGAATTCCTGAAGAACACCGAGTGGGACAAGAACACAGCGCCGGTGTATCGCGTCGCCGATCTATTCGATTACGTCGCTAACGCGCTCGGTCTAGCAGCGTTCACAGGCGAGCACGCTAGGAAGTGGTCACTCATCGACCACGCTCTCAGCCGCATTCATAGAGACGCGCCGGAAGTGTCCCGAGCGGTCATCAAGACGATCGGCTTGCTGAGTGTCTACGGGCCGCCTGTCGGGTTACAGGCTTCACAGGAGGCAATTAAGACCGCGGTCTTGAGTAGCGACGGAGTCGAAGATGCTATCCGGCAGTTAGAGGAGCGGTCGATCATAGTCTACCGGCGGCACCTCGGTGGCTACGCACTGTGGGAAGGATCGGACGTCGACCTAGAGGCCGCGTACGACGAGGCTAGGCGACACGTAACCGACGGTGATCTTCATGCGCGTCTAAGGGACAGTCTGAGTCTTCGCCCCGTCGTGGCGCGGGCACACTATATCGAGACCGGCGTATTGCGGCTCTTCGATGTTGAGGTTGCCCCAAATGACAAGGGAATTCTGGATAATCTGATCGCCACGCGCACGTCCGCGGATGGCCGGGTGCTTTTCGTGTTGGGCTCCGGGACCTGGAGTGTCGCGGAGGCAGTGCGGATCGCTAAGGAGGTGACGAAATCGGGGGGGAACGAGCTAGTCTTGATTGGAGTGCCGAAGGCGTTTGGAGGTCTTGAGGAAGCCCTTCGCGACCTCGAGTGCTGGCGCTGGGTTTCGCGGAACGTACCCGAGCTTCAAGGTGACCCTGTAGCACGGCATGAGGTGCAGGCAAGGCTCGCCGAAGCGCGAAACAGGTTCGAGCGCGTGGCCGGACGTGTGTTCGGTCTCCCAGGACACCCGTTTGACCCGGCCCTAACCCTATGGATCCACCAGGGACAGCAGAAGGCGGTGAAATCGCCGGTTGCATTCCAGCGCTGGCTCTCTCACCTCTGCAGCAAGGCGTTCAACCGGGGTCCTCGTCTGCATAACGAGTTGCTGAACCGCCAGAACCTTTCTTCTGCCGCTAGTGCTGCGCGCCGAACCCTGCTCGCGAGGATGCTATCTCACGCGACGGTTGCCCGCCTTGGCATAGAAGGCACCCCTCCAGAGGCGAGCATGTACGAGTCGATGTTGAAGGCGGGCGGCTTCCACAAGACCAGAAGCCACATAGTTGGGTTTGGACGACCGCACGACGAGTGGAAGCCGGCCTGGAACGCGATCGAAACCTTCCTACGAGAAGCGAAGGACGCTCGACGCCCGGTCACAGACCTACTCGCAATTCTAAAATCTCGACCATTCGGGCTCAGAGACGGTCCAATCCCAGTGCTGCTCACCGCGGTGCTAGCGTCAAACTGGGACGAGACGGCTCTCTATGAAGAAGGCGTGTTCGTGCCAGAACTTCGGATCGAAGTGCTGGAACGGCTCACGCGGAGGCCGGAGACATTCGAGCTGCAGAGTCACCGTCTCGATCGCCATCAGCTGCAAGCTCTGAAGGCTCTCGAAGAGCTGGTGGGTGGAGTTCAAGGAGAGGGCGCGGCTACCGGCGGTCTGTTGCCCATAGTCAAGTCACTGGTGCTTTTTGCCGCTCGGTTGAATCCCTACGCCAAACTCGCAACGAAGCTGGGTTCTCCGGAGGCGGTCGCCGTACGCGATCTCATGCTTCGTGCGGGTGACCCGAGACGGCTGCTCTTTGAGGAGCTTCCGGGCGCGGTTGGTGTCTCCATCGATGGAGCAGAGGGCGCGACGCTCTTCGCAAGAAAACTTCAACAGAGCCTCCGAATCATGGCCCGCGCGTACCCCGAACTCCTTGATGAGATTGAGAGGCAAATTCGGCAGGTGTTCAACCTGAAGGGGAATGCACAGGAGGCGAGAAGCCAGCTCCAGCGTCGAGCAGCCCCTCTTGAACCCTACGCCGTGGAGCAGAAGCTCCAGCTGTTCGTTCGAGAGGCGGCTCGGGACTACGGCGACCGCGACTGGCGCGAGGTTCTTGGACGAGTCATCAACGGAGGACTGCCACCTTCGCATTGGAAGGATTCGGAAGTGGCCGCGTTTCAGGTACGAATTCAGGAGGTGTCGGGCGCATTCTGCCGGCTGGAAGAACTTGTAGCAGAGCGGCGGGAGTCTGGAGTCTCCAAAGTGCTCAGAATCGGCGTCCTCGACGGCGTGCACAGAGAGTCCCGAGTGGTCATTGCGATGGAAGAGGACTTCGAGGCAGATGTCGTCCAGCTCGCCGATCACCTCCGTGAAACCCTTCATTCCAAGACGAGCGGAGATGAAATGTCGAGGAAGACCAAGCTTGCTGCCCTGGTACAGGTTGCTCAAACACTCCTGTTAGAGAATCCCCAAACGGAGGTGCCGGTAGATGCCCGATAGGCAGCCGAGGAACATCCTGTTGCTGTCGGGTGGCAAGGACAGCACGGCGCTGGCGCTCTGGATGCGTGATAACCGCCCCGAAATAGACGTTGAGTACGTTTTTTGTGATACTCACAAGGAACTTCCTGAGACGTACGAATACCTAACGCGAATCGAAGCGTATCTAGGGAAGCAGGTCACGCGGCTATCATCTGGGTTGGGCGAACGAGGGTTTGACCACTGGCTTAAGGTCTATGGTAGCTACCTGCCCGCGCCCAACATGCGCTGGTGCACGAAGAAGTTGAAGATCGAACCGTTCGAAGCCTACGTGGGAGATGATCCGGTATTCCTGTATGTCGGAATAAGAGCGGACGAGAGACGTGAGGGCTACATCTCGACTAAGCCCAACATCACTCCACTGTACCCGTTCAAAGAGGTTGGCATCCGGAAGGACGATGTCTTCCGTATCCTTGAGCAGAGTGGAGTTGGCACACCCGAGTACTATTCGTGGCGCTCGCGATCGGGCTGTTACTTCTGCTTCTTCCAGCGGCGGGCCGAGTGGGTGGGCTTGAAGGAACAGCATCCTGACTTGTTTGAGTTGGCGAAGGGGTACGAAAAGTCAGAGGAGGGATACACCTGGATCCACGGCGAGGCCCTAACGAGCTTCGAGAATCCGGAGCGGGTGGCACAAATCAGAAGGAAGGAAGAAGAGCAAAAGGTCCGGCAGGCTGCTCGCAGACGGCCCAAGAATCTCGCGGAAGCATTTGGATACTTGGCAGATGACGATCCCGATGAGGAGCAAGGTTGTCTAATCTGCCATCTTTAGCAGCCTCGCCAGCTGAGACAGCGCGTGGCGCATCGAGGGCCGCGCATCGCGAGCAGGTGTACTTGGATTATCACGCCTCCACGCCATGCGATCCGCGTGTTGTGGAGGCAATGCTGCCGTTCTTCATCGAGACGTTCGCCAACCCATCGAGCAGTATCCACGCATCAGGACGGCAGGCCGCGGAGGCCGTAGAGAAGGCCCGCGCGCAAGTAGCACAAACAATCGCCGGGGCGACGGGAGAAGTGATCTTCACGAGCGGGGCAACTGAGAGTAATAACCTCGCCATCCAGGGTGCGGTGCGGTACGCGCCGGTAGGTCGCCGGAAGGTCCTGGCTACGGCGATCGAGCACAAGTGCGTTCTCGAGTCCTGCAGGTGGCTAGCGAGTCACGGCTACGACTTTGAAGTGATACCCGTTGGCGAGGATGGCCTCGTCGACCTAGGCGCGCTGGTCGACCTCGTCGACAAGCGGACGGCACTGGTGAGTGTTCAGGCGGCGAGTAACGAGATCGGTACCATCCAGCCAATAGCGGAAATCGCCCAAGTGGTCCACCGAGCAGGGGCGTTGTTGCACTCCGACGCAGCGCAGGCCCTGGGACGGATTTCTATTGACACAGTATCCTGGGGCGTCGACCTGCTTTCCCTCAGCGGCCATAAGTGTTATGGGCCCAAGGGCGTGGGCGCACTATACGTGAGAGGTGGAGCGCGGTCTGCTCCATTGGAGCCTTTGGTGTTTGGCGGAGGCCAGGAGGGAGGCCTCCGATCTGGTACTCTCAACGTGCCCGGGATAGTAGGGTTTGGAAAAGCCTGCGAGATTGCCAGGGAAGAGATGGGTAGGGAATCAATCCGAATTGGCCGGTTGCGGGATTGGTTCGAGAAGATTGTCCAGTCGGGAGTTGACAGGGTCAGGCGAAACGGATCGATCGCGCGACGTCTTCCTGGAAACTCATCCCTCCGATTTGAAGGCGTGGACGCAGAAGCGCTCATCGCGAATTTGCCCCAGGTAGCTCTCAGTACTGGATCGGCTTGCACGTCAGGAGCTCTGGAGCCCTCACACGTCCTAACGGCCATCGGCCTTAGCAGGGAACAGGCTTATAGCACAGTGCGTGTAGGAATTGGCCGGTTCACGATGGAGGACGAGCTCGAGTTTGCTGCCCGCGGGATCAGTGATGCTGTAAGGAAGATTCGATCAATCGGAGACGGCACCAACTAGGTCGATACAGTTCCACACCTAGTCGTCGGCTAGGTCGAATGACTTGAGTAGAGCGTCGCTCTTGTCCTCGTCCAGAATTTTGACCCCCAACACGACGAAATCGGGAGAGAACTGCAGCACGCTTGCGAGTTGCGCGTAAGTGATATTCTGGTCTCGAAGCTCCCCCACGAAATAAACATACTCCCAAGTCTGCCCATCCTTGTCTGAGCCCCACAAGTTGAGTGCTAGGGGACGGTTGCGAACTCGATACCTGAGAGACGCGGAAGCGAACACTTTCCCTTGACCGCAAAAGAGCACTCGGTCTCCCTTCGCGAACTGGAGCCATTTAGCGCGATTGACACCGCTTGCGCCAGGGGTGACGCCCCAAACCCTTGTCCAACCCGTGGGATACTGCACCGCGAGTGCGTCTGCGTCGGCTTCCTCAAGGAATCCAAGGATTGAGGAAAGCCGGATCGGGTTCCTGATGGTTCTGCTGTAGTGGTCAGCAGCCTCAGGCCCGCCGGCCGGTTGAAGAATCACCCTACCTCGTTGATCCGATCGCATCGCCCGGGACTCCTCGGAGTCAGTGTTGGTTTTGCTCTAGCCACACACGCCAGCGTGCAGAGCGATTGCTTCTTCACCATTCAATACTGGCCTTCCCTCCTGACTTCTTACCGCTGATATCGCAGCGTCCAGTCGACTTGCCGCACTTGGGGCACTTTCTCTCGCCCCGGTGAATGGGTGCGCTAACAATAAAGACCTTGCCGCAATGCGGACACCTAAAGGCGGCGTTGTTTCCTTCCCAATCTTCATCGGGACCGAGGGCGTTCGGATCCAGTTGCTTCAAAGGCATTCGGCCTCCCGCGCGAGCTGTGCCATCAGGTTCGGCGTCGCCGTCGTTCGAAATACATGATTCCTTGATTCTCTCTACCGCGCCCCGCGTAATATTCGCCGTCAAGCACCTCTACTCCTCTCGCGCTTTGGAGTCTCAGTCTTGCGGTGCCACGATGAGCCTGCATTGCCGCTAGTGCATTCGGTCTCGGCTCATTGAGATACTCATAGCTGAGCAGCGGACCGAATGATCGATCGACCAGGAGCGCTGCAGCGAGGCTGTGTGATTCTGAATGATCAGTCCGAAGTGTCACCACGATCCGCGTCCATGTTTGCCGTACCTCGATCGTTGCAGCGTGTTTGTCGGCATGGCTGTCGAAGGTGGAAGTCACATAGCCTTCCCATGTCCCAGAGAGATTCGGAAGGTTCAGCACTCCAACGCGATGCAGTAGCTGACCTTTCCATAACGATCGATCGACCAACTCGTAGCCTATCCCGTAAAAGGCGATGACTGAAGGAAGCTCAATCCACCAAGGCAAAACGATGTGGAAGTGGCCCGTCATGGCGTGAAGCAGCCAGGACGCCCCAACACTGGTAAGTGCGAGAACCGGCTGAATCGCTTGCTTCTCGCTCGAGTCTGTCGAATATGGGTGCATATCGCCTACCACGTCTTCCAAAGATCAACGAGAGCGCGAACGAGCTGCTGCGCTCGATCCTGAGACCACTGTTCAGGCGATGCTCCGAACAACGGCACGATGCCGTTTTGGCAACTGAGTTGCCCACTCGGCTGGGCCAGCCAGTTCAAAACGTTCACGAAGGTATCCTGAAGACTGCCCCCAAAAAGGCGGTCCGGAGCATTGTAGATGTAGCTCTCCAAGAAGTATGAGGGAGCGAGCCGAGCGTCGATGACGTGCTGGTCCACCTGATAGCTCCGAGCGTTCTTGAACATTCGGACGGTGAGTTTGAACCAGCCGTTGGTATGCCTGCCGGAGTTCTTCGTAACTCCGTTGTCGTAATGGAGCTTGGGGAAGTTGATTACCCGACGCTGTTCCCGGAGGGTGTAGAAAACGATCCCTTCGACGTATCGCTGGTCCGCTACTGAATGAAAGTCGACGTAAACCCTGTGCAGGAGGCATGGAACGACGTCTGACGGAAGCCTCCCACTAGCCGCAGCCACCTTCAACGACTTATTGCCTTCCTGCACGTTTCCCGATCCCAAGGATGCTCGCAACGCGGCGAGCACATCCGCTCTGAAATGGGACCAGAGATATGTCGCGTTCGAATAGGTCTCGTGGAATGCTCGAACCTGGTCAGCCTTCAACGATGCCAGATTTGGATCGAAAGTGGAATTGAGTTGCACGACGATATCAACATCGCTGTCGCCACGGATATTCGTATCGTTCTTGTACGAGCCCTGAAGGTAGATGTCACAGTCCTTGTCCTTGATGGGCGACGACTCCGCAGCCAGAGCCCGACGTATGGCCTCATGAGTAGCCTTGGCCGTGGTCGTTGCCCCTTGGTGAGTCCATGTCTCGAGCTGTGACTCTGGGATGGGCATCCTTCTGTCCTTCCCTTCCTCAAGTCAGGTGGAGATCAGTTCTGGACTGTCCGAATTGGGGCGTTCTCGCGGCGGAGGGATAGGGCGCTTTTGCGGCACCATAGGGCGTTTTTGCGACAACTCTGGTGAGGCGAGATGATGGGAGATTGGGAATCGGCTGATCCGGGCTAAGGAGACCCTACCGGCCGAATCACGAGCCGGTTGGCGAGGCGGTTTGCCTAAGATCCTCGAACAACACTCGGTGTCTCTCAGCCTTTACGATACTCTCCTCGTCTTCAAGGGAATGAATGCTCAGGGCTCTCGACCGAGACCTCAGAAACAGAACTACCTCGCGCTTCGGCCACATCAACTCATCCCCGAAGCTCTTGAACCGTCTTCCCTTCCGGCGAGCTTCGGAAACACGCCGGTCTTCGATCCCAACTTGCAAATCGGGGTCAGCATGCCGCGGCACAATGGCAATGGCAATGTCAATGTCGTTTATGCGCTCGCGTCCCGTTAGAAAGCTGCCGAACACGATCACCTTCCGAATCCTGTAGGCGAATTGTTGATTGCGATTCACCGTGTCGACGCGTTCCAGGAACTGCTTCAGTTTGACATCCGCGGTGGCGCGGGTGAGAGGTCTCGCGGCGGACGCGTTCGCAAGCGCGTTCCCCTTCACGGTCTTGCGCCACGATGTGCCGACTCGCTCGATTAGTCCGAGCGCTTCGAGGCGTTTCGCGACCTTCTTACTGTCCTTAAGGCTCACACCTAGTTCCGCGCGCATGAGGTCTAGGTCCCACGTGAGGTCGCCGGTGCGTTTCATGAAGCGGCGAATCTCTAAGGCGGGGAGGCCAGCGATGTGTTCGTCTGGTTCGATTCGCACAAATACACCGACGGTCAGGCCTCTACCTGCGAGCCTTCTTTTGCCAAGCGGCGTTCTTTCCGAACTTGCCAGGTACTTGCTCCAAAAGGCCCCGGTCCCGAAGACGGTAAAATACTTCCTTCATGGTGTTCTCTGACTTTATTCCTGTTAGATCGCGACCTATTGAGTTGGTGATCTGATCATGACTCCTTAGGAAGTCCATAACAAGTTGTTCGGGAGAACCGAGACTCTCGTGCCGCAACGTCACTAGAACTGAGTTATCTCGTTCCTCGATGACCGGTGGTTTGAGGCGCAGTTTTTCCATCGCTTCGAAGGCGGTGTTGAGACCTTCGCCCACGTCCTTGTTTGGTGGATCGGGAAAGCGGTTTATGAGACGAACGAGCTTTGGATTACGCGCGAACTGTTCCATCAAGATATTATCCTGCGTCACGTGTCCCGGGAGTCTACCGGGGCTCTCGATTTCGACACGGTTATCAAAGATCCTGACCTGTACGTCTGCGGGAATGCTATAGTCGCGGTGAAGGACGGCGTTTGTAATGAGCTCGTGGAGAGCCTCGTGCGGATACTGAATGCGCTCGAGTCCAGTAACCCCAAGCTTCTCGATTCCCTCAATGATGTCTCGGGTCTTGTCCACGGCTGCATAGATTAGCTCATAAACGGGACCTTCAACTGTGATGGGGTTGCCGACGAGAAAATCACGCTCCCCCTCTTCGGCCTTCGTCTTGTAACGGTAGATCTTGATGGCAGAGCGTTTGGGCAGAATTGCTTGAGGTTCTTCCGCAAACAGAAGAACGGCCGCCACTGTTGCCCGACCCTTTGGAAGCAGTCGTTGCTTTTCCAGCCAGGGCTGTGGCTCGGCGGATGGAATCACGGAGAGAAGAAATTCGATTATCACTGATGAGTTTGTAACCTCGCGGGAATCTATGTCGATGAGATCGTCTTCAAACGTGCTGATCCCTTTGTCATAGCGTAAGCGCTGTATTGCTTCATCGCCCTTGACGGGGAGTTTCTGCGCTCCACGCCTGATGTATGCCCTACCATTCGAGGCGTATATGATGTCCCGTGCCTTGAGAACCGTTAGGTGGAGAACCAGGCCTCGCTGACCATCTGCCTCGAGGAATTCCGCCTCGTAGTGGTTCGCAAGTGGCGACAATGCTTCGATGGCTTGCAGCACTCCGTTCGCTGCTTCGATATTGGCGAAACCGCGCCACAGTCGCTCCACACCCTTTCGTCCGACGTGCTCCTCGATGCCAACATAGATCTCGCCACCGCTCGTATTAGCGAAAGCAGCAACCGAATTCGTGAGGCCAGCTCCTGAAACGTCGACCGACTTGAGGTCGATGAAGTGGCTCTCCTCGATCTCAAGCAGGTCATCGACCTGATCTGGCGTGACCCTGATCCGCGCGATGTTCATTCGGTTCAAAGCACCGGACTGTAGTCCAGCGAATCGCGCATAAGGTGCCGGCGCGATAGCGGCCGGCGCAAGGTGATCGCGGTCAGAAGGAGATCCGCTGGGGAGACACGCAATTCCTCTCTACTGGCGCCCGCCCGTTAGTTTCGAGCGCTCCTGAGGGGCCCGTTACCCCGAAGCGCCACGACCCGTGCCTTTCTAGAGGCAGAATATTTCTTGGATCCAAACGTCATGCTCGAAGGGACCGTGAATTGACTGGAAGCACCCGCGGCTTTCAGCAATGTCCCTCTTGAGGTCTGTTGCAACCCAGTTAACGGTGCAGATTACCTTGTTTGTGTCGAGAACGACGCCTCTTATGACTCCGAGATGCATGATCCTAATACCGGTCTTGCCTTTGCCCTTCATGCGCTTGATCGCTATCCGGTCGCCTGCTCTCATTTCTGAGGCCCGGGTCGGCTGATTACCCTTTTCCCACCCCAGCATCCAGATGCCTTGCTCTACGAACCGGGCATCTTGATGGTCGGTGCCACCCCACGACGCACCGACCAGCCAGTATCGGGGCACGGTCCCTCCTTTTGGCGCGCGGCGGGCGCCTAACTCGTACTGGGTCGCTGTATCACTGGGATAACGAGCGTCACGTACGATGATTCGACTGCACAATCATCCATGGCGTCGGGTAGTTGAAATCTAGACAGGAAACCGTGAAGGCAGTTCGTCTCCTGCCGGAGACTGGCCCAAGAACACGCACGAACCGATACGATCCGAACCCCGTACAGCATGTACGACCAAGCACCAATCTCAGTGACTCGTGCGTTTCGGTCCATAACGCCGACAGAAACGATGACAGACAGATTGGACTTCGTTAGAGACACCTCTGCAACGCATGCGAAACGATGACACCCGAAACCTGTAGAGAAACCGAACCCGCGGAAGCCCAATAGTCCAGCCGGTTCTCTAGTGACTGGTCGTCGGCTGAACAGCACTCCACGGACCAAAGATCAGGAGAGCGTTTCTTGACCTCCAACGGTCCTTGATTTCACTGAACAAACGGCCCCGGCACTCTCCTGACCCGTTGTCAGATGATCTTCGGTGTCATCGTTTCTGACCCCGTTGCCCCCGACAACCCCCGACAATGGCGTCGTTCTGCCCGACAGCGGACGTGGCGAACTCGCGGTTCGACAACGATTTGTCGGAAGATCTGATCCGGGGGTCGCCGCTCTGGATCGGGAGGGTCCTGGTTCGAGCTCAGGAGGGGCAACTCAAGGCGCGATGGGATGTTCGGTCCCATCGTGCTTCGTCTATCTACGACGGTGTGCAAGTATGTGAGTGGTGGACGCGGTCGGCACGCGGAACACCATCAATCGCTGTGATGCACTTCTTCAGACGGCGCGGGCTTTAGGGTCAACTCCTGTCGGCGCCCCCTGCGAAGGGGTGCGTCGCCGTCTTGGCTCCACTGATAACGGCATCGAGCTTGGGCTGCCCCCTCAGCGCCCGCTCAATCGCTTCCTTCGTCGCGCGGTAGTTGAAGTCGTAGATCTTCTTATCGTCTTGCGCCAGCCAGTGGATGAACACACTCACCAGGATACAGTAGTCATCGACAAAGTCATAAGGGATCACGCCTGAGGAAACGCTATCTACGACCGCGCGCGCGACTGCGGCCTGTGCCGGGCCGAACATCCGAACCGCCTGGGCGCCCACCTTGATCGTGACCTTATTTGTAAGGACCGTGTCCGGCTTCGCCGGCAGGTTGGGGGTGACGAGCGCCAGCAATGTCGTAAAGCCCTTCGTGTTGCGCGAGAGCGCCTGGCTGAACGCGGCGCCCGCGTGACCTTGCTTCGAGCCGATAATCAAGTCGATGTGCGCGAGCTCGTTCCCCTCGCCGACGAGCGACTCTCCAACAAGGAAGGGGCTCCCTGTTGTCGACCTGATGAAGTCGCGAAGGTATTCAAGGAGAGGCTCGGGAAGACCGGCGTCCGACCGGACATGGTGGAGTGATTCTGTAACATCTGCCGTTAGCATTCGCCGCAGTTCTTGTGGGGTCTCGTCCGGGAGGTCAAGAACTGTTTCTGCCACCGCCCTGAGTGCCTCTAGCCAGCGCCTCAGTGCATCGGCCGCGTGTTCCGGGGTAGCCGTTTCGTAGACCTCCTTTGCTGTTGCCAAAAAGGCCGGTGCAAGGTCCACAATCTCGTGGTTCGACAAATACCAACCTCGTGATCTGCCATTCATGGATGGTCGGGCCAGGGGTAGTCCTTAGCAAGTAGTTTCTTCCAAAAGATTCTCCCGGCCCTAATCTCCTCATGGTCTCCAAGGTTCATCGTGAGAGTCCGATCCTTTGGGTAGTCCTTTGCAACCTCCGGGGCCAGAATCACTGGTGGCCCCTCCTCGACAAACCCACAACTTCGCCAGAGCGTGGTGAGACGAGCGCGTCTGTCAGGCGCCTTGGCCCAGGGTACAGCAACCAGATAGCGAACATTCGCGTCGCGAAGTTCCGGTATAATGGACTCGAGAACTGCTCCCAGGAACCAACGGTTTCCCTTTTCGGGGCCCTCGTAACCATACTCTGCGTCATCAACATCCATTCCATGAGTGATCGTGATCGCCACTTCAAAGCACTCATTGTTCGCGTCCAACGGCCACAGCTTGAGTTCCATCACCTTGAATCCATCTGACGACTTCGACCTTGCATAGAACGTTAAGCAGTCATACACGCTCTTGATTCCGTGATCCTCCTTCTTGTAAAAATCTTCCTTCCTCAGTCCCTGAACGGGCATACTCAGCTTGAGCGCGTTGAGCACGGCATCGCGGACCTCTGATAAGGTTGGCATACAAGTCCATGCTGCTTCGCGCTCCCGCCCCTGTCAACGGGCCACGGCACACGCTCGGGGTGACTATGCTTCCGTGCCCAAGCGGGACAACCACGCCCTCTGGCCACGCGCAGCCCGGGCTCCTATGATGGAGTCGCCGCATGCCTGGGAGGTTTCTCGCTGCCCGACCTCGTCGCTCGCCTGCAAGCAGCCCTCGCCGGCCGCTACACGATTGAGCGCGAACTTGGCTACGGCGGGATGGCCAAGGTCTATCTCGCTCATGACCTGAAGCACGGCCGGCTGGTCGCCCTCAAAGTCCTTCGACCGGAAATCGCCGCTGCGGTGGGCGCAGAACGGTTTCTGCGTGAGATCAAGCTCGCGGCGGCCCTCGAGCATCCACACATCCTCCCGCTGCACGACTCGGGCGACGTACAGGGCTTCCCGTACTATATCATGCCGTATGTCGTCGGCGAGTCGCTCCGGAAGCGCCTGGACCGTGAGGGCCAGCTGCCTTTGACTGACGCCCTTCGGATTACGCGCGAGGTGGCCGAGGCGCTCGATTACGCGCATCGCCACGGCGTCGTGCATCGAGACATCAAGCCAGAAAACATCCTCTTGGCCGACGGACAGGCGGTCGTCGCGGACTTCGGGATAGCGCGGGCGGTCGCGACGGCAGGCGGAGAGAAGCTGACCGAGACGGGGCTGGTGCTGGGAACACCGGCCTACATGAGTCCTGAGCAGGGAACGGGCGACACCCACATTGACGGTCGCAGCGATGTGTACAGCCTCGGCTGTGTGCTGTACGAGATGCTCGCTGGAGAACCTCCATACACCGGTCCGACGGCCGGGGCGATCATGGCCAAGCGGCTCAGCGAGCCGATTCCCCATCTGCGCACCGTGCGAGAGGTCCCGGAGCCCGTCGAGCGGGCAGTAACGCGAGCGCTCGCGAAAGCACCGACCGATCGCTGGGCAAGTGGGGCCGAGTTCGCGGCGGCGCTCGCCGCCACACCGCCCCGACGCTTCCCCCGCCGAGCCACTGCGCTCCTGCTAGCCCCGATGGTCGCAGCCGGGGCCGCATTGTTGTTCTGGCGATCCCATCGGCCCGATGCGAGCGGCTCGGCTACCGGTAGCGTAGCCGTGCTCTACCTCGACAATCTCTCCCGCGATAGCGGCGATGCTTATCTGGCTGACGGTCTCACCGAGGAGATTACCGCGCGTCTCGGCGACCTGCCGCGCTTGCAGGTCAAGAGCCGCAACGCGATCCGGCGGGGGGAAAGTTCAGCCCCGGGTGACGTCACCGCTCTGGGCCGTGCCCTCCGCGTGAATTACCTCGTCGAAGGGAGTCTGCGGCGCGCCGGGGCCCGCGTCCGGGTATCTGTTCGTCTGATCAGGGCCAAGGACGGGTTTCGCGTCTGGGGCGAGGAATACGATCGGGCGACTGCGGATCTTCTAGAACTCGAGCGGGACGTTGCCAGCGCGGTAGCCACCGCCATCGCTGGACAGCTGTTGCCCGACGAGCGGGCATCGCTGGCGGCTCGACGGACGACCAATCTCGCGGCATACGATCGCCTGCTGCGCGGGAACTACTATGTCGCTCGACGTACGCCGCGTGCGACGGAGCGGGCGATCAGCGAGTACGGGGCCGCGATTAGCATGGACTCCGATTACGTCGACGCGCTGTTTCGCCTCGCCGATGCCTATGCGTTGATCGTCGACTACGGGTGGGATTACCGCGGCCTGGCGCCGGAGAGCGTGCTCGTCTTGGGACTCGCCGCCGCCGACCGGGCGCTTCGAAAGGACTCGACGTCCGCGGACGCGTGGTTGGCGCGCAGTGACTTTCTGGAAGCCCTACACCCGAGAACTCTCGAGGGAGTGATCGAGGCGGAGCAGCGTGCCATCCGGTCCGACCCCCGGAGTCCGAAAGCGTACTTCGCCTATGGATGGGATCTTGCGTTCGTCGGCGACGATTCCGGTGCGGTTCAAGCCTGGCATCGGGCGCTCGCGGTCGATCCGGACCAGCCAGTGAGTCTCGTGGCACTAGCGCAAGTCGCCTTCTACCAGCGGAGGATACAAGACGCGCTGCGCTGGTCAGACAGCAGTCTGGCGATCGACCCGGGGTTTCACAACGGGTTCGTGGCGCGTGCAGGCTTTCGCCTGTACGCCGGGGATACCGCTGGTGCTCGAGCCGACGCGGAGACGGCGCTGAGACTGCATGCCGGCGACACGTTGTTTGAAGGATCGGTCCTGGCCATGATCGACGCGCGCGAGGGCGATACGGGCACCGCACGCGCGCGGGCGACCCGCCTCCTGCGAAGACCGGACCTACATCGGCCCACGGCGATTCAGGCGACCTTTCCCGCCTCCGCACTCGTGGCGTTGGGCGAGAACGACAAAGCGCTTGACCTGCTGGAGCGTGCGCCCCGGTCGGCGCAGTTCGGGTTCTGGCTACGCTCGCCTTACCTGGACCCGCTTCGATCGGATTCGCGGTTTAAGCGATTGGTTGACGAGACGCGGCCGCCAAGAGCGGCTTCCCGCTAAGACACCTCGGATGTGTGACGTTCGCTCGCGGCGGCCTCGAACTTTGTCGCGATCCGCTCGATCGCTCGCACCAAGCGCGTCGCGACCGTCAACAGGCAGATGACCGCCGAGAGCCACACCAGCGCTGCAACAGCGACAAGCCCCAGCCCGTGACCCCAGTACACTCCAGGCATCGTGCGGCCTTACTATCGGCTTCGCTTGTGGCGAACGTTGCAGGCTTGGAGACCGATCTTCGGGAACGGCTGCAAACCACCCTGAGCGACGCGTATCGCCTGGAGCGTGAGCTTGGCGGCGGTGGAATGAGTCGCGTGTTTCTGGCGGAGGAGCTCGCGCTCGGGCGTCGCGTCGTGGTCAAAGTGCTGTCACCCGATCTCGCCGCCGGCGTCAACTTCGAGCGTTTCAAGCGCGAGATCCTCGTCACCGCGCGACTACAACACCCGCACATCGTGCCCGTGTTCACCGCCGGTGAAACGTCCGGACTCCCCTATTACACCATGCCGTTCGTGGAAGG
>Ga0137374_10002774_pt1 | contig 20555 bp, 14 predicted proteins | sample SagtaG_20_FD_104811 | JGI IMG/M metagenome (GOLD analysis project Ga0137374, IMG submission 104811) | Vadose zone soil microbial communities from Sagehorn Ranch, Mendocino, California, USA - Sage1_R_100_16 metaG | ecosystem: Environmental > Terrestrial > Soil > Vadose zone | place: USA... | reverse complement strand
GGTCGCCTTCAGCGACAGCGAGACGCGCTCGCGGTCCATGTCGACGTCCAGCACCTCGACGGTGACCTCCTGGCCGACCTCGACGACCTCGGTCGGGTGGTCGATGTGCTTCCAGGACAGCTCGGACACGTGCACCAGACCGTCGACGCCGCCCAGGTCCACGAACGCACCGAAGTTGACGATCGAGGAGACGACACCCTTGCGGATCTGGCCCTTCTGCAGCTGGGTGAGGAAGTTCATCCGCACCTCGGACTGCGTCTGCTCCAGCCACGCCCGGCGGGACAGGACCACGTTGTTGCGGTTCTTGTCCAGCTCGATGATCTTGGCCTCGATCTCCTGGCCGACGTACGGCTGGAGGTCGCGGACCCGGCGCATCTCGACCAGCGAGGCCGGCAGGAAGCCGCGGAGGCCGATGTCGAGGATGAGACCACCCTTGACGACCTCGATGACAGTGCCGGTGACGACGCCGTCCTCCTCCTTGATCTTCTCGATGGTGCCCCAGGCCTTCTCGTACTGGGCGCGCTTCTTGGAGAGGATCAGACGGCCTTCCTTGTCCTCCTTCTGGAGGACGAGGGCCTCGACGTGGTCCCCGACGTTCACGACCTCGTTCGGGTCGACGTCGTGCTTGATCGACAGTTCCCGGGAGGGGATGACGCCTTCGGTCTTGTAACCGATGTCGAGCAGGACCTCGTCCCGGTCGACCTTGACGATGGTGCCCTCGACGATGTCGCCGTCGTTGAAGTACTTGATGGTCTGATCGATCGCCGCGAGGAAGTCTTCCTCCGACCCGATGTCATTGACCGCTACCTGCGGGGTGTTGCGCACTGCGGGGTCGAGAGGTGCCTCGATGCTGGCCGTCATGTGGTGGGTTGCTCCGTGGACTGGTGGTGTTGTGCGGTTGCGTCATGAACCGTTGGATCGCACCAAACCGCTGGATTGCCTGAAGGACACAGATCACCACCGACTGCTGCGAGCACGAGCCTGCTCCGTCCGAGGTCGCGCGGGCCCATAGCGCACATCACAGAATACGGGTATCGGCGAAGGCACGGCAACCCGGGGCACCCGGCCTCACCGGCTGCCCGCCGAGGTCTCCCGACGTGCCACTGATCTCAATGTACGACGTCCAGGTCCGTTCGGCCTCCGGCCAGGCTGCCTGTGTCCGCCATTCGAGAGACCAGGTCGAGCGCGGCCGCGGCGACGTCGTGCTCGGCCGATCGCGCGGCCAGTTCGAGCAGCGCCCACAGGTCGGCCGCCCGGCCGAGATCCACCAGCGGCTCCCCCAGTTCGAGCCCACTCCGCCGTACGACGCTCAGCACCGCGCCGGCCAGCACCGGGTCCTGGCAGAACCGGAAAAGGTTTCCCAGGTCCGTGTACGGCGACCCGGCGTGGGCGAACTCCCAGTCGACCAGCCCGGTGATCCGCACGGTCACCGGATCCACCAGCAGGTTCTTCGGGTTGAAGTCGCTGTGCACCAGGCAGACCCGGTCGACGCCGTTGGCCAGCACGTCCTCGGCGGACGCGATCACCTCGATGAAACTCCCCGCTTGTCCCGGCCCGAACCCGAGATCCGGGATCCGGCTCTCGAAGAAGCTCTGCAGGTCACCGAACCCGAACGGCTCGATCGCCAGCTCGCCGTCCCGGAATCCGCCGAAGGTCAGGAACGGCATCCCGCTCAGTCGCACCAGCAACTCCCCCAACTGCCGCCCGACCGCCCGGCGCCCGTCCTCGCCCGCGCTCTCCAGGAACAGCTGCAGGTTGATCCCCGGCAGCCGCTCGGTCAGCAAGTACGGCGGGTCCTCCACCGACCCCTCGCGCTTCGCGTCCAGGATCCGCGGCACCGGCAGCAGCCCATGCACCAGCCGGAGCAACGCCGCATCAACCGCAGCGCGGTCGGGGTCCTTCACATACAGCTTCAGTACGGCGTCCTCACCGCCGGCGCTGACCGCATATGTCTGACCGCCGTACCCGCCCGTCAGCGGAACAGCGCTCGCCGCGAAGTCGTTCATGCACCCGACGATAGGCTGACCAGGTGGTCGAGCCGCAGAGGATTGAGCTGACCGAGGCTCAGACATCACGAGCCAGCCGGACCTACTGGGACTCGGCGGCGGACGAGTACCTCGCGGAGCATGGTGAGTTTCTCGGGGAAGACCGGTTCGTCTGGTGCCCTGAGGGCGTCGACGAGGAGCACGCCCAACTCCTGGGCCCGGTGCGGAACAAGCGCATCCTCGAAGTCGGCTGCGGCGCCGCGCAGTGCTCACGATGGCTGGTCAAGCAGGGCGCGAACGTGGTCGCCTTCGACATCTCGGTCGAGCAGCTCCGGATCGCGCGGCAACTCGATCAGCGCACGGGCACCGCCGTACGAACGGTCGCCGCCGATGCGACCGCACTGCCCTACCGAGATGCGGTTTTCGACATCGTCTGCTCGGCGTTCGGCGCGTTGCCGTTCGTGGCCGACGCCGGTGCCGCGCTGCACGAGATCGCCCGGACCCTCAAGCCGGGCGGTCTGCTCGTGTTCTCGGTGACTCACCCGTTCCGCTGGACCATGCCGGACGACCCAACGCCCGCGGGTCTGCGGATCACCCATTCGTACTTCGACCGAACGCCGTACGTCGAAGTCGACGACACAGGTACGGCGATCTACGCCGAACACCACCGGACGACGGGCGACTGGATCCGTGCGCTCGTCGATGCCGGCTTCGTCGTGGACGACCTGCTGGAACCCGAGTGGCCGGCCGGTCACGACCTGATCTGGGGCGGCTGGGGACCAGACCGCGGCCGTCTAGTCCCCGGCACCGCGATCTGGTCTGCGCACAAGCGCTAGGCCGACTCGGGGCGAGCCCGCAACTGGAGGAAGCCGACCAGCGCCAGCAACAGCAGTCCGAGGATCAGTGAGACCAGCGGCACCCAGACGGCGATCAGGTTCAGCTGGGCCGCCTTCGACTGGTAGCCACCTTCGGCGTGGCCGTTCTCGGTCGCGCCCTTCACGTTCTTCGTCACGGTCGCGTCGTCGTACGCGATGGTGACCTGGGTCGCGGTGAGCTTGTCCTGGCCGTCGTACGCGATGGTGGCGAGTTGCTGCTCCTTGCCCTTGATGATCGCGCCGGTGATCGGCTCGACCCACAGGGTCCGGGTGTTCTGGTAGGTGCGCTGCACCTCGACCGAGTCGCGGCCGGGCTCGTCGACCAGGCTGCCCGGCACGAGCAGCGGCTTCGCCAGTGGCACGTTCTGCTTCGGCACCTCCTGCTCGAACATGTACACCTTCAGCCCGTCAAGCTTGGTCTCTTTCTTGAACTGGATCGGGAACGCCTTGCGTAGCGTCGTGTCCCAGAACTGGTACGTCTTCTTCTCGGTGCCGAACGGGAACTTCAGCACCAGGCCCTCGTGGCCCTTGAAGAGCGGGGTGTCCGGATCGGGCTTGAGCCGGTCCTCTTTCTCCAACGTGGTGGCGATGTACTCGCCGCTGTTGTCGTTACCCGACGGGTTCCAGCGCACCGCCTCACCGGTGTGTGCGTCCAGTACGACGCGCTCCTGCACGAAGCTGAGCGGCATCTCGTCGGTCTTCGACGCGTCGTCGGGGAACTGGTAGTTCTTCGAGTCGTCGGTCACCACGGCGGTGTCGAAGACGACGACCTTGCGGTTCAGCGCCTTGCTGATCTTCTCGGCCGCGACCACGTCGCCGCGCACGGTACGGCGTGCCTCGAGGTCGACGTGCGCCTTCTCCTTCAGGTCCGCGACGCTGAAGATGGTCGCGTCCGGTCCCTCCGACACGGTGTGCGCGATCTGGTCCGGCGGCGCCACCGCCAGCGTCGGATACGCGTAGAACCTGGCCAGCGCCGCAACGCCGACGAAGAACACCCCGAGCCCGATCATCAGTGCCCGACTGCGAGTCCCCACAACATCCCCTCCCGGTCTGTCCGCGGGACGCTACCAGCGGGTAGCCACCTTGAACAGACGGTGGGGACAACAAAATTCACGGGTGGCCGAACTGTCATATAGTCGCGCGGCATGAGGGGGATCTCAGCGCTGCCGGCACGACCGGATCCGTCGGTGCTGCGCGCCGTCGTGGTCGCGATCGCCGTGGTCCAGTCGTTGGTGCTCGGACTGCTCGCGCGCCGCGGTTCGTGGCTGAGCGACGACCTCGACTTCCTTGTTCAGGGCAGCCGCGGATTCGCGCCGGCCGAGCTGCTCACACCCGTCAACGACCACATCGCTCCGGGACTGCGATTCGTCTACGCCGTGTTCGCCGAGGTGGCGCCGTTGAACCACGACTTCACCGTCGGGTGGCGGGTGCTGATGCAGGTCGCGGCGATCGTCGCGATGGGGTTGTTGCTGCTCCGCATCCTGGGCTCGAACTGGTGGGTCGTCGCCGGCACGTTGTTCTATGCGATCACCCCGCTCAGCATGCCGTCGTTCATGTCGTTGTCGAGTGGCGTGAACAACCTGTCCGCTCACGTCTTCGGACTACTGTTGCTGCACGCAACCATCGACTGGTACGACGGCCACCGCCGCCGGGCCGTTGCCTACGGCCCGCTTTCGCTGCTCATCTCCCTCGCCTGCTGGGAGAAGTCCGCCCTGATCCTGGTCACCGTCGTTGCGCTGGCGCTCCATCTGCGCGAAGGACCTGTCCGCGTCTGGCTTCGCCGTACTCTGCCTTTCGCCGCTGCGCTGGTGGTCGCGACTGTTGCCTTCGGCATCCTCTATCTCACCCACGGCAGTCCGTCGGCCGGCCGCTTGCCGGGGCCTGTTGAGCTGCTCAAGGCGCTTGCCCGTGGGTTCGCCGTACCGCTGGGTGCGCTCGTTGGCGGACCCTGGACGTGGGACACGTTCACGATCATGAGTACGGCGGCCGCGCCGGCAGCGGCGGTGATTCTGGGTGGTGCTGTGGCGGCGCTGCTGCTGATGACTGCCTGGCGGCGGGATCGACGGGCGCTGCTGATGTGGGGCTCGGTCGGGATCTATGTGGTGGTGACCGTCGGGCTGGTGTCGTACGGGCGGTTCGCGCTGCTCGGTGATCTGTTCACGTCGCACTACCACTACTGGTCCGACCTCTCCATCCCGTTGACGTTGGCCCTCGTACTGTCCGCAAAGTCCGTGCAGCTTCCGCGTTTGGTGCCGGCACTCGCGCTGTGTGGGTTGCTCGCCGGGGTCGTGATGTCGGATGCCGGCTGGGCCAGGACCTGGGCGAGGAATCCGGCCAAGGCGTACTTCGCCACCGTCATCGCGGAGCTAGATCGTGCCGGGCCGAACGTGAACCTGTGGGACACGGCGATGCCGACGCCGATCGTGAACGGCCTGATGTCCGACATCAGGCTCTCGCCGGTGCTGCGGATGGCCAGGATCCCGTTCCAGCTGCAGTCGCCGAGCAGCGAGCCGTTGATGGTCGACGAGACCGGACACCTCCACCCCGCCGAGCTGGCAGTGTGGTCGCGGGGTGAGCCGGCGTCCAGGACGAACGCCTTCTGCAATCTGCTCGTGCGCGGGACCGAGCCGCTGACCGTGCCCTTGAAGTCGACGCAACCCAGGTTCGCGACGGCCAACTGGTTCGTGAAGGCTGCCTACTTCTCGAACCGGGAGAACAACGTGTCGATCGAACTGGTCGACCCTCACGGGAACGCGGCGCCGTTGCCGGCGGCTGATTGGCCCGCAGGGGTCGGCAGCATGTACTTCGGTCCCTCGGGGCGGATCAGAGCCACCGCGGTTCGGCTACGCTCCTCCGATCCCGCGACGAACCTGTGCGTGGAGAACCTCGAGATCGGACTTCCCAAGGTGAGCGGATGAGACGAACCAGATTCCCGGCTCTCGACGGACTGCGTGCGATCGGGGCGCTCGCGGTCGTGACGACGCATGTCGGGTTTCACACGGGTACGTCGCTCCACGGCCCGTTCGCCGGATTGCTGGCCCGGCTCGACGTCGGCGTGGCGATCTTCTTCGCCATCTCAGGGTTCCTGCTGTATCGGCCGCACGCGGTCGCGTGGTTCGAGGGCACACTGCCGCCGTTGACGCTGCCCTACTTGCGGAACCGCGCGCTGAGGATCCTGCCTGCGCTGTGGGTCGCCGTACTGCTTGCCGCGCTGTTGGTTCCGCACAAGGCTGACGTGATCTGGACGACGTACGTGCAGCACGCAACACTCACGCAGATCTACTTCAATGGCTTGGCGGCGGACGGGCTGACGCAGCTGTGGAGTCTGGCGACAGAGGTTGCGTTCTACCTGCTATTGCCTTCGTTGGCGAGACTGCTGACCGGATACGAGCGTCCGACCCGTCGCAGCGTGCGCTGGCGGCTCGCCGTACTAGGTGCGTTCACGTTGCTCGGACCGGCGTGGATGGCCGGCGTCAACGCGACCGGTCATCCGCGTGCGGGGCTTTGGCTGCCCGGGTACGTCGGTTGGTTCGCGGTCGGCATGGGGTTCGCACTGTGGCAGGTGGCGCGTAGTAGCGGACGGCTCGGGCCCTCCGCGCTCGACACCCTGACCAAGATCCCCGGCACTGTCTGGGGTGTTGGTTTCGCGCTGCTGCTCATCGCTGCAACTCCCGTCGCCGGGCCGTACAACTTGTCTGCCCCCACGCCAGGCCAGGCGCTCGTGAAGAGCTTGCTCTACACGGGAATTGCTGCGTGCGTTCTCTTCCCCGCACTGACCCCGACAGCGCGGACCGCCAGCGTTCTCGGCGGCAGGGTGGGCCACGTCGCCGGGGACATCTCGTACGGCGTCTTCGCCTACCACCTGATCGTGCTGAGCCTGGTCGAGCAGATCAGCGGATACACGTTGTTCAGCGGGCGTTTCGCACTGCTGTACTTCCCGACGCTGGTGGTCTCGGCCACGGTCGCGGCGGCGAGCTACTACGGGATGGAGCGACCGGTCATGCGCCTCGGCCGTCGGGACCGGAGCTACGACGTCTCGTCGGTCGGCCGGGACAAGAGGGCCAGCGCACAGCCGAACACGATCGACGCCTGGACCACTCCGGAGGTCACCCCTGCTCCCCCATCCGGCCAGGGCTGAATCGCCGCGATCAAGGCGCCAACGGTCACCACAGCAGCAACGACTACGACTCGGGTCGACAGGAACCACGAGCACGCTGCCGCAACTGCCACTGCGGCGAAGCCGATCCAGCCGGACATGAACGTGCCTGCAACCAGTCCGAGGCCCAGCGCAGCCCACGGCCCGACACTGCGGCCTTCCCGCAGTCGGTGACCGGAGTGTCTGGACCTGCGGCGGAAGAACACGGCGAGAGCGACCACAGCCAGCAAGGCAAGCAGTCCGACCAGCAGCCCTGCCCTGTACGTCCGGTCCGGCATGAAGCGCGCGGTGACGACCTGCTCAGCGCCCGCAGGCAGCACCCATCCCTGCTGCCAACCACCGACGCGGATCGGCGTCAGCTTGTGCCCGCTGCCGTCGTACGCTTCCCAGCCCTCGTTGTAGTTCTGCGCAACGGTCAGGACTGACTGCTCGTCCGCGGACGGCACCTCGACGGTCAGCTCGGCCGGGTTGGGCCGCCATACGTCCACGCCCTGCACCGGCGTCACTGACACATTGCCGAAGCCGGACTTGGTCAACGTCGTCTCGACCGGCACGAAGCCGCCTGCTGTCAACACATCGACGTTGTGCCGTCCTGCCTGCAGTGGGATCTCGGAGTCCTTGCCGCACGTCGTGAATGTGACAGGACGCCGCTGCAGCAGGTCCCGCACGGTCGCCTTCACTTGCGTGTCAGCAGGTACGCCGTCAACCCGCACACCTGGGCCGTAGCCGCAGTACGCGCCGGTCTGACCATCCAGGTCGAGCGCCCTGCGCAGACCATCGGCCCCGAGCACTCGAACCTCTGCGACACCAACCGGGGCGTTCTGCGCCAACCCGGTCGCGGAGTCGACGTCGACCGCCGGCCTCACGCTGGTGAACGCCAACTCGATCGTGTGTGCCGTCCGCGCGGCGAACCGGACGAACCCTTCGGGGTCCACTCGGCTGCGAGCGGGTGGGCCGCCGTCGATGCTGAGTGACACCTCGGTCGGCTGCGAGGCCGTCAGATATGGATCGGTGAGGAACTGCAGCCCGCTCACCTTCCTTGCCTCGGGCAACTTCAGGGTCAGGGTCGGATGCGGATCGGCCGGGTCCGCGACCCAGCCCGTGCCAAGGTCACGGTCGACCGCAGCGCCCGGGCGTCCCTCAGGAGCTGTGACAGCGCGGGAAGAGGCCGACGCCGTGATGGCTCCCGGCACGGCCAGCATGTCTTCCAGCGCAGCACCGTCCTTGGGCAGCGCGACCCCCTGCAGTTGGTACGACGCAGCGTGCGGCAGCTCCACGCTGCGCAGGAGTCCGGTGGGCTCCTCGGAGTCCTTGGCGAAAGCCTGCCGGCACAGCGGACGGGTGTCGACGTGCAGGCAGGCAGAGCGGCCGATCTGCTGGTTCCTGAAGACCACAGCACTCGGCTGACGGTGGTCCGACGGAACAGTGAGCCGACTGACTGGCAGCAACCCTGGCAGGGTCACCTCGGCGATCGACACCCCGTTCGGGTTCTTGCCGTCGGTCACACCGACGCTGAGCCGCAGCCGCTGCGTCTTGCCCGGTGGGGTCGGGATGTTCTGTGGATCGCTCGACCCCGACACCACAGAGGTCAGCGAACCCGCATCGGTATCCACCTGTAGTGTCCGGACCGGTTCGGTGGTCGGCGCTGCCAGGGAGAACTGCACCCTCAGGCCGTCGACGCTGCGTGGTGAAGCGAAGGTCAGTTCCAGCCATTCACCACTGCTGCGCCCGAAGTTGCCGGAGATCCAGCGACTCGACGGATCACCGTCCACCGCGGCGAACGGCCCGTTGCCAGGCCCGGTCCGCAACGTGGCGTTCGCATCCGCTGCCGACGACGACGCTCGAACGTCGACGATGCCGCCGCCCCAGGTCCGCGTCGTACTGGGTGCTGCCGGATCGACGTCGTACCCGAGGGTGCGCCGGCCTTGGCGACCTGCTTCCGATGCGGAGAGCACGGGCGAGTAGTTCTCCGCCGGGCGGCCAACGGAGACCTCACGACGTTGCATGCCGTCCGTCTGGATCAGTGGCAGTCCGCTGAGTTTCCCGGCAGCGTCAGAGGTCGTCACGGCTTCGCGGTCGCCGCCTAGGGCAGTCAGAGCGGCTGGGACGTCTTCAGAAGCTCCACGGACCTCTACGAGCTGCGACTGCGGGACCAACCGGCCTGCACTCGTTTCGCCGACGTCGTAGATCTCCACACTCGGGTACGGCAAGCGGGTGTGCCCGTCGAGTGTCACACCCGGCTGTTCGATGGTGCTGCCGGTGACTGGGCCGAAGTACGCCACCCGCTTGATGCCGGACTCCGCCAGGCTCTCGTGGACTGCCACAGCCGGAGTCACCTGTGCGTCGTACCGGAGGTCGTTGCGTACGACGACGTACCTGACGCTCGCACGGGTGAGTGCCTGCCGCAGGGTCTTGTCGCCGACGCCCGTGCCGAGTCGCCGCTCCACCTCGTCCAGCCACCGCGTCGCCCCGGCAGACCCTAGTGGTACGGCGTCTCGCACGGCCATGGGTCGCTTCAGCAGGGCCTGGAACGGCTCGTCCTTCGTCGACCCCCACGTGAAGTCCGCGAACGATGCAGCCGGTACGACGAGCACTGTGCCGCTCGTCGGTTGGTTGTCGAGCCAGGCCGCCGCTTCGCGCCAGTGTTTGGGGATGGCGTCGTACCCCTCAGGTCTGGCCAGCTGCCCGAAGACGGCCGGCGTTGCGACCGAGACGATGAGACAGGCGGCCAGCACTGGGACGACGCGGCGGTGGATGCCACGGACGGTCGTCCACACAGTGAGTCGGCTCAGTGCGTGCGCTGCTGCGAGTGCGAGGGGCAGACGGACGACTAGCTCGAACTTGTGGGTGTTGCGGAGTGCGGCGAGTGGTCCGTCGAGCAGGTCCTGTAGCTGCGGCGCCAGCGGTGAGCCGGCAGCTCCTGCATGGCCGAGCGTCACCAGCAGTAGGCCTGTGACCAGTGAGAGCTGAAGGAAGCCGCGGTGCTTCAGCGAGCTCATCGCCAAGCCCACAAGGCCTAGTAACGCTATAAGTGCGGTCGTGAGAATCAGCATCGGCTGGGTGACATACAACCAGCCGGCCGGCCAGCTGGGCCCGCCACCGCCGGAGAGGAAGTTGAGCCACTGCGACGTACCGCGGAACGACTCGAACACGCTCGCCGTGCCAGTCGTCACTGCCGCGTCCTCGATCCAGTCGAGGAACGGCGGGCTGTAGCGGCCGAGCAGCATGAGCGGTACGAGCCACCAGATCGAGACGGCGATCACACAGCCCAGCCAGCCGACCGCTACCTTCAGCGTCGACCTGTCCAGCCGTCGCGTGACCAACCACAGTGCAGGCAGTACGAGCGTCGCACCGGTTGCGACAGCGTTGACTCCACCCACTAGTGCGAAGGCGACAGCGGACCAGCCGACGCGCCACCAGCCTGAGCGGGCTCGTGGTGTGACCAGCGGCAGGAGGACCCACGGAGCCATCGCGATCGGCCACACCTCGATGGAGGTGATCGACACCTCGCCGAGCATGCGTGGACTCAGTGCGTAGAACAGGGCCGCGGCAAAGCGTGTCCACGGCACTCCGTAGTCGAACGCGTTGCACAGCTTCCACACACCGAGGAATGCCGTGCAGAGAACGACTGACCACCACAGTCGTTGCGTCATCCAGTCCGGCACCGACAGAGCATCCAGCAGCCAGTGAAACGGACCCATTGGCAGCAGGTAGCCGTATGCCTGGTTCTGCAGCTGACCGAAGGCCCCCTGCGGATCCCAGAGGTGCAGCGAGCGAGCGAGGAAGCTACCCGGTGCCGCTGTGAGGTCGAGCTTGGTGTCCGGCACGATCTTGCCGGGTGCCTGGTGGAAGCACAGCGCGATCAGGACCAGGCAGCCCAGCACGAGCCTTGCCCGCCAGACCACCTGCTCCGAGCTTCCTGCCTGCAGTCTCCTCATCGGCGCCGCAGCACCAGGACGAGGTTCCAGGTCACAACCTCCCGTAGTCCGGGAACGGCGAGTACGCCGTACGCCCAGCGCGGGTGGTACCTCGGCACCGCGGCCACGAGGTCTGCATCCGTGCAGGAGCGAGCCCAGCGCAGTCCGCCGGCCACAGTGATCGGGAAGAGCGACTCACCGAACCTGTTCTTCGGCGGGCGGCCCTGACGTCGTTCGTACCGATTGGCCGCTCGGTGTCCGCCGAGGTAGTGCCAGGGCGCTGTCTCGTGGCCGCCGTGCGGACCCCACCAGCCGGTGTACGAGAGGAAGACCGTTCCGCCTGGTCGAGTGACGCGCACCATCTCGTCGGCCATCAGCCAAGGGTCGGGTACATGCTCCAGCACGTTGGAGGAGAAGCAGATGTCGACAGTGCGGTCCGCAACAGGTAGAGCCATGCCACTGCCAAGCACCGTTCCCGGGGTGGGCTCACCACGGCCGCTGAGCTCGCCGAGGTCCGAGTCGATCGCGTAGTACGTCGCTCCGGCCTGCCGGAACGCGTCCGCGAAGTACCCGGGCCCGCCACCGACGTCGAGCATCAGCGCACCGTGCAGGTCGACGTACTGCTGCAACTGTCCGACCGAGTCTGCAGCAAGCGTTTCGTAGAAGTGATCCGGGTCCGTCTGCTCCACCCCGAACGCCCGGAACAGCCGAATGGCACGACCGACGTCGGCGGTCCATCGCCGACTCGACATGGCACTCGTCATCACTGGCACAGGCGGGACATTAACGGATCTCGCGAGCTCTGGCGGACATCGTTACTCCTTGGTAACGTCCCGCCCCATTACCTCGGGGGAGGTTACCGGAGGGTGGGGCTCAACAGGTGCGTGCTCAGAGTGTGCTGTTGCTGAATTGGCGGGACACGACGAATCCAGAGGGCGGGGGGTCTGAGCGATACGTGGAGGAGGTGGCGAGAGGCCTTGCAACGTTGGGCTGGTCGGTGACCGTGCTGTGCGCGGCGTACCCGGGCAGTCCACGCGAAGCACGTCGCGACGACGTGCGGTACCTGTACCGCGGTACCAAGCTGACGGTGTACCTGCGTGGGCTACTTCACACTCTCCTGCACCGCCCGGACCGCGTGGTGGACGTGCAGAACGGCCTGCCATTCTTCACCCGTCTCGTACGTCGTATTGGCGTCGTCGTACTCGTGCATCACGTGCACCAAGAGCAGTGGCAGGTGGTGTACCCAGGCTGGCGTGGGCGCCTCGGCTGGTGGCTCGAGTCACGCGTCGCACCACGGCTGTACGACCAGTGCCCTTACGTGACGGTGTCGTCGGCCTCACGCGAGGAGCTGGCTCGTCTTGGCGTGACGGACATCGAGGTGATCCACAACGGCACCGACCCGGCACCACCACGACAGCTGCCGAAGGCTTCCATGCCGACGGTCGTGTGCGTCGGCAGGATCGTGCCGCACAAGCAGGTCGAGCACGCGGTCGATGCGATCGCTGAAGCACGCAAGGTGCTGCCCGACGCGCGACTGGTGGTCGTCGGCTCTGGCTGGTGGGAGGACTCGTTGCGCGCGTACGTCGACCAGCGGGGACTGCGGCCGGCCGTGGAGTTCAGGGGCCACGTGAGCGAGGACGACAAGCACGCAGCGTACGACGAAGCGTGGGTGCTCGCGCTGCCTAGCCTCAAGGAGGGCTGGGGTCTCGTCGTCGGTGAGGCCGCGGGTCACGGCGTACCGACTGTGGCCTACCGGAGCGCAGGCGGCCCAACAGAGTCTGTGCACGACGGAGTCTCGGGCGTGCTGGTGGACAGCCCGAGTGAATTCAACGCCGCCATCGCCAAGCTCCTGCAAGATGCGGAGTTGCGGCAGCGGCTGTCGGATGGGGCATCGGCCGGTGCGGGCAACTTCACCTGGACCGCCACGGCGCTGGCCTTCGACCGGCTGCTGACCGGTGAGCCGACCGACGTCGCCGGCCGGCCCGACTCGGCGCCGTACTACTTGTTGCCGTAGTGGACGATCGGCACGTCGGCCTGGCCCTGGGTCTGCCCGGCCGGCGGCGCCGGATCGTCTTTCACCGACTGCACGACCCCGACAACCGTGGTGGTGGCTACTGCCAGCCCGGCGAGTACGGCGATGGCCGCACCGATCAGCGATCCCATGAAATGTGTCCCCTCCCGGTCAAGTGAACCGAAGAGTAACAACGGCTCACTGCCGGCGCCAGACCACAGACCGCTTCGTCACAGCACCAGCCAGAGCAGTCATGAGTGTTGCCGCCGCAACGAACCATGCAGCCAGTACGACGAGAGTCCGCCATAGCTTGTGGTGTTGCGGAGCAGCGGTTCCGGCGAGCTTGTAGACGGTCACCGTCGGACCGGAGAACTCCTCGGTGAGCCCGGCCATCAGTCCACGCGGAGCGGGCCCGCCCGCTTCGCGATCGACGACGATCCAGCCGACACCTTGCTGCAGCAGGGCCGGCGTCGGATCCGTGCCGCTGCGGACCGCTGTCCGGAGCGCTGTCGCGACCGCGTTCGCCCGTGAGTCCTCACCTGCCAACCGGTGACCGCCGACGATCAGCTCGTCAGGAACGACCGCGGGTTGGGCGAAGTACCGCGGCATCGGGTCCAGCACCGGACGTCGCCCGTTCCACAGAGGTGCGCGGTAGGACTCGAACGGCCAAGGTATGTAGGTGCCCGCGAGCACTCGCTGCGCCTGCGGCCAGTCGGCCGGATAGTGCGAGAGCCTCAGCCCCGCCCCGCCGGACAGGCCGGGCAGGGCTGCGATCGGCAGGAGTACGGCAGTCGCGCCGATCACCCGATGGAGAGGGACATGCCGGAGCAGGGCAGCCACCGCTGCTCCGAAGCCGACCGATTCGAGCAGGGCCAGTGGAGCGAGGTAGCGCTGACCGTCGCGGAACAGACCGGCGCCGGGGACGTGCGCGACGAACTGTGCGAAGCCATGCGTTGCGACGACACCGAGTACGCCGATCAGCACACTAACAGCGGCTGCGAGTACCAGGGCTCCGGCGATGCGGTCCTTTCGCCACCAGAGCACCACCCCGACCACTGACATGAGCAACATGACGAAAGCGAACACCACTGGCAGTTGGTCGCCTCTGTTGCCTGGCACAACGTCTGCGTTCCATATGCCGCCCAAGGTGAGCAAAGTGGGCAACACTCCCCCATAGCCTTCGTTGCGAGCCGCAAAGGCAGTTACCGACGCCGGGTCCGCTGTCGCTCCTCCACCGTGAGCCGCGCCTGCCACGATCCATGGCGCATTCAGTAGGACCGCACCTGCGAGTGGCCAGACCTTGCCGCGTCCGGGCCAAAGCAGGATCAGAGCCGCGACGAGCAGACCGATGATCCCACCCGAGGCAGTCAACGCGCAGCCCGCCGAGGCAAGCAGAAAGCCCGGCCACCCCTCCCCGCGTCGGAGCCGAAATGCGGAACGCACCAGCCACGGCAGAGCGGCGTACCCGAGTAGTAGAGCCCAGGCGCCTAGGCGCAGGCGTTCGGCGACGAACGGGTTCCAGAGGTAGAGGGTCGCGGCCGCGGCGCCCGGTAACGGACCGCCGAGCCGCAGCTCTCGCCAGAGGGCGGTCAGGCCCAGGCCGGACAGTAGCGGGATGGCCACCAGAACGGCCTTGTTCAGGACCTGGCCGCCGACGACGTTGTCCAACAGTGCGACGATCACGTCCGACGGGACGGCTCGCGGCAAGGCCGTTGTGACACCGAACAGGTCAAGTCGTAGCGTGAGGTCCGGCACGAACACCATGTCGTAGCCGAGCACGTACCCCGGAGCGAGTAGCGGAGCAGTGATCAGCAGGGTGAGCAGGACAGGCCACAGCGAAGACAGGACGCGCGTAGCACGTTCTGACATGACCACCTCCCACCCGCTGCCTGCGACTCGAGGCAGTAGAGCATGAGTTCAGAGACCACACCGGAGCAAGAGCCCAAGGCGCCACGGCTGGCGTTCCTCCGCAGCGCCACGGTCGTTGCCGTCGGCATGGCCATCATGAACGTGGCCGCCTACGGTTTCACGCTTATCGGCACGCGTCGGCTCGTGCCGGAGCAGTTCGGCGCCATCACCGCCCTGCTGGGTCTGCTGCTGATCGGCAACGTCGCATCACTCGGTTTGCAGGCGACCGGCGCGCGTCAACTCGCCACACACACCGGAGACGGTGCTGCGGCCTTGGCCGACGCCATGCTCCAGGCGGGCCGCCGGGCCGCCCTCGGACTCACCGCAGTGTGCCTGGTGGCGACGCCACTGTTCATGTGGCTGCTGCACATCGAATCCGTCGTCGCGATCCTCCTGCTCGCGCCCACACTCGGCTGCCTCACCCTGATGGGCTCCCAGCTCGGTGTTCTCCAAGGCAGCCAGCGCTGGACCGAACTGGCAGCCATCTACACGTCCGTCGGTATCGGGCGGCTCTTCCTGGGTGGCGGTGCGCTGTTCATCCACCCGTCGCTCGACTGGGCCATGATCGGCCTTGCGCTGGGTGCCGCCGTACCGGCTCTGCTGGGTGCCTTCCTGTTGCGGGGTTCTGCCGGAGCGACCTCAGAGGAGATCAAGGCGGTACTGCGGGAGACGGTGCATGGGACGCACACGCTGCTGGCGTTCTTCGCCATGGCCAACGCGGATGTGCTGTTCGCACGAGCCCTGCTCGACGGCACGGACAGCGGGTACTACGCGGCCGGTGTGATCGTGGCGAAGGCCTGCCTGTTCCTGCCGCAGTTCGTCATCGTCATCGTGTTCCCCTCACTCGCGAGCTCTCCCGGCGACACCCTGCGCCTGCGCCGGGCGATCCTGGCGGTGGCCGGACTTGGCGTCTGCACTGTGATCGGCACGCTCGTGCTGCCGGACGTGGTGGTCGCGGTGATCGGCGGCAAGGAGAAGTACGCGCCACTCGGTCCGTACACCTGGCTGTTCGCCGTCGCCGGCTCGGCGTACGCCGTACTGCAACTCGTTGTCTATGCCGCGATCGCGCAGCAGGAGAAGCGTGCGGCGCTGCTGATCTGGATCGGCCTGGTCGTCCTGGCGGTGGCGGCCGGAACCGTCCTCGGCACCGACATCGCCACCGGCCTGGCCGGCGTGAAGGCGCTCGTCGCGATGACCAGCACCTGCGCCCTGCTGGTGTCGGCCGGCCTGGCGGCAGGACTGCACCGCCAGGCCGCCGACAACAACTGACTCACCAGAGACTGGACTTGGCGAAGCGTCTGGCGAAGGTGTTCGCGAGGACCAGCAGTACCAACCCGATCACCGATCTGAACAACCCGATCGCGGTCGCATAGCTGAACTGCGGCACCTGTGACGCCAGACCGATCTTGTAGACATAGGTGTCGATCACTTCGGCGGTGTCGAGGTTCAGGTTGTTCTGCAGCAACAGCACCTTCTCGAAACCGACCGACAGGATCGAGCCGATGTTGAGGATCAGCAGGATGACGGCCACCGGCACGATCGACGGCAGGTCGATGTGCCACATCCGCCGCAACCGCGAGGCGCCGTCGACGATCGCCGCCTCGTGCAGTTCCGGCGGCACGCTGGTCAACGCGGCCAGATAGATGATCGCGGAGAAACCCATCGTCTGCCAGGCGCCCGACCACACGTACACATGCCGGAACAGCCCGGCGTCACCCATGAAGTCGACCGGGCCGAAGCCGAACAGGCCGATGAACTTGTTCGCCACGCCGGTGTTCGGGTTCGTCAGTACGACGATCAGACCCACCACGACCACGGTCGAGATGAAATGCGGTGCGTAGGTGATCAGCTGCGCCGACCGGCTGAACCACTTCTTCCGGACCGTGTTCAGGCAGAGCGCGAGGATGATCGGCAACGGGAACGTCGCGACCAGCTCGTACACGTGCAGGTACACGGTGTTCTTGATCAGCTTCCAGAACTGGTAGGACTCCGCGAACCGGTGGAAGTGCTTGAACCCGACCCATGGGCTGCCCCAGATCCCGGACACCACGTTGTAGTCCTTGAAGGCGATGATCACGCCGTACATCGGCCAGTAGGCGAAGACCGCCAGCCAGATCAGCGGCAGGGCGAGCATCGCGTACAGCTGCCAGTTCCGGCGCATCCGCACGCCGAGCCGGACCGCGGGTTTCGCGGCCCGGACCCGGCTCTTGCTGCGCGCGCGCGATTCGACGCCCGCGCGCGTTTCCGTAGAAGCCGTCATCTCGTCACCCCTTCAGCGAGCCGATCATGGCCCCCTTGACGAAGTGCTTCTGCACGAAGGGATAGACCAGCAACGGCGGAATCATCCCGATCACGATCAGCGAGTACTTCAGCTGCTGCTGCAGTTCCTTCAACTGCAGCAGCTTGCTCGCGTCGGGCATCTGGGACGGGTCGATCTTGCTCTGGATCAGGATCTGCCGGAGGATCACCTGCAGCGGGAACAGATGCTCGTTGGTCAGGTAGATGAGCGCGTTGAAGAACGAGTTCCACTGGCCGACCGCGTAGAATAGCAGGTTTACCGCGATGATCGGCTTGCTCAGCGGCAGCACGACCCGCCAGAAGAACCCGAAGTCGCTGCAGCCGTCCACCTTCCCGGCCTCGACCAGCTCCTCCGGGATCGTGACCATGAAGTAGGTCCGGGTGATGATCACGTTCCAGACCGCGAGCGCGGCCGGCAGGATCATCGCCCACCGGGTGTTCAGCAGGCCCAACTGGTCGACCACGAGGTACGTCGGGATGATGCCGCCGCTGAACATCATGGTGAACACGAACGCCGCCATGATCAGGCCCTTGCCCGGCAACCCTTTGCGGGACAGCGGATACGCCGCCAGCAGGGTGAGTACCGTGGCGACGACGGCTCCGGCCACCGCGTAATACACGGAGTTGCCGAAGCCGGTGACGATCGACTTGTAGTCGAAGATCGCCTTGTACGCGTCCAGGGTGAAGCCGACCGGCCACAGCCACACCTCACCCGCGGACACCTTGTGGGTGTTGCTGATCGACGCGCTGATGACGTAGACCAGCGGATACAGCACCGAGACGCAGAACAGTGCGAGTGCGGTGTAGATACAGGCCAGCGCGATCTTGTCGCCCCTGGTGTCCTGGATCGGCGCGCCTACCCCCAACCGCGTCTCGTCCGGCGGCAGGGTTCCAGCGGCGCTCATCCACGTCCTCGCTTCGCTCCGGGCGCGGATGAGACACGAGGCACGCTGTGCTTGATGATGAGCTCGCTCCGCTCGCTCATGAGTTGTACGTCTCGTAGGCGGCCTGCTGGAGGTCCAGATACGGCTTCACACCGATCTTCTCGACCCGGTCCTTGTAGGCGTTCCAGGCGGCGTCGTCGTTCGGGTTCAGCTGACCGGTGACGAACTTGGAGAAGGACAGGTTGACCTCGCTCTCCAGGTTCGTGCTCAGCTCGGCCTCCTGGGCAGCCTGGTCCTGGTCCAGCGTGACCGGCGGGAACTCCATCTCCTTCGGCTGCTTGTACGGGAAGTAGTTGTCCACGGTCTGCTGGTAGAGCGGCGCCTCGAAGGTCAGGTCCTTCGGGTCCACCCGCTCGGACAGCCGGAAGTCCGCCGAGCGGTACATCGTGTTGTCCTGGCTCCAGCTGATGTTCTTCCCGGTGTTCCAGGTCGCCTCGTATCCGTAGATCGCCTGCTTGCCGTTGATCCCGAGGTCGCCCTGTTTCGCCCAGGCGAACTGCGGACCGGCGTACCCGCGCAGGATCGCCTCCAGCTCGTACTGGGCATCGGCCCATTGGACCAGCAGTTCGGGCTTGGCGCACTTCTTGGTGATCACGAACTTCGCCACCTCGACACCGACGCCGAGGTAGTCCCAAGCGGCGTACCGGACGCCGTTGGGCCCCTTCAGCGGCGGGATCGCGAGGTACTTGCGCCAGCGGGCGTTCGGGTCCTTCTGGTCGATGTCCAGGAAGCCGCCCCAGTAGTACGACCGGGCGCCGCCGATGATCGGCTTGCCGGGCGCGTTGCCGTACCGGTTCATCTGGTCCTGGTCGGCGGTGAACACGTCCTTGTTGATCAGGCCCTCGGCGTACAGGCTGTTGATCCACTTCAGGCCCTCGCGCCACTCGTCCTTGTTGAACGAGACGTCGACCTTGCCGTCGTTGACCACCAGCCACGGATCGCCCGGGTTGTACAGGAAGGAGTTCATGAAGAAGGTGTCGAACGGCGCGTCCTTGTAGCCGCAGAACGGGATGGTCTTACCGTTGCCGCCCAGGTCGGCCTTCTTGAAGGCGCGCAGCAACTCCTGGAACTGGTCGGTGGTCTCCGGGATGTCCAGCCCGACCGCCTTGATCCAGTCGGTGTTGAGGAACGTGCGGCCGTTGCTCGCCCGGCAGTGGTAGCAGTCGTTGATGTTCGGGAACGAGTAGATCTTCTTGTCCGGCGCCTGCACCAGCTTGCGGGCGTCCGGGTAGTCCTTCATCGCCTGCTGCAGGTTCAGCGCGTAGGAGTCGATGTACTGGCCGACGTCGGTGAACAGGCCCTGCTGGCCGTACAGGTACAACTGCGACCGGGTGAAGCCGATGCCCATGAAGGCGTCCGGGATGTCGCCGGCGGCGATCATCGCGTTGACCTTGGTCATGATGTCGTCGTCGGTGCCGCCGATCTGGTTCCACTCGATGTGGATGTTGGTCTTCTGCTCCAGCCACTTGGTGAATGCGTTGGTCTTCCAGTCGCCGATCGTCACGTCCTGCGGTACGACGATCTTGAAGGTCGTCTTCTCGGTCGTGATCGGCTTCAGCTCACGGTGCACCGGACCGACGTACCCGTCCGGGTAGACCACGCCCGGCAGCTTCGGGCCTAGCGAGACCTTCGGCGAGGCCGCGCCGCCGCCGGCGCCGCTGCCACTCGCATTGCTCGAGCCACTACAACCACTGAGCAGACCGCCGCCGGCTGTTGCGGCAGTCAGTCCGAGCGCCCCTGCGATGAGCGATCGACGGCTGAGTCCCGTCGTCGGCGCAGCGTTCTTCGGCATGGGGTTCCTCCAAGGCGGATCGGTCAGGAACGGTACGAAATATCCGATAGGATCTCGGATCTTTGAGCGGGAGGATGGCACAGAATCGGGCACTTCGGAAGGGTCTGGGCGTAACTTGCCGGGCTCGGACGGTCACAGTTCGCGTCTTGCGTTGGAAACGCTTCCCGCTTGCTGAGGAACGAACAACTTTCTTGCAGAAAGTAAGTCGCCACCCGCTTCTCTATAGGGTTCTGACCATGGCGACCCCGAAGTTCATCCTCGAGCTCCGCGAGAAGATCGGCCACGACCTGCTCTGGCTGACCGGCATCAGCGGCGTAGTCCTGAACGACGCCGACGAGGTTCTCCTGGTACGACGTGCCGACGACGGACGCTGGACCCTGGTCGCCGGCATCCTCGAGCCCGGCGAGCAGCCTGCCGTCGCGCTGGCCCGCGAGATCCAGGAGGAGACCGCCCTCGAGGTCGCCGTGGAACGCCTGCTCAGCCTCGAGTCCCTGCCACCGTCGGCCTACGCCAACGGCGACCAGGTCCAGTACCTCGACCTCTGCTTCCGCTGCCGACCTCTCTCCGGCGAGCCCCGCGTCAACGACGACGAATCCCTCGACGTCGCCTGGTTCCCGTTGAACGCCCTGCCGGAACTCTCAGCCCGAGAGCAGACCTGCATCACCCAGG
>Ga0137374_10002768_pt1 | contig 20577 bp, 20 predicted proteins | sample SagtaG_20_FD_104811 | JGI IMG/M metagenome (GOLD analysis project Ga0137374, IMG submission 104811) | Vadose zone soil microbial communities from Sagehorn Ranch, Mendocino, California, USA - Sage1_R_100_16 metaG | ecosystem: Environmental > Terrestrial > Soil > Vadose zone | place: USA... | reverse complement strand
TGGTTCGGGAGCGAGGGAGTTGATCTCATCGTTCGCGCCTTTGCCGGCAGGTCTTCGAAGCAAATCCTGGGGAGGATCGGCCAGCGCGAGTGGATTTTTACGACCCAAAAGAACAGGCGCATGCGCCATTTGATCTTCCAGCCGCCGTCCAGTTCTCCGGCCAGCAGCGCCGTGACCGCTGAAGGCAGGTTGAATTTGTTTCGCGGTTCAAAAAACACTTCCATGAACGGCCGGGTGTAAAAACCTTCCACCATTTCCCAGTAAAGCTGCATGGCGCGATAGACGCGCCGCTCGTATTTGAGGAATCGCTTGGTCCCGTCGTCACCTGCGGCCAATGACTGGATCACGGTTTGCGCGGCCAGCTTGCCGGAATACATCGCGAGATAAACGCCGGCGGAGAAAATCGGGTCCATGAAACCCGCGGCATCGCCCACACGAATCAGGCGCCGATCCACAAAGCTTTTGTTGCGATAGGAGAAATCGCCGGTCGCCTGGATGGCGTTCATCGGCCGGGCGTCTTTCATCCGCTCGCGCACCACAGCGCTCGACTGTACGACGGCGTTAAAGACGTGTTCGGGCGACTGTTTGAGTGCTGCGAACTCGGCCTGATCCATCACGCAGCCGACGCTGACCTTTTCCGGCGAGAGCGGGATGAGCCACAACCACTTGTTTTCCAGCCGCACGATGATGGTGTCGCCGGCCGCCTCGCCTTCGTCGAGCCGGACGCCGTTGAAATGGCCGAAGAGAGCGAGCTTTTTCAGGTGGGGATGAACGACACGGATGCCCTGCTGGTTTCCGGTGAAGTTGGCGCGTCCGCTGGCGTCGATGAGGAATCGGGTGTGGAACCGGTGAGCCTGGCCGGAGTCGTCGCGGGCCTCGACGGTGATCCGATCCGCGTGGGTGTTGTCAAATTTGGTAACGGCGACGCCTTCGCGCAGTTCAGCGCCGGACTTTTGCGCGTGTTGGAGCAACAGATGATCGAACCTGGAGCGTTCGACCTGGAAGGCGGTTGGCTCGCGGGTGTAGTGCCCGTTGCGGAAGATGAGTTTCAGGCATTTGGAGCCGTTGCCGACGTGGAACTGGGCGCCGGTTTTGAGGGGGAACCCTTCCTTTTCCAGGGCCGGCAACACGCCCATTTCGGCGAACAGGCTACGGTTGTAGGGGAGGAGAGATTCGCCGACGTGGAAGCGCGGGAAACGCTCTTTTTCCAGGACCAGCACACGTTTGCCTGCCCGGGCCAGGAAGGAAGCGGTGCTGCTACCACCGGGGCCGCCCCCGATGACGAGGGCATCATAGATCGCGTCCGACATGCGCCCATCAAACCGGAAACGGGCTTGGCAAACAAGCATCAGGTTTTGGGATTGGCAACGGGAGAAGGCCTCCGTCCGGCGCCCGGCGTTGGCGCTTGCCGAAAAAATGAACGTACGTTCATTTTTTCGGTAAGGCGGAACCCGACCGCGCGTCATGCGGCTCGACAAGACGGCCGGTCCGATTACTCTGTGCGGCGACCTGCGCGGGGGCGCGGTCACGGCTGAAATCCACGAAGCACAACGGCGTGCGGTTGATCCGCTACCTGAGGAATCTTTCCAGGGGCCGGCTGATCCTCTGGTGTTATTTCATCTGGTACCTGGTCGTGCTGGTCCGCTACTTTGATCCGAGCCCGCGCCTATGGCTGACCTCGCTGGGGCTCAGCCTGATCATCGGATTCGCCTTGTACGTCAGCACCACCGCGGGCGGAAACGAAACGGTGCGACTGGAGCGCTGGCAGGTCATCCGGCTGTTTATGATGCCGTTTTGCGTCTCGAGTTTCGCGGCGCTGGTCAAGGGCAAGGATTTCTTCCTCATTTTCTCCCCGGACCCGAAGGAAATCGCCATTGCCGCCGGGCTTTGTGCCGCATTGTGGGGCACGGTGGCGGTTTTGAGACGGCAACAGCCGCGCGAATCAGGAGTTCCGCACGACGCACGACGAATAACGAAGCACGAAGGAATGACGAATGACGAAGGTTGAATCCAAAACGGCGGCAGCGGGCAACTTTAGGTTAGGGCTTTGAGCTTCGGATTTCATCCGTCATTTGTCATTGTTTCGGGACAGAAGTGCGGCCTCCACGGGTGGGAAGGATCGTTGGCAATGCCTCGAATCTCGACGGCCATTTGCTGGAGGATGGGAACGGTGGCCCGGTCGTAAACGTCGCCCTGCAAAAGCTGGGTCAACTGCCAGCGCGCTTCCGGCCGGGTGATCAGGTCGAGGAACAATGGGGGCAATTGGTAATAGAGGTGAATGAACTCGCGCCAGATCGCGACGCCGGCGCGAATGGTTCTCTCGTAATCGTCAAAACTCCTGGCACTCACGTCACCGCAGGCGAGGGCTTTGATGATGGCCTCCGCGGCGCGCTTGGTGGATTCCATCGCCACGCTCACACCGGAGGAAAAAACCGGATCGACAAACCGCGCGGCGTCGCCCACCAGCAGCCAGCCACTGCCGGCGAATCGATCCATTACGTAACTGTAATTGCCTTCGCGAGTGAATTCGTGGAGCGGTCGCGCGTTTTCCATCTGCCGGGCGAGACGCGGATGGCTGGCGATGTGCCGGGCGAAAAACTCCCCGACCGGTTGGTTCCCTTTCACGAAATCGTCGCCCTGAGTGACGACGCCGACGGAAGTGACCCGTTCGTTGATCGGGATAAGCCAGACCCACGCGCGCGGCATCGGCAACACGTGAATGTGGATGTAGTCGGCGGTTTCCGCTGCGCCGCGATCCACGCCTTGGAACCAGTTGTGAACGGCGAACTGGTTGAACAGCGGGTCGTTGCGCTTCAAGCGCAGTTGCGAGCCCAGGACGGTGCTCCTTCCCGAAGCGTCCACCACCAGCCTGCAGCGGAGCAATCGTTCCTGACGGTCCTGTTTGATCCGCACGCCGGCGGCGAAATTGTTGCGGTCAAATTCCACCCGCTCGACGCGCGCGCCTTGCACCACGCGCGAGCCTGTAGAAGAGGCGTGCTTCAACAGGAGTTCATCAAAGCGCCCGCGGTCCACGTGATAGGTGTAATCCTGCGGCAGACCGAGTTCCGGAATTTCACGAAAACGGACCACATATTGCCGGTGGTCGGCCCAATGGGTCCAGACCGCGCCGTGCTTGTGAACGAATCGTTCCTGTTCCATCACCGGCAGAAAACCGATCTCCCGAAAAATACGGGTCGTGGAGCAGACCAGCGATTCGCCGACGTGCGGTCGCGGATGGACCGCCTGGTCGAGAATCAGATGATCGATGCCGGCGCCGGACAGGTAAGCGCCGAGCGTGGAACCGGCCGGGCCGCCGCCGATGATGATGACCTGGGCGTCGAGCGAATCCGTCGGCGGTGTGGGAGAAGGTGCCCGATCCACGCCAAGTTGCTGACCGGCCGTCGCCGGGCCCGCGTCGGTATCGCCGCCGGTGGCAGCCTGGAACCCCGCCCCCCTTTGTTCCCCTGAGGCAGCGGGGCCGGAGACGGGGTCGCCGGCGTTGCCTGCGAAGTGGAGGAGTTCAAGGATTTCGGAGCGCAGACGCAGGAATTCCGGGCTGTTGCGCTGACGGGGCCGATCGAGGGCCACGGGGATGGTGCATTCGATGCGACCCGGGCTGGGAGTCATGATCACGATGCGGTCGCTCATGTAGATCGCTTCGTCGATGTCATGGGTGACGAGGAGCATCGTGGTGCGGCGGGTTTGCCAGAGGCGGAGCACCTCATCCTGCATGCGCATGCGGGTGAATGCGTCGAGGGCGCCCAAGGGTTCGTCGAGGAGGAGGACCTTGGGATGGTTGATGAGGGCGCGGGCCAGGGCGACGCGTTGTGCCATGCCGCCGGAGAGGTGATGGGGGAAGGCGTTGGCGAAACCTTCCAGACCGACCAGGCGCATGAACTCGTCCACCTCGTGGCGTTTGGAGTGGAGGACCCCACGTGCGACGAGGCCGGCCTGGATGTTGCGGCGCACGGTCAGCCAGGGAAACAGGTTGGGATCCTGGAAAACCAGGCCGCGTTCGGCGCTGGGACCCGTGATGGCCTGCGAGCCGATCCAGAGCTCACCGGAATTGGGAAAGTCGAGGCCGGCGATGAGGCGGAGCAAGGTGGATTTGCCGCAGCCGCTGGGGCCGACGAGGGATACCAACTCCCCGGCTGCGACGGAGAGATTGATCTCCTGAAGCGCGACCGTGCGGACGTCGGCGTTGCCGGGCGCGGGGAAATCCTTACTGACGCCGGCGACACGGAGGGCGGAACCTTCGTTGGCGGGAGTGGTGGCAGGGCCTGCTACCATTTGATGACGCCTTTTTGCCAGACCAACACCCGGTCACGGGCCTTGAACAGGAGGGTCATGATGGTTGAGAAGAACGCAGCCATGATCACCAGGGCGGCATAGACCTTTCCGTACTCTGCCCAGCCCTGCGCCCAACTGACATACCAACCAAGACCGGATTTGACCCCGACGGTTTCAGCGACAATGAGGGTCAGAAACGCCGCCCCGAGTCCCATGAACAAACCGATGAAGATGCTCGGGGTGGCAGCGGGGATGGCGACGCGGAAGATCAGGTAGGCGGGACCGGCGCCGAGTGTGCGGGCAACATCAAGGTAGGAGGCGCGGGTATTGGAGATGCCGGAGGCGGTCAGCATGGTCACCGGGAACCAGACGGCGAGAGCGATCACCGCCACGGCGGAGAACATGGCGGAAGGCGCCAGCACCATGGCCAGTGGGATCCAGGCGGTGGCGGGGATGGGGCCAACGACCTTCAAAAGCGGCATTCCCCAGTAGCGGGCATGGGCGAACCAGCCGATGCACACGCCGCTGACCAGGGCCACGGCCACGCCGAGTGCGTACCCGGCGAGGAGCAGGGTGAGCGAATGCCAGGTGCTGTCGAAGAGCAGGGCCCGGTCATTGATGAGGCTCTGTAGCACGCCTGCCGGGCCGGGAAAGTAAGGCAGGGGAAGCCAGCGGAAGCCGGACGTGATCAATTCCCAGCAGGCGAGCGACGCGATGGCCGCGGCGATAATGGGGCACATGTGGCCCATCCAACGGCAGAGACGGGGCCAGAAGGGCTGGATGAACGCTGCCAGCACGGCCGCGGCCAGAACCGAGCCGAGAAACACGGAATAAGAATGCGTTTCCGTCGGCGGTTCTTTGGTGGAAACGCCCAGATGAAGGCCGAGCGCGAGGACTGCGGCGAGCGGGACAGTCAGGAGGACTAGAAGCGGCCCAGATGACGTTGCGGGCGGGCTTGCGGTCGGCGCGCGCGCGGCCTGTTTCTCCCGCAACCGGACGGGGTCCGCGGTTTCCGGAGTCGGGGCGTTCATTGGGCGGAGGGCAGGATGATGCAAGCCGAGCAGAAGGGATCCGAGACCGTGTTCTTTGCGTATCGGCGGATGTCCCAGCCGGCGGGCACCTGGCCGCCGGCAACCTTCTCGACCTTGAGGGAATCAATCCATTGGTCCGATACGCCGTCGAGGTGCGCGAAGGCGCGGGTGGCCAATCCGGGGACGTCGGTGGAGGGCGCGAGCATGCCGGCGGTCTTCATTTCCGCCGCCGCCAGTTTGACTGCGGTCTCGGCGCCGGAAACGCTGGGAACATAGCGCAGGTGTGAAATCGCGATGGTGTTCTGTTCCACCGTCGAGGCCAGATACTTCTTTTCGACCGAAAGCTTCGCTGCGGCGGCGGGGTTGGTCTCGACCCATTTGGCCGCTTTGAGCAGGGCGCGGGTGGCGGCGGCGGAGGCCTTGGGGTTGCGGGCGAGAAATTTGCCGTTCACCAGGACGGCGCAGCAATATTCGTCGCGGTACGGCGCGTCCGCGGCCTGGTCGGCAATGTTGCGGACCTTGCCATCGGCGAGCAGGAGACTGCCGATCGGCTCGGAATTGGCAACGGCATCGACTTCACCTTTGTCGAGTGCCAGGCCGAGTTCGCCAGCGGGGAACACGAGCCAGGTGATGTCTTTGCGCGGGTCGATGCCCTGGGCGCCGAGGACGCGATTGGCGAAAATAAAGGGCGGAGTGCCCATGCCGGGCACGCCGATGCGTTTGCCGCGGAGGTCCTTGACGGATTGAATGCTGCTCTTGGCTGATGCCTGGACCCTAAGGCAGCCGCGATGGATGCCGCCGGTGAATTTGACGTCCAAGCCCTGTTCGATCGGCTTGAGAAAATACATCACCAGATGATGGGTCACGTCGAATCTGCCCAGCGCCAGCACGTCCTTGTAGTTCGCCCACTCGCACTTGACCAGCGCAACGTCCAAGCCTTCCTCTTTGAAGAACCCTTTTTCGACGGCGGTGAAAATCGGCGCCTCACAAGTGAGGCCGATGTAGCCGACGCGTACCTTCACCGGGCCGGCGCCGGTATTATCCGGCTGGCTGGACTCGGGATGCTTCCCGCAGCCGCCGAGGAGCAGGGCGCTGCAGGCGGCCGTTGCGATCAATCGAGTGCAGAGCATAAGTCAACGATTACCGAGGAAAAAATGCGCGGTCCGGGTCTGGGACTCAAGGTTGTTTGTGCAAGCGCGCCGCCACGCAGGGCGGGCGTTTGCCGCGCAAATCTTTCGGAAGAACCCATAGTCGTTTGTTGGCGCGGTGTCAGCAAAAAAGTATGTATGCGTAGTATGTGCGGAGGGTGGTGCGCGGAGCCCCGCGAGTGCAAACGTTGCTGGGGACTGGAAAGTCCGCGGTCCGGGTTCAGGCGACGCCGGCGAATTTCTTCTGCACGGCGGCGACGATGGTGCCGACGTTCTGGAGGATTTCCTTGGCGGCGGCCGGGTCGGGGATTTTGAGTCCGAAATGCTTGTCGAGCGCCACCACGAGTTGGAGAGCGTCAACGGAATCGAGACCGAGACTGCCGGGGCCGAACAGCGGTTGGTCATCGGCAATATCCGCCGCCGTCACCTGGAGCATGAGGTTCTCGACCATCATGTTTTTGATCCGTTCTTTGAGCGTGTTCGCGTTTTCCATGAGTTCGGGTTACAGGATTCCACCATCTACTTTCAACACGGAGCCTGTAATGTAAGCCGCTTCGGGACAAGCCAGAAATCGGACCGCGGCGGCGACTTCCTCGGGCCGTCCGAAGCGGCGCATCGGAACGCGCGCCAGCGCGGCTTTGCGTTGTTCATCGCCCATCGCGTTGAGCGCCTCGGTCTCCACGTAACCGGGGCAGACCGCGTTGACGGTGATGCCGATGCGGGCGACTTCCTTGGCCAGGGATTGGGTGAGGGCGATGACGCCGGCTTTGGCGGCGGCGTAATTGGACTGGCCGGCGGGGGCCAGCAAGGCGCTGAGGGAGGCGATGTTGATGATGCGCCCGGCGCGTTGCGCGATCATGGCAGGCAGCACAGCCTGGCAACCGTGGAAGGTGGCGTCGAGATTCGTCGCCAACACTTCCTGCCAGGCCGCCAACGGAAGCTGCGCCAACAGACTGTCCTGATGTTTGCCCGCGTTGTTCACCAGCACATCGAGTCGTTGATGTTCCGCCAGGATGGACTGCACGGCCTTCTGCCAGGCAGCGACCGAAGTCACCTCCAGGTCAACCAGCCGGCAGCGGCCCGGGTTATCGCCGGACAATCCTTCCGCCTTGTCGCGATTTGTCCGCACGCCGAGCCAGACGAAGTTGTGAGGCGATTCGGCCAGGAAAACGCGCGCGATCGCCAGGCCCAGACCGCCGTTGCCGCCGGTGACAAGGATGACCCGGGAACTCATGGCCGGTAATTGAAGCGACCACTCAGGATTTGGAAATCACAAAGTGCGCGCCGATGGCCTGCTGGTTGCAACCGACGACGCTGACCGTGGCGGCGGGATGCTGGTTCTGGCGCAGCGCGTCAGCGGCGGCGACGCATTGCCAGGCAGCGGCCGCGGCCAGCCCTTCGCCAAGAATTTTTTTAGGCGACAACCGAGCGCCGGGCCAGTCGCTCCACGCCGCCAACTCCGCAGCGTCAAGTTTTCGCAAGCCCTGGGTTCCGTCGCAGAGCAAAAATTCCGCTTTTCCAGCCGGCAATTCGGCGCGCATCCCTTGCGCGGCTTCAGCGCGCGTTTGTCCCTGAAGGAAGAGATGCGATTCGGTGACGGAATGGAGTCGGACTGATGTTGTTGCGCTGCTTTCTGGCATAGGCGTCAAAGCGGCCAAACCCATGCCTGATCCCTCCCTTGAGGGGAACCGACCGGACCCTTCCGAACGCCGGCTGCCCTGTTGAGAGGAGGCGGAGTTGGGTGGTTGCCGGCGCCGCAAATAGAGCGCGCCGGCGCCGTCGCTCAGGACGATTTTTCGGGCGAACAACCGGTACGCATCCGCGGTCAGCCAATCGATTTCCTCGGCGCCGATGACGAGGCAGGCATTGACGCGATCGTCGAGCAACCAATCCGCGCCCAACGCCAGGCCTTGCAGGAAAGTTCCAGGGTCGCCCACGAGTGTGTAATTGATGGCGGTGGCGTTGAGCAAGGCGGCCAGATGGCTGGCGGGCGCGTTGAACACGGTCTCTGGAAAAACGAGCGGGCTGGCGGTGACAGGGTCTTTTAAGGTCTCATCATAAAAACGGCGGGAATAATTCACGCAGCCGGTCATCACGCAGAGAACGACGCCGAGCCGCAACGTGCCGTTGCTGACAAGGGCCGCATCATCGTCCAGCGCTTCGAGGGCGGCGGCAACGGCGTATTGCGTGAGTGGACTGGCGCGGCGCAATCGGGCGTGGGAAAGGAAGTCCGGACGCGCTGCCGGGGGCGGAGTCGGTCGGACGCGCAACGGATGCGCCCAGCCGGGTCGGGCGAGTTCTTTGGTCGGCAGCGGTTCTCCTTTGGCCAGCGCCTCGCGCAGTGGCATCACGCCCCAGCCGGCCGGTGAAACCGCGCCGATGCCGTGAATGAAGATTTTTTCCGCTGCGCTCATATAGTCCTAGTCATTTTGGAAACCTCCGGCTCCGCCGGAAGACTGGCAGAGTTCGACATTTCCGGGAGTAAGCCGATACGCGGGATGGTAGTTCGCGCCGTCTCCCCTCACCCTGACCCTCTCCCTCAGGGCGAGAATCCTCCGAACTTTGTGCGCGCATTGCGCCCCTGAACCTGCGAGCGGCCCCCTCACCCCATCCCTCTCCCCCTCCGAGGGGGAGAGGGTGCCCGACTTGTCCGCCGTAGGCTTGGCGAAGGCGGAAGGGCGGGAGAGGGGCAGGTTCCTGGGCAGGGAAGAGCGAGCATCGCGCCGTGGAAAGCCGACGGGTCTGGATTGCGCTCCGAGGCGACAAAGGGTCACCCTCTCCCCAGGGGAGAGGGCCGGGGTGAGGGGAAAGAAACCGCCGCGCCGCGCCGCGTGAATGTCTTCGCCCTGGCGTGCGGCGGTTGCCCGAAGGGCCATATGCCTTTGAGCCATTCATGATCCCAAGCACCCGGCTTTGCCGGACGTCGCTGACTTTTCTGATTCCCAGTTGCGCAGAATGAGCGTTGCATTCGCGCCGCCGAAGCCGAAGGAATTGCTCATGACATATTCCAGGTGTGCGGTCGCCCGCGTTTGCACGACGGAAAAGCGGCAGAGCGAATCGGGCGATTCGAGCGTTGCGGTCGGCGGCAGCCACTGCCCGCGCAATGCCATGAGGCAAACCACAACTTCGACCGCGCCGGCCGCTCCGAGCAAATGACCGATGCCCGCTTTCGTTGAGCTGACCGGGATGCGCGAGGCGTGTTCGCCCGCCCAACGATTGATGGCGGCGGCTTCCGCGCTGTCATTGAGCGGCGTGCCGGTGCCGTGCGCGTTGAGGTAACCGATTTGATGCGGAGCCAGGCCCGCGTTCTCGCAGGCGGCCGTCATCGTGGCGACGGCGGCGTCGCCCTGGGGATGCGGCTGGGTGAGATGATGCGCGTCGGTGGCCGCGCCGTAGCCGACGATTTCGCCGAGGATGTTTGCCCCGCGTTGTTGGGCGGATTCGAGAGTTTCGAGCGCGAGCACCGCCGCGCCTTCGCCGATGGCGAGCCCGTCGCGGTGCGCGTCGAAGGGCCGGCAGCGCGTGGGTGAGAGCGCGTGCAGCGAATCGAATCCGGCGAAGACGAGCTGGCTGAGCGCGTCGTAGCCGCCGGTCAGAACGCGCGGCGCGTGTCCCTGCCGCAGCAGCTCCCACGCATGGCCGACGGCGTTCGCGCCGGAAGCGCAGGCGTTGGCGATGATGGTGACGGGGCCGCTGAATCCGAACGCATCGGCCAGGTCGAGCGCCTGCCGTTGCGCCTGGTAATGGACGACGCGGGAGGGTTGGCGCCGATGGGAGTGCGGGCGGGCGAGGGCCTGGCGGTAATAGTCCTGGCCCAGGCTCATCCCGCCGCTGGTGGTGCCGAGCACGATTGGCAGGTTGTCTGATGGCTCCCAGCCGGATTGTTTCCAGGCCTCGTGTGCGGCGAACAACAATAATTTCGCGGCGCGGTCGAGACGGCGGACGCGTCGTCCGGGCAGAAGCGTGTTGGGCAGGGCGGAGGGCAGTTCGACTTCGCCCGCGACCTTGACACGCTGACGCGAGACATCGAAGAGGGTCACTGGCCGGATGGCGATGCGTCCTTCACGAAACCCTTCCGCGTTTTCCTTCCACCCGACGCCGAGGGGAGTGACGATGCCCGCGCCGGTGACGACAACGCGCGGCGGCGGGGCGGGACGTTGTTTGGGTGGGAAAAGCACGACGCAATTTGATTCTTCCGGGGAACCTTAATGAAGTTTTTCAGCGCAAGTCAAATGTTGCCGTGGTTTTCAAGGTTGTCAGTCCTCGGGCGCCTGCCTAGAGTAAACGCATGAAAATGAAATTGCGGAATGGAAAATGGTTGGCTGTCCTGCTGCTGGCCGGCGGGCTGAGTCACACGGCGTCACAGGCGTCGGAGCTGACGGCGTTTGAACTGGTCAAGGAAGGCAATCGCCATTTGGGCGAGGAAGCCAAAGGTCGAGTGGTCCAGATTCGTTCGGAAAAGTCGGTCGGCGGTCTGACGCCGAATATCTGGTACGTGGTTTATTACGATCCGGATGCCACCGCCAAGGCGACGGAAGTCAAGTTTGCCGCAGGAACGAAGGTAGCGGTCAAACGCCCGGCGCGTGTCTTCGAACCGTTTACGGGCGCGCACCGGGAATTGCCCAAGGAAAAGCTGAAAATCGATTCCGACAAGGCCATCGAGATCGCCAAAGGCGAGCCGCTGCTGAAAAACCTCACGTTGACCAATACGGAACTGAAACTCGAGCGCGGTGCGGACGACCAGGTCGTCTGGAAGGTGAAGCTGTGGGCGGCCAAAATCCGCAAACCCAGCGATACCGTCAATATCGGCGAAATCCAAATCTCCTCCGAAGACGGAAAAGTGGTGAAAAACGATTTAAAACCCGGGCGAGTCGATTAACCTTCGCGTTTTGTGAACGCGGCGGCCCAGGACCTCAGACGTTACGATGTCGTGATCATCGGCGGCGCGTTGTCCGGCGCGGCGACGGCCATGCTGCTGCTGCGCGAGCGACCGCAACTGCGGGTGTTGATCGTCGAGAAATCGGCGGCATTCACCCGGCGCGTCGGCGAGGCCACGGTCGAAATCAGCGGTTACTTCCTGTGCCGCGTGCTGGGGCTGACGCAACATTTGAACGAAGCGCATCTGGTCAAGCAAGGGATGCGCTTCTGGTTTTTCAACGGACAAACCCGATCGCTGCCCGATTGCAGTGAAATCGGCGGTCGTTATCTGGCGCGCGTGCCGGCGTTTCAGGTGGACCGCGCCGTGCTCGACGAAGAAGTCCTGCGGCGCGCCTGCGCGCTCGGCGCCGAACTGTGGCGCCCGGCGAGCGTGGGCAAAGTGCAGTTGTCGGCAGGCGGCCTGCAAACGGTGGAGGTGCGTCACCTCGAGCAATCCGAACAAGTCCAGGCGCGATGGGTGGTGGACGCTTCGGGCGTGACCTCGCTGCTGGCGCGACAGGAGGGGTGGTGGCGGCCTAACCGCGCGCATCCGACTACCGCCGTTTGGGCGCGCTGGACGGGGGTGAAAGACTGGGACGGCCTCGAACTGGCGGAGAAATATCCGGCCTGGGCGATGGCCTGCCACGGCATTCGCGCGACGGCAACCAACCATTTCACCGGCGACGGCTGGTGGGCGTGGTGCATTCCGCTCAAGGGCGGCGACGTGAGTGTCGGGGTGGTGTTCGACCAGCGCCGGGTGCAATGGCCGGAGGGCGGGCCGCTGGGCGAGCGGCTGAAAAACTTCCTGCGGCAACATCCGGCGGCGCGAGAAATTCTCGCCGAGGCGACGTGGCGGGAAGGCGACGTGCACTGGCGCAAAAACCTGCCGTATTACAGCACCACCCTCGCCGGCGATGGCTTCGCGCTGGTGGGCGACGCGGGCGGGTTTCTTGATCCGCTCTACAGTCCCGGAATGGATTGGGTCTCATTTACGGTGAGTTCGTCGGCGAAATTGATTTTGTCCCAGTGCCGCGGCGACGACATTGCGCGGTTGCTGGCCAGGCACAACCGCGACTTTAGGTGCAGTTACCAACGTTGGTTTGCGGCGTTGTATCGCGAGAAATACGAATATCTGGGTGAATACGATCTGCTGCGCCTGGCATTCCTGCTGGACCTTGGATTGTACTACCTGGGCGTGGCCTCGCAGCCGTTCAAGCGCGGCCAGACGGCGCTGTGCGAGCCGGTCTTCAGTTCGCGGTTCTCCGGGCCGTTCTTCCATCTGATGCAGACGTACAATCGCCGTTTCGCGCAGATGGCGCGCGCGCGGCGCCAAAGCGGCCGGCTCGGCCGGCGGAATTCGAATCGCCGTTTCCTGTTCAAAGGGTACACCTTCGCCCGTTCGAGCGCCCTGCCGATTTTGGGGGCGCTGGCGGGGTGGCTGCGGCTGGAACTGAGCGAAGGGTGGCGAAGCTGGTGGCAGTGGCCTGTTGGCGGGGTTCACCCGAAGGAAACAGCCGCCTTCAAAGCTCAAAGCTTAAAGCTCAAAGCTCAAGAAAGGCTCCAATTTTGAAGCTCCAAACAAAATTGCCGGTCACCGGCCTGGGATTTGGACCTTGGAAATTATCTTGAGCTTTGAGCCTTGGATTTGGAGCTTTAATCCGACCGACGTTCTGCGGATATGCCTGGACGAATCACAGTCACCGAAAAGTTGCCCCCGCACCCGACGCTCACGGAGTTTTATCCAACGCCTGCCGAGCGGGCCCGGTTTGTCGGCGAACTGTTTGACCGGGCCGCGATCGATTATGACTGGATGAGCGGCGCGATGTCGTTGGGCACCGACCGCGCCTATCGGCGGCGGGCTTTGCAACAGGCGGGGCTGAAGCCGGGGATGCGGGTGCTGGATGTGGCGACGGGCACGGGTCTTGTGGCCCAGGCCGCGCTCGACCTCGGCATAGGCGCCGACCAGTTGATCGGTCTGGATCCGAGTCGAGGGATGTTGACCGAGAACCGGAGGCGGCACGGCATATCCCTTGTCCAGGGGTATGGTGAGCGGCTGCCTTTTCGGGACGGGACGTTTGACCTGGTGGTGATGGGGTATGCGCTGCGCCACGTCGAAGACCTCGGCCGGCTTTTCGCCGAGTTCCATCGCGTGTTGCGCGGGCAGGGCAGGGCCCTGGTTCTGGAGATCAGCCGGCCGTCGTCGCGTCTGGGTTTCCGTCTGATGCGCTTTTACATGAAGAGGCTGCTGCCTTTTCTGACGCGGCTGAGCACCCGGCGTCGCGATTCGGCCAGGTTGATGGAATATTATTGGGCGACGATTGCCGAATGCGTTTCTCCGGAGGCGATCCTTTCAACGTTGTCCGCGGCGGGATTCGAGCCGGTCGAACGGAGGACCAACGCCCGAATTCTGAGCGCGTATTTCGCGGTCAAGGCGTGACGAAGGATGATAAGAGCGTTGGAGCGTTGGAGCGCCGCGTGAAGAAAAACGCGTCCTGCTCTTTAACCATTCAACACTTCAACCCTTTCAATCGACGGGTGACGCGATTCGGTCTTTGGCGTTTTCTTCTGCTGATAAAAGTCGGCAAGGCTCTGTTTCGACGCCTGGAGCCCCTCGGCTTCGATGGCGGAGAGGATCCGTTCTTCGGTCATAATGAACCGGTCGCGTTTGTAGAGCAGATAATCCTCGCGCAAATCGGGCGGCGTGAGGTTGATGGTGACGAGATTGGCGCCGGTGCGCAGGCCGCGCCGATAACCGCTGCCCGGTTCGGCGAGATTGAGCGCGCTGACAGCGGGAATCACCCAATGCGGTCGCATCAGACGCAGCGCCGCCATACAGTTCAAGGTCAAATCGATGCCGGCCGTCGGCTCCTTCGACAGCGGCGTTTCGTCGCCGGGAATGAACGGACTGACGCTGCAACCGGCGAGCGGCAGTTTCTGCGCGAGAGTGAAATTGGCCAGCAACGCGTTGTCGTATTGGCCGGGCAGGCCGGCGATGAAACCGGAGCTGACGTTCCAGCCGGTGGCGGCGAGCAGGCGGATGTGCTTGACGCGTTCATCAAACGTGCCGGGAGCTTCCAACTGTGCGTAGAGGGCGGGATCGGCCACCTCGAATTTCATGATGTAAATCGAGGCGCCGGCGGATTTGAGTTCGTGGTACAGCGGGCGATTGAGCGTGCCCAGACAAACGCTGATGCCGAGCCGCGTTTCGCGACGCAACACAGCGATGAGCGGCAAAACGACTTCGCGGACGACCAGGGGGTCTTCGCCGCTCTGAATGTTGACATCGGTGATGGCGGGCGGGCGATGATGGACCAGCAATTCGGCCATTTGATCGAGCCGCGCGCGGTGGCGGGCCAGATCGCGGTTGTCGCGCCGCATGCCGCAATAGGCGCAGTTTTCGCGGCAGTAATTGGAGACCTCGACAACGCCGCGCAGGAAAACCTGGCGGCCGAATTGTCTTAGGGCGGCACGGGCGGCGCGATCATGGAGGGCGAGCTGGGCCTTGCCGCGCGATTTCAGGACGTCGGTCGTCGGGAAAAACGGCTCGTCAATCACCGGCCCAGTTAAGACTGGAATGGGGCCGAGCGCAAACCAATTTGCGCATCCCTGGTTCGGGGAACGCGGGTCGCGGTCGTGGGGCAGAGTCCCGCCCGCGAGCAAGGCGGCCGAGGCGCCCGCAATGACAGCCGGGAGGCCTGGACCACGACCCTGCGCCTCAGATTTGTCTTGGCCGCGGCGCGATTTTCCCTAGCGTTTGCGCCATGGATTGGCCGGAGCAATGCGCGGTGGTGATTCCCTGCCTGAACGAGGCGGCGACGATCGAATCGCTTGTTATCGCGGTGCGGAGGTATTTGCCGGCGGTGATTGTGGTGGACGACGGCTCGACGGACGGCACAGCGGATTGGGCAACCAAAGGGGGCGCCGAGGTGATCCGACACGAACGACCGCGCGGCAAGGGCGCGGCCTTGGCCGCAGGGTGGGGCTGGGCGCGGGAACAGGGTTTCAGTTGGGCATTGTCGCTGGACGGGGACGGTCAGCATGCGCCGGCGGACATACCGGCCTTGTTGGCCTGCGCGCAACGGACCGGGGCGCCGCTGGTCGTCGGCAATCGAATGACGAATCCGGCGGGCATGCCCTGGTTACGATGTCGGGTGAATCGCTGGATGAGCGGGCGCATTTCGCGATTGACCGGCCGCGCGTTGCCGGACACGCAATGCGGTTTTCGGTTGATGCGCATGGACGCCTGGGCGCGGGTCCACGTGCAAGCCGACCACTTTGAGATCGAGTCCGAGCTGTTGTGTAAATTCATCGCCGCCGGCCACACCGTCGAGTTCGTCCCGGTGCGGGTGATTTATCGCGACGAGCAAAGCAAAATCCAACCGGTGCGCGACACCCGGCGCTGGTTTCGCTGGTGGTGGCAGACGCGGGGTTGGCACAAAACGCGGGTGCTGGACCAACCGCTCGGTGGAATGACCAATTACGAATGACGACGCACGAAAGAATGTCGAAATCCGAATGACAACCTTTTGTTGCATATGCAACAAAAGGTTGTCATTCGGATTTGGTAACAAATGCAGCGCTGCTCTCGCGGCCGATTTGGATTTCGAGACTTCGAGCTTCCTTCGTCATTTGTCATTCGGATTTCGGCCTTCCTGTGTCCTTTGTCGTTCGGCATTCGGATTTGAGTCAGATTATTCTTGCCCGACCGCGCAGATCAAAAACATGCTTGCGCCGATGTCCGCCAGCACCATTCCTGTCTCCGCACGGGCGCGGCCCCGGTGGAATTGGGTCGCGCGCCTGGCCTCGATCATTCTCCTTGCTTTCGTCATTGGCTGGACGCTGAACCGCTTGGCCCTGCAATTGGAGCGCAGCCATCGCCCGGCCGGTTTCGTCCGCGGCCTGGTCCAGGGCGCGCTGATGCCGGCGTCGATGCCGAACCTGCTCATCGGCCACGACGTGGTGATTTACGCGGAGAACAACAACAACGGCGTGTTTTACAAGCTCGGCTATACCATGGGCGTCAACGGCTGCGGCGCCGTTTTCTTCGGCATGTTCTACTGGCGGTTGAAGCGATGGCGGAACCGGCAGTGAAAACCGTTGTCATTACGGGCGCCTCTCGCGGGCTCGGGCGCGCGATGGTCGAGGAATTCGCGCGCCTCGGTCACTTCGTCATCGGTTGCGGCCGCTCGCGCAAAGGCATCGAGGGCCTGCGTCAACGGTTCCCCAAATCGCACGACTTCGATGTCGTGGACGTGGCATCGGACGAACAAGTGAGGACATGGGCCAGGCGAGTGCTGGAATTGCGTGCGGCGCCTGATTTGCTGCTGAACAACGCCGCGATCATCAACAGGAATGCGCCCCTGTGGAAAGTCCCGGCGGAGGAGTTCTCGGAGATCGTCGATGTGAATATCAAGGGCGTCGTCAATGTGATCCGTCATTTCCTGCCGGCCATGATGGAGCGGGGGAGCGGCGTGATTGTGAATTTCAGTTCCGGCTGGGGCCGTTCGACCGATGCGGAAGTCGCGCCGTACTGCGCGACCAAGTGGGCGATTGAAGGCCTCACGCAGGCTTTGGCGCAGGAATTACCTTCGGGCATGGCCGCGATTCCGCTCAATCCCGGCATCATCAACACAGACATGCTGCAGAGTTGTTTCGGTGGTTCGGCATCGGCGTATCCGACCGCGGAGCAATGGGCGAAGAAGGCGGTGCCGTTTTTGCTGGGCCTTGGGCCGGGAGACAATGGCCGGTCGCTGACCGCGCCGTAGCCGCCGGGGCTCTGACGGAAATCCGAATGACGAATGACGCATGAATGCTGAAATCCGAATGCCCAACGGAGAGCACAAACTCCTGAATGTGTGGTTCGGATTTCAGATATTCGGGTTTCTTTCGTCATTCGACATTCGGATTTCGTCATTGCTCGTTTGTTCCTTGAATTCAGCGCTGTTAGCGGTAACCTCCTGGCGTGTCGCACGTTTCCAAAAAGAAAAAGGCGAAGGCCATCATGCTCGGAGTCGGCCTGGATACCGACGGCCACAAACGCGTTACCACCGGACCGAACTTCGCCCTGCTGGGCGGAAGCAAGGAAACGCACGAAGAAATGACTGAAAAGGCCGTCAAGATCAACGAGAAGCTCAAATCCAAAGGCAAGGAGTTGCACGAAGTCAGCGGCGAAGAGTTCGATGAGATCGCCCAATCGGTCGGTTTAAAACGACACCAGCCGAACTCGAACCAGCACTGAAAAGCTTCGCCTGCCCATCGGAACACTCGCGCACCGCGATCCCCGGCCTGCGGAAAAAACACGCATATGCGTGTTTTTTCCGCAGGCCGGCCGTCCCATTAGCCGGGTTTTTATTTCAAACAGGCTTTCCTGATATCGAATGTCCGTTGCGTCGCCGTTCCTTGACGCGCTGATTTTCCACCGATACGGTAGCAACTGAAAAGAGCAGCAAGTTGAAATCCTGCGATGAATCCGGACGAATACAGCCCTTACCTTCTGGTTACGGTTCTGCTTGTGGCGGCGGTCTTGTTTGCCCTGTTGCCGTTGGGGTTGGCCCGGCTTTGGGCCATGAGATTTTCGCCGGCAAAGCCCGGCCCCGACAAAAATGCCACCTACGAGTGCGGACTCGAGTCAAAGGGCGACGCCTGGATGCAGTTCAAATCCGAGTATTATCTCTACGGCATTATCTTTCTGATCTTCGATGTGGAAACGATCTTTCTTCTGCCGTTTGCGGTCGCATTCAGCGGGTTGGCGGTCGGGGCGTTTGTGGCAATGATGATTTTTCTTTTGTTGCTGGTGGAAGGTCTGATCTGGGCCTGGCAGAAAGGTGTGCTGACGTGGAAATGAAACATGAACGTTGAATCGTTGAAACGTTACATCGTTACATTGGCGCCATCCGTAGCTGCCGACCATTTTTTACCAATTCAACGGTTCAACGGTTCAACCATTTAACGGTACACATGGACGAAGGACTGCGCAGTGAATTGAGCAAGCAAGGGATCTTCACGATCACCCTGGAAGAAATTTACAACTGGGGTCGGAAGAACTCGGTCTGGCCGTTGCAATTCGGTCTCGCCTGTTGTGCCATTGAAATGATCGCCACCACGATGGCGCGCTACGACCTTGCTCGCTTTGGCGCGGAAATTTTTCGCCCCTCGCCCCGCCAGGCAGACCTCATGATCGTGGCCGGCACGGTCACCAAGAAGATGGCGCCGCAAGTCGTCCGGCTCTACAACCAGATGCCCGAGCCGAAGTATGTCATCGCCATGGGTGCCTGCGCCATTTCCGGCGGCCCGTTCAAGCAGGGCTATAACGTGCTCAAAGGAATCGACCGTTACCTTCCGGTGGACGTGCATATTCCCGGCTGCCCCCCGCGTCCCGAGGCGCTCATTCATGCCTTCATGACGTTGCAAAGGAAAATCGACGAGCAGAAGTTGAGCGGCGATGGCCGCCCACGCTATCTCGACCCGGATGCGCCGAGCGAATTTCCCGTGCCGCAGTTTGGCGAGCATGATCTGGTGCCGTCGAAAAACGCCGAGGTGTGGCACCCTCCAACGTTAAATCGATATGCCTGATACTCGTTACAGCGTTACAGCGTTAAATCGTTACAACGATAAGAATTCCGGCGCGCAACCTGGAAAGGCGACAAGCTTTCAGACGTTTGAAGACCTGGAAGCTTACCAGGTTGCAAGAGAATTTCGGAAGGCCATGTATGGCGTGAGTCGAAGACTGCCGGATTTTGAGAAGTTCGAATTGGCCAGCCAGATTCGGCGCGCGGCGGTTTCGCTGACCAACAACATCGCGGAAGGGCATGGCCGCTACCATTATCCGGATCAAATCAAGTTTTTGCTCCAAGCACGCGGGTCGCTTGAGGAATTGATTGATGACCTGAATGTGTGTCTGGATGAGAACTATCTTCCGGCTGCGGAGATCGAGACACTGAAGTCACTTGGGTGGCGCACGCTAAACGTAATCAACGGTTACGGCCGTTTTCTGCGCCAGAAGAAGACCGGAAAAGCATCCGCCCTCCACGAGGGCGAAGCCGCAGCCGGATTCGATGAGAACGACGATCCCTTTGCTGAGGCCCCGTTGTAACGTTGTCACGTTGTATCGCTGTAACGTTGGAACATGATTCCGCCAGACCAACTTAAATCCCGCATCGAAATCGCCATTCCGGGCGCGCGGATCGGCATCGTCCTCAATGACAGCCCGAGCGGGCAGCATTCGCTGCGGGTGGATGCCGGGAACGCCGTGGCGATTGCCCGGTTCCTGCGCGACGATCCGCAACTTCGATATGATTACTGCTCGAACGTCACCGGAGTGGATTGGCCCGAGGCGGTGCTCAAGGAAAAGGTGAAGGTGAAAAAGATGGTTGAGGGCGTGGAAAAGGAAGTGGACGAGATCGTCGAAAAGAAACGGGCCGGCTGCCTCGAAGCGGTCTATCACCTTTACTCGATGGAACTGAAACACGGGCCGGTTATCCTTCGGATGCGCACGCAGAATCGCACGGACAAAGCGCGTCTGCCATCGCTGACACCGGTCTGGCGCGGCTGCGAATTTCAGGAGCGGGAGATTTACGACCTCTACGGCGTCGTCTTCGACGGTCATCCCGATTTGCGCCGCATCCTGATGTGGGACGAGTTCAAGGACTATCCAATGCGCAAGGACTACGTCGAACCTGACGATTACGAATACGAGCCGACGCCGCACGACAAAGTGCTGGAAAAGGCCAAGCGGCATATCCCGCAGGGGGTAAAGCCGTGAATGACGTTGTCATCGGCGATGGTTTGGCGGACACGGCGTCCCTGGCCCCTGCGGTTCCCCGGCCGGAAGGGTCCGGAAAACCCGCCTACACTCTCGCTCCCAAACCTGGCCTTTCCGGTGAAATCGAAGGCGAGCTGCTCGAAGTCTCCATGGGGCCTCAGCACCCTTCGACGCACGGTGTCTTTCGCATGGACGTGGTGCTCGATGGCGAGCGGGTGGTGAAGTTGAAGCCGGTCTTCGGTTATCTGCACCGCAACCACGAAAAGATCGCCGAGAACACCACCTATCTCGGCTCGATGCCCTACACCGATCGACTGGATTATTTTTGTTCGCTGACCAACAACTGGGCTTACGCGTTGGCGGTCGAGAGGCTGGCCGGGTTGCAAGCACCCGAACGCGCCGAATACATCCGTGTTATTACGGCCGAACT